>Ga0209539_1001740_pt1 | contig 11732 bp, 6 predicted proteins | sample BarGraNGADG00312_2_FD_184499 | JGI IMG/M metagenome (GOLD analysis project Ga0209539, IMG submission 184499) | Arctic peat soil microbial communities from Barrow, Alaska - Barrow Graham LP Ref core NGADG0011-312 (SPAdes) (version 2) | ecosystem: Environmental > Terrestrial > Soil > Wetlands >... | reverse complement strand
GATGAGGTCCACGCCGGGGCGACCGCGGGCCAGCAGCGCGGCGCGGCGCAGCTGGTCGCCACCGGCGGCGAGCACGTCGGCGAGCCGCCGCTGCTCGTCGCTGAAGGCGACCTCCCGGCGCGCCAGGATCTTGCTCACCTCGCCGGTCGACACCAGCCGGCCGCCACACGAGGCACAGACGATGACGCGCAGGCCCTCGTAGTCGGCCTGGCTCAGGCCGGCGCCGCAGTTCGGGCACGTCGTCGCGCCGCCGGCCGCCGACTGGGCGGAGAGCGCGACGAGCGTGGCGGCCGCCGGCGCCAGCACGGCGCCGGCGGTCTCCACGCCGATCCGCCATCCGGCGCCGCCGGCCGCCGGCGGCGGTGTCCAGTGCTCGCGCTTGTCGAAGGTCTCCGCCGCCGTGTCGACCTGCTGCGCGAAGTGCTCCGGCGAGACGTTGGCCAGAGCCAGCAGCACGTTCACGCGCTCGCCGATGGGCGGATGCGTGGTGCGCCAGCTCCCGAACAGCCACGGGATGCGCGACTGGGTGTCGCGGATGCACAGCGGAGCGAGGCCCTCGGGGATGTAGCCGGCGCCGCCGGGGTGCCGGCTGATGATCCGCAGCGCCTCGGCGAGACTGAGCGGGTCGCAGGTGTACCGCGCCGCCGCGAGATCCGCCTGACGCTCGCGCTCGCGACTCAGAGCCGAGTTCGTCACGGACGAGGCGAGCTGCAGTACCCAGAGCCAGCCGCGCAGCAGGATAGCGACCAGCGCGAACGGCGCGGCCCGCGAGCCTCCTGTGGCGAGGGCCGCCTCCTCGAGCCTGTCGCCGAGTTCCGAGTAGATGCCGAACAACAGGCACGACACCGTGACCGTGACGTAGTTGCCCGACAGGATGTGTCCGAACTCGTGCGCTACCACCCCCTGGAGCTGCTGGCGCGAGAGCCGCGCCAGGGCGCCCTCGGTGACGCCGATCACGCCTTCGCCGCGCAGGTCGCTGAACGCGAGGGCGTTGAGGCCCAGGGTCCTGACCGTGAAGCACTCGATGCGTGGCCCGCCGGTGGCGATGCGCATCTCCTCGACGATGTTGGCGAGGCGCTGATGGTAGCGGTCGCCGGGATCGAGCGGCTCGCAGTGCATGGCGCGAAGGAGGCGTTCGCGCGCGCCGAGGCGCGAGCTGAACCAGTAGAGCAGCGAGATGGCGAGCGCGACTGCGAGGATGAGGCCGATGCCCTTCAACGTGAAGACCCAGGTGAAGGTGTCGACCACGGGGAAACTCAGGAGGAGGCTGAGCGTGACGATGAAGCAGGCTACCCACGCGGCCACGAACACCATGCCGACGAGCAGCGCGAACAGCAGCCAGATGCGCCAGCGCTTCTCCCGTTCGATGTCGAACAGCGTGCGACGCGCGCCCGCGGAGGTGCTCACGACGACGGACTCCCCAACTTCACATTCGTTAACACTACGGGGGTGGTTTCAACTGTTGTACCAGTGGTAATATACGCCTTGCACGCTGGAGTCCCCCTCCACACATCCCTCCACCGTGCTGGTACCCCCCAGTACCACCTCATGGCTCCTTTCACAAGCCCCTCTCCCCGAGGGGCTGCCCGGAAACGGGTGCAGGCGGCGGCGCGCAAGCGCCGCCGTTCTGCGTCCTACCGTCGTTCGTCGGCGGGAAGAAGCCCGCTCATGAGCACGAAGTTCTCGGTGAGCGTGCAGCAGAACGAGGGATACTCGGGGAGATACCTGTCGGTGTCCGCGTGCAGTTGCTCGATCCAGGCCTTGCCCTGCTCGTGGTGCTCCTTGGCCGCATCTCTCACCCAGTGCGGCGCCAGGGCGGCGTCGACCTCAGGGTGGAACTGCGTCGCCCAGGCCCTCCCGCCGGCGCGGAACGCCTGCACGCCGTTTCCCTTGCGCGCTATGAGGTGGGAGGTCGCCGGAACGCTGCACGAGTACTCGTGCCAGCTGAAGGCGACGAACGGTGAAGAGATGCCGCGAAGCAACGGATCGTCGGCGACCTTCTCGATGCTGACCCAGCCCACTTCGGGCTTCTTGCGCTTGTACACGTCGCCGCCCGCGGCGAGCGCCAGCAGCTGGGCGCCCAGACACACGCCCCACACAGGGCCACCCTCGTGGACGATGCGCCGCATGAGCTTGATCTCGCCCGCCAGAAAGGGATGCTCCCGCGTCTGCGTGACGTGCATGGCGCCGCCCAGGGCGATGATGCCCGAGGTCTCGTGCGGCCACTCGGGCAACGCGTCGCCCTCGTCGAGACGGCGGACCTCGAACGGTACACCGAGGTCGCGCAGGGCCACCGCGATGCTGCCGGGCGGGTCGTCGGGCTCGTGCTGCAGGATGACGAGGGGCTTGCGGTCCATCGGCGCTCCTTCCACTCAGAGCGGAGTATACCCGCGGGCGGCGTCGCCGCGACGGGCGTGGAGGTGGCGCTGCGGACGGTGACGAGGAGGGGCCGCGGAGCGGTGGCGGGGCTTCGGGAGGGCGCTTCGCTCCATTCGGCGCCAGGAGCGGCACCCCATGAGCCTCCCTCCACCCCGTCACCGTCCTCCGCGCCTTGCCCACAGGCCGCGCCGTCTGCGAGACTGGGCTCATGAGCGGCTTCATCCCCACCCACGGCGCCGCCGACGAGCGCACCATGGCGCCCATCGTCGAGATCGTCTCGGCCGGCAACGAGGTGCTGATCGGCGACGTCCTCGACACCAACACCAACTGGCTGTGCGTGCGCGTGACCGGCCTCGGCGGCCTCGTGCGCCGGACCGTCATGCTGCGCGACGACATCGAGGCGATCGCTGCCGAGATCCGCAGCGCCCTGGCGCGGCGCCCGGCACTGATCTTCACGGTCGGCGGCCTGGGACCGACCAGCGACGACCGCACGCTCGAAGGCGTGGCGCTCGGCCTCGGGGTGGAGCTGCAACTCCACCCCGAGGCCAAGCGTCTCGTGACGGAGAAGTACGCGGAGTTCCACGCCAGGGGCTACGTGCCGTTCGCGGAGATGAACGAGAGCCGCCGCAAGATGGCGCGGCTGCCGGCCGGCGCGGCGCCGATCGTCAACCCCATCGGCGGCGCCCCGGCCGTCCTCTGCGAGCGCGACGGCACCTCCATCGTTTCGCTGCCCGGCGTGCCCGGCGAGCTCGAAGCGATCGTCGACGAGTCGCTGGACGGGCTCTTCGCGCAGATCTTCGGCACTGCCCACTACGAGGAGCGCTCGCTGGTCGTAGAGCTGCAAGACGAATCGGCCATCGCCGAGATCCTGCGGCAGGCGGAGGCGGCGTTCCCGGAGATCTACGTGAAGTCGCGCGCCAAGGTCCTCGGCAGCACGCGCGTGATCCGCGTCACCCTGTCTGCGCGCGGCGACGACGAGGCCACGGTCGAGGCGCTGCTTGCGCCGGCGGCGGAGCGGCTGCTGGCGCAGATCGCCGTCGCCGGCTACGGCGTCTCCCCGGAGCCGCCGGCCGCCTGAGACGCGCCGCGCCCGCGGCCGGCGGGCGCCGGCCGGGCGCCGCGGCCCGTCAGCCCAGGTGATCCTCGATGAAGTGCGTGTTCACGTCGCCGGCGATGAACCGCGGGTGCTCGAGGACGATGCGGTGGAACGGGATCACCGTTTTCACCCCGTCGACCAGGAACTGTTCCAGCGCCCAGCGCGAGCGCGCGAGGCACTCCTCGCGGTCGCGCCCCCAGACGATGAGCTTGCCCAGCAGGCTGTCGTAGAAGGGCGGCACCATGTACCCCTGGTACACGTGGCTGTCGAAGCGCACCCACGGCCCGCCCGGCGGCACCCACTGGGTGACGAGGCCCGGTGAAGGCATGAAGTTCGCCTCCGGGTCCTCGGCGTTGATGCGGAACTCGATGGCGTGGCCCTGCACGCGCACCTCGTCCTGGGTCATCGGCAGCCCTTCGCCGGCGGCGATGCGGATGCCGGTCTTCACGATGTCGATGCCGGTGACCATCTCGGTGACGCAGTGCTCGACCTGCACGCGCGTGTTCATCTCCATGAAGTAGAAGCTGCCGTCGCTGTCGAGCAGGAACTCGACGGTGCCGGCGCCCTCGTAGTGAGCCGCCACGGCGGCGGCCACGGCGGCTTCGCCCATCTGCCGCCGCAGCTCCGGCGTGACGGCCGGCGAGGGCGCCTCCTCGATGAGCTTCTGGTGGCGCCGCTGGATGCTGCAGTCGCGCTCGCCGAGGTGGATGCCGTGGCCCTTGCCGTCGGCGAGCACCTGGATCTCGATGTGCCGCGGCGAGCCGATGTACTTCTCCACGTACACGGCGCCGTTGCCGAAGGCGGCTTCGGCCTCGCCCTGAGCCTGACGCACGGCGGCGGCCAGCTCGGAGGCGTCCTTGACGATGCGGATGCCCTTGCCGCCGCCGCCGGCCGACGCTTTGACCATCACGGGCAGGCCGATCTGGCGAGCCACGGCTTCGGCTTCGGCGGCGTCTCCGACGATGCCCTCGGAGCCCGGGGTGACGGGCACCCCGGCGGCGGTCATCGTCGTGCGCGCCGCCGCCTTGTCGCCCATGAGGTCGATGGACTCGGGCGCCGGCCCGATGAACTTGATGCCCTGCTCGCGGCAGAGAGCGCTGAACTCGGCGCGCTCTGCGAGGAACCCATAGCCCGGGTGGATGGCCTCGGCGCCGGTCTGCAGGGCGGCCTGGATGAGGGCCGGCATCACGAGGTAGCTCTGCGCCGCCGGTGGCGGGCCGATGCACACGGCCTCGTCGGCGAACCGCACGTGCAGGCACTCCGCGTCGGCCTCGGAATAGACCGCGACGGTCCCCACGCCGAGTTCCTTGCAGGCGCGGATGACGCGGATCGCGATCTCGCCGCGGTTGGCGATGAGGACCTTGCTGAACATGCCCGCTCCTTGCCGACGGTCGCAGGATTATAGCAACAGGGCGGGCGGCCGCACCGGCCGCCGCAGGGCGAAAGCGTTCCAGCCGCAGGCAACGCTTTCGCCCGCCGGCCCCTCAACCATGACCCCGCCCTGCCGATACCCAATGAGAGACCGGAAAGGACTACTCACCGGGCTGCGGCCCGGCATCTCATCCTCTCTCTCAGCCGGGCCGGTCTCCTTCGATAGATACACGGACAGCCCGCATCCGCGTGAAGGCCCCCGCCGGCCCGGCGCTTTTATCTCTCCCCGCCAACCGTCCACCCGCGTGTGTCAACGTCCACCTCGCCGCGACCCGCCGATGCGCTAGACTAGTCGTGCGAGCTAGCGGGAGGTCAGTGTGTCGAGCGCTGCCAAGAACGGCCTGGCGATCATCGACGATGACACCGATCTGCGCGACCAGCTCGCGCGCCACTTCGCCGGTTCGTACGCCGTCGCAGTCAACCTCGGCGACCCCGGCACGCTCAAGGTGCTTCGCGAGCGGCCGCCGGCCGCCATCATCCTCGACCTCGACCTCACCACCTTCGACGGGTTCGAGCTCCTGCGCATCGTGAGCACCGACGCCCAGCTGCGCGGAGTCCCGGTCATCGTGCTCACCTCGAACGGCGATTTCGCCACCTTCGAGCGGGCGCATCGGCTGGGCGCCTCCGAGTTCGTCAGCAAGCCCTTCTCCCCCGACGAGCTCGGCGCCAAGGTCGACAACCTGGTGAGCGGGCGCAAGCAGCGCTCCGCCGGCCGCCTCAAGCTGGGGGCGCTCCTCGTGGCCGGCGGCCTCGTGACGCAGGCGCAGCTCGACGGCGCCCTCAAGCGCCAGCGCAGCGACGGAGGCCGCCTGGGCGAAGTACTGGTCAACAAGGGCCTCGTGACCGAGCAGGACATCGTCGCGGCGGTCGCCGGCCAGATGCGCATCGGCGTGGTCGATCTCGCCCACACCGCGCCGCAGGCCAACGCCTTCGGTCTGCTGCCGCGCGATTTCATCATCCGCCACCGTCTCATGCCGCTCAGCCTCGACGACCACGGCAGCCTCATCCTGGCGATGACGAACCCCCTTGATGTGATCACCGTCGACGAGGTCGGCATGCGCACGAAGAAACGCATCGTCCCCGTCATCTGCACAGAGTCCGGCTTCGACGACACGGTCGCCATCTACTTCAGCTCGCGCGGCAAGCTCAAGGATGCCCGCGAAGGCGCCGGTAACGGCGACGAGCCCGCCCCCAGCGCCGCCGACATCGACGCGAGCATCGTCGAGATCGTCGACAGCCTGCTCGCCGACGCGGCCAGCATGGACGCCTCCGACATCCACCTAGAGCCCCGGGAGGATTCCCTGCACGTGCGCTGCCGCATCGACGGCGTGCTGCACGACCTGCGCGAGTTTCCCAAGGAGCTGCAGGCCGGCATCCTCAGCCGCCTCAAGATCATGGGCAACCTCAACATCGCCGAGCGGCGCCTGCCGCAAGACGGGCGCACCACGTTCGAGCTCTCCAGCGGAGAGGCCGTCGACCTGCGCCTCGCCTCGATCCCCAGTCTGTACGGCGAGAACATCGCCATCCGCATCCTCGAGGTCTCGCCGCTGCCCCCCACGCTGGCCTCGCTGGGGCTGGTCGGCGAGAACCTGTCGCGCTTCGAGGTCGCGCTCAAGGCCCCGGAGGGCGGCATCGTCATCGTCGGCCCGACGGGCTCGGGCAAGTCCACGACGCTCTACACCACGCTCGAGCTCATCAAGACCCCCGAGCGCAAGGTCTACACCGTCGAAGACCCCATCGAGCGCAAGATCGCCGGCATCATCCAGACCGAGGTCAAGCCGACCATCGGCCTCACGTTCGCGCGGGCGCTGCGTTCGCTGGTCCGCGCCGACCCGGACGTGATCATGGTCGGCGAGATCCGCGACCTCGAGACGGCCAAGATGGCGGCCGACTCCGCCGTCACCGGCCACCAGGTGTTCAGCACGTTGCACACCAACGACGCTGCGTCGGCGGTCAATCGCCTCGTCGAGATGGGCGTGCCCCGCTACCTGGTGGCCGCCGCCTGGCGCTGCTTCGTCGCCCAGCGGCTGGTGCGGCGCCTTTGCCCTCACTGCCGCCAGGCCGAGACCCTCAGCGACGTGCGCTGGCAGGAGCTGGGCCTGGGTGTGGCGCCGAGGAAGCGCATCCGCGTGTACAACCCCGTGGGCTGCACGAAGTGCTTCGGGACCGGCTACCGCGGACGCGTCGGCCTGTACGAGGTGCTGGTGGTCGACGACGAGCTGCGCGACCTCGTCGCCACGGGCGGCACCGTCCTCGAGATCCAGCGTGCCGCCCGCGCCAAAGGCGTCGGCTCGCTGCGCGACGACGGCGTGCGCAAGGTGCTCGACGGGACCACCAGCTACCTCGAGCTGTTACGCGTCACAGTCTAGACGACTGTTCTATCCCGCCCGCTCGGCCGCCTCCCGATAGAGGTGGCAGGAGACCGAGATGGTTTGAGGAGAGGATTCTCGAAGACGGTTTCGCCAGTGACCGGCGGTACGAAGCGGGGGCTCGTATCGCCGGTCGTTCTTCGTACGCACTCAGGGCCCGAGTCGCAACGCTCTAGAGTCCCAGCCTCAGCTGGGTCTGTTGTCGATCGCCCGCTTGGCCTTGCCCTCGGTGCGCTCGAGCTTGCCCGGCTCGACCAGCCTGACCTTGGGGCGCACGAGCAGGGCTGAGCGAAGCCGCTCGGTGACCTTCTTCTCGAAGGCCCGCAGGTCGTCCATCCAGCCGTTGAAGAGCGCCTCGGTGACCTCGACCTGCACCTCGAAGGTGTCGAGCGAGCCCTTGCGGTCGAGCACGATCTGGTAGTACGGCTCCACGCCTTCGATCTCGAAGAGCACCTTCTCGATGGCCGAGGGGAAGATGTTGACGCCGCTGATGATGAACATGTCGTCGGTGCGGCCCACGACCTTGCCCATGCGTACCAGGGTGCGCCCGCAGGCGCAAGGGGCGTGCGTGAGCGTCGTGAGGTCGCGGGTGCGGTAGCGCAGCACCGGCGAGCACGCGCGCGTGACCGAGCTGAACACGAGCTCCCCCACCTCGCCGTCGGCGACCGGCGCGCCGGTCGCCGGGTCGAGGCACTCGACGACGAAGTGGTCTTCGGCGATGTGCATGCCGTCGCGGCACTCGCACTCGCCGGAGACCCCGGGGCCCAGCACCTCGGTGAGGCCGTAGTTGTCGGTGGCGGTGATGGGCAGGCGGGCTTCGATCTGCGCGCGCATCTGCTCGCTGCAGGCCTCGGCGCCGAACAGGCCCAGGCGGAGCTTCAGGTTCTCGGGCGGGACGCCTTGCTTCTGGATGACCTCGCCGAGATAGAGCACGTACGACGGCGTGGCGATGAGCACGGTGGCGCCGAAGTCCTGCATGAACTGGAGTTGGCGGGCCGTGTTGCCGGCGCCGATGGGCAACACGGCGGCGCCGGCGCGCTGCAGGCCGTAGTGCAGCCCGAACTCGCCCGTGAACATGCCGTAGCCAAAGGCCACCTGGGCGACGTCGTCCTGCCGCACCCCGGCGGCCACCGCGACGCGGCAGACCAGCTCCGCCCAGGTGTCGAGGTCGGCCTTCGTGAAGCCGCAGACCACGGGCTTGCCCGTGGTCCCCGACGAGGAGTGGATCTCGACGACCTCGTCCATGGGTACCGCGAACAACCCGCACGGGTAGTTGTCGCGGAAGGCGGTCTTCTCGGTGAAGGGCAGGGCGCGCAGGTCGTCGAGGCTCTTGAGGTCGCCGGGCGCGAAGCCGACGTCGTTGAGCTTCGCGCGGTAGTGCGGGACGCGCTCGTAGAGCCGCGCGAGCATGCCCTGCAGGCGCTTGAGCTGCAGCGCCCCCAGCTGGTCGCGGTCGATCGACTCGTGCTGCTCGTCCCAGATGGCCATCGTGCCGTCCTCCCGCCTGCCGCGTGCCGCCGGCCATCATACCGGCCGGCGCCGGCCCGCACGAAGCGCCCGCTGTCTTGACTCTGCTGAGCACCACGAGGAAGAATGTCGCAGACCTGACCGCCCGTCGTGAAGGAGCCGCACGTGAGGGATGCTCGAGGCCAACGTCGGCGTACGACCATAGCCGTCGTAGGCGCCGGCCTGCTGGCCGCCGGCGCCCTTCTGGCGTTGCCGTCCGCCGCCGTCACCGAGGCTGACACGACTGAGGCGGCTGTGGCCGAGATGGTTCGCGCCGACGCCGCCATCCCCACCTGGAAGCTCCGCCACTACATCAAGGTCGGCGGCGAACGGAGCTTCAAGCTCGATCTGGTCGACGAGCTGCCGCAGCCGCCACAGCTCGTGATCTTCGGCGGTTCGCGCATGCAGCGCTTCGAGCCCAGCCTGGCTCTCGACCTCACCGGGCTTCCCGCGATGAACTTCGCGCTCAGCAACTTTCGCACAGAAGACGCCTGGGCCATCTCCAATTACCTGCTCACACGTTCGCCCGATACTCGTCTGCGCTGTGTGTGGGGCCTCCAGGTGGGCATGTTCGTCGATGCCACGTTCGCACCCGGGCTCGTGTACGACCAGAGGCTGTCCCCGTGGTTCACGCCCGAACTGCTCGCAGAGCAAGCTAAGCTTCTCGGCGAGGTGCACCCTACCGACCTTCTAGTCACCAACCGCTACGCGGGGCGCGGCTACCTGCGCTCGAACAGCTACAACGTGCGCCGCGCCGCAGGCGAGACGCTCAGCGCATCCCTCGTTACGTGGATCGCCAGATACGTCACCGCCCGCTCGGCCGTGACCCACGTGCAGAGTCGCTCCCGGTTGTACTTCGAGGCCACACTGGGGCTCCTCAACCAGCACGGCGTCACGCCCTGCATCGTGATCATGCCATATCACCCGCACGCGCTCGAGGCGTTGACCAACGCCGGCTGGCGACCCCGGCTTACGGCCCTCAAGGCATATCTGCAGGGCTTGCGGGCGACGTACCGCTTTCATCTACTCAACTACAATACCGTCGCCGCGTTCGAAGGCCACACGTGGTACTTCTACGACGGCGCCCACCCCACAGTGGAGAACAGCCGCATCCTCCTCCGTCACGCGGTCAAGGCTGCGCCTGAGTCCTTCAGGTAGGGCGAGGTCACTGATGCGCCGGCGGTCTCGCCGGCTCAAGAGGAGTCGCTCGAGTACCCTGCTGGGTATAGTGGTGAGGCCATGACCGCCAAGAAGACCACGGTAGAACTCCCCATCACCGGCATGACCTGTGCGAGCTGCGTCGCGCGCAACGAGAAGGCGCTGCGCAAGGTCGAGGGCGTGGACGACGCCTCGGTGAACTTCGCCACCGAGAAAGCGACGATCGCGTTCGACCCCGAGGTGGTGTCGGCGGACGAGCTGGTGCACGCCGTGGAGGCCGCAGGATACGGCGTCGTGACCGCGCAGGAGACGCTTCCGATCCTGGGCATGACCTGCGCGAGCTGCGTCAGCCGCGTGGAGCGCGCCCTGCGTAAGCCGCCCGGCGTACTCAAGGCCGACGTGAACCTGGCCACCGAGAAGGCGACGGTCACCTACATCCCCGGGCAGGCGAGCCGCGACGACCTTGTGGCCGCGGTCAAGGCGGCCGGCTACAACGTGATTGAAGAGCCGGCCGCCGGCGCGGCGGACGCTACGGCGTCCGCCGGCGAGGCGGCGCGCGCCGCGGCCTACCGCGCCCTCAAGATCAAGGTCGTGGCCGGCTTCGCGCTGAGCATCGTCATCTTCGCCGGCACGATGCAGCCGGACTGGTTCCCGTTCCTCCCCGCGTGGCTGCACAACGGCTACGTGCTCTGGGCGCTGGCCACGCCCGTGCAGTTCTGGGTCGGGCGCCAGTTCTACACCACCGCGTGGTCCGCCCTCCGTCACGGCGCCACGACGATGAACACGCTGATCGCCATGGGCTCCTCCGCGGCCTACTTCTACAGCGTCCTCGGCGTGCTCTTCCCCGGCTTCTTCGAGCACCGCGGCCTGAGCATGCCGATGTACTTCGACTCGGCCGCCCTCATCATCACGCTGATCCTGTTCGGGCGCCTGCTGGAAGCGCGCGCCAAAGGGCAGACCGGCGCCGCCATCAAGGCGCTCATCGGCCTGCAGCCCAAGACGGCGCGCGTGCGGCGGGGCGGCACTGAGGTCGACGTGCCCGTGGCGAGCGTCGTGACGGGCGACCTCGTGGTCGTGCGCCCCGGCGAGAAGGTGCCGGTCGACGGCGTGGTCGTGAGCGGCTCGTCCGCGGTGGACGAAGCGATGCTCACCGGCGAGCCCATGCCGGTGCTCAAGAGCGAAGGCGCCGAGGTGATCGGCGCCACCATGAACACCACCGGCTCCTTCACCTTCCGCGCCACCAAGGTGGGCGCCGAGACCGCTCTGGCGCAGATCATCCGGCTGGTGGAGCAGGCGCAGGGCTCCAAGCCGCCCATCGCGCGCCTCGCCGACGTCATCGCGGCGTACTTCGTGCCGGCCGTGATCGGCATCGCTGCGCTCACGTTCGTGGTCTGGCTGGTCCTCGGCCCTTCACCGTCGCTCAACTACGCTCTGCTCAACTTCGTCGCCGTGCTCGTCATCGCGTGCCCCTGCGCCCTCGGCCTCGCCACCCCGACGGCCATCATGGTCGGCACCGGCAAGGGCGCCGAGAACGGCGTGCTCATCCGCGACGGCGGAGCGCTCGAGACGGCGCACAAGCTCGACACGGTGGTGCTCGACAAGACCGGGACGATCACGGAAGGCAAGCCGCGCGTCACCGACGTGATGCTGTTCGGCGGCGGGCACGGCCTGGACAACGATGGCCTGCTGCGGCTGGTGGCGGCCGCGGAGCGCGGCAGCGAGCACCCGCTCGCCGCCGCGGTGCTGACGGCCGCCGACGAACGCGGCCTCGAGGTGCCGGCGGCCGCGCGCTT
>Ga0209539_1001737_pt1 | contig 11737 bp, 10 predicted proteins | sample BarGraNGADG00312_2_FD_184499 | JGI IMG/M metagenome (GOLD analysis project Ga0209539, IMG submission 184499) | Arctic peat soil microbial communities from Barrow, Alaska - Barrow Graham LP Ref core NGADG0011-312 (SPAdes) (version 2) | ecosystem: Environmental > Terrestrial > Soil > Wetlands >... | reverse complement strand
GATCTTAACCGTTTTCCAAGATGAAAAAATGATGCCAATCCTGCCAGAACTATAACCGGGATAAAAACTGTTCTTTCAGGATAAACACCCCTGAATATTGAGGAGATTAAAGTAGCTACTGAAAGAGTAGTTAAAAAACTAAATACAATCAGACTCAATTCCCCTGATATGCTTTTTTCCTTATTAACATGATTTGTAATTTCGGAATTATATATATTTTCAGGAATTATTCTTAAAGGATCGCTGTTCTCACCGGCCGTAAATTCGATCGCAGGATCAAGGTTTTTATTGGGAAACCATGAATAACCAATGTCTGCCTTTTGCCCGGAAAGCTGTCCAAAACTCAGAGCACCTGTGGGGCAGGCAGACGAGCATGCGGGTTGCCGACCGTCCATCAATCCGGAATAACACAAATTGCATTTGGTTATTAATTTTTTCGCAGAGTCAAATTTTGGTGCATCATAAGGACAGTTCCACTGACAATATCTACACCCTATGCACTTCATTTCATCAAATAATATAGCGCCTGTTAATGAGTCTCTCGTAAAAGAAGAAGTCGGACAACCTTTCATACAAACCGCTGATTCACAATGGTTACAGGCTAACCTAAGATTAATCAATAGTAATAATGATTCAGCTTCGGAATTAAAAGTGTAGATTTTCCTGAGCTGAATGCTCCAACTGTTTTCAAGAATGCAGGCTGCACTGCAAGATTTGCAGCTGACACATTTGTTATGGTTAAAAATAAATCCTTTGCGCATTAGTCATCAACTCTTATAACTTCAACCCTGTTATCATGAAATGCTGCTCCAAATCCAATGTCAGTTTCAATTCGGGCAATAAGATTATTTCCTCCTCCCCCTTCATTCAGCCATAACCCGTTTGGAAGCAGAACCAAACCTGGTTGAACCCTGTTAGAGATTTGGGCTTTGCTTATAAGCTCCCCGGTTTTATTAAATACTTTTATCTTCTGACCAGTGGTAATATTTCGTATCCCGGCATCGTCAGGGGATAATAAGACAGCTAATTCACCAATTGTCTCCTTAATTATTTTAAGATTACCAAATTGGGAGTGAACACGACTACCGGTATTTGGAGTTATAAATTCCAGGGGGAACATTTTTTCATTCGCTGTATAATTAACCGGCGTATAGCCAGGCAATGGAGAAATACCCCATTTCTCTCTGGCTTCAGCAGAATATATTTCTATTTTACCTGATTGAGTTTCAAATTTAAGATCTTCCCATGCTATTTGCTGAAGTCCGGGAGCAAGAACAGGAGCCTTTTTAAGATCTTTAAGAGTAAGTTCAGAATAGCCACTTATCCTTTTTTCAAGCCATTTCTCGATATTAATATTTCCGGGTTCAGGGATTAGTTCAAAACTGATATTCAGATTTAACCTTTTTGCAAGTAGAAAATAGATTTCACTTTCAGGCAGTACATCACCGGGAGACTGGATCACCTTGGGTTTGAATTGTATATACGGAGACCAGTATGATCCGATTATGTCTGACTGTTCAAACATATCCTTAGCCGGAAGAATTATATCAGCCAAAGCTGCAGTATCCGTCATGAATTGTTCAACAACTACATTAAACTCAAGCGTGGAAAATGCTTTTTTAACACTATTGGTATCAGGTGATTGAAGAAGCGGATTTCCCCGTTCAATCCATACCGCTTTTAGCTCAGGATCGTGCGCAGTCAGCATATCAGATCCAAGCTTTGCCATGGAGATTGACTTACGGAATGGCAAATCCTTTTCAGTATCCGGATAATATGATAAGGGTTCTTTCAGATCGTCAAAGATATAGCTCTGGAGGTTTGCATAATTAAATCCGGAACCAGGTTTGCCAATATTGCCTGTAAGTATGGAAAGCAAAAGAATTGATCTGATTGTCTGGCCCCCGTTCTGGTGCCGTTGCAAACCATAACCGGGAATGATTGTAACCGGTCCCTCTTTTCCAATTATATGAGCAAGTTCGATAATGTTTTTTTCAGGTATGCCAGTAATTAATTCAGCTTCAGCAGGGGATATATGTAATGATTGGTTTAACTCATCAAACCCCTTTACATTTTTCCTTATGAATTCATGATCTATCAGATCATCAATAACAATTATCCGGGCTATTGCCAGAGCCAGGGCGCCATCGGTTCCCGGTTTCGGACAGAAAAGCATATCAGCTTTGTCCGCTGTTGGCGTCCGAAAAGGATCTATTACGATTATCTTGCAGCCTTTTTCTTTTGCTCCTGCAATAAAAACGACCTCCTGTATATTGGTTTCTACAGGATTTTTACCCCATATAATTATTGTTTTAGCATTTTCAAGATCCCACGGAACATTATGTTTAACAGATCCCAATGTAAGTCTGACAGCCTCAAGTCCTGACGGCCAGCATAGATTGCCATAGGTCGTTGTCGCCCCACCGAATGCTTTCCAGAATGAATAACCAATTTCATTTGTAAGGCCTGACATTCCGCTTCCTTTGTACCAGAGAATACTTTGTGAACCATACTTTTCTTTTATTGATCCGAGTCTGGTGCCTATAATATCAAGAGCATCATCAATGTTGATTTCTTTAAATTTTCCCGACGAAGTTTTTATCATAGCAGTTTCTGGGGCAAGCAGTTACGAATTCTTCCATCATGCAATTGATAATGGCAAATGTATCAATATAACTATTAAAAAGAAAGAGAAAATCAGAACCTTAAAAGTGAGATTACAACCTACTTTAGAACTAATGGTTCTTCTATAATGACATTATCTATTGTAAGCACATGATTGGTTGGATTAGAAACATATACTTCAAAAGTAATCCTGTCCTGGCCAATATATTGCATGTAAGTATAATCCACTGATCCGGTTGAAAATTTTATAAGAGAACCGCCAATGTTTATTTTTGCAGAAATTTCTGCTTTCGGATATGCTTTAGTAAAACGGAAATAGTCAGATATTGAATTTTTAGCAATATTCCCGAGAGTATCAATGTCTTCTGATTTTTCTGAAGTACTGACAATTACCTCTTCGAAAGTCTGATCTGATAAGTTTCGTATTCTTACATCAGTTGGCCCTTCAGGCGAAAATTCTTTCTTTTTACACGCAAGAACTGATAAAAGCAACAGAGAAATTATAATGAGTTTTTTCATGGTCAGGATTTAAAATTAAGCTTTATTATATGACCAGAAATATAGCAAATTAGTTGCAAACGGATCAGATAACAGTAATACTATTTAAGGGGACCCAACCTTTGTTCCCATCAGAAAGTCTGACCTCATACCACTCTCCTACTTCATCCTCTACGGTTACCTTGGTACCTTCGTGTAAAACAAAAAGATCATTTCCGCTTTTGTCGGGTGAACTTTTTCCACTCACCACCGGGCTGGAAATTATTGCTTTATGACTATCATAAACCAAAGATTTATTTCGTGCCGTGAAAGCTAAAGAGGTCAGTGACATAATTATAAAGAAGGTCGCTAACCAGAATCCTATTACCTTATAGCGGTGCCTTGGAGTATAGATATAAAGGGACAATAATAAAAGAAAAAGGATAAAGGAGGTTATACTGACTTTTGCCCAGCTGTTTGTTGACAGAAATAGCGAAACAAAATTATACCATTTGACAAAAAAGAGTTCGGGAATCTCCTGAAACCGATCGACATTCAGTGTTCTGGCAATCTGAAGATTATAATTAATATTTTCATCAGCAGGTTTGAGCAGATATGCACGTTCGTAGAAAAGAATTGCTGAAGGAATACTATTAAGTTTAAAATAGGCGTTTCCAATGTTATAATCCAGATCTGCTGACCTGTACCCTGTATTATAAATCTCTGTCCAGACCTGCAGTGCCTCTTTGTAACTACCTGCTGTATAATAAGTAACGCCCTGATAGAATTTGTCTTTGTTTGTACCTTGCGGAACTGCTTCACCTACAAAAAAAGTGATGAATAGAAAGAATAAAATATATCGTTTTTTCGAGTTCATTTTTTAGCCTATTAAGTTTTCAACTGACTTAATAAATTGTGATGCACCTTCGTAAACAGATGCAGCTTCTGTACCGGAAGATGATGGTGCAAATCGTGCAAATTCGCAGGCATCAAGAATTTCAGACAGACTTTTTGTTTCATCTTCTTCAATACCCTGTTGCTGAAGCACAGCAATAGCGTTAGTCCTGGTGAGATCAGAAACCGGGATATTCAATTTATCGCTCAGATATCCCCAGATTGCTTTAAGAATTTCATCATAAAACTGATCTATTTCTTCATTTTTCAGACAGACTGATGCGCTATGAAGCCTTTTGATGGCAACCTTTCCGGCTTTCCGGTTCTTTACGAGAGTGAGGTCTGAATTACGTCTGATATGTTCTCTTCTTAGAAACAATATCAGAAGAAAAGCTAAAAGAGAAAATGCATAAGCACTATAAAAAGATTGCTTTATTAATAAAATATCGCCTGATTTTTTGAGTGTTCCGGGATCCGATTTAATAAACCTTATATCTTTTCCCAGATATTTGACATCTTCCTTGGATATCCCACCATAAACAGTGATTGCTGAGTTCTCATCACTTACCTTACGAGCATTAAAATGGAACTCAGGTGTAGTCAGTTTTTCATACCGGCCTGAGGCAATATTGAAATATGAATAAGAAACAGGCGGAATTGTGAAATCACCATAATGCCGGGGTATTATCAGATACTCAAAACTTTTTTGTCCGGTTGTTCCGGTAGGTCCATTCTTAAGATCGTCAGAAATTTTAGGATCATAAACTTCAATATCCGGAGACAATTTAAGCACAGGAGCTGATGCAATTTTAAGGTTTCCGTTTCCTGTAACAGTTATCTTAAAATTTATAGCATCATTTACATTGACAGATTCTTTATTCAAAGTAGCCTTGAGATCAAGTTTCCCAACAACTCCGGAAAAATCATTTGGCTTAACTCCTGGAAGAGGTTTAACTTTTATCTTAACTGACCTGCTTGCAACAGCCTTAGGTACCGTCTGATATGATGAAAAGAAGTCTCCAAAAAATGGATCAGACTGTCCTCCCACTTTTTGTTGCAATAGAACAGATATCTTAACAGGATCAATATTGATTTCACCGGTAACCTGGGGATATAGGAGAAACTGCTGGACCACACCTGATCCATAGATTGTACCATTAATATTTTCCTGCCGCAGTGAAGTCAGAGGGGGTGTATTGATATCCGATTTCAGGAAGCTGTTAAATGAGGGGTAATTGATTTCATTAATCCCGGCAATATTTACACGTGAATATATCTTAACGGTTGCAACGATAGGTTCACCCAGATAAACTTCTCTATGGTCCACCGAAAGATTGATGAAAAGATCATTCCCGGAGGATTCAACATCAGAATCATTAACAGGGTTATTACTTCCGGTTGCTGCATTTTGTTTTTGAAAAGTACCACCTAATGCTTCAATATGTATTGAATCGGAAGAATAAGTTTTATTTTTCAGAGTAAATGTTGCCGGTGCGATAGCATACTTTCCTTCTTTAACAGCCTGAAGATAATAAACATAGGAATAGGAAATCGAATTCGACATCTTCCCGTTTAATATTTGTGTGCTGGAACTGTAAGATGTCTGCGGGCCCATAAGTTTATAGAGACCATTGAATGAAGGAGCTGAAAACTCTCCACCACCGGAATTAACAGTCCACATTATTGTGAACTGTTCTCCCGTTTTCACAACAGCAGGGTACTCAGCTTTTACATATATATCCTGTCCTGAAACTGAGTATGATATTAAGAAGATTAACTGATATAATAATGCTTTTTCCATTTTCATTCTTTACAGATTACCAGTTTTTCACTGTTCTGACTTTTGCTTTAGTTGCTTTTGCAAGTTTAACTTTTTCCTGGACATTTTTTTCATCATTTGCAAGTGAATTTAGAAGTCTTTGAGCATCATCCTTCGAAATCTCCTGCTTTTGGGGCTGTTGCTGCTGTTGTTTCTGATCCTGGTTTTTATTCTGCTCCTTTTGCTGATCTTTGTTTTTATCATTCTGATCTTTCTGATCCTTCTTCTGATCTTGCTTGTTTTTGTCCTTATTCTGATCCTGCTTGTCTTTATCCTGTTGTTGCTTTTTCTGCTGCTCCTGCTGTTGTTTCAATAAATCCTGTGCATAGGAAAGATTGTACTTCGCTTCCTTATTATCAGGCCGGAGCTTAAGTGAGTTTTTATATGCATCGATGCTTTCCTGTATCTTATTCGCTTTAAGCAATGAATTCCCAAGATTATACAATCCTGCTGACTTCTTTATCTTGTCATCATTCTGATTGGTGTTCTCAATAAATTGTTTGCCTGCTTCTTCAAACTTGTTCTGTTTATAAAGTGCATCTCCAACATTAAAAGTTGCATCGGGAGATTGTTTATTATTATCAATGGCTTTTCTAAAGGATATCTCGGAATCTGAATACTTACCTTTCTCATACTCCTTGTTGCCTTTCCTGATGAATTTCTTATCGGCTTGTCCACTCAGACTGACAGAAATGATCATAAAAACACAAAGCAGACTACTCTGAAGAACTGGTCTTTTGTTTAATATTTGAATCACTCCGGACATAACTATTAACACAATAGATTAAACTTTAAATTTAAATAATCGGATGTTTGCCAATCTTCTGTTTTTCCTTTCCATAATAATAAAGTCAGCCATTAGCAGTAACATTGCCAGTGCAGCGAATATCGGGAACTGGTCGTTATACTCAGTGTACATAGTGCTCTCGAGATCCTGCTTCTTCATTTTTTTGATCTCATTAAAGATTTCATCAAGACCAATATTTGAATTGCTTGCTCTGACATAATTACCACCTGAGCTTAGAGCTATTTTTTTAAGGATTTCTTCATCAAGCTTTGTAATGACTGTATTACCATCGGCATCTTTCAGATAGTCTTTTTTACCGTTGATTATTACCGGTATCGGAACTCCTTCAGTCGAACCTATGCCAATGGTATGTATAATTATACCAGTTTTTGTTGCCTCTTCTGCTTCTTTAACGGGGTCATCTTCGTGATTTTCTCCATCAGTAATAATTATCATGGCTTTGCTCTTGCCCTCCCCCGGGCTGAATGATCTTACTCCTAAACTGATCGCAGCTCCGATAGCAGTTCCCTGTTTTGGCACCATATTCGGATTAATAGTGGACAGAAACATTTTAGCAGATATGTAATCTGTCGTAACCGGTATTTGAATATATGCATCTCCGGCAAAAACGATTAATCCAATTTTATCATTATTAAGGTTATCGACCAAACGGGATATTGCCTGCTTTGCCCTGGTAAGTCTGTCAGGCTGAATGTCTTCTGCCAGCATTGAATTGCTTACATCCAGAGCAATAATTACCTCGACTCCCTGTTTTTTTACATCTTCAATTTTGGATCCAAATTGGGGCCGGGCCAGTACGATGATCAGTGCTGAAACGGCAACTAACTGCATTATGAATTTTATTGCCGGGCGGATCCTCGACATTTCCGGTACAAGTCTGCTGACAAGGTTTATATCACCCAAACGCTTTAAAGCCTTCTTTTTTCTTATCAAATTAATAATATATAAAAGTATGACTGCCGGAAGCAGAAGCAACAGGTACAAATAATCTGGATTTGCAAATCTGAACAATTGCATTTTCTCTCCTGCGTTTAAGTAAGGTTTTTAAATATTGTATTTCTGGCGGTTATCTCAAGCACCAGCATGCAAAAAGTAATTAATGCAGGTATTAAATATCTCTCTTCCTTCCTGCTGAATTGCCTCACGTCAATCTTTGACTTTTCAAGTTTGTCAATTTCTTTGTAAACCTGAACAAGCTTGTCATTATCAGTTGCCCTGAAATATTTTCCTCCTGTTGTTTGGGCTATTTCCTGAAGAATTCCCTCATCAATTTCTACCGGCATATCCTGGTATTGTATTCCATAAGGTGTCTGAATAGGGTATGGCGCCATTCCCTGAGTGCCTACTCCTATTGTATAAACCCTTATTCCAAAAGTTTTTGCGATACCAGCAGCTGTTGCAGGCGCAATTTCACCCCTGTTATTTACACCATCTGTCATAAGGATGATCACTTTGCTTTTGGCTTCCGAATCTTTTATCCTGTTTACAGCAGTAGCCAGCCCCATCCCAATTGCAGTCCCATCTTCAATCATTCCACTTTGAATTTCCCGAAGCAGATTAATCAATACGGCATGATCAGTTGTTAAAGGGCATTGCGTAAAAGATTCTCCGCTAAAAACTACAAGACCTATCCTATCATAAGGTCTTCCGGAAATAAACTCAGTAGCAATGTTTTTCGCCGCTTCCAACCTGTCGGGTCTGAAATCACGAGCAAGCATACTTCCGGAAATGTCCTGAGTAAGAACAATATCAATACCTTCGGTTGAAACATCCTGAAATTTGTCAGTTTTCTGAGGCCGCGCAACAACAATTATTAAAAGAGCGATTGCAATTGTACGAAGGGCGAAAAGAATATGTCTCAGGTAGTGTCTGAATGTTGTTCCTGTGCCGGCAAAAGTCTGCAAACCGGGCATTCTCAGTGAGGCGGTTACCCTATGTTGTTTAAGGATATAAAATGCGATCATTGCAGGTATTGCTACAAGCAGATACAGAAAGAGAGGTTCGGCAAATGTTATTCCATTCATATATTACCCTCCTGAACTCTGTTTTTTTCAACATCCTCTAAAGTAATCAACTCAACCTCCTTTGTAGCGAGTACAAAATTCCATGAATTCTGAAAGTGTATTTCATTCTCTGATAGAACAGGATTATATTTTGCAAATTTTACCAGATCAGCACCGGTCAGCACTGTTTTAAGGTTATTGTATGCCCCGTCTTTTTTAAAGCCTGTTTTAACAAGAACCTCAAGTGTTTCGGCGGTGGTTAATTCAAGTGAGTACACCCTGAATCTGTTCTCCAGATACTGACGCAATATTTCAGTCAGCTTTGTATAGTATTTCTTGGTTTCACCCTTTTGCCATAGTTCTTCATTCTTGAGTTTTTCTAATTCTCTGAAGGCAATTACATGAGCCGGATCAGTAGGAATGATAGTTTCTATCCCTGCCTTAGCCTTCTTATGTTTTTGTATATACCTGAATGCAAGCCAGGTCGCTGTACCAAGAAGAACGGCAATAAGCAGATATGGAAGTACCTCCCCCATTGTAACAGGGGCTTTATATGGTCTGATAATATCAAATATTTTTGCGGTAGTATCGGCAGGGGCTATTTTAACCCTTAAAACTTCCAGCCTGGTATAATCAGAATAAAATCTTTTCATACCACCTGCATCTTTTGTTTCAGCAAAAACAGGAGTTAGTTGATAAAGTCCTGAATCATATGATGTTATCAGATATTTTTGAATGATTTTTATCCTTCCGTTTTGAACTGATAAGGTATCAACTTTGGGGCCGGAAAGAATCTCAATGTTTTTGCACAAAGTATCCTTGAATAATGGAAGTGTAAGTTTAAGATTGGCTGGCTGTTCAATTGTGATTGTATATTTTATCTGATCTCCGATATAAATCTCGGATGAATCAAATAAGGAAGTAACATTTACATTCTGCCCGATAGAAGAAGAAAGAATTGAAATAAATAGAAATATGGAAACAGTCAACTTCTTCATAAACACTATCTTTTCTCAAACAACTTAATAAGCGGTTTTACATAATCAATATCTGTTCTTAATTCTGCAGAATCCACTCCACATCTTTTAAAGATATTCTTAATCATTTCAATATGGCTGGTCCACCACTCTTCATATGCTTTTCTTGTAACTCCTGAAGAGGTATCGATCCATTTCTCTTCACCTGTTTCCGAATCTGAGACTTTTACCAATCCGATATCAGGGATTGACTGCTCCACGGGATCATATACTTTTAAAGCAACTATATCGTGTTTGTTTGAAGCAATTCTCAGCGCTTCTTCAAAGTCAGGTACAAGGAAATCGGAAATAATGAAAGTGGTACATCTTTTTTTAATTGCATTTGTAAGGAAACGCAATGGTTCATCAAGATTGGTTTTTTTGCTTTGTGATTTAAAGTCAAGAAGTTCCCTTATTATTCTGAGAATATGTTTTCTTCCTTTTAGCGGGGGAATGAATTTTTCAACTTTATCGGAAAAGAATATAACACCGATCTTGTCATTATTATATATAGCGGAGAAAGAAAGGACAGCAGCTACTTCCGTCATAATGTCTTTTTTATAAGTGACCTTTGTCCCGAAATTACCTGAGCCGCTCACATCAATAAGCAACATCACCGTGAGTTCCCTCTCCTCCTCAAAAACCTTGACATATGGATGATTGAATCGGGCAGTTACATTCCAGTCAATACTTCTGATGTCATCACCATACTGATATTCCCTTACTTCACTGAATGCAATCCCTCGTCCTTTGAAGGCACTATGATATTCACCGGCAAATATATGCCGGCTCAACCCCCTGGTCTTTATCTCAATTCTCCGTACTTTTTTTAATAATTCAGTTGCTTCCACTTTACAACAAATTATTTAGAAGGTTCTATAGATATAACACATGACCATTTTCCGTCCATAATCTCAATAAGGTAATCTTTCCCATTACGTTTGTCGATCCATCTGTTTTCACCACTTTTGATATATAGCGAATTGAACTCTTTCTCCTTTTTAGTTTTCAGACTTGCGTCACAGATTATTCTCACACTTTTGCAAACAGAATCAGAATTCAGAAAAAACAGCATGGTTTGATTATCAGAATAGTCAGAATACTTCAGATAACTAAATTTCTTATTTATTACACTGTTTATATTCATTTCACTTAGATTCTCCTTCATGTATTTCAGAATTTCATTTTCCTTATACCCAATAAGGTTCTGACTCTGAGAACAAATGCATATTAACATCAGAACTGCAGACAGGGAGAAAATCTTCAAACAATATCTACTATGGAACTTCAACAACATTAAGAATTTCGGAGATAATATGATCCTGGTTAATATTCTCAGCTTCAGCTTCATATGTGAGTCCAATCCTGTGACGCATAACATCGTGACATATGGTTCTGATATCCTCGGGAATGACATACCCCCTTCTTTTAATAAAAGCGAAAGCTTTTGCAGCAAGAGAAAGGTTTATTGAAGCTCGTGGTGAGGCACCATATGAAATCATATTCTTAAATGCCGGAAGGCCATACTTCTCAGGATTACGGCTTGCAAAGACTATGTTCAGAATATAATTTTCAATTTTTTCATCCATATACACTTCCCTTACGATATTACGGGCTCGTATGATATCTGCAGTTTTTAGAACTGTATTTGCAGTTGGAAAATCTTTTGCCAGATTTTCTCTGATGATCAGCTTTTCTTCATCCATAGCCGGATAATCTATAAGCACTTTCATCATGAATCTGTCAATTTGTGCTTCGGGCAGTGGATATGTTCCTTCCTGTTCAATAGGGTTTTGTGTAGCGAGAACCAGAAAGGGCTCATCAAGTTTAAAAGTATTCTCCCCGATCGTGATTTGTCTCTCCTGCATAGCTTCGAGCAAAGCACTCTGCACTTTGGCCGGAGATCTGTTTATTTCATCAGCAAGAATAAAATTTGCAAATACCGGTCCCTTTTTAACAATGAACTCCTCCTTCTTCTGACTATAGATCATTGTACCTATAAGGTCAGCGGGAAGAAGATCCGGTGTAAATTGTATCCTGCTGAATTTTGCATCAATTATTGATGCAAGGGATTTAATCGCCAGTGTTTTTGCCA
>Ga0209539_1001736_pt1 | contig 11740 bp, 5 predicted proteins | sample BarGraNGADG00312_2_FD_184499 | JGI IMG/M metagenome (GOLD analysis project Ga0209539, IMG submission 184499) | Arctic peat soil microbial communities from Barrow, Alaska - Barrow Graham LP Ref core NGADG0011-312 (SPAdes) (version 2) | ecosystem: Environmental > Terrestrial > Soil > Wetlands >... | reverse complement strand
CGATGATCTCGCTGAGCCGCTGCATCTCTGCTTCAGGTCGACCACCAGCGCCATCCACCGGGACGGGTCTGATCTCGGCATCACCGTCCATCAGCTCGATGCGGATCGTTGCCTCCATCTCGCTGCGATAGCTGTCCAAGTCGATGGATTTGAGGAGTTCCTCACTGTCGTCTTCGTCGATCGGTGACGGCAGCTTGGGGACGAGCAGATTCAGGAAGATAGACAGTTTCTCCCAGTCTGCGTTGTTGTATGGCAGGATGGAGCCCAGGAATGCGTAGGTGCGGACGAAAGCCTTGGCATCACCCTTGAACGAGACCTGGGCTTCTTCACCAAGTTTCTGGTAGGTGCCGACACAGGTGTCCAGCACGGGATCCAGCTGTTCACGGTCCGCCCCGTGCAGGTAAGCGGTGACCAGCTGTTCCACCTGCTCGGTAGTGTAGACCTGGAGTCCATCGAGTGTCGCCTTCAGATCGTGCAGCTTGTTGGGGTCGGTTTCGTCGCTCAGGATGGTCGTTCGGTAATAGTCCTCAAAGGCCATGCGGATGGTGTCGGCGTCGTTGGCGAAGTCCAGGACAAACGTGTCCCGCTTGCCCGGGTAGGACCTGTTGAGCCGTGACAGGGTCTGGACTGCCTTGATCCCGGACAGCACCTTGTCCACATACATTGTGTGCAGGAGCGGTTCGTCATACCCGGTCTGGAATTTGTCTGCGCAGACAAGGAAGCGGTAGGGGTCCTGCTTGAACTTCGCCGGGATCATGCCGCTGGGGAAGCCATTGAGCGTTGCCTCGCTCACCTGTCTGCCCCCGTCCTCGTGTTCACCCGAGAACGCGACGATGGCACGCCACGGGCTCTCGAGTTCCATGAGATATGCAGTAATCGCATGATAGTAGTCGATAGCTCGAGCAATGCCACCCGTGACGACCATAGCGCGCGCCTGCCCATTGACCTTGCGCTTCGCGATGACCTGGTCCAGAAAGTGGTCTACCATGACCTCAGTCTTCTGACGGACGACGTGGACGTCGGATTCCACGTAGGCGCGCAGCTTCTTCTCGGCTTTCTTGACGTCGAACTCCGGGTCGTCCTGCACTGCCTTCACCAGCCGGTAGTAGCTGTTGACCGGTGTATAATTCTGCAGGACGTCAAGGATGAATCCCTCCTGAATAGCCTGCTTCATCGTGTAGGAGTGGAAGGGGTGGTGTTGCACCTTGCCACCCTGCGGCAGTGGATCGCCGAAGATTTCCAGCGTCTTGTTCTTGGGTGTGGCCGTAAAGGCGAAGTAGCTGGCGTTGGTCAGCATCTTGCGCGACTCCATGAGTTGGTTGATGATGTCCTCTTCCTCGGCGTCGCCGGACAGAACCATGTTCATCTCGGTCGCCGTGCGCCCGCCCTGGCTGGAGTGTGCCTCATCGATGATGATGGCGAAGGTGCGCGTACGTTCCTCGGTTGCCATGGCATCCAGCACGAACGGGAACTTCTGGATCGTCGTGATGATGATCTTCTTGCCTGCCTGCAGCAATATACGCAGGTCGGCCGAGCTGTCTGCGTGGCCGACGACAGAGGCGACTTGTGCGAACTGCTTGATGGTGTCCTTGATCTGCTTGTCCAACAACCGGCGGTCGGTGACCACGACGACCGAGTCGAACAGCGCAGTGGTACCGGTCCGCAGGCCAACCAGCTGGTGCGCCAGCCAGGCGATGGAATTGGACTTGCCGCTGCCGGCGGAGTGCTGGATGAGATACGGCTTGCCTACTCCGCGCTCGCGAGCGTCGGTTAGTAGTTTGTGTACGACGTCCAGTTGGTGGTAGCGCGGGAAGATCTGCTTGCGGACTGGATGTCCAGTAATGTTTGGTTCCTCGACGATCTGTGCGTAGTTCTCGATGATGTCGGTGAGACCCTGGCGCGTGAGCACGTCATGCCATAGGTACCGCGTCTTGATGCCGCTGGGGTCGGGTGGGTTGCCGGCACCGTCGTTGGAGCCTTTATTGAACGGCAGGAACAGGGAGTCTTTGCCAGCCAGTTTCGTGCAGAACTTGACCTGCTGATCATCGACGGCGAAGTGCGTCAGGCACCGCCCAAACTGGAACAGCAGCTCCCTTGGGTTGCGGTCGCGCTGGTACTGTTGGACCGCATCGTCCACCGTCTGGTTGGTCAGCTCGTTCTTGAGCTCAAACGTTGCCACCGGCAGGCCATTGATGAACAGGCACAGGTCCAGTGCCAGCTGTGTTTCGTCCAGGCTGTACCGCAACTGGCGTGTGACGCTGAAGATGTTGGCGTCATATAGCTGTCGCGCGTGCTGATTACCCGGGGAAGGGCTGGCGAAGAAGAGCCTGACTGAAGCCGGGCCGTGCTGGATGCCGTTTCGCAGGACGTCCACCACGCCACGCCTGGTGACCTCGCCCTGCAGACGGGCCAGGAACTTCTGCCGTTCTGGTCCGTCGGTCGCCAGATGCAGTTGTTCGAAGGTCTCTGGCTGCGTCGTCTGAAGGAAGGATAGCAGCTTGACAAGGTCGAGGGCGTGGGCGCGGTCGAAGTCCGCAGGCTCACCCTGGACGTAGCCGGCCCCTGCATAGGGGAAGGTCGGCGGCTCTTGCGAATCGCCGTGGACGCGCAGATTGTCGATATCAAGCCCCGTGAGGGCAGTAACAATGATGCTCTCCAGCCCTTTCTCACTCGTGTCAGTTGTTGGCATGGTCAGTCCCTCCCTCTTCTGCATCAGTCGCACCTTCAGTTTTCTCATGTGGTGTTGTTGCACGTTTGTTCGAAACTGTTTGCTCCGGTACGGAGTCGAACAGAGTCGGCTCATCAGTGTTCGTCGCCGACTTCCTCGGTTTGGAACGATGCTTCGCCGGGGTGGGTTTGGCCTTGGTTGTGGCCGGTGGTTCCGGAATCGATTCATGCACGGGGGCGGGCGCCACTTCCTCGTTGTGCATGGTCGTGGTCGGATCCTGTTCCGGTCTCAGGGTGCGAACCAGGTCTTCGGCGTTGCTCGGGTTCGGCCAGGGCAGTGCACCCATGTTCTGCAGTTCCTGGAGTCCCTTGCCGATTTCGCCCTGTGAGCGGATAAATATCGGCACCAACTTCAGCTTGGCCAGCTGTTCCACCGCGCCGGCCCACGTCCCGCCTTTCTGATAGTCGGAGCTGATGACCAGTGCTGCGTCGGCCAGAGCGTAGATCAGCTTGTTGCGCTGCATGGCGTTGCCCACATTGAACGCGGCCATCGGATCGTAAGGCGACACGAGGACCAGCTGGCCCTCCATGAGTGGAGAACGATACTCGCGGTTGAGGGCTGCTCGTTCCAGGTTGTCGGCAAGTATGCCCATAACTGTTCCGCCAACTTCCAGTGCACCGCGCATGGACGCCTGGTCGATCCCGCGTGCTCCACCTGACACGACTGTTTGCTGTGCATTGGCCGCTAGTTGTCCGATGTGTTCTGTGTACGTCAGCAGTTCCGGGGTCGCATTGCGGCTACCGACCACAGCCAATCCCCCCATCTCCAGAATCGGGGCCTCTCCACAGCCATACAGTACTGCTGGCGCGTCTTCCTTCAACCGTTCCTTGAACCGATGCGGATATGACGCGTCCGCACTCGTGACGACCCAGATAGCCCGGGCCTGCCAGCGTTCGACCGCCTGGCTCAGCAGGAAGCCTCGGCCAAGCAACTTTCTAAGTCGGTCGCCGTCCACGATTCCCTGACATTGTCTGAGCAGGCCATCCGCATCAGCAGTGAGAAGATCGCCAGGACTTCTCTGCACCTCGTGCAGGAAGACCGCAAGACGCTCGTATTCACCCGGAGTCAACAGGTCCGCCAATGGCTCCATGCGCCCAGTTATCAAGGGTGCTGTGAGCAGCAGGATCACCTGGCTGTCTTGCGACAATGCTGTACTCATCCGCCGGGTCCTATAGACGCGAGCGCCATTGGATAGACCTCGCCACTGCCATGGGAACGCAGCAGCCACGCTGCGACGGTCATGGTCCAGCGCGAATCGACCGTGTCATCCACCAGCAGCACGGGTCCTTCGGGCAACGTCGCCGTGAGTTCAAACGAGCCATCGAGGTTGTGGGCTTGCTGCATGCTGTTCTGCATCGTTGCCTGTGGGGGTCGATCGATGCTCCTGCAAATCACGGGTCGAAACGGCAGTCCCAGTCGTTCTGCCAGACGTTCAGCAACATCCTGCACGAATACCGGGTCGCGCAGGGACGGTATGCAGGTGACCCAGGTGGGCGCAGGTTGTGGTTTCCATTCCTGAACCATCGATGTGCACGCCACGACCAGATCCTCCGCAACATGGTGGTCTTGGCATTTGCCTTGGCGCACCAGATCGCCCCAGCCGGCATCACCCCATGTGCAAAGTGTCTTTCCCGGTTCTGCCTGAAGTTCACGGGGAATGTTCCCCTTGAGGCCGTACAGGGGCATGGTATCCAATGGCCATTGTCTGCGGGGGTCGATGGAGAGACTGGTCCGGCGAAGAAACGCAACTGCTTCCCGTACCAGGAGCTGGTCGACGGTTGCAGGCAGGTCCGGCAGGTCGGGAGAACGACAATCGCCGGGTTCCCCGTCGAGGGCGCGGATAAGGAAAGCCATATGTCCGGCGGGCAGGTCCACGTATTCCTGCATCTGTCCCTGCTCAGCGTGCCGCAGGTCAGTCAGACGCTGCGCCCGCTGCCAGAACTCCTCGCTGAGGTTGGTCGCAGTCAACTGCCACCTGGTCCCCTGCTTCACGATGGGTGCAGGTGATTCCAGTGACAACAGGTCGATGGTTTTCTCGATGCGACCTTTGGCCACGTTGACACTGGCCATGAGGCCGGGCAGCGAGAGCCCCTGAGGACTGCGTTCCAGAACCCTCAGGATCTGTTGTACCTCGTCGCGTGTCGGAAACGCGGTCTTGATAAAGTACTCGTTGATATCGTTCTCCTCGGTGCCGCTCAGCAGAATACCATAGGCAGCATCCAGCGCGCGCCCGGCGCGGCCAACCTGCTGGTAGTAGGCCACGACCGACCCCGGGGTCTGGTAGTGAATGACAAAGCCCAAGTCTGGCTTGTCAAAGCCCATGCCCAATGCCGTGGTTGCCACCAGCGCTTTCACCCGGTTGTCCAGCAATGCCTGCTCGAGTTCAGGCCGGTCTCTCCCGCTGTCGCCAGTATACGCCACGGCGTGCACGCCGCACAGCGTGAGCCATTCGGCCACCTGGACGGCGTCCCGTACCGTCAGCGTGTAGACGATGCCGCTGCCGGGCATGGCCGGTATCTGCTTGGCCAACCATGCTAGCCGCTCAGCCTGACTGGCCAGACGCAAAGCCTGAAGCTTGAGCGATGGCCTGTTCAGTTCCCCCCGGGACACATTGAGGTTGGGGCCCAGTACAGTCTGCAGGTCCTGGATCACGCGGTTGTTGGCGGTTGCCGTCGTTGCAAGCAGGCGCATGTTGGAGGGCAGAGCCTCGATCGTGTGCTGCAGCAGACGGTAGTGCGGTCTAAAGTCATGACCCCAGTCCGAGATGCAGTGGGCCTCGTCAACCACCAGCAGCGATATTTTCGCAGCGATGTGGGCAAGAATCTCAGAGCGAAAGCGCTCGTTGGCCAGCCGCTCTGGCGAGACGAGCAGAATATCGACCTCGTCGTGCTGTACAGCAACTTCGATACCGCTCCAGGAATCCGGGTTGTCGGAGTTGATCGTCTTAGCCCGAACGCCCATGCGTTCAGCAGCAGCTATCTGGTTGCGCATCAATGCCAGCAACGGCGAAACGAGCAAGACGGGTCCTTGATCCGCCTCGCGCATCAGCCTGGTGGCGATGAAATAGACAAAGCTCTTGCCCCAGCCGGTCTTCTGCACCACGAGATACCGACCAGGTTGTTCGACAATGGAGCGAATGGCCTCTTCCTGTCCCTCGCGGAACTGCGCGTCAGGAATACCGGTCCCGATTCTCAGCAGCTCCAGTGAACGTTCAGGCAAATAGGTGATCACGCAGTCTCCTCAGTACTCGACTCGGAGTTTCCCTCGGTGACATCATCGGTTTGGTCCACGGTGTCAACATCGTCGATGCGCTCGATCTCCTCGGGCAGGACATAGGTCTCGTCGTCAGGAACCTTGACGTCGCGCACGTCCAGCTTGCCCGTCACCACGTCGGCGATGAGCCGCGTGCGGTACTCGCGCAGGAGGTTGATCTCGCGGTGGGCGGCGTCGATCGCATGACGGAGGGACACTGTTTTCTCTTGCACATTCGCAATGATTTGGTCTTGTTCGTCTCGTGGTGGAATAGCCAACGCAATGCTCATTAGGCGATCTTGCGTGAGCTTCGGTTGTGCGGCGCCCGAGATCCAGGGCTGATAGTTCAGCATTTCCATGACTGCGGACAAGTACTCGATATTACCTTGCTTGGGCTTCAAAATGTGTGCGTGGTTGTTCACCCAGAATTTGCCACGAGCAATGATCGCCAGAGGCAGGTTTCTGAGTACGAGATTCGCGCCATCCTCTGCGATCAGAAGAAGCTCATCATCGAAGAGGAAGTCGGCGACTTTGTCGATAATACCAGACGCTCCGTAGTAATCATATTGCTGAGAGCTCATTGCCCCGCGCTCTACGCCACTCAGCGGGATTCGTCGCCGGTCAAGACAGTTGAACTCGTCTTTGACCCGCGAGATGGCCCAATGTTCAGGCACATCGCCCAGCCACGGGACGCCAGAGGGTTTGAGGGGGACGCTGGGGTCCAGGCCGCGCGTGACGGCCCGATTGATGATGGCTTGCTTCTGCTCCGTCAGCAGCTTGATCAGCTGTTGCCGCGCGCGGATGACATGCCGCACCTTCCGGTCCATATGGTCCAGGTACCGCACGATGGCCACCTGCTCGGAGAGGGGCGGGAACGCAACAGACTCGGACAAGTAGGCTCGACAGTCCAGGTTCTGGATTCCAGTTGTCTGCTTAATGGAGCGTACGTTGAGACCAATCGAATACAGCGTTGTATGTAGATATGTGAGAAATTCGGGTTCGAAGCCGGTAGTGACAGACATTCGTGCCACGAAATTCGAACAAACTGCTACTTCCTCGTGGTCAAAGAGCATCACCACACCGACTGGTTGAAGGTCCCCACCACCGGACTTCTCCAGCAGGAGATCTCCTCGTGTCAGTCTCTTCCGGCGCAAATCTGCGGGCGCAATCGCCCTAATCGTGGGTCTGTCGACGCGTACTCGCAGGCGCGATCGGTCGAAGTCTGCGACGCGCACACAGATCGCGTCATCTTTGCCGCTCGGCTCGGTTCCCCAAGTGCCTGCCACGACGTCAGCAACGCTTGCATTGAGTCGCTGTACCGTCCAGCTGATCGGCACCTGTCCCAGCCACGGCACGCCAGAGTCCTTGTATGCAGGATAGGGCTTGAGGTTGCGGATCATCTCGTCCCCTGGACGTGGTTGTAATCGCGAAATGCCCTTATCGCCGCTCGGCGAAACGACTTCCCGCCACATCGTGTACGCTGCGTTGCTCGACCAAGTTGGGCCATTGATGAGCCATTGCACAGGAGTGAAAGGTTTGGCGGGTTTGGCGGGTTTATGGCGGGTTTGACCATAGATACGCTCATGACGGGTTTGGCGGGTTCATGGCTGGTTTCCTCCGCAGCGTGTAGTGGGCGCTGCGACCAGTCGTTCCGACCCGCTCAAGCAGTCCCTTCGTTTCCAAGACGGCGAGTTCTCTCAAAGCGGTCCTCTCGGATATGCCAGCAATTCTCTGACAATCCAGGTTGGTGATGCTTCCCGTGGTTTTCACGTACATGACGATCTGCTTCTGCCGATCAGTCAAGGCCAGCGCAGTCATCTCGCCGTCTGTCAGCCAGCTTCGCCAGAGCGTCTGTACAAACTGGCCCCCCTCCTGTCGAAATTCAGGCGCCGGCAGTCCGGCCAGCCGACAGCGCTCAATCATGTCGAGGATACCGCTGCCGGCTTTCTCCGCATAGTGTGCTAGGAACATCGGATCGGCAATGAGCGGATTGTGGGGAATGGAAGGGTGGGGGACGCGCAGCGCAGCAATGGTCAGCGGGGGTGGCAGCGCGCCCGGATTCCAGACTTCAAGCCGGTCTGAGAATAGCATGACCTGCACACTGGCATTGCTGGTGTAGTCGCGGTGAGCAACAGCATTGACGATGGCCTCGGCAACGGCTTGACGTGGAAGCTCGTAGTCGACCGGCGCCTCGGAGCTGAGCTCACGCGTGCCGACGGCCCGATTGATCTTGGACATAACGAAATCGACTGCCTGATCAACAAGCTCAAATACTGTCCCGTGGTAGATCTGGTAAGAGGGGATGGGTTTGCTGACTTCTGTCCCATGAAAATGCATGCACTTGACTTCGGAACTGAGGAGAAAGCGCTGCGAATCGCGCGCAAAGAGCAGAACGGCGGCATGGCTGGGCTGGTCGCCGTCCAGCAAATTGAGGTGTGTCAGAGCTCTGCGTATTGAGGTCTTGGGGCCAAGAGCATAGTCACGTTCGGATTGGGCGCGTGCGAGGAAGTCGGCAATCTTCTGCGGCGAGAGATCGTTCAGTTTCGCATCGGGACAAGCGGCGGCATCAAAAGGCTTAATGCGAATACGGCCGGTGTTCTCCAAGCATTCGACCAGACTCGCGTACAGCGCGGCGTTCAGGTCTGCGATCTCCGTGAACCGGCCGTAGACGAGCTGCTTTCTGGCCTTGGTGATGAAAGCTTTCATCCGGGGATCGCGGTCTGCGTCGTTGATTACTTTGAGGAAGATCAGACGAGTCTTGCCAAGAAGCGTAGCTTGATCGAACTCGCGCTCAGTGGGCGAAATGCCAGTCGCATCAGCATTCCCGTAGTCTCGACCAAACAGGCCGACGTACACGGCGCACTTCCCGACTTCGTCCAGATAGGCTTTCTGGATTCTCAGATCCGCAGCCGGGTGATCTTCAAACACGAAGACGTCGAAGAAACGGCGAAGCAGCGGGTTGCCACGCACATAGTCACGAACAGCCGCGCGTTCGTCAGCGAATTCTCCCTGAACGCTGCTAACGAAGATGCGTTCAATCATTCCGCGCTCCCCTTCTTCTTTGTCTTGCGCGGCTTGACCGTCGGCAACAACTTGGTGCTCTTCTCGAAGTCGTCCGGCAGGGCAGAGTGTTCAGCAAGGCGCTGCTGGTGGAAGTTGTCATATTCTTGTTCGGCGTGGTGGACTGCCAGTTCGTGCGAGATCGTTCCTACATTGGTGAGGATGCCGCGTTCATTGAGGTTGAGGAAGCCGTCGAGCTTGGCGATCCAGTCTTGCATGTGCATGGGGATACGACGCATCGCCTGGCCTTCGGCGAAGACGAGATACTGCTCCGCGAGATTGTTGAGGGCGGCCAGTTCGGGTTCGGTAAGGTAATTCTTGGCGATCGTGACATCTTCCTTGCGCACCTTGTCGCCGCGCCAGTTGGTCAGGCCCATATTGGGCTGGGAGCTGTCCGCGCGGGTTCGAATGATCTCGGCGGCGGTCTGTCCTGTGATGGCCCAGTGCAGCTTGTTCTGTACGGTCTTGAAGAAGGCGATGCTGGCGTCGGTCGTTGGATCGTAGTCGATGCTGGTGGAGTAGATATCAGTGATCTTCTGGTAGAAGCGGCGTTCCGAGGTGCGGATGTCCTGGATGCGCCGCAGCAGTTCCTCAAAGTAGTCGAAGGGGCGGTCGGGGTTCTTTAAGCGCTCGTCGTCCAATACGAAGCCCTTGACGATGTATTCCCGCAGACGCTGGGTGGCCCAGATGCGGAACTGGGTAGCCACGCGGGACTTCACGCGGTAACCCACGGAGATGATGGCGTCGAGGTTGTAGAAGTTGCTGTCATAATTCTTGCCATCAGCCGCAGTAGTAAAGAATTTCTTTACAACTGCCTCTGGGGACAGTTCGCCGTCCTCGAAGACATTCTTCAGGTGCTGACCGACATTCTGTTTGGTGGTCTGGAACAGCTCCGCCATGAGTTGTTGGGATAGCCAGACGGTTTCGTTCTCGAAGCGTACATCGATCTTGATGACGCCGTCCTCGGCCTGATAAATCAGGAGCTGGGATTCTTGGGGCAGATTGCTCATGCCTTCGCTTCTCCGATGATCTCGCCGATCAGTCCGTCCGTTTCTCTCTCCAGCGCGATGATGTCGGCGCGAATTTCGTCCAGGGTGCGCATGGGCTGCGGCTTGTAGAAGTAGCGGGTGAAGCTGATTTCGTAGCCGATTCTGGCCGAGGACTCATCGACCCACGCATCGGGTGCATAGGGCAGGACCTCGCGGCGGATGAAGGCATCGACGCCTCCCTCCTCCAGTAGGGGCACCTGTTCGGTGTCGCGCAGGTCCGGGTCGGGCTCATATTCAACGACACGCTTCTTGCCGCCAATGGTCGTCTCGAACAGGCCGTGCAGCGGATCGGCGGTCGTTCCGGCCGGGCACACCTTGCGGAGGACGGGTGGCTCAGTCTCGTCGCGTTCGCTAGTCACCTTCAGTGACTTGATCTCCTTGGGAGTGTAGGTGCGGTCCGGATCGACACCCTTGAGGCGCAGCGGGCGTTCCACCGTGACTTTTGTGTAGCCAAATGCTTCATTGGGGAAGATCTTGGACTGCTCGGTTTCTTCGAATGATATGTACGTCTTAACGATGCGAACGATATCGTCCGGGGTCAGCTCGCAGTTCTTCTTGCCCAGGTTCTTGCGCAGCGGCTGGTACCACTGCGTGGCGTCGATGAGTTGGACCTTGCCCGTGCGGTTTGTGGCCTTGTGGTTGGACAGCAGCCAGATATATGTGGCGATGCCGGTGTTGTAAAACATGTTGAGCGGCAGAGCGATGATAGCTTCCAGCCAGTCGTTCTCGATGATCCAGCGGCGGATATTGCTCTCGCCCTGACCGGCGTCGCCGGTGAACAGCGACGAGCCATTGTGGACCTCGGCGATGCGGCTGCCGAGGGGTGTATCGGTGGTCATCTTGGACAGCATGTTGGCGAGGAACATGAGCTGCCCGTCACTGGAGCGTGTGAGCAGGCTGAACTCGGGGTCGCCGGTGTGGTTCACCATGAAGCGTGAGTCGGTCATGCCGTCCTTGCCGCCCATGCGTTCCAGGTCACCCTTCCAACTCTTGCCGTACGGCGGGTTGGAAAGCATGAAGTCGAACTGGCGGGTACGAAAGCCGTCCTCCGAAAGAGTGGAACCCAGGTGAAAGTTGTCGGCGACGTTGCGCTCGCCCTTGATGAGCAGGTCTGCGAAGGTGATTGCATAGGTCTCGGCGTTGATCTCCTGGCCATACACGTGAATGGCAGGCTTCTTGCCGCGCTCGTCCGCGAGTTCCATGAGGCGCTCTTCGGCAATAGTCAGCATGCCACCTGTGCCACACGCGCCGTCATAGATGAGGTAGGTCGTAGATGCCAGCTGGTCGGCAATCGGGAGGAAGACCAGGTCGGCCATGAGGTGGACGACGTCGCGTGGGGTGAAGTGTTCGCCGGCTTCCTCGTTGTTCTCTTCATTGAAGCGTCGGATCAGCTCCTCGAAGATGGTGCCCATCGCGTGATTGTCCAGTCCAGGCAGACGCACAGTACCGTCTGCATTGCGCACCGGCTCTGGGCCGAGGTTCACCGAGCTGTCCAGGAACTTCTCGATGACATTGCCCAGAATATTGGCCTGCACCATTCTCGGGATCTGGTTGCGGAACTCAAACTTATCCAGGATCTCCTGCACGTTGGAGGAGAAGCCGTCGAGATACGTCTCGAAGTCCGCTTTCAATTGCTGAGCGTGCGCGCTGG
>Ga0209539_1001735_pt1 | contig 11743 bp, 14 predicted proteins | sample BarGraNGADG00312_2_FD_184499 | JGI IMG/M metagenome (GOLD analysis project Ga0209539, IMG submission 184499) | Arctic peat soil microbial communities from Barrow, Alaska - Barrow Graham LP Ref core NGADG0011-312 (SPAdes) (version 2) | ecosystem: Environmental > Terrestrial > Soil > Wetlands >... | reverse complement strand
GGTGAACGTCGGCTGCGCCACCGGGCCTTTGGAGGTCATGTAGGTGATCTTCACTTGCGCCGCTTTCGTGCCCGGGAGTGCTGTAACAGTAGAGGTCTCCTACCTGAAGGCAGGCGGGGGAGCGGTTACCCTCACCAAGAGCATCCCGGCCAACTCCCGGATGACCTTCAACATGGCGGACAAGGTGCCCTCGGGCAGGGCATCCATCATGGTCACCTCAAAGACCTCCGGCAAGAAGATAATGGTGGAGCGGGCCATGTACTGGAACAACCGGGGCGCGGGAACGGATACGATCGGGGGATTCTCGGACTAGAGTAACGCTCAATAGAAAAGCAAACCCGCCCGCCTTCGAAGCGGGCGCTTCCATTAACGGACGTCTCGGTTCTCCGACACCATCACATAGCGTACGTACTGTCAAAGTCGTAGCGCCAGACAGCCGTGGTGACTCCCTGTTTCGAGGTGAAGGTCGAGAGGTCGGTGATTCCCATTGTTCCCCCTTTCCGGTCCCGCCGTTGTCAGGCGGGAAGACTGACGGTTACGCGTGCTACTTTGAGAGCATCTGAAACTCGAGCGACGGCCCTACCGCAAACGCCTTGATCTTGAGGCGGCTCTTGATCTTGCCTTCTTCGTCGTTCCAGGAGTCGTAGCGAAGCTGGCCCGCGACGATGGCCCGGTCCCCGCGCCGCAACGTCGCCCCGACGTTCTCGGCCTGCGAACCCCAGCACTCAACGTCTATGAACTCCGTGCGATCCTGTACGTCAGTCTCCGGCTCCTGGCCGGGCTTGCGCCACCGGTTGACCGCGATGCGGAAGTTCGCGACCTTTGTGCCGTCAGCCTCACCCATTCGCGGATCAGCTGTGATGTTGCCGACGACGACAACGTTGTTGACGTACATGTTTCCTCCCTTCCTTGCGCTCCTTCGTGCGCGACCGGAGCGCGCCGGTCTGGCTGTTGACTGTTGATGACAATGATTGGTATCATATTCAAGGTTGTTCCAATGGTGAATATTGGACAAGATACTTGTCTATATAATCACAAGGACGGGGAGGTGTCAACAGCTTTGAATGCGGAATTTGAAAAAAAGGTCGTCAACATATCGGACGAAGAGGTCGAGCGCTACGACATGGCGTTCGCCACACGCATGAAAGGCATTCGCGACGAACGGGGCTTGAAGCGCGACTGGGTCGCGCGCCAGCTTGAGGTGCACTACAACACTCTGAAGAACTGGGAGTTGGGCAAGGCGCATCCCGGCACAAAAGAGCTCCTGGCCCTGTCGCGGATATACCACGTCGGACCGGATGAGTTCTTCAAGAAGCTCTGACTACACCTTGAGCCTCGTCCTGTTAATTATCTCGGCCTTGGATGCGTCCGGGAGATCGTCGAAGTAAGCGCAGTACCCGGCGACCCGCACGACGAGGTCGGGGTACTTGCCGGGGTTGGCCCGGGCGTCCTCAAGCATCTCGGGATCGAGCACGTTGAACTGCACTTCCATCCCGCCTTTCTCGAAGAACCCGCGCACAAGGCCTTCGAGTATGTTCAAGCCCTTCACGCCGGCGATGTCGGCCGGGTCGAAGCGGAGGTTGAGCGCGTTGCCGTTGGCCATCATCGATGAGTCGACCGATGCCACCGAGTTCAGCATCGCGGTGGGCCCGGCAGTGTCGGCGCCGCATGCCGGCCCTATCCCGGATGCGAAAGGCTCTCCGGCCTTGCGTCCCGAGGGCAGGGGGCCGGTCAGCTCGCCGAACGCCACGTGGCACGTCACCGAGTAGAAGCCCGGGACATACGCGCCGCCGCGCACGCTCCGGTGACGGCCGAGAGAATTGTGGTACATGCGAACCACGAGCTCGGCGTAGCGGTCCGGAGCGTCGCAGTCATTTCCAAACTTCGGCGCCTTCCCGAGCGCTGCGCGTAGCGCCTCGTAGCCGGCAAAATCGTCCCGCAGAGCCTCAACGACCTGCGCCATGGTGTACTTCTTCTCCTTGAAGACCACGGCGTCCAGCGCGGCCAGAGAGTCCGCCACGTCGGCGACACCGACCCCCTGGATCCCGCTGGAGTTGTAGGTGGCGCCTCCCTGGGTGAGGTCGTTCCCGTACTCGAGGCAGCCCTCGACAAGCATCGAGGAAAGCGGCGTAGGGTGATAGTCGATGTTAGCCTGTTCGACCATGTGGAAGTCATCGATCATCCGGTCGACAGTGAAATCCAGCTGGGCTCCGAAGGCGTCGATCACCTCATCGATCGTTCTGAAGGTCGCGGGGTCGGCAGTCTTGGCGCCTTCCCTCGCCTGGCTCAGCCTTCCGCCATTCATACGGCGGCCCCGGTTGAGCGCAAGCTCGAGGCATATTGGCAGGTTGAACAGGCCGGCATCGGTGGAGAGGAAGCTTTTTCCGGGGATGGACGGTTCCACGCACCCGACTATCCCGTACCCCCGGGCTTCCTCGAGGGGGAAACCGTGAGCGACAAGCGCGGGGACGACCGCCTCATCGTTGAAGAGCGCCGGGCAGCCATGGCCGTGGCGGGCCACCTCCAGCGCCCGCTCAAGGTACTGCGCCGGTGAGTCTTTGTGAACTCGCGCCTGGTAGTTCGGGTCGCGCATCCGGTGGAGGTCCATCAGCTCGAGCATCAGGTAGGTCAGGTCGTTGACCGCATCATCACCCTTGCTGTCCGTGCCCCCGACGATCGCTGCCTGGACGACGAGGTGGCCTCCGTGGTACTGCGAGATGCGCTCCGAGAGAAGCATGACATGCTCGGTGGCCTTGGCGCTGAACTGCAAGAGGAGGCCGAGGGCTTCCTCGCGGGTCAGTGTCCCCGCGCTAATGTCGCGCTCGTAGTATGGAAAGAGATACTGGTCCATGCGACCGAAAGACACGGCGGAGTTCAAGCTTTCGAGCATCACCGCCATGTGCGTCAGCCAGAGGGATTGGAGCGCCTCGTGAAATGTCGCCGCCGGCTCCCGGGGCACCTTGCCGCAGACCCGGGAGATCTCCTCGAGCTCTGCCCGGCGCAGCGGGTCGTCTTCGACGGACGCGAGGCGCCCGGCTTCGTCGGCAAAACGTCCGGCCCAGGCCTCGAGGGCATCGCACACGATGCGCGCGGCCTTGTAAAGGTCGCCCCGCTTTCCCTTGAAAGTCTCGAGGTAGCCGCGCGTCCCCAGCTCGAGCATCTTCTGGTAATCGGGCAGGAAATGCCCGATGCCGCCCGCCTCGTTGATCAGGTAGTAGGTCGGTTTGAGCTGGTGCTTCATATAGCGCACCATCGTCCGCCGGTCGGGGAACATCCGAGCCGGCATGCTGTGCCGGAGCCAGTAGGGCAGGACCCTCGTCGCAAGCCGCACCCTGTCCGCCACCGAGATCTCGAACGGGTTTGTTGCGCGGCGGTCAATCCAGAGCAGCTCCGTGCTCATGAAGGCGCTGGCGAGCTCCGGCTGCATGATGCAGCACTTCCTGCTGGTGCCCGCGTTTCCCACGATCAGCTCGCCCGGGAAGATGATGACCTTCTTGTTCTTCAGGATGTAGGAGAGCGCCTTTGCCTGCCGGATCGCCGTGGGCTCGGACGGATCGTCGTGCTGCTTGAAGAACTCGGTAACCAGGTATGCCCGCTCAGGACACAGCCGGACGGGACTGGCCGCAAGGTCCCTTCGGACGGCTTCGACACGGGTGGTGACGTCAATTGCCATGGTCTGCTCCTTTGGTCCCGCTGCTCTTAATTATATTCCCCACCGCACTTCCGTGGGAGTGGCGGCCCGGGTGGGCGAAACGGGGCAGGGCCGGCGCGCCCCTGCCGGCAGGAAACCGCCCGCCCGAACCGAATTAAGCGAACGCAGCAGCAAATCTGACACAGTGGAGGGACGACAGCCGTGGATTCCGAACAAGCTTCGCACGCGACGGGAGTGCACGGCCGCCCGGGCGGGCGGAGACAGCAAGGGGACAGGGGGGGTATGGGCATGGCGGACCGGAGGCCCGAGATGGACCGCCGGGAGGTTGCGCTCGAGCTGGTGAAACTCGGCGCGACGACCGGCTTCATTCCAAAGAGCGACAAGCCCGAGTTCACGACCCTGCTCAAAGCTTACACGCAGGCTTTTGAGGCGGTCATCGAGAGCGAGCGCTCTCCAATGTTGAAGAGGTAAGAGGATCGGGCGACCCGGCAGCCGCCCGGCCACCATCGTTCATATCGATCGCAAACGTCCACACGCGAACGCCTTCATTCTCGTTGTGCGCCCTCAGGACTGCTGGCCGTGCGTCGAACAAGAAAGCTGTGGAGAAGTCCTTGCGGGGATGGTTGTTCTCATGAAGCTGGTGGACGTGCCGGAGAAACAACGTGAGACACAGAAGAGCGGCAGAAAATGAACCGGGGTGTTCACACCAGCTCGAACCGGTGCTCCTTGAACAGGACGAGGCACGCATCAACAACTTCCGCGTCGTAGCGGGTGCCACGCCCCATGCTGATCTCCTTGAGGGCTTTCTCAACCCCGAGGGCCGGCCTGTAAGGCCTGTGGGATGACATCGCCTCGACGACGTCGGCCACCGCGAGGATCCGCGCCTCTATCAGGATGTCGTCTCCCTTGAGCCCCGACGGATAGCCGGAGCCGTCCATCCTCTCGTGGTGCTGCAGGACCGTCCGCGCCACCGGCCATGGAAAATCGATGCCTTCGACGATCTCCGAGTCCACCCGGGGGTGCGTCTTGATGATCCCGAACTCGAACTCGCTCAGCTTGCTGGGCTTGCTGAGGATCTCGCCGGGGATTACCACCTTGCCCGTATCGTGCAGGATGCCGGAGATCCTGATGCCTTCTACCTGGTCGTCTGGAAGCCCCATCTCGGTTGCTATCGCACAGGCCAGCTGGGAGACGCGCTGCTGGTGGCCGGCCGTATACGGATCGCGCCGCTCGGCGACCGCCGCGAGCGCGTTGACCGTAGCCTCGGCCGTGCGCCGCATCTCGTCGGTGTGCCCGTTGCCGTTCGAGCTCTCGGCCCCGACCGCCGCGGCTTCGCCCTCCGCCCCCGGCCTGTTGTCGGCGCGGCTTTCCATCTCGTCCCTGATGCGCATGAGCTCGTCCTCGATGCGCACCTGGTTGCTCCTGTCCCTCAGGACGGTCAGGAAGCCCTCAGGCCCGCCGTCCTCACCACGCAGCAGGGTCATCGACGCCTCGGTAGGGAACACGTCGCCGTTCTTGCGCACGTTATAGGTCCGGTGACCGGTCACGATGCCGTCTTCGTAGAGGGTCTGCATGGCCGCGACCTCACGCTCGAGGAAATCCTCGGGAAGGATCATGGCCACGGTCTGGCCTATAGCCTCTTCCGCAGTGTAGCCGAGGATGCGCTCGGCGCCTTTACTCCACGAGGTGATGATCGTGTCAGAGCCGGCCGAGTAGACCGCGTCGGAAGTTATGTCGGAGATAGTCAGCCCACGCCCCACGCCCACAGCCTGGAGCCATGTTTTTCCAGCCTGGCTGTAGACGATGTAGGCCAGGATGGCCGCGATGACATTAAAAGAGAGGAGGTTAAACCAGAAGCGCCACCAGTTGACCTTGTTGATCGTCACCAGCACCACGCTCACGATGATGGTAACCGCCAGGCCAACGCCCCAGACGAACAGGACGGCGCGCAGGAACCCGTTTCGGGCTGTGTCGAAGTCCATCCTGAGGGATTCAGGGCGCAAAGGTTCCTCGATGTCTTCGACCCATTTGCCTTTATAGAAGAGTGAGGTTGTTCGCACGCTTACCCCGGGGTACCCGAAGGACCGTCCAGTGCTGCGAAGTCTATCAGAAGAGAACGGGACGACAAAACAAGCTGGTGCGCCTCGGCGGGCATGCGGGTGGCCGAGTGCGTCTTGGGCTTCAAAGGCTGTAATGCCATAATAGTCTGCACAACCGCTGACGCGGGCGAGTAGCTCAGTTGGGAGAGCGTTGCGTTTACACCGCAAAGGTCGTCGGTTCGAGCCCGGCCTCGCCCACCACAATATTTATTTCCGGCATGACGGGACAGCCGATTACGCGAAAACTGTCATTACCAAACAGACCTCCCAATGTTAGAATCGCTGCCACCGGACAACGCTTCTGGAAAACGATTGGAGACAGAAATGGCTGACATCCAGCCGGGCACGACCGTCTCGATAGCGGCGGACATCGTCGTCAGCGGCGCCGTTGCCTTCGGCAGGGGAGAACAGGTCACGGTACAGCAGGTCTCGCCATTGGCGGACAGGCCCGAGTACCAAGTACACGGTGTACTCTCAGCGGTCGGGAAGCTGGTTCACCTTGCGGGACGCCGACTTTGTGGCCGCATACGCGCCTCCAGCGCCCGCCGTGCCGGCCTACGCCGCGCAGCAGCAACCGCCGTACTTACCGGCGCCGCAGCCCCAGAAGAGCAACACGGCCTTGAAAGGTTGCCTTCTCGCGTTCGGCATCGTCGTGTTGATCGGCATCATCCTGGTCGTAGTCCTGGTGGCCGTTGTGGGAGTCGGGGTACACCATGCGGTGAACGACCTGGAGAAGAACGGCACCACCAAGCTTCCCGGCGGCGTGACTCTCTCGACAAAGACCCCGACCGAAGCGGAGCTGGGCGTCCCCATTTACCCCGGGTCAAAAGCGGTCTCCTCTTCAGTGTCCCTCAAGGACCCGTCCGGCAACGTCTCGGCGACTGTGCTCTACAGCAATGACCCGCCTGCTAAAGTCGTCGCCTGGTACAAGGACAAGCTGTCGTCCAAGCCGGAGTTCCAGGTCCTCACCAGCACGGATGAAGAAGCGCTGATGACCTTCAAGGAAGCCGACGGCAGCGTGAAGATGGTGACGATCGGAAGAGACACGATCGATAAGAACGGCCAGACGACCATCGCTATCGGCTCAAGCCAGGACAAGAGCGTTCCCGGTACCCCGCCAGCCTCGAACTGATCGCTCCGTCCGGCTCGGGCTGTTCTACTTTTTCTGATCAGCCGGCGGGTTGACAGTCTCGAAAGGCGCCGCCAGCAGGGGGCTCGTCTGAGGTGTGCGACGGTTTCGGCACTATTTTCCTTTTACAGGTAGCAGGTGCCAGACCGTCAGCTCGCCCGCCTCTTTCTCGATCGTGGCGGTGGCCGGGATCTGCACGGCGTCGCCGGTGCCTCCCGCCCTGGCCTGGTAGAACCCTAGCGCGATGGAAGTCCCGTCCGAGTTGGCGCTCGTGACCGTGCCGTAATAGAGAGAGAACTTCGAGACCCTCGAGAACTCTATCCCTGAGACGTTCCCCTGCTCGCCGGCGGAGAGGCTGTAGCTCGCCAGCGATGTCTCCGCGCCGGTCTTCACGTCCTTGTAGCAGGCGTTGACCTGCGATGCTTCCCCGTCGAGTGAATCCTTGAAATAGGAGACGTACGCGCCGTTGGTCGAGAAGCCGGTCAGCTTGAATGCCCTGACCGAAAAAGTGTCGCCGGTGCTGTTCTCCTGCTTCGGCATATAGACGCTCTCCGTGACCGGCGTCCCCAGCGTGAGCTTGTAAGGGACTGATGATGGATAGTCGGAACCGTACAGGTTGAAGTAGAGATCCCCTCCGGCCGGGTCGGCGTAAAGCCCCTCGATGGACTGCTCCATCATGTCGCCGTGCGTGTAGACGTGGTCGACCTTGTTCGCCGCGATCGAATAGCGCTCGAAGCCCTCGGAGAAGGGCGTGGAGTTGTTTATGTTGGCCAGGTCCTGCGGCGTTATCCTGGTGAAATAGATGTACTTGCCGGTCGGGTCGAACGCCGGGTTCTCGGCGAGCCCCTTTTCAGGCAGCGTGACCTGGGAGATGCCGGTCCCGTCGGACTTCATGAGGTAGATGATCCGCTGGTCGCCCGCCGCCGCGACGAAGGCGATCCTGGACCCGTCGGGCGAGACCGCGAAGCTTACGAGGTCTCCCCTCGTGGTCAACTGTTTGCGCCCGGTGTTGTCGAGGGCGACGGTGTGGATGTCCTTGCCGCTTATGTAGGCGAGCCTCTCCGCGGTGGTGCCGGTCTGGTCCTCGACCGTGTTGTTATCAGTCTTGCCGTTAGGGGGCGGCTTAGGCTTGCCCGTGGAGCCGCCGGCCACAGCGAAGTAGATGCCTACCCCCGCGCCGGCGACGACCAGCACCGCCCCGACCACGATGAGGACCTTCGTTAGCGTCGTCATCGGGCGCCGCCCGCCGGTCTGCCCGCCTGACGCCTGGCCCAGGACCGCCCCGCACAAAGTGCAGAACTTCTCGCCCGGCCCAAGCTCCTTGCCGCAGTTCTCGCAGAACATCGTGCCTCCTCACCCGCGCTACTGGATGCCGAACATCTTGTGGATGAAGCCCTTCTTCCATAGAAAACGGAAGATGCCGAAATAAAGCTGCGGCGACAGGCGCCACAGTAGGTATTGCCAGCCCGTCTGCGACCACGGGGAGATGACGATCCCGATGTCCTTCTCCAGCGCGCGCAGGCCGGCCTGCGCGGGCACCGTCGGGGGCACGCCGTGCTTGGTGTAGAACGCCTGGATCGGGGTCTTCGCGCACTCGCCCTTGTCGTCCATCAGGTTGATCCTGCCATCGGCGATGATCCTCGTGTTGATTATGGCCGGGCAGAGCATGCTGAGGTTGACGTTGTGGTTGGAGAGCTCGACCCGCAGCGTCGTGCCCAGCCCGACGACCGCGTGCTTGCTCGTCTGGTACGCGAGCATGCCTGGTATCGAGAACAGGCCTGCGTCGCTCGCGGTCAGTAGGATCGAGCCGCTGTTGCGCTTCATCATCTCGGTGGCGAAGAAGTGCATCATGTAGATGGCGCCCCAGAGGTTGATGTCGAGGACCCACTTCCAGTCCTCGAGCGTCATCTCCTCGAGCCGCCCGCCGCAGCCAACGCCCGCGTTGCTGCACAGCACGTCCACATGGTCCCACTTCTCGAAGAAGCTGTCGCGAAACGCTTCGACCTGCTCAGCGCTCGTATGGTCCACGAGGTACCCGCCGGACTCGACTCCCTTTGCCTGCAGCTCGGCGACAACCTCGTCCACACGCTCCTGGACGATGTCCGTGATGATGACTCTGCTGCAGCCGGCCTGCGCCAGCTCGTTTGCCAGCGCCCTTCCGATTCCCGACCCGGCCCCTGTGACCAACGCGGTCTTGCCGCTGAAAAAGCCCATGTCTTCCACCTCCGGTGATCGTACAACCCATTCGAGGCCGGGCGGAAACCCGCGCCCCGCGAAACGCCGTCTCATTATCACCCGGACAGGGGCTCCGGTGCCAGTGATTCCGGGCCGTCATGGCGCGATGGATGACGTTTGGGGCAAAATATGCGAAGACCGTACAACACAGAAGGACATAGACCGTGGCAGAAGACATCGAAGCGAAACACGTCGAGCAGGCCCGGCTGGTCGCCGGCCATCTCGACCTTCCCGACGAGCTCGTGGGCCACGTCCACGAGCACATGGACGAGCTCAGGGAGGGTCAGGCGCCCGTTATCTGGATCCAGGCTCAGAACTGCACGGGCTGTACCGTCACCCTGATGAACAGCGACTACTTCAGCGCGAGGAACCTGATGTTCGGGAAGTTCTCGCTCAGATACCAGCCCACCATAATGTGCGCCGAGGGTTTCGCCGCGACCGACATCATCGAGGAGACCGAGAAGGATGACGCGGGCAAATACCTGGTGGTGATCGAGGGGGCGGTCCCGACGGGGGAGGGCGAGCAGTTCTGCACCTTCGGTCTCACTGACAAGACCCGTGACCTGATGGGCAACACCATCCCCGATGACCGCACCGTCTTCGACTGGCTGGTGGAGCTGATCCCGGGCGCCGAAGCGGTCATGGCCGTTGGCAACTGCGCATCGTTCGGCGGCATCCCGATGATGGAAGCGCAGGTGACCGGGGCGACGTCGGCCACCGACGTCGTCGAGGCCATTGACCCGACGCGGCCCGTCATCAACGTGTCGGGCTGCCCGCCGCACCCCGACTGGATAATGGGCACGATGATCGACCTGCTCCTCTGGCTGGACGATCACAAAGAGGCCCCGGTCCTGGACGAGCGGATGCGCCTCAAGAAGTTCTACGAGGGCAAGGTACACGACGTCTGCCAGAGGAGGCCGGCCTTTGAGGCGAAGCGCTTCCTCGAGGACTGGAACGACTGCGTGGAAGACGAAGACCGCTGCCTGCTCAAGATGGGGTGCAGGGGCCCTTCGACCCACGCCGACTGCCCGACACGGGGCTGGAACCACGGCACCAGCTGGTGCGTCGGGGTCAACGCGCCATGCCACGGCTGCACCGAGCCGGACTTCCAGGACAAGCTCCCGCACTTAAGGTAGGACCTCGCTCACTGCACGACTTTCCCAGGGCATCGGCCCGGCCGTGGGAGGACTTGCCCGGGCCTCGCTGAACAAAAACCTCATGAGATCCGTCTTAGTATCAAACACACTGGATGGAGATCAAGTGCTTAAGCTTGACTGGGAAGAGAAGAACTACAACTTCGACGCGAGCGACTGCACCTATCGCTGGCAGGACATACGCATGATCGCGCTCCGAAGCGAACTCGAGAGGTACCCCGAGGCGCGGCCCGGCGACCTGCTCGTCACTTTCCGCGGCAAGCACCAGGCCGACAAGATCCTTGATCATTTCAACGACAGCTACGACAACTTCCGGCATGGCTCTCTCGAGCCCGGCGACTCTACGAGCACCGTTAACGTGATACTGGCACCGGTCGCCAGGCCGTACGTCAGAGGGTGATCGTACCGGCGTAGGACTCCTCAACGGACACACATCCATTCCACAAGCAGAGGAACTATCTGTCCGATTCTTGAACTTTATTACGTAGGGATATTCAAAGGGTGTTGCAGGCAAACTGAAAGGGGCGAATGCCAGGATGAAGAGGTTGACCAGGGAAGAGGTTAAGAGCCTGACCGACAGGGAAGTCCAGATCGCGCGAAAGAGGATAGAACACGACTACTCTTTTGGTCTCATCAGTGACAGAGTCACCCCGGTTGAGAACACCCGCCTTCTCGAGCAGGAACTACGGGAGAGAGGGTACCGCACCTACAGCTGAGAAGTCCGCCAGGCAGTACCCCGGCGGCCGGCTACTTGTAGACGGGGCAGGTCGAGACGCCGTCCCAGACCTCGTCCGGGATGCGTTCGTAATGGCTGCACTTGTGCGCTTCGGCCATGATCAGGATCGGGCACTGCACGCAGTCGGAACGTCTCCTCACGAACAGCTCCCTGTTCCAGATCGAGTCCGTCGCCAGCAGTTCCTTTCCCCAGATCGAACCGGCCGGGACGAGCTCCCGGGTCCAGATCGAGCCTTCACGCATCTTCTTCTTGGTCTTCATCATTCACCTCGCAATCGCTTAATAAGTACATCGGGCGGAAAAATGCCTTGATGAAGGCATTTTCCGGCATTCGCCCCGAATGGCTCATTAAGGTGAGTGGCCCATCCCGAGATCATCGTTACCGTCGCAAGCAGCATTCGCCGCAACGGTTCAGAATCACTTAACACCTCGACTTGCAGGATGATGTCCGACGACTCAGAATAACTTGCAGCATGTCAAAGGCGCCGGTGTCGGGCTCGCGCAGCCGGAAATATAGTGATGAGGGGCGATTGATGGAAGCGATACTTCTTCTCTGTGACTATGCCGAAGCGATCAACGGCAAGTTCTACATCATGGGCGGCGGCTGGACCATGTGTCAGCCAGGCCTGCGAAACATGTCCGTGGCCATCCGGGTCTTTGTCCCCTGGTCTGATGCGAACTCGAAGCACAAGCTCGCACTGCTGTTGCAGGACGAGAGCGGCAACACCGTCGCGTTCGG
>Ga0209539_1001734_pt1 | contig 11747 bp, 10 predicted proteins | sample BarGraNGADG00312_2_FD_184499 | JGI IMG/M metagenome (GOLD analysis project Ga0209539, IMG submission 184499) | Arctic peat soil microbial communities from Barrow, Alaska - Barrow Graham LP Ref core NGADG0011-312 (SPAdes) (version 2) | ecosystem: Environmental > Terrestrial > Soil > Wetlands >... | reverse complement strand
GGCGCGCTCGGAGTACATGATCGGGAGCAGCTCGCTGCGGGCCCGACCGTCGCCGTGCTCACCCGAGAGCGAGCCGCCGTGCTTCGCCACCAGGTGCGCGGCGTCGAGCAGGAAGGCCCGCAGGTGCGAGCCGTCCTTCTCGAGCGGCAGGTCGATCCGGACGTGCACGCAACCGTCGCCGAAGTGCCCGTACTGCAGGCCGTCGACGCCGTGGCTCGCCATCAGCGCGTCGAACTCGCGCAGGTAGTCGCCGAGGTGCGCCGGCGGGACCGCCGCGTCCTCCCAGCCGGGCCAGGCCTGTGCCCCGGTCGCGGTCCGGCCTGCGAGTCCGGCGCCGTCCTCGCGGATCCGCCACATCGCGGCCGCCTCGGGACCGGCTGGGATCACCCGGGAAGCCACTGCACCGGCGTCGGCGGCCAGACGGCGGGCCCGGTCGAGGGCCTCGGCCTGGTTGGCGCCACCCACCTCGACGAGCAGCCAGCCGGCGCCCGACGGCAGTTCCGGGACCTGCCCGGAGCCGCGGTGGCGCCGCACGACGTCGACGAGACGCGCGTCGAGCCCCTCGACGGCGAGCGGTCCGTGCGCGAGGACGGCCGGGACCGCGTCGCCCGCGGAGGCCATGTCCGGATAGCCGAGCACCACCAGCACGGGGCTCGACGGGATGTCGACCAGCGTGACGGTCGCGCCGAGGACCGCGACGACGCTGCCCTCGGTACCGACGAGTGCCTTGGCCAGGTTGCCGCCGTTCTCGGGCAGCAAGTGCTCGAGCGCGTAGCCGGAGACCTGGCGACCGAAGCGGCCGAACTCGGTCCGGATCGTCTCGAGGTTCGCGCTCACGAGTGCGTCCAGCCCGGCGACCGGGTCAAGGCCCTGGCCCGCGGTGAAGCGGCGTCCCAGACCGTCGATGACGTCCAGCTCGAGCACGTTCTCGGACGTCTTGCCGTAGGCGACGGCGTGCGGCCCGCAAGCGTTGTTGCCGATCATCCCGCCGAAGGTCGCGCGCGCCTGCGTGGACGGATCCGGCCCGAAGCGCAGACCGAACGGGAGAGCAGCACGCTGCAGGTCGGCCAGGATCACGCCCGGTTCGACCCGGGCCGTCCGCGTGCTCGGGTCCACGTCCAGGATCCGGTTCAGGTGCCGAGAGAGATCGAGCACGACGCCCGGCCCGACGGCGTTGCCCGCCACCGAGGTGCCACCGCCGCGCAGCGTGATCGGCGCGCCGGCCGCGCGGGCCACCTCGAGCGCCGCGAGCAGGTCGTCGACGTCCCGCGGGATGACGACGACGTCGGGCACCACCCGGTAGTTCGACGCATCGGTGGAGTACTCGCCGCGGCGGCGCGCGGACGTGTCCACGTCACCGCGAACAGCGTCACTCAGGGCGCGGGCCAGATCGGTGCGGGCGGTCATGACCGCCGCGGGCGAGGTAGGGGTCGACACGCCCGCCAGTGTCCCAGACGGCGCGGTCCGTGGGCTGGGACTTTCGTGCCCAACATGCGTTCGCGGAGTTTGTCGCGAGGCCTACAGCGCACGCGCGAACGGGCAGCCCGTGCAGCCCGGCCGGACGACGCGAGTCGCCACCGCGCCGATGCACGACCCGCACGCCGCGGCCGCCGAACCGAGCAGTCCGAGGCGTTCGCCCTGATCGATCATCGAGTCGACGAGGTCGCGGGCGAGCCCGAGTCGGGCCGCGATGTTCTCGGCCGTGCCGCCGACGCGTGCCTCGGCGAGCACCGAGCGGAGCGCGCTCACCAGAGCCTCCCGATCTGGAAGACCAGGACCGCGGCGATCCAGGCGATCACCAGCTGGGCACCCATCGAGCCCGTCGCCCAACGCCGCCCGAATATCCGGCGCTGCTCGGCCGCCGTCGCGAGGCATGGCGTGTACGCGAGCACGAAGACCATCAGGGCGAGAGCAGCGGCGCCGGACTTGCCACCCGAGGTGCGGTCCAGGGTTCCCTGGAGCTCCACCGAGAGGCTCGCACCCGCACTCGCACTCGCACCCGCACTCGCTCCCGCGCCCGCGCCCGGGTCGCTCGCGGCAGTCACCGCGTAGGACTGCGCGAACGAGCCGACCACGACCTCCTTCGCGACGAACCCGGCCATCAGCGCGGACGCCACGTGCCAGTCGCCGAGTCCGGCCGGTGCCAGCACGGGAGCCACCGCAGTCGCCGTCGCGCCGTACAGGCTGTCCGCGACCGGGACCTGCGCCACCTCGTGGCCACCCCGGACCGGTACCGCCATCAGCACCCAGATGACGAGCAGCGCGATGACGATCAGCCGCCCCGCCTTGGTCACGAAGCCCCCCACCCGGACCCAGGCGGAGCGCACCAGCGGTCGCAGCCGGGGGCGCTGGTACGAGGGCAGGACGAGGGCGAGCGGCTCGTCCCGGAGATCCCGGAAGGCGGTGCGGCGGAGCAGCAGCCCGCCACCGACGACGAACAGCACGCTCAGCAGGTACATCGCGAAGACGACCGTGCCGGCGTCGTGCGGGAAGAAGATGCTCGCCATCAGAAGGTAGACGGTGAGCCGCGCGGTGCACGAGGTGTACGGCACGAGCAGGCCGGTGAGCAGCCGCTGCCGCGCGTTCGGCAGCGTCCGGGTCGCCGCGAGCGCCGGGACGTTGCAGCCGAAGCCCACGATCAGCGGCAGCACCGCGCGTCCGTCCAGGCCGATGGCGCGCATCGCCTTGTCGGCGACGAACGCGGCGCGAGCGAGGTAGCCACTGCTCTCCAGCACTCCGATCGCCACGAACATCACGGCCATCAGCGGGACGAAGGCCAGCACCGTGCCGACGCCGGCCAACAGCCCGTCCACGGCCAGACTCTCGATCCAGCCGCCGCCCAGGCCGACGCCGGACAGGGCCGTCCGGACGCCGTGGGACGCGGGGCCGGAGACGAGGCCGGAGACGAACGTCATCAGCGGCGCCGCGACGCGGGTCACCAGCTCGAACAGGGCCCACATGACTGCCAGGAAGACCGGGATCCCGACCCACGGGTTGAGCAGGACGCGGTCGATTCGGTCGGAACGGGTCCGCCGCATGGCGGTCGGCACGGTGAGGTGTGCCGTGGCGTTCTCGACCCACCGGAACAGCTGCTCGGCCTGCTCGAGCTCCGTCGTGAGGTCCTGGGCACCGCCGGCCGGCTGTCTCACACCGATGCCCCGCGGGTAGCGCGGTTCGTCGAGTGACCGCGCCACGGCTCGGCCCAGCGCGGTCACTCCGGCGCCGGTCCGGGGGTCGATGGCGACGACGGGCACACCGATCGCCGCCTCGAGAGCGGCGGGCTCGACGACGACGCCGTGCTCCGCCGCGCGGTCCACCATGGTGAGCGCGGCGACCGAGGGGCGGCCCGCGTGGGCGACCTGGGCCAGCAGGTACAACGAGCGGGACACGCTGGTGGCGTCCACGACGACGACGACGAGGTCAGCCGCGCCCTCGACCGCGCCGCCCTCGCCCGTGACGGCGTCGGCCGCGACCTGCTCGTCGGGTGACCGCGCCAGCAAGCTGTAGGTGCCCGGGAGATCCACCACCTCGGGGGTGCCCTCGATCGTCGCCCAGAGTCCGACCTCGAGCTCGACCGTGGTCCCCGGCGCATTGACGACGCGCTGGTGGGATCCGGTCACCGCGTTGAAGAGGGTGGACTTCCCGACGTTCGGGTTGCCGAGCAGCAGGACGCGCCGGGTGATCTCAACGGTTCCGGCGCGAGACGGCCCGCGGTCGGACCTGGCCACACCCGGGTCACGGGCGTCGAGCGGGAGTCCCCCGCTGCCCCCGCCGTGGCAGTCCGTCACTGCGTTGCCACCTCGACGTCGACGCACGCGGCCGTCGCGCCGTCCAGGGCGAGCCGTCCCGCACCCGTCGCGACGACGCGCCCACCGAACGCGGCACGCTGGACAACCCGGACCGTTCCGCCCGGGCGCAGCCCGATCTCCCGCATCCGCAAGGCCGCGTCGGCCTCGAAGCGGACCGCGCGGACGAGCACATCCGTGTCGAGCGGGCAGTCCATCAGGGTCACACACCGAGCGTATGAGTAAGGACAGGCTTACCTATGGGACCCAGGTCCCGGGTGGCCCGAAACACTCGAGGGCGGAACTGGTGCGCTGCCCTGGCGCGGGACCAGACCACCGGACAGAGGATCGGCCTGAGCACCACCCGGGGTGGTGCTCAGGCCGACGATGTCAGGTACGCCGACTCACGCGGGCGTACCGGTCAGCGGGAGTCGGACCCTGCGGTCAGGACGCTCGCGCGGCCTGCCTCGAGCCGGGCCACCGGCACCCGGAACGGCGAGCAGGACACGTAGTCGAGCCCGGCCGCGTCGAAGAACTTGATCGACTCCGGGTCACCGCCATGCTCGCCGCAGACGCCGATCTTGAGCCCAGGCTTGGTCGCCCGGCCCTCGTCGACCGCCAGCTTGACGAGTCGCCCGACGCCCCGGTCGATCGTCTCGAACGGGGAGATCGTGAGCACGCCGTTGTTCAGGTACTCACCGAAGAACGCACCCTCGACGTCGTCGCGGGAGAAGCCCCACGTCGTCTGGGTGAGGTCGTTCGTGCCGAACGAGAAGAAGTCGGCAGCCTCGGCGATGCGACCGGCGGTCAGGGCCGCGCGGGGCAGCTCGATCATGCAGCCGATCGGGATGTCGAGCTCGACACCGGTCTCCTTGGAGACCTGGGCGATGATCTTCTCGCCCTCGTCCCGCACCAGGTGCAGCTCCATCACGGAACCGATGAGCGGAACCATGATCTCCGCCCGTGGCTTCCCGCCGTCCTTGATCCGGGCCGCCGTCGCCTCAGCGATGGCCCGCATCTGCAGGGCGAACAGGCCCGGGATGGTCAGGCCGAGACGCACGCCGCGAAGACCGAGCATCGGGTTCGCCTCGTGCATCTTGTGCACGGCGCCCAGCAGCTTGAGGTCGTCCGCGTTCTCCTCGCCACGCTCCTTGGCCAGCGCGACCTTGACCGACAGCTCGGTGAGGTCGGGCAGGAACTCGTGCAGCGGTGGGTCGATCAGCCGGATGGTGCACGCCAGGCCATCCATCTCGCGGAGGATCCCGATGAAGTCGTCGCGCTGCAACGGGAGCAGGGCGGACAGTGCGGCGTCGCGGGATGCGTCGTCGTCGGCCAGGATCATCCGCTCGATCATCACCCGGCGGTCGCCGAGGAACATGTGCTCGGTCCGGCACAGGCCGATGCCCTGGGCACCCAGGGAGCGAGCGCGGCGCGCGTCCTCGGGGGTGTCCGCGTTGGCGTTCACCTTGAGCCGGCGCACCTTGTCCGCGTGCTTCAGGATCCGGTCGACGGCCCGGACCAGGTCGGCCTGGTCCATGTCGTCCTTCGGGACCTCGGCGATGGCGGCATCGAGACCGTCCTCGAGGTAGCGAACCACCGGGGAGGCCACGACGGGGACCTCGCCGTAGAAGACCTCACCGCTCGAGCCGTCGATGGCGATGATCTCGCCCTCGCGGACCACGCGGTCGCCGACGCGGAACTCCCGCGCCACCGGGTCGACCTCGATCTTGTCGGCACCCACGACGCAGGTCGTGCCCATGCCGCGCGCCACCACGGCGGCGTGCGACGTCTTGCCGCCCCGCGAGGTGAGCACGCCGACGGCGGCGATCATGCCGCCGAGGTCGTCCGGGTTCGTCTCGCGGCGGACCAGGATGACCTCCTTGCCCTGAGCGGCCCACTGCTGGGCGGTCGGCGAGTCGAACACGGCCATGCCGACAGCGGCGCCCGGGGAGGCAGCCATCGCCTTGGTGAGCAGGGTGCGCTTCGCCTTGGCGTCGAACTGGGGGAACATCAGGTTGTTGAGCTGCTCACCGGTGACCCGCTCGAGCGCCTCGTCCATCGTGATGAGGTCCTCGTCCACGAGCTGGGCGGCGATCCGGAACGCAGCCGCGGCGGTGCGCTTGCCGACTCGCGTCTGCAGCATCCACAGCTTGCCCTTCTCCACCGTGAACTCGATGTCGCACAGGTCGCGGTAGTGCGTCTCGAGCTGACGCATGATCCCCTTGAGGTCGTCGTACGACTTGGGGTCGAGCTCGTCGAAGTCGGCCAGTGAGAGCGTGTTGCGCACGCCCGCGACGACGTCCTCGCCCTGCGCGTTCGGCAGGTAGTCGCCGTAGTCGCCGGTGCGGCCGGTCGAGGGGTCACGGGTGAAGCAGACACCGGTCCCGGAGGTCGAGCCGAGGTTGCCGAACACCATGGTCACGATGTTGACGGCCGTGCCCAGATCGTTGGAGATCCGCTCCCGGCGCCGGTAGAGCCGCGCCCGGTCGGTGTTCCACGACTCGAAGACGGCGATGATCGCGAGGTCGAGCTGCTCACGGGGGTGCTGCGGGAACTCGCGTCCGGTCTTCTCACGCACGATGCCCTTGAACGTCTCCACCAGGGCCTTGAGGTCCTCGGCGTCAAGGTCGACGTCGTTCGTCACACCCTTGGCGGCCTTCACGGCATCGAGCGCGTGGGCGAACTCGTCGCCGTCGATGCCGAGCACCGTCTTGGAGAACATCTGGATGAGCCGGCGGTAGGAGTCCCAGGCGAAGCGCTCGTTGTTCGCGTGCTTGGCCAGGCCCTCGACCGACGAGTCGTTGAGGCCGATGTTCAGGACCGTGTCCATCATGCCGGGCATGGAGAACTTGGCACCGGACCGCACCGAGACGAGCAGCGGGTCCTCGAAGTCACCCAGACCGCGACCGGCCTCGTCCTCGAGCTTCCGCAACGCCATGGTCACCTGGACCTTGAGGTCGGCCGGCGCGACGCCGTCGGCCATGTAGGCGCGGCAAGCCTCAGTGGTGATGATGAACCCCGGCGGGACCGGCAGCCCGAGGTTGGTCATCTCGGCGAGGTTCGCGCCCTTGCCACCGAGCAGGTCCTTCTGGTCCTTGCTTCCTTCGCTGAAGTCGTAGACGTACTTGAGCACAGAAACCTCCGGGGGTTGGCGCGAGCCCCGTTGCCCGCACCACTGAAGCCAGTCTCGCGCGTCCGGCGCAGGTACGCACCGGGACCAAGGGCCCGTACTCACCCTACTGGTGTGGCCGACGACGCGATCCCGGCCCTCCGAAGGGTCGCGTCAGGCGACCTGGAAGGACCGCTTCGACAGCCCGATCATGTAGCCGTCGATCTCCATCGTGACCGGGCGCTCCGGGTCCTCGGCAGCGCCGAGGGTCACGAACAGCGGCAGGAAGTGGTCGACCGTCGGGTGGGCGAACGGCATCCCGGGGGCGCGCCGGTAGTCCGTCAGGGCATTTATGTCGCCACGCGAGAGCGCGTCGGTCGCCCACGCGTCGAAGTCCGAGGACCACGCGGGTACGGACCCACCGGTCACCATCTCGCGAGTGAGGTACGGCAGCCCGTGGGTCATGAAGCCGGAACCGATGACCAGCACGCCCTCGTGCCGCAACGCCCGCAGGCGGCGGCCGAGATCCATCAGGGCGGCCGGGTCCTGGGTCGGGATGCTCAGCTGCAGCACGGGGACGTCGGCCAACGGGTACATCACCTTGAGCGGCACCCACGAGCCGTGGTCGAGGCCGAGAGGCTGAGCGGAGCCGCCTCCCAGTGCGCGCTGACGATCAGGATCGCGGTGGGCTTGGGCAAGCGCTGAGCCCAGCCGAACAGCTGGCGCATCCACTCGGCGTCGTCCAGCAGCGGGGGCGCGCCGTGGCTCAGGAACAGCGCCGGGAGCGCGCCGTCGTCAGGCACCCAGGGGCGCTGGGTGCGACTCACCTGGGCGGCCCCGACGACGAACTCGTCGAAGGCTGCGGCCGGGCTGACCGGGTTGAAGATGTCGGTCACGAGTTCCTCCGGTTCGGCGCCGGGTGCGGCGGGCTGATGAGGCGAACGCTTGCGGGCCGGCGAGGCCCCTTCTCCCCACCTCTGCATCCATAATTACTTGACCTGTCAAGTTATTCCGGGTCCACGTGGGCGCGGGTGCGCCGTTGCCGCCCGGCCTTGGCGGCGCGCGGGTGCGCCGATGCCGCCCGACCTTGGCGGGCGACAACGGCGCAGGACTCCCGAGCTACCGCGCGGAGAAGTCCAGGTGGTGGTCAGCGACGGCGATGACGGTCCAGGCACGGCCGTCAGCGCTGGAGAGCTGATACGTCGGCAGCAGGGTCTCCGAGCCGTCGGCCTGGGTGTAGAGCGTCAGGACGAGCTGGGCCTTGACGATCGTCACGTCCTCGAGCGGCCACGAGATGGTCGACCCGGGTGCCAGCAGCGGCGGAACCGTCGGCGCTGGTAGGGGCGAGACCGCCACGCCGCCTGACCCGCCCGCCGTCGTGCCGGGCGAGGCGAGCTTGAGCCCACCGGCGTCGATCGCGATCCCGCGGTACCCGGCGCCGAATCTCGGGTCGCCCAACCTCGCCACCGCGTCCTGCTCGCTGACGACGTCGTACGAGCCGAGCGACACGCGCGGGGCGAGCCAGCCGTCGAGCGACTGCACGCCGGCCGCGGCCAGGCTGAGACCCCACGACGTCCCGGTGCGCACGCCGTTCACGAGCTGGTAGGCGGAGACGTACGCGAGCGCATCCTGGCCGCCGTCGCTGACCTCGAACGCCAAGGCGCCGACGTCGATGCCGAGGGACGTGAGAACGGTCTTCGCCTTGGCGATGGCCGCGTCACCGGTCGGCGCGGCCGCCACGTCGCCCGGCACGCAGTCGGGGGGCGGAACGGGCTGCCGGACTCCCGCCGTGGGATTCGTCTTCTCGGGGACCGTCCCGGCGGGAGCAGCGGGTCCGACGCTCGAGCCCTTGGCGACGCCGCCGCCGCACGCGAACGGGTCCTTGCTCGGGTCGTAGAACCGCAGGCTCGCCATGCCGTCCGGCTGGATCATCACCGACGGGCCGGTTCCGTCGGTCGCGCCGACGGTCCACGCTCCGTTCACCAAGGTCGGCGGACCCTGGACGCCGAGCGCCGCCGCGATCTTCGCCGCCGACTCCTTCGAGAAGGCCGCTCGAGCGTCGTAGGTCCAACCCTCGGCGGTACCCGCGGCGGCGGCGAGGCCCTGGGCGTGGAAGACCGTCCGGCCGCCCCAGTAGCCGAAGGCGGCGTCGGGCGCAGACGGCCGCCCCGCCCCGCTCGCGCTCTGGGCGGCGGCGCCGGGCGCGAGTGCCCCGGACACGGTGCCGGTCCCCGCAGTCGCGGGTGCCGGGTTGCCCTTGCCCGCCAGGGTGGTGGACCCGGACGCGTGCTGTGCGCCGGTCCCGGCGTGCCCGACGGCGTAGCCCGCACCGCCGAACACCATTGCGCCGGCCGCGACGCTCGCCACCCGGACCAACCAGGTCTTGTTCCGACGCTCGCGGGCAGCGGCCACCTCGTCGACGACGACGCCAGGCTGAGCCGCGCGCTCCCGCGCCACCGCCCAGGTCCGTTCGAGATCGAGCTCGGCGCCGGCGGCCGGGTCGGCTGCGCGCAACCGCGCCATCACGTCATCGCTGTCCGCCGCGCCGATGATCTTCTCGTTCATGGCTGCCTCCAGGGACACGAGCCCGCACCGGGCCCTCCACCTGTCATGTGTCGCGACGTCGCGCCGCCTTGCACCGATCGGGCGGCGGGATGTGACGCAGCGCGCGGTGGCGCGGACGGGGCAGCGGCTCAAGCCGTCGCGCGGTCGGCCCAGACCTCGCGCAGCCGCGTGCGCGCCCGGGAGAGCGCGGCGTCGGCGCCACCTCGAGAGATCCCCAGCACGTCGGCAAGCTGTTCACCGTCGAGCCCGTCCCACGCATGCAGCACGAGGATGCGCCGGTCGCGGGAGCTCAGCTCCGCAAGCGCCGCGCGGAGCTCGTCGTCGGCGAGGACCAGGGTGGCCGGGTCGGCGTCGTCGATCTCCTCGGGGACGCGCTCGACCGGGATCGGCCGGCCCTTGCGCCTGGCGTTCGCGAGCACGAAGCCGGCGGTCCGGTACAGCCACGCGAGCTCGGCGCCCTCGGGGACGTCCTCGCGACGGCGCCAGGCAGTCGCGAGGACGTCGGCCGTCAGGTCTTCCGCGTCGTCGCGCGGTCCACGCCGGACGAAGTACCGGTAGATGGCCGTCGCATGCGCGCGAAAGAGCCCGTCGAACCACGCGTCGTCACGCAGCGGCACGGATGCTCCCCAGACCTCGACCGACTACCTACCTGAACTGTGTCCCAGGCAAAGCGGATCTTGCACGCGTGGCGCGCCGCATTCCCGGCCGAGAACCGATCGAGCGACGGAGCACCGGGTTCGGCGTCGTCGTGCGGCTAGCCGACGGGTGGTGGCGTGGGCGGTCCGTACGGTGCGGCGTTCGGCGGATATGGCTGCGCGCCGTACTGCTGGTACGGCTGCGCGCCGTAGGGGGGATATGCCCGGGCCTCGGACGGCATCAGGATCCACAGGATCGGGTAGATCAGGATCTGGCTGCCCGGGATGACCATCAGGATGAGGACGAAGAGAAGGCGCGCCGGCCACGGGTCGAGGCCGAACCGCCGGCCCAGGCCCGCGCACACGCCGCCGAGCACTCGCCCGTCGAGGGGTCGGACCAGTCCTTGCTGGCGAAGGGATTCGTGGATGTCGGACACGGTGCAGTCTGCTTTCTCGAGATGAGCGAGGTGGACACCTCTACGGTCGCCAACCGGGCCGCGGTCGCGCATCAGGGACGGACCCTGAGCGGACCCGGAATCGACCCGTAGGGCCGATCGGGGGCGAGCTCCTCGGCCGATCGGCGCGAGCCCTCGCGCGGCCGTGGCGCGGGCCACCGCCTAGGCTCGTCACCGATGCCGACACCTGAGGGGAGCCCACCGCCGACGGCTCGCACACGCCTCGGCCGGCTGGTCGCGACGGCGCCGCGGTGGGTCGTCGTCGCAATCTGCCTCGTGCTCGCGGGTTCGGCGGCGGGTGCGATCGATCTCGCCCTGCACGCCCGCGGGCCCCAAGATGCCGCAACCGGGTTGGCGGCATCGCCGAGCGCGAGCGGCGAGGTGACACCGCCATCCGCCGCGGCCGCGCCGTCGTCGGGACCGGCCGCCACGCCCGCCGGGGCTGCGACCAAGGCTCCCCCGGCGACGCCGTCCACGGCCGCAGCCTCATCAGCGGCCGCCACCCCGCGGCCCAACCCCTGCCCGGGTGACCCGCCGTACACCGGACCGATCTTCGTGACGTCGACGCCGTCGGCGACCGGCAACGGGTCGAACGGCCACCTGCCCGCGTCGAAGCTCAGCCGGCTCCCGGCCTGGGCCAACGACACGATGGGCACCCCGCAGTACCTCCTCAAGAACGCGGCGGCCGCACTCATCCGCCTCGACGACGCCTTCGTCGCTCGGTTCGGCATCTCCCTCGACATCGACCTGACCTACCGGTCGTACGCGGACCAGGTGGCGATCCGAGCCGCGCTCGGCACGATCGCCGCCGTGCCGGGGACCTCACGTCACGGCACCGGAGTCGCCCTGGACGTAGAGGAATGGTCGTGCATCTACGGGTTCGGCACCGAGAAGCGCGACTGGCTCGTTGCGAACGGCCCGAGCTTCGGCTGGGTGTCACCGGCCTGGGCCCGCGAGGGTGCATCGAACCCCGAGTACTGGCACTACGAGTACGTGGGCTGAGTCGCCGGAGGCGGCCGGCGGCGGCCGGCGGCGGCCGGCACCTTTCCCGAATGTGCAGGCGATTCCCAGGAAATTCCCAGTGGATTCGTGGATTCTTGACTCGTGACCTCCTCAGCCCGCATGGCCGCCGCAGCGACAACCGTCTCGAAGGTGAACCGGACGACCTGGCGCGACCGGTTCCGCGAGACCGGTTGGG
>Ga0209539_1001731_pt1 | contig 11759 bp, 10 predicted proteins | sample BarGraNGADG00312_2_FD_184499 | JGI IMG/M metagenome (GOLD analysis project Ga0209539, IMG submission 184499) | Arctic peat soil microbial communities from Barrow, Alaska - Barrow Graham LP Ref core NGADG0011-312 (SPAdes) (version 2) | ecosystem: Environmental > Terrestrial > Soil > Wetlands >... | reverse complement strand
CCCCGATCTCCTGTACATCCTCCGCCAGCCTCATGAGTAGATCGCGCCCCCGGTCGGGATGGGTCGTCTCGCGCCCGCGGAACATGATCGTGACCTTGACCTTCGCCCTCTGGTGGAGGAAGCGAACGACGTGCCCCTTCTTCGTCTCGTAGTCGTGCACGCCGATCTTCGGCCGCAGCTTTATCTCCTTGATGTGAATCTGCTGCTGGTGCTTGCGAGCCAGCTTCGCCTTCTGCTCCTCCGCGTAGCGGTACTTGCCGTAGTCCATCACCCGGCAGACGGGCGGGTCGGCGCTCGCGGCGATCTCGACCAGGTCGAGATTCTTGGCGTAGGCATACTCTCGCGCCTCGTCGGACGTCTTGATTCCGACTTGGGAGCCGTCCGCATCGATCAGACGGACGCGCGGAGCACGAATGCCGTCGTTGATACGAGCATGCGGAACCGACGGACGAGCGGGCTCATAACGTCGCCGAGGTCTCAATTGGCGCTCACCAAGCTAGGGCTTCCTCCTCTTTCAGAACGACAAAACCGCTGCAGGCAGCGGCTCCGTTCTTTCCACCAAACACCCTGGTTGAACCCCCGCCAGCTCTCGGCCGCGGAGGTGAGGGAACGGATGTGCCCCTACTTGCAGGCCGTAAATGTAGCCGATCCGGCGTAGCCGCGTATGAACGCGCCCTACTGAGCATCAAGCGCTTGGCATCGAGGTGAGCAAAGTCAGCTCGATCACGAGCTCTTTCAGGCTCTTGTGGGACTGGGCGCCGCCGCGCTCACGCACAGCCAGATCGTCGGCCGATTCCTTGTCGCCGTAGACGACCAGGCGCGGGATCTTCTCGAGCTCGGCGTCGCGGATGCGCTTGCCTACCGATTCGCTGCGGTCGTCGAGCTCGACGCGGAAGCCGGCGCCACGCAGGCCGTCCACGATCGAGCGGACCGCCTCCACATGCCCCTCCCCCACCGGTAGCACGCGCACCTGCACCGGCGCCAGCCAGAGCGGAAGATCGCCGCCGGTGTGCTCGAGCAGAATGCCGATGAAGCGCTCGAAGGAGCCGAGCAGCGCGCGGTGGATGACGTAAACGGGGTGCTCGCTGTTGTCGGCGCCGACGTAGGTGAGACCGAAGCGAGCCGGCATCTGGGCATCGAGCTGGATCGTCCCCATCTGCCAGGAGCGACCGAGCGCGTCGGTGATGTGAAGGTCGATCTTGGGCCCGTAGAACGATCCCTCGCCGGCGCCGAGAGCATAAGAAACCGCGTGTCGATCGAGTGCCGAGCGCAGCTCGCCCTCGGTGAAGTCCCACTCCTCGTCGGAGCCGAGCTTGTTCTCGGGCCGCGTCGACAGCTCGGCGCGCGGCTCGATGCCGAACAGGCCGTAGACATAGCGTAGGTACTCGAAACAGCCGTCGAGCTCGGCCGCGATCTGCTCCCTGCTACAGAAGATGTGCGCGTCGTCCTGTGTGACGTAGCGCACCCGCGTGAGCCCGTGCAATACGCCGGCGAGCTCGTTGCGGTGAAGCGGAGCCGCCTCGGCGTAGCGCAGCGGCAGATCGCGGTAGCTGCGCAGCTTGCTGCCATAGAGCAGCATGTGACCGGGGCAGTTCATCGGCTTGACGCCGTAAACGTGCTCCTCGCCCACCGGGATCAGGAACATGTTCTCGCGGAACTTCTCCCAGTGGCCGGAGGTGACCCAGAGCGCCTTGTCGTAGATGAGCGGCGTCTTCACCTCGGAGTAGCCGCGGCGGGCGTTCTCGCGCAGGCGCAGCGCCTCGAGCTGGTTGAAGATCGTCATCCCCTTGGGGTGCCAGAAGGGCGAGCCGGGCGAGTGCTCGTCGAAGTGGAAGAGATCGAGCTGGACGCCGAGCCGGCGGTGGTCGCGCCGCTTCGCCTCCTCGAGGCGCTCGAGGTGAGCTTCGAGATCCTTCTTCGAGAAGAACGCCGTGCCGTAGATGCGGGTGAGCTGCTTGTTGGTCGCCTCACCGCGCCAGTAGGCACCGGCGAGCCCCGTCAGCTTGAGCGCCTTGATCGGCCGCGAGTTGATCAGGTGCGGGCCACGGCAGAGATCGCTGAAGCCGCCCTGCGTGTAGAGCGAGATCGTTCCCTCGGCCTCGTCCACGAGCTCGACCTTGTAGGGCTCGTCCTCGGCCAGGAAGCGTGCGCGCGCCTGCTCACGATCGATCTCCTCGCGCTGCCACTCCCGCCCCTCCGATAGCTCGCGCCCGATCTCCTGCTCGATGCGGGCCAGATCGTCCTCGGCGATCGGCTGCGGGAAGTCGAAGTCGTAGTAAAACCCGTTCGCAATCGCGGGCCCGATCGCCACCTTGACGCCCGGGTAGAGACGGCGCACGGCCTCGGCCAGCAGGTGCGCCGCGGAGTGCCTGAGCACGGTGAGCGCGTCCGGGTCGTCGGCGTTCTTGCTCGTCAAGATCTCGATCCGCTGCCCGCCTGAGAGCGGCAGGCGCAGATCGCGCAGCTCGCCGTCTACGCGCACGCCGACCGCCTGCTCGGCGAGCCTGGGCCCGATCGAGCGCGCAGCGTCAAGCCCGCTCGCGCCGTCGGGCAGCTCTAGTGGTGATCCATCGGGAAGCTGAATGCGCATGGACGAGAAGAATACTCAGAGCTCGTTTCAGTTGACGACCCGCCGACCGGGTGTGCTTCATTTGAAACGAGCTCTTTGTGCCCCAGCACCGAGCAGCAGCTCCTCGCGGATAGAAATCGCCCGAGGTGGGTACCGAACAGATATGTCGATCATGGGACCGATGGTTCGGACTGACCGCCTGGCCGAAAGAGAGTTGCTGATTTCCGTCAGCGGCGAGCTCGACCTGCACTCGGTGGGCGGGCTTCAGGAAGCCCTCGACGAAGCCATCTCCCAGACGGGCGAGATAGTCGTGGTCGATCTCTGCGAGGTTGAGCTGATCGACTCGATCGCGCTGGGAGCGCTGGCCCGTGCCTCCAGGCGCCTGCGCGAGTCGAGCGGCGCGCTCGGTGTGGTTGCCTCGAACGCCGACGTGGTGCGCGCCTTCGAGATCACCAGCCTCGACCGCGTCATTCCGATGGCTTCTACGACAGACGAGGTCTTGCAGCGCTTACGCGCCGCCGGCGCTTAGCTGTCGGCGCCCTTCTCGGCGCTGAGTCCTTGCAGGTAGATGCACCCGAAGGAAGTCGGAACGTAGCGGGCGCGCCAGTAGGCGAAGGGATCGTCGTAGACGCGCTCGACCACGGCAAAGCGCTCGACGGCTCCAATCTCGTCTTCCTGCGCCAGGCGACCTCGCTCGAGCAACTCTCGCACGCTACGCCTGTCCTGGTCCTTCCCCAGCCGGCGCGCGAGCTCGTCGATCGCCACGCCGCCCGGGCGCTCCACCGCGAGCGTGACCAACTCGCGCAGAACTACTAGCAGCTCTCGCTCGGCCTCGGCATCGTGGGCGATTGTGTTTTCGATAATCGACTTTGAATCGAGGTTCATGGGCGTGCCTCGCTCTCGTCGGGCGGAGGGGTTTCCCTTGTCTCATCGGCAAACCGAGGCACGCTCGTGAGTTTCAAATCGAGGGATCGGCCTCTACAACCCCCGCCGCGCGAAGAATTCCGGCTCGGCGCGATTCGTTTTTCGGCGATCCGGAGAGAGGAAGAGCGATGACGATGCGATCACCTGCTCGCCTCTCCTTGCTCCTCGCCGGCCTCGTCGCAATTGCCGCCGCGGCGTTCGTAGCGCAGACGGCAGCCGGCTCGCCGACTAGCGCGCCAAATTGCACTACCTCCCAGCTGAAGGGAAAGCTGCTCGACTCGCAAGGAGCCGCCGGCACGATTCTCTTCAGCATCACGCTCAAGAACTTCGGCGGCGCCTGCTCACTCAAGGGTTATCCGTCGCTGCGGATCAAGGGAGCGCACCGACTACTTCCGACCCACGTCGTACACGGCGGTCTGGCGGTCTTGAGCTCGACGCCGAAGCGGGTGACGCTGAAGCACCTCGGTCGCGCCAGCGTCCTCGTCTCCTTCGGCGACGTACCGGTCGGCAGCGAGACTTCCTGCCCGATCGGGAAGGCGCTCCGGCTGCGACCGCCGGGCACAAGCGGTTGGCTGACCGTACGCGTGAGCACACAGGCCTGTGGCCGCGGCACGCTGCACGAATCGCCCGTGCTGGCCGGCGTACGGCACGCCGCCTGACGTATCAACGCGGGTACTACGCACCCTGCTAAGGGCCCATCCGCACACTCGCGGACCTTCGCGCGGCGCCGAATAGCCGGCCTCGGTCGACCGCTTGCGCGATGCGAAACGGGTTGCTGTTTGCTTTCCCTCCCACTCGCGTAGGACAATGCCCCTCGTTGAGACTCCGGACGTCGTGGCTAATCGCAAGAACTGCAGGCGCAGACAGCGCTCTCCCGCCCCTGCGGCCGGATCCTTTTCAAGCGACGTCCTCAAGAAAGGAATCCGAGTAATCATGCGTAAACGCACGTTTTTCGCCCTGCTGGGGGCGGTGCTCGTCGCCACGCTCGTCGTCGGGGCCATGACCGGCTGCGGCAGCAGTTCCAAGAGCAAGCAGATCACGATCAAGGTCTTCCCGGCCGACACGAATGCCGCTATCGCCCTTCAGACCGGCAAAGTCGATGCCTACGTGGCCGACGCAACCCCGGTCCTCTACTACATGAAGAAGAACCCCGGAACGTACGAGATAGCCGGAAAGCAGTTAGCAACGACTCCTGAGGGCATTGCCACTCGCAAGGGAGATCCGCTCGGTGCGAGTTTCAAGCAGGCGATCGCGAAGCTCTACGCCAGCGGCGGAATGCAGAAGATCCTGGATAAGTGGGGTCTCGGCGAGTTCGCGCTCCCCAACCCGCCCAGCGCGCCGGCCTCGCTGACCGCTCCCAACATCAGCGGCGACACGGTCAAGTTCTGCAGCGACACCACCTATCCGCCCATGGAGTCGATAGAGAACGGCAAGGTCGTCGGCGCCGACATCGACATCGCCACCGCCCTCGTGAAGCTCTGGGGAAAGAAAGCCGAGTTCGGTACGACCGGTTTCGACGTGCTCATTCCCGCGCTCCAGTCGAACAAGTGCGACGCGGTCATCAGCGCCTTCTCCGTTATACCGTCGCGTGCCAAAGAGGTCGACTTCGCTGACTACCTCTCCGTCGGGACGCTGATCATGGTGAAGAAGGGCAACACCTCCGGGATCACCGATTTGGCTTCTTTGAGCGGAAAGACCGTCGCCGTCCAGGCTGCTACGACTCAGAAGGCCATGCTCGACGCGGAGAACAAGAAACTCGCCAAGGGCTAGGAATAGAGCGTATTGATCCAACTATGCCTAGTTAATTGGCACCTCGTTTGGTCGCGTATAGCCGACCCGAACGACGTTTTTTTTCACGCACTCTGGGCGACGGTCTACATCTCGGTCGTCGCCCAGGTGCTGGGCATCCTTCTTGGCCTTGTCGCGGCGCTCATGCGGATGGCCAGTTTCCGGCCGCTTCGATTCCTTTCCGGGCTTTATGTGCTCCTCTTCCGCGGCACGCCGGTGCTCGTGCAGATCATGGTCGTCTGGCTCATCATCCCCGGGCGGGTTATTGATCTCGGAGCATTCACGCTGCAGCAGGACGTGTTCGCGGGCATTCTGGCCCTGGGCATCAACGAGGGGGCTTACATGCGCGAGATCATCCGAGCCGGGATCGACTCCATCGACAAGGGACAGATGGAGGCCGGGAAATCGCTTGGAATGCGCTCCGGCGCCATCATGCGGAGGATTGTCCTACCGCAAGCCGCGCGCGTGATCGTGCCGCCGCTCGGTAATGAGTTCAACAACATGATGAAGACGAGCTCGCTCGTGTACATCATCGGCGTCTACGAGCTCTTCAGTGACTCCGAGCAGATCTTCTCAAGCTCAACAAACGTCGCACCCTTCTTGGCGGTTGCTTTCTGGTATCTCGTTCTCACCTCGATCTGGAGCGTGTTCCAGGCTGTGATCGAACGTAGGCTTGCTGTCAGTGAGCACGGCGATGAGCTCTCGCTGCGCGAGCGCGCGGTCGCGGTCTGGACGGAGGGTGGCGGAGTCGCCCGCCTCGGAGAGTGGCCGTTCGGCACCGGGGGACGCTGGCGGGGGCGATCATGACGTCCAGTCCGGGTAGCTTCGTACTCCAGGCAACCGAGGTGCACAAGCGCTTCGGCCGGCTGCACATCCTCAAAGGAGTCTCGCTCGACGTCCGACCGCGGGAAACCGTTTGCATCATCGGCACCTCCGGCTCGGGCAAGACGACCTTCCTGCGCTGCATCAACCACCTCGAGAAGATCGACTCCGGCTCGATCGAAGTGAACGGGCACCCGATCGGTTACCGGACGAAGAAGGACAGGCTGGTCGAGGACTCGGAAAGGAACATCGCCCGCCAGCGCACGGAGATCGGCTTCGTATTCCAGCGCTTCAATCTCTTCCCGCACAAGACGGCGCTCGAGAACGTGATCGAGGCGCCCGTGCATGTACGCGGCGTCGCCAAGGATCAAGCGATTGCCGAGGCAGAAACACTCCTGACCCGCGTCGGACTCGCCGATAAGAGAGACGTCTATCCGGGAAAGCTCTCCGGCGGACAGCAGCAGCGCGTGGCGATCGCCCGCTCGCTGGCGATGAAGCCGGCGCTGATGCTGTTCGACGAGCCCACCAGCGCGCTTGATCCGGAGGTCACCGGCGAGGTGCTTGACGTGATGGAGGAGCTGGCGCACGAGGGCACGACGATGATCGTGGTCACGCACGAGATGGGCTTCGCCAAGCGCGCCGCCGACCGCGTGGTGATGATGGACGAGGGCGTGATCATCGAGGAGGGCCCGCCCGAGCACTTCTTCGAGTCGCCCACACACGAGCGCACAAAAGCCTTCCTCTCCAAGATTCTCTAGTTAAGCCTCGAACCGTTCTGTCAGCAGGCAGCCGCCTTGGCTCTTACGATTGCGCGGACGGCGCCAGAGGGCGCCGCGATCCACGACAAGGAGGAATCTATGGCCGAGGCGACAGAAGAGCGAGGATTCTCGCCGGTTGCCGATCCCGCGCCGCTAGGTCTGGCGGCGTTCGCGCTCACGACATTCATGCTCAGCGGAGCAAACGCAACCTTCATCCCGGGCGGTATCTGGGTGGGACTGGCGATCTTCTACGGCGGGCTGATCCAACTCCTGGCGGGCATGTGGGAGTTTCGGAATCGCAACGTCTTCGGCGCGACAGCCTTCTCGACCTACGGAGGTTTCTGGCTCTCGCTCGGGGTTTTCGAAGTGCTGCGTAGCACTTCGAGCGGCTTCACGAGTCTTACGCCTGACGTCTACAACGCGCTGGCCTGGTTCCTGCTCGCGTTTGCGATCTTCAACACCTACATGCTGCTCTGGGCGTCACGGTTGAACCTGGCGACCTTCGCCGTGTTCCTGGCGCTCGAGATCACCGAGCTCTTGCTCGTGATCGGCTTCTTCCGCCTCGCTCACGGTAACAGCGCCTACATGCTTCACGTCGGCGGCTGGTCGGGCATCGTCACCGCGCTTGTCGCCTGGTACGCCTCGGCGGCGGGAGTGGTCAACGGGATGTCGCCGAAAGCAGTCGTCCCGGTTGGAAAAGCGCTCTGGGGCAAGCAGCCCTTGACTCACGCTCGCCATTTGTGAGCGGCGACTTGGAAACAAAGCAAGCGGGGCGGCCAGGCCGCCCCGCTTGCTTCAGTGCGACTATCGCTTCGCCTACTTCTTGAGCGTCCCGGTCAGAGAGGCCGTGTACGACCCAGCCCCGCACTTCGAGGCATTCTTCTTGGCGCTGGCGACCCTGAGCGTTCCCACCCACTTGGTCACGCGCCACTTGCCCTTGACCCAACCGCTCTTCTTCACCTTCATGCTGAACCTCTCGGTCGTAGACGTCTTGACCGAGTTACTGCACGAGACCTTCTTACCGGCGCGGGCCTTGTAGGCCACCTTGCCCGCGCGGGACAGCTTGTCGTTCCCTTGCCCCTTCACGCTCGCCTTGGTGGCGCACTTCTTCTTGGCGCAGCGCTTCTGGAAGTTCCAAGCGTTCGTGCTGGTCTTCTTCCGGTTCAGATGGCCGCTCGACTTGGTGATGCGCGACGTGACCTTGTAGAGACCCACCAACTCGGCGTTCGAGACGGTGAGCGGGAAGCCGTAGGAGCCAGTGTCGGGAGCGCGGTCAAAGGCCGGCTCCTTCGTGAGATCCGGCCAGCCGGAGTCGTCGAAGCTGACGTTCGTCGCCGCGTAGACGGCGAAGTTGAAGGCCGCCGGGCTACCGATTACCGAGGAGTCGAGCGAGAGCTCGAGCCCCTTCGTGTACCACCAGTCGAACGAGACGCCTTCAACGGCCTTCCAGCTCTCGCCGTTCCACTCAAACAGAACGACGCTGGGCTGATAGCACAGAGCGCGTAGGACGCTCTTCGCGCCCATCGGAACCGACGCCGCTCCATAGGAGACGCGCTGGGCCTGAATCATGTATTCGTAGCCGCTCACATCGCCGGTGGCGGCGTTAGCGTCCGAGTCGATCAGGATTCGCATCAGCATGTCGTCACCGAACTCCTCGGTGCCCGGAATGGAAACCGCGAACTTGAGCAGATCGCCCTTCCATTTCGTGACTCCGACGCCGGTGATGTCCGGAGCGCCCTCGGCGCTACCGTCCCCACTGGGATCGTTGTACGCGCTCCACTGGAACGGCTGATAGACCCAGGAGCCGGTGTCGGGCGCCCAGTCATAGGACGCGCTCGAGAGATCGGCCACTCCAGACTCGTCGTAAGTGACGTTGGTAGCGCCGTAGACCGCCAGGTTGAAGGTCAGCGCATTTCCGATCTCCGAGGCGTTGAGCGACAACGTGAGGCTGTTATCTCCGTACCACGAGCTGAGCGTCTCGGTGTCCCGAGCGACCCAGCCAGACCCATCCCAGGCGTAGAGAGTCGAGACCGGCTGCCCCTCGCACTTGGCCGTGAACGGCCCGACAGCGGTCAGGGTGCCGGTCGGCACGGACTGGATCATGTACTCGTAGCCCTTGTCGTTTCCCGTCGCGCTGTTCTTGTCGGAATCGATATACGTTCTGACGAGCATGTCGGTGGTCAACGCGTCCACGCCGGGAAGCGCGATCTGGAGCTTCGTCGCGCCACCTTCGTAGGACGTAACGATGACGTCCGAGATGTCAGGGGCGTTCGTACCCGAACCGTCACCGGTTGGATCGGTGAAGGTGGTGGTGCCGAGTGCTTCGCATTCGCTCGTTGCACCCGCGCCGGACGACAACACGGCGAGCGCGACAGCGATGACAAGGGCGCTCAAGAGAGTGAAGGCGCGTCGCCTGGCGCCGGCTTCTTTGGAACTCATACCGAACCTCCTGTTGACCTAGTCGCCCCAGATCGCCGATCCGGCCGGCGCAGAGGCCGATACGAGCGCTTGCGATCGTGGGAGTCATTTCGAGTGACTCCAACCCATTCCGCATTCGAGATGCGAGCCTCCCCCATAACTTGTTCTTAAGTGCGTGTCTCTGCTCCGTCAATCAACCGAAATAGCGAGGCGCTTCTCACCCCTCTTTCGGTCTATCAGCACCTCCGGCGCCGCCCACTCGTCGCTTGATCCCCAGATGGATTGTGGTGGTTTTCGATATCTAGGCGCGCGTTACGGTAGGTATCGGCCTTCCGGTCTCGCAGAATGCGCCTCGGTCGGATACGCCCTCAGGCCGTAATCGTGCCGGCTCGGGGGGTTGCCCGGTTCCGGTCTTGGGTAGAACGTTGTAGCCTGCGGAATCGAGGCTCGGAGGAGGTCCGCGAGTTGAGTGAGACAGTCGGCGCGCTCCTGATTGTCGCCGCTGTTGCGGCCTTCTTCCTCGCGTCCGCAATCTGGTTGCGTTATCTCGACAGCCAAGTCCACGTCGGCGGCCACATCCTCCCTTCCAACGAGGAGCACGAGGCAACGCACCCGCTTCGCGTCGAGGGTGAGCTCTCGCCCGTCCCGCACGGGCACCACGTCTGGCTCGCCTTCGAGGTTCGAGGCCTGCTCTTCCCGGTCGAGCCGGAGCTGCACGCTAGCGGCGGCCGCTTCGCGCTAGAGATCGCTTCGGACCCCCCGGGTCACCCCTTCTCACTGGTGCTTGTGCTGGTCGGGGCCAAGGGGCAGCGGGCAATCGAGTACTGGCTCCTCGAGGGGGGCCTGGGCGAGGGATTCCCGGGGTTCGATCGCATTCCCGGTTCTACCGAGGTCGATCGCGTGCAGGGCTCTCTGCTCGGCCGCGATTCGAAGGAAACGCCGGCCGAGATCCGCCTGTCGCCCCCGTTCTGAGAGCCGGCCTTTCGCACACCGCCGGCCCCTCTACTCAACCGAAAGCGGCGGACTCACGTACTGGCGGATAGGCCCGGGACTGGTGCTGGCGACCAGACGTACGCGCAGGCGGTACCCGCTACCGGCGCGCAGTGTCGAGCCGCCTGAAAGCTTCACCCTGGTAGTCGCGTCAGCCCGCAGGACTCCCCGTTTGGCCCTCACGGGCTTACCGTCGGCACGCTCCACGGTGGCCAGGTAGGCGCAGTCGCGGCTGCAGGCGAGCATGACCCAGGGCGCAGATCGACTCGAGATACTGAGCGGAAAGATGAGGGTCTTTGCGGCCACGCTCGCCCGAAAGCCCGGGCAGACCTCGAGCGTTCCCCGTCCGGCCAGAGCGGCCGACTTGGCGACAGCACTTGCGCTGGTCTTGGCGCTACCGTCGGCGTAATAAAGCCCCGACTGGTCGCCGGCCTGCTCGCCGCTGCCCGCTCTGTCAACCAGCCGGCTGAACACGACTCCCGAGATGTTCGGCATGCAGACGGTGCTTTGCAGCGCCTGCTTGTACGCGTTTCCCTGGGCACTCTCGCTCACACCCGGTACGGGGCCCGGCGGCGACGGATACGCGCTCGCTTTCCCGGCGGGTATGGTCGTCGCCGTGGCGACGCCGTCCACGAGTATCGGCAAGGTCGAGCCCTTTTGCACCGTGCCGGAAAAGGCCTTGTCTAGCGCCGCCACGAGGTCTGCGATTTTTCTTATCGTCCAGGAGTTCTTGACGCCTTCGGGCGCCGGCCTGAACGCCAGCTCATCCATGATCGGCAGTCCGCGTCCCGAGTTGGAGAGGGCTTCCGCCAACGCCGTCAGGGTCGCGTTCGGGGAACTGGCGCCATCCAGCTCTCCGGCCACGACGAGCGTCGGCGCCTTGGCCCTCGCGGCATCGCGAAGCGAGGCCAGCGCGGTCACGTAAGCCGAGGCGCTCGCCACCGTCGGAGCCGGGCCCAGTTGCAGTTCGTCGATGTATGGAACCTGCCCGATGAGCGAGCTCGCGAACGCCGCCAGTTCGCCGCGACCCGTAGCGTCGGAAGGCGGCGACCCGGTCGCCAGCTCGACGATCAGGCGCTGCGCAACGGGAACACGCTTGAGATCGCTGACCGTGGCCGCATCGGGAGCCGAGGCACCGGGGATCCAGTTCACGGTCAGGCGAGCGGCGTTGAGACCCGCGCTAGAGGCGAGGGAGGCCTGAGCGGCGCCATCCAGACCGGCGCCAACACTGAAGGAAGCCTGGCCTGTTGAAGACGTCGTTGTCGCCACGGCCGTCCGCGATACGACACCGGCCTCGGCCGCATCCAAGATCGACTTCGTCTGCGACGCGCTCGAGCCCTCTACCGACCAGCTTGCCGCCGGGATGACGCGCACGATCGGGAGGCCCGTGAAGGAGGAGTTGTTCCCGGCCCAGTCACGCGCCTTGACGGTGACGGAATATGCGCCGGCCCGACGGGGCAGCTTCCAGCCGAGTCTGTACCAACCACCGT
>Ga0209539_1001729_pt1 | contig 11759 bp, 17 predicted proteins | sample BarGraNGADG00312_2_FD_184499 | JGI IMG/M metagenome (GOLD analysis project Ga0209539, IMG submission 184499) | Arctic peat soil microbial communities from Barrow, Alaska - Barrow Graham LP Ref core NGADG0011-312 (SPAdes) (version 2) | ecosystem: Environmental > Terrestrial > Soil > Wetlands >... | reverse complement strand
CAGCATCCGTGTCAACGGGCGCCTCGACTTTGCCGAGAGCCAGAGCCCCGAGTACGACTACCTGCCCGAGTCCTTCCGCCTGCGCAGCACCATCATCAAGCCCGGCACAATGATCGTGCACCAGCCCGACATCCCCGCCCCCGTCCTCATCAACTTCCCTCTCCCCGCCTGGGCCACCCGTGGTGAAGAGGTCGACGACCAGGACCTGGACAAGGCAGCGAGAGAGTTCGCGGGAAAGTTCTGAGATGCTGGAACCGTTCTCGCAGAGGGTCGGCTTGGTCAAGAAGGCAGAATTCCTGCAAAAAGACGACGCCGACGAGCTGCTGAAGACCGACCTTTGGAACGTGTGGTATGCAGCGTGCTGGCATCATGAGAATCGCGACAACTACCTTGCTGTCGACGACAGCTACTTGGACTTCATCTGGACACAGCTACTCCATGGGGAACTCAATGTCTTGCATAGTGGAGGTTATGGACACGCGCTGCATGTCATACACGAAGCCTGGTTCAAAGGATCCTGGCATTTCTGTTATGACGTCATAGACGCGACTCTTGTTTACAGGGCTGACTCGCCAAGCCGTGGTCGTCTCGCTGATCAGGTAGACGATGTCCTGCAGAGCGATCTCTCTGCCTACCGCATCATTGCTGGAGCATTGTCCCCCATAACTACAGATCTGGAAATCAGTACTGTCGAAACGGCTCTTGCGACGACTGATGACGCAGTGCAGGAACACTTGGGCAAAGCAATGGCACATCTGTCAGATCGAGAGAACCCAGACTACCGCAACTCAATCAAGGAGTCGATCAGCGCCGTTGAATCGGTCTGCAAGCGCGTCGCAGGAAGAGACAAGGCCACGCTAGGCGATGCACTCAAGGAACTCAAGAACGCAGGAGTGATTATCCATCCAGCTCTGGAAAAAGCATTTGGAGAGCTCTATGGATATACGAGTGACAAGCCGGGCATCCGACATGCGCTGCTGGGAGTAGACGACCTCAGCCAAGAGGATGCGATTTACTTCGTTGTCACCTGTTCCGCTTTCGTCAACTACCTCATTGTCAAAGCCAACAAGGCGGGCATTCAGCTCTAGTTCGGCGACTGAAACAGTTTCTTTGTGCGCTTGAAATAGGTTCGCTCGTCATGACTGAACAGTCGAGTCAAGCTTTGGTCATCAAAGCCAATCTCCCGCAAGAAACATAGACGAGCGAGTGCCTCCACCTTGTCTGTCAGATCGATGAGCCCAATACCACTTACTCCCTTCTGCTTACGTGAACCATCAAGGTGTACTAGGAAGTTTCGCGTATTGACGACATCGCGCACGAAACCCGCTTGCTCGTTTACCGTGGTCCCAAGTAATCGAGAGTTCACTTGTATGACATGTTGTATCCTAGCAGCCAGACTCGGCCAGTTCCCTGTCTGGTCGAGCTTGTCCTTGAGCCAGGATAAGTCTTCGCCCTCGAATTTCCCCAAGATGCGCTTCCTTATCTCCTTGTAGCTGGCCGGATCCAGTGACGCCGTATGGCCACTTAAATTGTCAAGAGACTCCATTGCTTGAGCGGCATTTAGGAAACGGCGCGGTGAATACGAATGGAAGTTGCCCCCCTCAGGAACCAGAGATGAGAGGGCGAGACCGAGTTCATTAATGCGCACTAGTACCTCAGACAACATGTTCAGTTGGCTGCTCTCCTGCAGGTCTGCATATGTCACGAACATCTCATTGCTGGACAGCCCAGAATAGGGCTTCTCTTTCTCCATGCCGTAACGCCAGACCACCATGGAAGTGTAATGCGGCCTGTCCTCTCCGTTTTGAGTTCGCCACATCCTTTTTGCCTGTTCACTGGAGCAAGAAAGGTGTGGGACACGAACGCCAGAGAGTGTCACAAGAGATAGAAGAGTCTCAATCGGGGGAATTAGATTTGTTGCTGTATCAAGGGTTACCGGCTCCGCGAACGAAATCGTAAGGTGCGAACTCTGCGAGAACGACACTTTCTGGGATGGGACGACGTTCAGAGATGGCACCGCGCTCACGGTGACTTGTCCAGAGTAGTTGCCATAGGCTCCCAATGCGAGCTCCCTAGAATACCGCGCGTGAATCGCAAACCCTCGAGAGGTAGTCTTGGCCTCGCAGCACGACGTATTTCCCCAATCCATAAGGATGGGCAACGAAATGGATACATCCTTCACTTTGAACTCATCGAACGTGCTTATCTGAGCACCAAATATGGCACATCGTACAAAGAAGACTTCTGTGAGCGTCTCTGTAGTGAAGCTATATCCGGAACCCTGATTCAGCGTCAAATCTTTCAGGGTACAGAGGGTACCTGCTGCCTTGCCGACGAGAACTGGCATTGATCGATTCGCAGGCTGAAACACGGATGTTGTCCCAGTGATGGGATCAGCATCTCGTTCAACCATCAGCAGCATTTCCCCTTTGGCATTGATCGAAATTGCCCCACTGATGATGTCATTGGGCAATTCCGGCGTCCACCACCTGCCTGTGACGCCTCCAGGTTGACGGAGACGCTCAAGAAGCAAATCACCTTCCATAGATCACCTCCCTCTCACATTCCTTGAAACGCAACATCGATTCGTCGCTGAATCACAGTAGTGCTACCTAACAAAGTCACGACTTGGGAATAGTGCTTAGTGTCGGCGCTGGTGAGGAAGCGATCTTTGCGGTCTTTGAGCCATTTGGCGAGGACTTGGTAGCCACCGATCTGGTACGACCAGAGGTCAGGCGTGACGCCGTCGAAGTACTGGGTGGGGTTGATGCTGACGCGCTCACGGTCGGCGTCGTACTCGACCTTTTTGACGGCGCCATTGCCCTTGCCACAGAAACGGCTGATGGAGTCGTCGAGCTTGGGGAAACTCATCAGGTGAACCGCTGGCCCAGTTCAGCCAGCTTGAGGAACTCTGCATAGTGCTTATCAGCCGGAGCACACAAACGCACCCTCCGTGTACAAACCCTCATTGATGATGAGATTGTTCTCGGAAGAATTGCATTGATCCGCGGCTCTCTCGGTCTCTGCCTGTGTAGTACTCCCCCTGCATTTCTCTACTATCCGCTTTCATGGACAATCGAGCGGACCCACGATGAGTGTGCATGGTAGCTCCAGCAGCGGGCAGCGGCTCGTTCCGGTACTCGTAGTAGATCGACGTGCAGCTCTCAGTTTCTGTAACCATGGCAGCTACCAAGCTCGAAGACTTGGACTGCTTAGTCTGCAATGAAATCGAGATGGCGGTCCAGCACTGGCTGACACTGAGAGTTGCTTCTTGCTCTTTGTCGCATTCATCGACAGACGACTTCAAGTATCCGGCCCAAACCCCACTCAAGTTGGGAGTGCTGATGATTCCCACCTTGTGCAACACGCGGCATTTCCAGATGTACTTGTTGAACAAATAATAAAGCAGTTCGAAAACGCCCGTTACCGAGGCGGCCTCAAACCACCAAGGCAGAGTAACTCGCATGTACACAAGGAACATGCTGAGAGCCCATGTCACAGGGATGGCAGTAATGGCAAGGACACACGTCACGTGCTCTCGTTCAGATGAACTGATACTATAGGGGTGCATGTATTCACCAATCATTCCACAACTTGACCAGTCGCTGCAGGAATTGCTTTGCGTTTTGTTCAGGCCATTGCCCTGGAGCAATGCCACACAGCGGAACTTCACTACTCTGGCAAACCAGACCCGTTAGATCTGCCTGATCAAGCCAATTGACAGCAGCGCAGAAGGTGTCCTGGTAGCTGCTGCTGAAGCTATCGTTTGGCACGTTATAGAGCGCACACTCCACGAAGTATGATGGAGCTAGGCCATTGGAGCTGCGATCCTTCTCCACTAGACAATCCCTCAGGTTCTTGAACATCCTGACGATTGGTTTGAATCGGCCGTTAGTATCTTGATGTTTCTTCACCCCGTTCTCGTAGTGGATCTTTGGATGGTTGATAATCTCTTGGTTTGTATCCCTCTGCCAAAATGTCATACCTTCGACAAAGTCCTCAATGTGAACACTTCGGTATTTCCTGTACTGAACGCATACAACGACATCTGCCGGAAGCCGTCCTCCGTCAGCCACCAATTTCAGGCATTTGTTCCCTTCGACAATAACTTGAGTTCCATAGTGGGCTTGGAGAGCAGAAAGCACGTCGTGCCTGAAGTCTACCCATCCATATGATGCCGGTTGCAGTCCCAGTATTCTCTTCTGGTCTTGTGTGAGATTGCTATAGAAGGGCGAGTTAAGTTGTACCGTGACGTCTACGTCCATGTCACCACGAATGTTCGTGTCATTTTTGTACGACCCCTGAAGATATACTTCGTATTGTATATTCTCAGGCCATCTGTAGCAGCTCAAGGCATATCTGACCGATTCGTGGGTGGCCTTGGCCGTGACAATCGCGCCCTGATGAGACCAAGTCTCTAGTTGAGCTTCTGGGATACCCATGTCGCTACCTCCTTGGGATCATTCCGCAAGACGTTCTGCATCTTCATGGAGCATGGAAATCATTCTTCGAACCTCAGTCTTCCTTGGGTGTCTAGCTGTGTCGAAGACACTCTCAGATTCTTTCATCCAGACTTGTCATTCTTGCCCCCTTGTACGAGTTGGAACCTCACCTCTTAACGTCTCTGCCACCGATCCACCAGGTTGTGCCTGGAATGCTGGCACAGTGAACACAGCCCCAGCACTCGTCGGTCGTACGGCGTCACGTCCGGGGAATATCAATCATCCTGCCACTGCGTATCAGTGGCAGGCTGATACGCCACTCTACTTGCCAGACTTACGATTGTACGGCGACTGATTTGTTGGTTTGAGTGACACGTCGAGCTTTGATGCTTCCGCTTGAACAGCACTCGGCGTCCTCTCCAGCTTGATACCAATTACACGAGTCGGCGTATTCTCCTTTGCCAGTTTCTTCAACTCGGCCTTCTGGGGTTGCGTCCATGGTTCGTGTGCATGTTCTGGTTGTTTCGCCATTCTTCACCTCCTTTCTCTAAGGTGACCTGAAACACTACAAACACCCCGGCAGTCTGCCGTCAATACGCCCGCATCTCTCTAGAACATCGCCTTGTTGACTTCAAGAATTTCACTGTAACATAATACAACTGTATATTGCAATTTTATGTTACATTGATATCTTGTCAATTGAAGGAGAAAGTCAGGGGGTGAAGTATGGCTCATCAGGTGAACAATCTCGACAATCTCCTCAGCAAGCGAATCCGGTCGATACGGGAACGACTGGGATACAGTCAGGAACGGCTTGCAGAACTGCTGGGTATCTCAAGAGTGACGGTGTCGCAGATGGAGGCCGGAAGGCGAAAGCTCTCGGCAAGCGATCTTAAGAAGCTGTCGGATATTCTGGAGATTCCGGCAGATTACTTGCTGAATCCAGAGAAGGAGCCAGAGGTGGTTATCCAAGGGGTGAGAGAGAACAAGGAACCAATTCAGCAAATACGTATCAGCGTACCACAGGAAAAGGTAGACAAGTTCAAGGAAATCCTGCTATACATCCTGAACAAGGTCGGCGCCAAGCCCAACATAGGGCAAACAGTTCTCTACAAACTGCTGTACTTCATGGATTTCGATTACTACGAGCAGTACGAGGAGCAACTCATTGGGGCCAGGTACCAGAGGAATCACTACGGTCCGACGCCGATGGAATTTGCCAAAATCGTACAGAGGATGGAGGAAGACGGGGACCTGACCGAGGTCAAGAACCAGTACTTTGAGCATTCTCAGACCAAGTACCTGGCCCGCAGAGTACCAAATCTCTCTGTCTTGTCGGGACGAGAACTTCAAGTTGTCGAGGATGTCCTCGGCCGTCTGTCTGACAGGAATGCCACGGAGATTAGCGAGTACTCCCATGGAGACGTGCCATGGCTCGCAACAGAAGAGGGTCAAGTTATTGACTATGAACTAGCGTTCTATCGCACCCCGCCATACTCTCGGCGGCAGTACACTGAAGATGTTTAGCGGTATCCTGCGTCTGTCAGAATTCGAAGGCGACCTGAAGCACCTCAAGAAACGCTACCAGAGCCTTGAAGGGGACCTTGCAGTCCTCATCAAGGCTCTTCATGTTTGGCTATGTCTTCAAGGCAAGGCTGGCCAGTCTTATGATGACGGGTATGTCCTCATGAGCGGGTATGCTACCGACGGCTGTTTCCTGTACAAGGTCAAACATATGACCTGCAGAGCGCTCAAGGGTAAGGGCAACAGAACCGGATTGCGCGTCATTTTTGCCTACTGGCCCGAAAGCGATACATTCGAGCTCATACAGCTCTACTTCAAGGCCGACAATGAATTGGAAGATCAGCAACGTGTCAAGGACTATGTGAGGACGGTCCATCGACAGAAACCAAAACAATGTGCCACGCCATGAACCATATTGGAAAACCCAATGCTGAGTGCGAGCTTGACAGCCACGGCAAGCTCGCACTTAACTGGATGCGGCAAGAGAATTCGCGCACAGCCTTCGAGATTGCACGGGACAAGATGTCACGAATGGAACTCACATTCCAGGCACTTGAGTCAAAAGCAGGCGTGTTGACCGGTTTTCTTGCAGTCATTCTAGCAGCGACACTCGGTTTCATAGCCACGGGCCAACCGCAGCCTATGCCAGCGGCGACGTTGGTTGCCTTCTCCGCTGGCGTGTGTCTCTTGCTGGTATGCTTGTTGTTCTTGGTCCTCTGCCTAACAACACGCCCATGGGCTGAAGCACCGGGTTGGCAACAATTCGACAATACGGAAGAGTATGGGCGAGATCCAGCACGATACCGTTGCCGGCAGGTATCCAATATGCGCCAATCATGGGAGAGTAACGCCGCCGTGCTACGCACCAAGGGAATACTCTTCAAGCACGCTCTTTGGCTCATGCTTGCAGGCATTATGTGTCTTACTGTTGCAAGCTTCATGTTAACATTCCATCATTGATTCAATTCACATACAGGAGGTCATGATGACAGAGCAACGGTTCCCTATGTACTGCGAAAAACAACCGCCATCGACAACTCCGCCCGACATCATTCAGAAACGTGGTGGAGAGAACCCACGCAAACCATCGAAACCAGAGAATAAAGATCAACCGGTGCCATCGACAGCGAAAGCTCCCAAGCACAGAGCATAGCAGACCAATGCAGTTCTAGTTGAAGTTGGGGGGCAGATATGTCAACAATGGATGTGGTGACGCTTGTTTTAAGCACAAGCGTCTTCGTACTGAGTATCCTACTGTTTGGCCTGTTCATGAAGCGAGAACTTGCTTCCAATCGGATCCAACACGAAAGAATGCTGCGCTATATCGACGTCTTTCCAAGAATTGGCGGGTTTTTCCTCGAACCTGATGTCCAATCGTTACCACCCGCAGCGCAGTCACTGAGGATTCGCGAAACCATAGCCCAATCACTATTGATAAGTGGGCCAAATTTGGAACAGCTGCTATTGCAATACCCTGGGAAAGTAGAAGAATTCCATGCTGCCTTGGGGAAGTCAGCCAGCGAAGAGGTTGCGAAAAACCTACATGTCGAGCTAACCAAACTAGTAGGAGAAATCGGCCGCGAGATGCGCCGCGAAATTGGCATGGACGAAGGCAGCAGGACATTGAAGCAATAGCCGTCCGTAGTCTGGAGGAAGCAATTGCTGATCGAATCGCTACTAAGTCTACAGGCTTGTCAACAAGCTCACGAGGAAGCTAGATTAGGACACTTGTGTTTTCATGCTCCGCCTGAAACGCCTCCATTGGGGTCAGAAGAATTCGTTCGAATAGCGGCTGACTACTTATCATCTCAGACATATGTCGTACGAGCGATATGCGACCGCGGTAATTGGGGTGTCAGAGCGCAGGATCTAAACGTATCACTGCTTGCATTCGTCTCGACTCCTTGTGCACTGGCTTTGTTGGGGAGACAGGACAGGCTATTCAATGAGACAATAATGTTAGCTCGTCCTCTATTCGAAAGAGTAGTGAATCTGTGCTATTCAGTTGTTTGCGACGAGTCGGACTTTGCCAAGATTAGAGACTATACGATCCAAAAAGCGCATGAACAACTTTCTCGTGAATTCCGAGCAGGAGACCAAGTCATGCGGCTATATTTTGGCACCAAACCGGACAACACAGTCTCGCAGAACACCCCCAAACAGCATCGCAATTCACGGCAACAATGGGACAAGAAAATCCCAGAACGTCTGGGGATCATTCGACAACGATCTGATGCCACAATACCGGTTTTCCTGGCATATCAGACTGCTTTCTATACTAACAGCTCCGAAGCATTGCATGGAAGTTTTTATGGAATTACTTGCCACATAGGGATCTATGAACCTCATGAGAAAGAACTCGATAGTACAAACGTACAAATCGATGCCAACGAAACACGTGCCCTTTTGCTTTGGCTATCAGGAGAATTGTTGAACGAACTCATAAAAGTAGTCAATAGTGAAAAGCTTTGTTCGGATTTGGCAGAGATAGCTCAGAACAACTCACATGCCTGCAGGGATATTGTCTCGCGTGATCTTCATTCTCGCCATTCGACTTCACCGATGTGACTCGCAGTCGGATGAGTGGGCTTGCCTCTTCAGCCCAGCGCACGAATCGAGAATGAACGTCGTGGACATTGCCCTACTTCAGCTGTTGATTGACCACTCTTTCCCGAAATGCGTTCGTGTTCTGGGCTTCACCGCTCGGGATCAACGTGTCCAGCAACAACATGAGCTGAGCCGAAGGATCGACATTCAGAATCTGTTTGTCATTCAGCACGTGAAGTGTTCTCAACCATTTCCTCGTCCCGACCTTGTGTGATCTCGGCTTTCCAGTCCGCCAGAACAGCGCTCATCCTCGGGTCAATCTGAACCTGTATTCTTGCCGTGCAAGCGAGTGCAGTGACGACACGGGAGTAGTGGATGGTGTCGGCGCTAGTGAGGAAGTGACTCTTGCGGTCCTTGAGCCACTTGGAGAGGACCTGGTAGCCACCGATCTGGTAGCTCCAGGGGTCGGGGGTGACGCCACCAAGGTACTGGGTGGAGTCGATGTTGATCCGCCCACAGTCGACGCCGAGAGCAACAATTTGCTTGATCGGTATCTGGACGACTACGTCACGCCAGAAAGGACAGCTGCAATACTCGACAACGCACCGGTGCCGCACGTGCGCACATACAAAATTGAGAGAGTGCATACGTGTTGATGTGCTTGGCTCTTCTCATTGGAACAAAACGTCTCAGGAGAAAACGCAGCGGCAGGTCAGGATCCAAGACAGTGCTATATTGAACTGTAGGTGTACACTAGACTGCAAATAACCTCTGATATATGGGAGAGACAACATGCCTGGCAAGAAGAAAACGCAGGACGAAAGCATTCCACTCATCAAGCCAACCAGAAAGCGCAAACCTCTTGTAGTCCCTCCTGTCCTGGAGGTTCCAACTTGCGAGTCCCTGACTCCCAATCCTACTGGAGAATATGATAGGCCGCCGTTGCTACCTCTGAGCATCGAAGAGAGCGCGGTAGAATTTCAGACGCTCTTGGGTATTGGGCATACTCGGTCTTGTGACTGTCCCAGCACCCATTTGAACTGTATGTCAGCCAAGGAATGGCTCAAGAGTCAAATTGGCGTTTGGCACTTCCTCTACGAGAAACGCGACATTAGAGATAAGACGTTGCACCCCGCCACTTTCCCAATCCAGCTTGCTACCAAGGTAATCGGATTGTTTACTCACAAGGGAGAACTGGTGCTTGACCCGTTTGTCGGCAGTGGTACGACATTGGTTGCGGCAGAGGATCTTGATCGCAATGCAGTAGGGTTTGATCTGAAGTCCGAATATGTGACTCTGTCACAATCACGCCTCCAATCAAATCTGTTTGGTCATGCCCAGCAAATCGCTATACACGACGATGCCCTGAACATTCCGAAGTACTTGGAACCCGGGTCCGTGAGTCTCATCTGGACTTCGCCGCCTTATGCTAATCTGCTCAATAGAGTGCGGCACAACAAATCGCGCCGTGATAGGAAAAACGACCAGTATCTAAAGGTGGAGCAGTACTCTCAGGATCCACGTGATCTTGGTACGATGAGTCTGGAAGACTACAGCATAGCGATCGGTGACATTTTCGAGCGACTTCTGCCTCTTCTCAAACCACATGGCCACTGCGTCATCAACGTTCCAGATATGTGGTGGGAGAACCAACGGATAACGATACATGTGTCGCTCGTCGAGGAACTCCGACGCCGTGGTTATGAGTTGCGGAACACCATCATCTGGGATAGGACCAACATAGTCAACAGGATCGGCATCTTTGGATGGCCGTCGAACTACATCACGATGGGCGTTACGTTCGAGTATCTGTTAGATTTTTGGAAACCCTAAGCCCTGTCTTTGGTTACCTGACTTTCCACTGCCTCACATCAGTAAGACAGCTGTGTCTGGGCGAAACTTCAGGGGCACCATGGACGCTCCAACACGAGGAGGTTCGCGAGAATGGTAGTATATACAAAAGAGAGTATCAGAGACTCGCTGATCGATATTCGAGCAAGAGGATGGACTAGGGGCGGCAGACAGGGCAACACCGGTAGTGTCGGCAATACATTAGAGGACCTGCTGGGGGTTCAAGAGAACAACTTGCCACTTCCCAATGCCGCTGAATGGGAGTTGAAGGCTCAGTCTGGCCCTGAGACATCCCTCACGACCCTCTTCCATATGGAACCGTCACCTCGCACCATGCGACTCGTTCCCAAACTCCTACTGCCGAGCTACGGCTGGGCCCACCAGCAAGCCGGCCTCAGATTTCCGGCTTCGGAACGCAGCTTCAGGCAAACCATCAGCGGAAGGGCTTGCAGCGACAGAGGCTTCCGCGTTGTCCTGGACATAGCGCAGCGCCGTGTATGCGTAAGCTTTGACGCAACTTGCGTATCCACAGTTCACGCAGATTGGCTTACGAATGTGGAGCTCAAGGTTGGAAACCTTCGAGAACTCAACCCACAACCGTACTGGGGTTATGACGACCTTGGTCATAAGGCTGGAACGAAACTGACAAACTGCTTCTACACCATCGCTGACGAGAAAACCGAAGATGGGGTCAAGTACTTCTGGTATCGTAGATTCTTTATGCTCAGTGGGTTCTCGATGAACAAGTTTATCACGGCGCTTGGTTCAGGCGACATCTTCGTGGATTTCGATGCGCGCACACACCACAACCACGGCACGAAGTTCAGGGCAAGGGCGGGGTACCTGCCGTCGCTATACGATAGCGCCGACGAGTTCTAACAGCAACCATACGTTGTGCTCTCCGGTCTGAGGCGGGAGAACGGTCAGGGCCGCACGCGCGTCGCCGCGGTGATACTGCTGCGCGACCGCCCCCAGATACCTTTCCACCGATGCCCTGAACGTCATGATCCCTCCCTGAACCTTGCTGGTGTTTCTATGTAAAGCATTGTAGTCCTAAATGCAACAAGATGGACTCCCGCCTGCGCGGCAGAGCGCCACTCCCATGATACCAACATGCTCGTGGGAAGCACCCCTCGCCTTGAAGAACACCTCACATCTTGGACAAAAGGATGCGAGGGACAAAGGGGCTCGGGGGGGAGTGACGGATTGGGACCCTGCGCGGCATTTACTCGAGCAGAAAATCTATGATGTTTTCTGCCTTAATGCCGGCATAGGAGGTGACATAACTTTTATCCATGGACAATACTATTTTCTCGTAATTGTCTGGTATGTTCTGAAGCGGCACCAGCTCACGCTCACGTGTTTCTACGCCAGTTATGGACTCAGCGACCTGCA
>Ga0209539_1001727_pt1 | contig 11766 bp, 8 predicted proteins | sample BarGraNGADG00312_2_FD_184499 | JGI IMG/M metagenome (GOLD analysis project Ga0209539, IMG submission 184499) | Arctic peat soil microbial communities from Barrow, Alaska - Barrow Graham LP Ref core NGADG0011-312 (SPAdes) (version 2) | ecosystem: Environmental > Terrestrial > Soil > Wetlands >... | reverse complement strand
CGTCATCGACGCCACGCTCGGGCTCGGGGAGGCGCTGGTCTCGGGACAAGTGGTCCCGGACCACGTCGTCTGCAGTCGCAGCGGCCACGTGCTCGAGCGGGTACGGGGCGAGAAGGCCGTGGTCACGGTCCCGGTCGCGGGGGGCGGCATCGAGACGCGAGAGCGGGCAGGCGAGGAGTGGTCGCTCGACGACGAGCAGTTCTCCGGGGTGGCGCGGCTCGCCGTGGAGGTCGAGCAGGAGTACGGGTCGCCGCAGGACATCGAGTGGGCGGTCACCGAGGGGCGCTTGTGGCTGTTGCAGGCCCGGGGGATCACGTCGCTGTACGAGCTGCCGCAGGACATCGACACCCCTGACGAGCTGGGGCTGTGGGGGTCGTTCGGCGCGTTCCAGGGAGTGCTCGACCCGATCACGCCGATCGGGCAGGACGCGATCCTGCTGCTCGTACGCGGCATCCACGCGATGGTCGGAAGCGTCCTGCCGACGCGCGCGACCCTCGCCGATTCGCCGATCCTGCGCGTCGCGGGTGAGCGGCTGTGGATCCGGCTCGACCTTGCGTACCGGACAGGTGTGGGACATCGGATCCTGCCCAAGCTCCTGTCGCTGGCCGACCCGCCGTCGGCTGTGATCATCGAGTCCCTCGACGAGCCGCGATGGGCACCGCGGGGCGCGATCTCGCTGAAGTCGGCGCGCGGGTTGTCGCGCCCCTTGCGCCGGATCCTGCCGGGGGTGTTGCTATCCCTGCGCGACCCCGAGGTCGTACGGCATCGGCTCGAGGAAGCGTGCGACGCGCTCGTCGCCGAGGCCTCGGCGCGCTTCCGGAAGGCGTCAGCGGTGCAGGGTGCCGAGCAGCGGTTGCAGGCGCGGATCGCAGCCACCCATGAGTCGCTGGAGGAGATGTTCCCGGTGCTGCTCGTACGGTTCGGGCCGATCATGCCCGTGGGTGCGGTGGGGATGAACGTGCTGCGCATCGTCGGTGGGCCGGAGGCGCTCGAGACCATGCGCTCGCTCGACGGCAACGTGACGACCGAGATGGACCTCGCGTTGTGGCGTGCGGCGGAAGCGATTCGGGCGGATTCGGAGGCGCGGGAGGCGGTGCTCGGGGTGCCGGCCGAGGAGGTGGCCGCCGCATATCTCGTGGGTGGGCTGCCGGGAGTGGCTCAACGGGCGATCGGCGAGTTCCTTGATGCGTACGGCATCCGCGGGGTCGGCGAGATCGACCTCGGCCGCGCGCGCTGGGTCGACGACCCGGCCGGTGCGATCGTGTCGCTGCAGGCGTACGTAGGGCTGCCGGACGACGCGAGGGGCCCGGCGGTGGAGTACGCCGAAGGCAAGCACGTCGCGCAGGCGGCGACCGAGCGCCTGGTCACCCAGCTTGCCGCCAGCGGGATGGCCGGGCGCGTGAAGGCGGCCGTGGTGGGCCGGTTGATCCGTACGATCCGGGGCGGGTTCGGCGGCCGCGAGACGCCGAAGTTCACGGTCGTGCGGGAGTTCGCGCTCATCCGGACTGCACTGCTCGAGTCGGGCCGTGAACTGGTGGAGGCAGGCCGCCTCGACGATCCGTATGACGTCATGTTCTGCCACCTCGGCGACCTGGCGCAGGCGTGGTCCTTGCCTGAGGGCGAGCTGCAGCGGCGGGTGGGAGCGAACAAGGAGGCGCACGCGCGGGAGACGCGGCGGCGCCAGGTCCCTCGGCTGCTGCTCGGCGACGGCCGGACATTCTACGAGGGAATGGCGGACCAGGACGGCGACCTCATGGGCTCGCCGGTGTCGCCCGGCGTCGTCGAGGGGCGGGTACGCGTCGTGCTGTCGCCTGCAACGGGCGGGCTGGAGCAGGGCGAGATCCTCGTCTGCCCCGGTACGGATCCGGCCTGGACACCGTTGTTCCTCACCGCGGGCGGTTTGGTGACCGAGGTCGGCGGCCTGATGACGCACGGTGCCGTCGTCGCCCGCGAGTACGGGCTCCCGGCCGTCGTCGGCGTCCACGCCGCCACCGAGCGCCTCGTCACCGGCCAGCTCATCCGCCTCGACGGCAGCTCCGGCCACATCACGCTTCTGGAGGGCTAGCCGGAATCCTCGTTTCGATACCGCAGATCGCCTGAGCTCCCAGAAACCGCCGGGCCATGCAGCACTGATGGTGTACGGATCTGAGGACTTCTACCGGATGCGCCAGTGCCTAGAATCGGGCCAGACCAAGGAGCCGCCATGTACTTCATCGTCGTCAAGTTCGAGACCAGGCCGGAGTGGACCGACAAGTGGCTCGACCTGGTCCATGGCTTCACCGTGGCGACCCGCGCCGAGCCGGGGAACAAGTGGTTCGACTGGTCGCGCAGCGTCGAGAACCCACACGAGTTCGTGCTCGTTGAGGCGTTCACCGAGGACGGCGCCGGCCCGCACGTGAGCAGCGACCACTTCAAGAAGGCCATGCAGGACATGCCGCAGGCGCTCGCTCACACCCCCAGGATCATCAGCCGCCAGATCACCGGCGATGGCTGGGATCCCATGGGCGAGCTCGCGATCGACTGACGCCACCGATCACGGCGCGCCGACGTAGCGAGTCCGCAACGCTCGTGCGTCGATGGCTGTACGAACCGTGGCAAGGGCCTGCTCAAGCGCGACGCGCACTCCGAGGATCAGGAAGAACCCGGGGATCCAGCCGAGAACCAGCGCCAAGATGCCAGGGAACGCAGAACCGCTGTACTTGAAGAAGCCCCCGAAGTCCTGATCCGGCATGAAGATCGCGAACGCCATGAGCACGTTCCCCACGTAGGTCAGCAGGCAGAGGATCACGAACGGCACGTAGACGGCCTTCGCAACGGCAGGTGTGGCGTACGAGTCGAACGAGAAGTCGAACGCGTCCCAGAAGTCGCTCTCGTTCCGGTTCTCCCAGCCTGGCGGAAGATGCTGGCCGTAGATGGGGCCGCCTGGCGGAGGCGGTGGGAAGTTCGGGGGCAGGTTGGTCATGCCCTCACCGTGACAGGTGTCGAGCTGGGGGCGAGGATTCCTGAAGAGGCTTTCACCATTCGCTCGGCGCGTTGTACGACGTGAAGGCACTTGCCTTACACTGGCCTAGTGAAGTCATCAGCCTTCAGGTTCGTGGTCATTGCGGACCAGGTCGACAGCCGTACGGAGTCGGACCGGGTCCCGTTGGCGCTCGAGGCTCTCTCGGGGGTCGAGCTCCTGCTGCCGTACGAGCGGACCGCCGGCGACGAGATCCAGGGGTTGGTCGCCGCCGGTCATGCTGTCGTGGCCTCGATCACTGCGCTGACAAGGCTCGACGGATGGCGGATCGGCGTCGGCTTCGGCCTGGTCGACGAGCCGCTGCCCGAGTCCACACGGGCGGCGCGTGGCGGCGCGTACCTGGCGGCTCGTACGGCCATCGGTAACGCGCGGCGCAGCCCGGTCGCGCTCTCCCTTGTGGCCGGCGACAGTGTCCGAGACGGCGGCTACGGTGAGCACGTCGAGGATGCGGAGACGGCGTCGTGGCTGCTCCGCTCGACGCTCGCGCGCCGCAGCCGGGAAGGATGGGAGCTCATGGACCTGCTCGACCAGGGCCTGACGAACGCCCAGGCCGCCGAGCGCCTCGGCATCAGCCCATCCGCCGTGAGCCAGCGGCTCGGACGCGCCGCGCGCACGGAGTCCGAGCGAGCCGCACGCCTCGCTGCTCGCCTCCTGGACAGGCTGCTGGAGGTATCCCCGTGATCCTCAAGATCCTGATCGTCGTGGTCATCGGCGCAGCGACAACGTGGGGCGGCAGCCCTCTCGTACGGCTCCTCTTCCGTCTCGCAGACAAGGCCGGGCGCCCGCGCGCCGTCGGGCCCGGACCGGGTCTACAGGGGTCTGAATCGTCGGCGCTGGCCGCCCGCCACGACGTCGCAGAGGACGGGCCGATCCAGGCTGCGGCGAGCCAGCTGCGCGGGGGGTTCTGGATCGGACTGCTCGAGCGGCTGGCGATCTTCGCGACGATCATGGCCGGGTACGGAGGTGGGCTGATCGTGATTCTTGGCGTGAAGAGCCTCGCCCGCTATCCGGAGCTGCGCGCGGAAGATCGCCGCGGCGCTGCCGAGAGGTTCATCATCGGAACGTTCGCGAGCTCGCTCGTAGCGGCGGCCGGTGCCGGCCTGGCTCTGTGGCTGATCAGCCTCTGGTGATCTCAGGCCACGGGCAGTGATCTCAGGCCACGGGCGAGGCCGAGCGGCGGTTCTCGACGCCGGCGAGACCCCAGCGGACCGCGGCGGTGCCGAAGCGGCCGAGGCCTGAGGCGATCGGTACGGCCAAACCAGGCAGGGAGATGTTCAGCATCTCGCGTACCCAGTCGGGCAGGATCGCGACCGCCCCGTTCGCGAGCAGCTGGTAGCCGGGCCGGGCAGCGCCGGTCACCGGCGGCGTGCGGAGCAGGAAGTCGACGGTGTCGAGCGCCTCGGGGCTCACCTCGAGCTGGGGCCGCATGGAGTCGATGAGCGCGGTCAGCTCCGCAACCGAGCACGGTGGGTCGGGAACGCCGAGCTTGGCTGCGGGCAGTCCTGCCTGCTCGACGTACAGGTCGGCCCGGGTGTCCGAGAGCGGCGACCGTCCGTACGCCTGGTGCGCCCACAAGAACGCCTGGATCTCGGTGGCATGAACCCAGGTGAGCAGGGTCGGATCGCTGGCTCGGTAGGGGCGTCCGCGATAGTCCTTGCCTCGCACCTGCTCGTGCCGCGCCCGGATGCGGCCGATGAGCGCCTCGGCGTCGGGGATCGTCGCGTACGTGGTGATCGCGATGTAGTCGCTCGTGCGCTTGAGCCGTCCCCATGGGTCGCTGCGGTAGCCGGAGTGACCCGCCACGCCCGCCATCGCGAGCGGGTGCAGGGTCTGCATGAGCAGCGCGGCGATGCCTCCGGGGAACATCGACGCGTCCTCGTGCACGCGCCACACCGGGTCGCTCGGGGTGAACCACCGCGGCCCCGGCTTGCCCCAGATCTCCACAGCCCTGTCAGCGGCGTCCGAGCCGGCCACCTTCGACCGTACGGCCTCGCCGAACGCTCTCTGTACGTGCCGCAGGACCATGCTCTTCAGCGTACGTCGGACGCCGCGCCGACCGATCTCAGCCCCAGACAGCGATCTTGTTCCGGCCTCCGGTCAGTGACTGGACCGGTCCCGGTACGACCGTGCCTCGCGCCGCCACGCCCACAAGATCCGTCCCGAGCTGGAGGTCGGAGCCGTCGGGCGCTTCGAAGAGCAGGTCCGGGAAGCGAACCCGACCCAGGGTGGCGGTCGTCGGCACCGGGACCTGCTGCGCGGTGAAGTCCTCCGGCAGCGTGAGCTCGAGTTCGACCGAGGTCCCGTCGTATGTGATGACGAGGTCTGGCACGGTGTCCTTCACGACCGCACCGGTCTCGCGCACGTACGGCTGTGCGCCGCCGAGGTACAGGTTCTCGTGGATCATCACCGGGTTCTTGACCGGCAAGAACGCCGGGAGGTCGGCGGGCATGTTCGCCTCGACGAGCGCGATGTACTCCTCGTACGACGCGGGGTGCTTGTCGTACGCCGCCGTCCCGTATGTGATGCCTGAGATGTTGCGGAGCGGGCGCGGATAGGCGGCGCTCACCTCTCGGGGGTCTCCCCCTGCGCCGAGGAAGATGTTGCCGACGTAGCGGTCGTCACCGGAGTAGATCACGCCGTAGCCGGCCACCTCGGTGGAGTGCGGCAGGTGGTACGGAGTGGCCCGCTCCATCACCGAATCCACCAGCACGGTGCCCGCGAACAGGTTCGCGACGTAGGCCCCGCCCTCGCAGATCGACTCCAGGGACGCCTTCGAGCCGAAGATGTTGTGGTCGACGACGTACGGCCCGTGGGAGACCTCGACGTAGAGGTCACGGGTGTTGTCGTGCAGGACGTTGCGTGTCACTCGGGTGCCCTGCGTCTGCCAGTCCAGCCAGATGCCGAGCGTGCAGTCGTGGATGTGGTTGTGCCGGATCTCCGTGTCGATCGCGGCGTGCAGCTTGATGCCGCCGATCTCGGCGCCGAGGAACTCCCGCTTCGTGGCGATCCGGTGGATGTGGTTGTCGTAGATCTGGGAGAACACGCAACCGAGGTGGCCGACGATGCCGTTCTGGCCGCAGTCGTAGATGTGGTTGTTGCGGATCACGTGCGAGCCGATCCGCTCCCGGCTCCACCCGATGTGCCGCGCCGCGAAGACCGACTCCAGCTGGTACTGGTACCCGGGCTTGTCGTGGCGTCGCGTGAAGTAGTTGTGGCCGGTCGTGATCTCCTTGCCGATGGACACTGCCGAGCACTTCGCGTCGTGGATGACGTTGTCCTCGATGATCCAGCCCTTGGCCCAGTTCGGGCCGATCAGGCCCGGCTGGTCAGCGGTCGGCGGAGCCCACGGGGTGGCCGCCTGCGCCAGTTCGAACCCACGGACCGTGATGTAGTCGATGCCCGTCACTGCTGGGTAGAACACCGACCGCCGCACGTTGACCTCGACGAGCTCCGCGTTCGGATCGGCGTCACCGAAGGCGGCCCACAGGGTCGTCGTGTCGACGCCCACCTCCGCGTACCAGCGATGCGTCGTCTGCTCCACGTCAGGAAGGGGCATCATGCGACCGGTCCAGCCGTCGACGGCCTCTGTGCGCGCAGGAGCCGTCAGCTCGTCCTTCGTCAGGGCCTCGTAGAAGCTCTGACCGTTGAGGTAGACGTCGCCGAGGTGCTTCCGCGGCTCGTCGAGGCTCTTGCGGATGACCCAGTCGCCCTCGACGGCGAGCTCGAACGGGTTGTAGTCGCCGAACAGGGCGTTGGCAAGGGTCACCGACCACACCGGGCCGGAAACCTGCGTCCAGCCGGTGACCTGCTCGGCACCCGTGATCTTCACGTGCTCCCCCGGGGCGGAGGCGTACGTGATGCGCCGGGTCGCGTCGAGGCCGCGATGACGTGGCTTCACCCACTCCCGATAGATGCCCCCATGCACCAGGACCGTGTCACCGGGCAGGGCCAGCTGCGCGGCGTGGTTGATCGTGCGGAAGGGAGCGGACTCCGAACCTGCTGCGGTGTCGGCCCCTGTCGTGGCGACGTGGTGAACGGTCATGGCTTCTCTCGAGTCGAAGGGGTAGTGCCGACCGGCGCAGGTCAGCTCCAGACGACGACCTTGTTGAGGCCGCCGGTGAGGGACTGGATCGGGCCGGGCACGACGGGGCCGTCGGTCGAAGCCCCCACGAGGTCCGTTCCGAGCTGGATCCCGGAGCCGTCCGGCGCCTCAAACTCGAGGTCCGGGAAGCGGACCCGCCCAAGATCGGCGGTCGTCGGGACCGGCATCGTCTGCGACCGGAAGTCAGCGGGAACGGTGAGCTCGATCTCCACCCGGTCCCCGTCAACCGAGACAACCAGATCCGGCGCCGTGTCCGACAGCACCGGATCGGTCTCGTTCTCATACGCCCTGGCGCCATCGAGGTACAGGTTGCCGCGGATCATGACCGGGTTCTTGACCGGCAGGAACACGTTGAGGTCGCCGGGAAGCCCGGCCTCGATCTGCGACAGGTAGTCCTCGTACGACGCCGGGAACCCGTCATAGCCCAAGGTGCCGTAGCCGGTCTGGGTGATCGGACGAATCGCGTCCTGGTACGCCGCCGAGACGTCCGCCGCATCGCCGCCGTTGCCGCAGAAGATGTTGCCGAGGAACCGGTCGTCACCTGAGTAGATGACCCCGTAGCCCGACACCTTCGTCGAATGCGCACGGTGGTACGGCGTCGCGCGCTCCATGACCGACTCCACCCGGAGAGTGCCCGCGATGAGGTTGGCCACGTACGCGCCACCCTCGCAGATCGTCTCGATCGACACCTTCGACGCGAGGATGTTGTGGTCGACGACGTACGGGCCGTGCGAGACCTCGACGAAGAGGTCGCGGCAGTTGTCGTGGAGCACGTTCCGCGTCACCCGGGTGCCCTGGGTCTGCCAGTCCAGCCAGATCCCCAGAGTGCAGTCGTGGATGTGGTTGTGGGCGATCTCGACGTCGATCGCGGCGTGGAGCTTGATGCCGCCGATCTCGTGGCCGAAGAACTCCCGCTTGGTGGCGATGGCGTGGATGTGGTTGTCGTGGATTTGCGAGAAGACACACCCGAGGTGGCCGACGACGCCGTTCTGGCCGCAGTCGTAGATGTGGTTGTTGCGGACCACGTGCGAGCCGATCAGCTCCTTGCTCCAGCCGATGTCCAGTGCCGCGAAGACCGACTCCAGCTGGTACTGGTACCCGGGCTTGTCGTGACGGCGCGTGAAGTAGTTGTGGCCGGTCGTGATCTCCTTGCCGATGGAGACCGCCGAGCACTTCGCGTCGTGGATCTCGTTGTCCTCGATGATCCAGCCCTTGGCCCAGTTCGGGCCTATCAGTCCCGGCTGGTCAGCGGTCGGCGGAGCCCACGGGGTGGCCGCCTGAGCGAGCTCGAAGCCGCGGACCGTGATGAAGTTCAGGCCCACGACGACCGGGTAGAACACCGACCGGCGGACGTTGACCTCGACGAGCTCCGCGTTCGGATCGGCGTCACCGAAGGCGGCCCACAGGGTCGTTGTGTCGACGCCCACCTCGGCGTACCAACGGTGTGTCGTCTGTTCGACGTCGGGCACCGGCATCATGCGACCGGTCCAGTGGTCGCGGACCTCTGTCCGGGCCGGAGCCGTCAGCTCGGCCTTCGTCAGGGCCTCGTAGAAGCTCTGACCGTTGAGGTACACGTCCCCGAGGTGCTTGCGCGGCTCGTCCTCGGTCTCGCGCACGACCCAGTCGCCCTCGACGGCGAGCTCGAACGGGTTGTAGTCGCCGAACATCGCGTTCGGAAGCGCGACCGTCCAGACCGGGCCGGACTCCTGCGTCCAGCCGGTGACCTGCTCGGCGCCTGTGATCCTCACGTGCTCGCCGGGTGCCGCCGCGTAGGTGATCCGCCGCGTGTCGCTCAGACCACCGTTGGCCGGCTTCACCCACTCGCGGTACACGCCCTCGTGGACGAGGACCGTGTCGCCCGGCCGGGCGACCTGCGCGGCGTGGTTGATCGTACGGAACGGGGCAGACTCGGTGCCTGCAGCGGTGTCAGCGCCTGTGACGGCGACGTGATGGACGGTCATGAGACTCCTTGGTGCGGATGGTCAGGTGAGCGGGATGACGAGTGCGTCGGGGTCGTGGGCGTAGGACGAGACCCGGAGCACGACCGAGGGCGCCGGGGCGGGGTCGATCCTCCTGGCCTGCGGGTTCCAGGCACCGAGTGCGGTGAGCGAGACCTGAACGGGAACGGTGACGCTCTGCCCTGCAGGAACGGCCGCGACCGCGAACCCGGCCACGAAGTGCTCGCCAGGGTGCGGCCCGTCGGTGCGACTCCCGTAGACCTGCACCACGTGGTGCCCGTCGTGGGCTCCGGTGTTGGTCACGGTCACCGAGAGGGTCACAGCGTCGCGCGACACCTCGGAGACCTGCCCCTCGTCGAGGCGGTAGCTCGTGTACGACTGGCCCCAGCCGTGCGGGAACGCCGCCGTGCTGTGCCGCGCGTCGATGAGCCGCTGGCCGTGCAGATGTCCGTACGTGACGGCTGTCGCGTCGCGGTCGAAGTCCGGCAGGTCGGCCGGGTCAGCGGGGATCGCGAACGGCAGATGGCCCGAGGGGTTGGCGGCACCGGTCAGGATGCGCCCCAGCGCCGTACCTCCTGCCATCCCGGCGTACCACATCATCAGGATCGCTGATGCATCGTGGCGCCAGCTCTCCATCATGATCGCGCCCGCACCGACGAGCACCACGACAGTGCGTGGGTTCGTCGCGAGGGCAGCCGCGATGACCGCCTCGTCGCCCGGACGGAGGCTCAACGACGCTCGGTCGCCGCCGAAGTCCTCGGCCATCACACCCTCGCCCCCCGTGAGCGAGGCGCCCTCCGGCATCGGCGGGAACAGCGCGAGCAGGTCGGGGTCGGTCATCGTGTCGCCGCCGACCCATTCCCCCTCGTCGCGCTCGTCGAAACCGACGACAACGATCACTCGATCCGCACCTGCCGCTGCGGCAGCGACGTCGGCTGGGTCGTCCGAGGCCTCGTGAACGACGTCGACTCCGGGCAGCGAAGCCCGGATGCCGGCGAGCGGCGTGACGTGGGTGGGAGGCCTGACAAGGGATGACCCCAGGTCGCCCAGGTTCGCGGTGTCAGCGAGCCGTCCGACCACCACGACCCGACGGAGGCTGCCCGGGTCCAGCGGAAGAAGCGGCGCGCCGTCGACGGCGTCGTTACGCAACAGCACCATGGCCCGCTCGGCGGCCTCCAGCGCGAGAGCCCGGTGGGCTTCCCCGACGAAGACGTCCGGCGCGGGGTCGGCCTCGACGCGCGAGGCGTACGACTTCAGCTGCGCGGCGATCAGCCGGACACCGCTGCGCCGAACGCTCTCCCAACTGGCAGCGCCCGCAGCGAGCTGGTCGTGAAGGTGCATGGCGCGCTGCTGGGCGAACGGCTCCTCGAGATCGAGACCGGCCTCCAGCGACGCGGCCGCATCGCGCAGACCCCAGATGAAGTCGCTGACCGTGATGCCGGTCCAGCCCCACTGGTCGCGCAGAACCTCGGTCAGCAGGTACCGGTTCTGGCCAGCCCAGGAGCCGTTGACCGAGTTGTAGGCGCTCATGATCGCGGCGACGCCCTCATCGACGCAGCGCTTGAAGTGCGGCAGGTACGTCTCGTGCAGGTCGGCCTCGGAGATCGTCACGTCGACCTGGAAGCGCTTGTTCTCCAACGAGTTCAGCGCGTAGTGCTTGGCGCACGCCATCGCCCAGGTCTGGACCCCACGGGTCAGCGCCGCGCCCAGCTCGCCGAGCTGGTAGGGCTCGTCCGAGTACGTCTCCTGGATCCGGCCCCAGGCCGGATGGCGCGGCAGGTTGATGCAGACGCCTCCGAAGAAGTTGCCGCCCACCGCTCGCACCTCGGCGCCGATGGCCTGGCCGATCCGCTCCTCCAGCTCCACGTCCCACGTGGCGCCGCGGGCCATCGAGACCGGGAAGGCGGTCGCGTTGCCCGCCACACAACCACGCGGCCCGTCGACGAAGCGGGTGCCCGGGATGCCGAGCCGCTCGACCGCGCCGTGGACGAGCGGGGTCCCGTTGTAGCGACCCATCATCTCCATCAGGCCTGGCCAGAACGGGGAGTCCCCGTCCAGCAGGCTCAGGCGCTCGTCATCGGTGAGCCGCTCGTACAGGCCGGTCGCGGTCTCCGCCGGATCCGCGCCGGAGCGCACCTCGGCCAACGCCGCGTCGAACGCCGTCATGGATGTGCCCTCCTATTTGCCCACTCCAGCGGTGAGTCCGCTGAGCAGCTGCCGCCGGCCGACCACGTACAGGACGAGGATCGGAACGGTGGACACGATCACTGCCGCCAGCACGGCAGGGATGTTCACGGTGTACTCGCCCTGGAACGCCCACAGCCCCAGCGGCATCGTCCGCTTGTCGGGCGACTGGGTGAGGATCAGCGGGAAGAGGAAGCCGTTCCACGCGTTGAGTCCCTGGTAGATCGCGACCGTCACCAGCGCGGGGCTCGTCAGGGGGAAGGCCAGTCGCCACATGATCTGCCAGTCGTTGAGACCGTCCAGTCGCATCGACTCGAAAAGCTCCTTGGGAACGTCCCGGATGAAGTTCGCGATGATCAGGATCGACAGCGGCTGACCGAAGGCGATGGCGGGCAGGATGATCGCCGGCAACGTGTCGTACAGCCCCAGCTTCGTGATCATCAGGTAGATCGGGACGATCGTCGCCTGGATCGGGATGGCCAGGCCCATGAGGAACAGGCCGT
>Ga0209539_1001716_pt1 | contig 11783 bp, 10 predicted proteins | sample BarGraNGADG00312_2_FD_184499 | JGI IMG/M metagenome (GOLD analysis project Ga0209539, IMG submission 184499) | Arctic peat soil microbial communities from Barrow, Alaska - Barrow Graham LP Ref core NGADG0011-312 (SPAdes) (version 2) | ecosystem: Environmental > Terrestrial > Soil > Wetlands >... | reverse complement strand
TCGCCCAGCTTCTCGTGGGCGCCCTCCCGGTTGTCGTAGTGGTTGAGCGAAGCGGCGACCTGCCCCTCCACCTCTACGACGCTGCAGAAGGTGTAGTGGAACCAGGAGATGGTCCTGGTCTGCAGGAGGTTCTCCATCACGGTGAGGCGCTCGTCGTTGGGGCCGGGGACTCCGGGGAACATGAGGTCGTAGATCGACCTGTTCAGGTGGCTCTTGCCGGCCAGGTATGCCTGGTACGCCAGAACACGGCAGTCCTGCACCGTGACCAGGCGGACGAACTCGCTCATGGTGGTGTCTCCCTTCGTCACCGTACGTGGGAATTATGTTCAATAAAGCAAGGCAGAGGATAGACTCTGTTTGCTGCACCGCCCCATCCTCACTGCGTCGTTTGACTCACCCCCTTAGCCGCAATAGAATCTCTTACAACTGAATAACATGCCGACCTGGTGGCAAGCGGCCTTAATAGGGAAGCCGGTGAGAATCCGGCGCGGACGCGCCACTGTGATGGGGAGCGACTCGCATATACCACTGGCGAAAGCCGGGAAGGGCGAGGAGCGCAGAACCGAGCCAGGAGACCTGCCCGGGCGGATACCTTAACATCCTCGCGAAAGGGAACGTTTGGGTCAGCCTGATTTTTAGACCGCCCATCGAAACGAGGGGCGGTTTTTTCGTGCTTGGCCCGAAGGGAGGTAGATGGAGCACTCGTGTTCGATTGCACATTACCAGCCAAGGAGTATTTGAAATGTATATGAAATCATTCGGTGGAAAATCGCACAGACTTTTGACCCTGGCAGTCATGTTTGGGCTGGCAACTCTCCTGTTCGCCAGCCTCGCCGGATGCGGGAGCACCGGCGGATCCAGCAGCGCCGGGAAGATCACCCTCACCGATGACGCGGGCAATACGCTCATGCTGGACAAGGCCGCCAACAGGATAGTCTCTCTCGCCCCCGGAAACACGGAGATCGTCTATGCGGTAGGAGCGGAGGGAAAGCTGGTCGGAGTGACCACTTTCTGCGATTATCCACCGGCCGCTAAGAAGAAGCCAAAGATCGGCGACTTCTCAACTCCTAACGTCGAGAAGATCGCGTCCGTCAACCCGCAGGTCGTGCTCGTGACGGGCGGGATCCAGAAAGGCATGGTCGAGAGCCTGAACAAGCTCGGCATCAAGGTGTTCGTGATCGACCCGAAGAGCTTTGAAGCGCTGTTCAAGGACATGGAGGCCGTCGGCGAGATGGCGGGCATCAAGGATGTCGCCGCAAAGAAGGTCGAAGCCATGCGGAAGCAGGTCAGCCAGATCGAGGCCAAGGCCAAGGGGCTTCGAAAGACCGATGTATTCTTCGAGATATACAAGCAACCGCTCATGACCGCCGGCACGGGGACGATGATCGACCTGATGATAAGGGCCGCCGGCGGCACGAACCTCGGCGCCACCGCGGGACCACAGTTCCCCGAGTTCAGCGAGGAGCAGCTGCTCAAGGACAACCCCGACGTCTATGTCGCCGTCAAGGGCAGCCAGAGCGACCCCGCCGACATATCCCAGCGGCCCGGGTACTCAGCGTTGAAGGCCGTCAAGGACGGAAGAGTCTACGTCGTGGAAGACAATCCCTTCGTCAGGTCCGGACCGCGGATGGTACGGGGGCTACAGCAGCTCGCGCAGATACTCCATCCCGAGGTATTCAAGAAGAACAACTAGCAAGCATCGGTAGAGCGCCGGCGGGCCGTTGGTTTTGCCGGTGAGCCACCGGTCACTGGAGGCGATTCACGTGGATATCGGTGAAAGGACTATCGAGATAGCGCCGCTCGACAGAGCGGCCATGGAGAGAGCGCGCGGCAGGCAGGACAACCTCACCAAGCCGCCGGGCAGTCTCGGCAGGCTCGAGGACATCTCGGTCGCGGTCTGCGGAATGACCGGCCTCGTCCCTCCCGACCTTTCCGAAAAGTCAGTCATCCTTTGCGCCGGCGATCATGGAGTGACAGAGGAGGGGGTCAGCCCCTACCCGTCAGAGGTGACTGCCCAGATGTTGATGAACTTCGCTGCCGGCGGCGCCGCCATCAACGTCCTGGCGCGGCACACGGGCGCTCGCGTCGTACTCGTTGACGTGGGATGCGCCTGCGAAGTCCGGCACCCGGGCATCATGGACCGGCGGATACGGCGGGGGACCGCGAACTTCACTCACGGCCCGGCGATGACCCGCCTGGAAGCCGTGGCCTCTGTCGTTGCCGGCCTGAACGTGGTCGCAGCTGAGATCGAAAGAGGATCGAGCCTCATCGCTACCGGCGACATGGGCATCGGCAACACGACGGCGTCGAGCGCCCTGGTCGCGGCACTGACGGGTCTGCCGCCCCGCGCTGTCGCCGGGCGCGGTACGGGCCTTGATGATGCCGGGCTCGAGCGCAAGATCGCCGTCATCGAGCGGGGCCTGGAAGTCAACAGCCCGCCCGCTGGCGACCCCCTGGAGGTTCTCGCCGCGGTGGGGGGACTGGAAATCGGCGCGCTCGCCGGAGTGATGCTGGGCTGCGCCCAGGCGCGGGTGCCGGTCGTGGTGGACGGCTTCATCTCAGGCGCGGCCGCCCTCCTGGCAGCCAGGCTCTATCCGGGCGCGGAAGATTACATGATCGCGTCGCACCTCTCCGTCGAGCCGGGACATCGAGCGGCGCTGGACGAGATCGGGCTCGTCCCGTTCCTGGATCTGGAGATGCGCCTCGGTGAAGGCACAGGGGCTGTGCTTGCCATGCCGGTTATCGAGGCGTCGCTCAAAGTGCTCGCCGAGATGGCGACGTTCGAAGAGGCGGGAGTATCTCGCGAGAGTGAAAATGTCGAGAAGTAGGCTGGCTCTGCTGGCCCTCGCGGTCGCATTGTTCTTCATCTTCGCCGTGTTACTCTCACTCGCGCTTGGGCCGGCGAACCTGTCCCCGGCAAAAGTCGCGAAGTATCTCTTCAGTGGACAGCAGCCGGGTGACGCGGGCAGCACCATCTTCTGGCAGATCCGCATGCCGCGGGTCCTACTCGCCCTGCTTGTGGGGGCGGCGCTGGCGCTGGCGGGAACCATCCTGCAGGGCTTGTTTCTCAACCCGCTCACCGACCCCTACGTGACCGGCGTATCGTCCGGCGCGGCGCTCGGGGCGACCATCAGTTTCTTCTTCAACATGCCCGCCGTGCCGTGGTTGTCGCTGTTCGCCGTGATCGGGGGCGTCGCGACTCTGTTCTTCGTGTACTCCCTGGCGCGTAAGCGCGGCGTGCTGAACATATACCAGTTGCTGCTCGGGGGCGTGACCATCTCCTACCTCTTCCTGGCTCTCGTGTCCGTCCTGATGATTAAGTCCGGACGCGACATGCACGCAATATTCTACTGGCTGCTCGGCAGCTTCTCAGGCAGGGGTTGGACCGAGGTCAAGATCTGCTCGGTGATCATCCCGTTCCTCGCGGTCCCTTTCTTCTTCGTCGACGAGATGAACATATTGCTGCAGGGCGAAGAGCGCGCGCTCGAGCTGGGCGTGAACGTCGAACTTGTCAAGGTCGTCCTCTTCTTCGTCTCGGCGTTCGTCACGGCGGTCGCGGTGTCTGTCTCCGGAATAATCGGCTTTATCGGCCTGGTGGTGCCCCACATCTCGAGGCTGATCACCGGCCCGGACCACCGCAAGGTGCTACTGATGTCGGTGTTCATCGGGGCGGCGGTGATGGCGCTCTCGGACCTCATCGCGCGGGTCGCTTTCGCGCCATCGGAGATCCCCGTGGGAGTCATCACGATATTCTTCGGCGCGCCTTTCTTCATCTACCTGCTGAAGAGGAGGACCTGAGATGTCGGTCTTCGAGCTGACTGACATATCTTTCGCCTATATCGAGCAGCCGGCCGTCAGAAAGGTGTCGTTCAGCGTCGAGGAAGGCACCTTCGTGGGCATCGTGGGACCGAACGGCAGCGGCAAGAGCACCCTGCTCAAGATGATGGACAGGCTCATCGCGCCGGACGAAGGGACCCTGTCGCTCAACGGACGCCCGCTCGCCTCCTACAAGCGCCGGGACATCGCGCGCGAGATAGCCCTCGTGCCGCAAACCTTCAGCCTGGACTTCCAGTTCACGGCGCGAGAAGTGATCGAGATGGGCCGCTACGCGCGCAAGGGGTCCGGCAACCACAGGTGGTCCGTCCAGGAGCTCCTGGACAAGCTGGAGATCGCCGCGCTCGCCGACAGGCCCTTCCCCGAACTGTCGGGCGGAGAGAAGCAGATGGTGGTGCTCGCCCAGGCACTGGCGCAGGAGCCACGCGTGCTTCTGCTTGACGAGCCCGCCGCGCACCTGGACGTCTCTTACCAGCTGAGGCTCTTCGACTGGCTTCGCAAGCTGAACGAGGAGGGGCTTACCATCGTCTGCGTCCTGCACGACCTGAACCTCGCCCTCCTCTACTTCGAGAGTATGCTGATGCTGTGGGAAGGCAAGCTCTTCTCGTCGGGGGACACCGAGACAGTACTCTCGCCGGAGTCGATCGAGTCTGTCTACGGCGTGCGGGCGTACCTCCACAGACATGCGGGGCGCACGTTCCTCACTTTCTCACCGCGGGCCCGCGCGAAGCGAAAGGAACGCGTACACCTCGTCTGCGGCGGAGGCTCGGGGGCTGCGCTGATGCGCGAGCTCACCGATATGGGGTTCCTGGTCTCCGCGGGCGTCGTGAACGCGATGGACACGGATGAGGTCACGGGCCGCGACCTGGGGCTCCCGATCGCCGCGGAAGCGCCGTTCACACCGATCACCAACGAGGCCTTCGACGAGAACATGGAACTGATCACAAAGGCAGATGTAGTGATACTGACAGAGGTTCCCATCGGGACGGGCAACTTCAGGAACATCAATGCGCTGGAGAGGGCCTCGGCGATGGGAAAGAACGTGTGGGTGATCAAAGGCGTCGCAGGGCGGGACTTTACGAACGACGCTGTACGGGCGCTTGACGCGTTAGGCGGAATCCGGTATTTCGGCGGCACACGCGAGATAATCAAGGAGCTTTCTGAACATGAGTGACAACGAAAGCCGGCGGCTCGTCCTGGTCACCGGGGGCGTCCGAGGCGGCAAGAGCACCTACGCGCTCGAGCTTGTCAGGGCCGCCTCCGACAGAGTGCTTTTCGTGGCGACCGCCCTCCCCAATGACAGCGAGTTGCTGGAGCGAATCGACAAGCACAGGGCCGAGAGGCCGCGCACCTGGCGTACAGCCGAGGCGACTGAGGGCGCTCTCGGCGCGCACCTTGAGGGCGATGAGCCCGCTCTCATTCTCGATTGCCTGACACTGTACGTCGGGAGAAGGCTGACCGAGGGAGTCCCGGCCCGGTCGATCATAGAGGAGGTCGAAGAGGCGTGCGGCTTGATGTCTGAGAGGTTCGGGCTGGCGGTCATTGTGACGAACGAGGTCGGTTGGGGCGTTATACCCGATAACGAGCTGGCCAGGGCGTACTCCGAAGTGCTGGGAAAAGCGAACCAGGTCGCCGCCGCCCGGGCTGACGAGGTAGTGCTGATGGTTTCCGGGATACCCATGAAGGTGAAGTAGATGGCAGCGACGCTGATGGTCCAGGGCACCGCGTCTCACGTCGGGAAGAGCATCGTCTCGGCAGGCCTGTGCAGGCTGTTCGCCAATGAGGGTCTGCGGGTAGCGCCTTTCAAATCGCAGAACATGAGCCTGAACTCTTTCGTGACAACCGACGGTGGAGAGATTGCACGGGCGCAGGAACTCATGGCGCGCGGCGCCAGGGTGGCGCCCACGGTCGATATGAACCCGATACTGCTGAAACCAAAGGACAACCACTGCTGCGAGGTCATGGCGATGGGCAGGTCCATCGGCGACTTCTCAGCGAGGGATTACGCGAAGAAAGTGCGGCCCGAAGCGCTCAAGACCATTGCGTCTTCGCTGGAGAGGCTGACCTCGGAGTTCGACCTGGTAGTCATCGAGGGCGCGGGGAGCCCGGCAGAGATAAACCTGCGCAAGTACGACATCTGCAACATGAAGGTAGCGCGGATGGCGGGTGCGCCCGTCCTGCTGGTAGCTGACATCGATGCCGGCGGGGCGCTGGCGGCTGTGGTAGGGACGCTTGCGCTTCTTACCCCGAGCGAGCGGGAAATGGTCAGGGGCACGATAATCAACAAGTTCCGCGGAGATCTGAGCCTGCTCGAGCCGGGGCTCGACTTCCTGCAGAAGAAGACTCAGAAGAAAGTGCTCGGTGTGCTTCCGTACTACGACTGTTCTTACCTGGATGAAGAGGACACACTGTCAGACCACGGTGTCAGAGGGTCAGCCGAGGTGGCGGTGGTACGGCTGCCGTACACCTCGAACTTCACTGACTTCGAGCCTGTCGCTCGCCAGGTGCCGCTCACCTGGGCGCGGAAGCCCGGGGAACTGGAGGGGGCGCGGGTCATCATCATCCCCGGGACCCGGAACACGGTCCTCGACCTCGAGTGGCTGAAGAGGAGCGGGTTCGCGGAGGAGATCAGGTCGAAGGCCGCAGGGGGTGCCGCCGTAATCGGCGTGTGTGGCGGCTTCCAGATGCTCGGTGAGCGTCTCCTTGATCCCGACGGCATCGAATCAACGGCAGGCACGCACGAAGGCCTCGGGCTGCTGCCGCTTTCGATCACTTATGAGAGCCCCAAGATGACGAACCAGGTGCGGGCGAGCGTCCTGGAGGACATCGCTATGCTGCCGGGGCTGCGGGGGTGCAAGCTCAGCGGGTACGAGATACACATGGGCAGGGCGACGGTATCCGGCGGCTTGCGTCCTCTCCTCTTTGAGAGAGACGGCGTCGCCGCGAGCCATGACGGCGCCCTGTCATCTGACGGAATGGTCTTCGGTACTCACCTGCACGGGCTCTTCAACAATCCGGAGGCCGTAGAAGCGCTGTGCCGGTTCCTGGGGATTCCGGTCAGGGAGGATGACTACAACGAACGCGCAGAGAAAAGCCTGGACGAGTTTGCAGCGATTATCGCGGAACGCCTCGATATGCAGTACCTTCACGATCTTGTGAGGCAGGAGTGACGGACATGGGGGAGATCATGATCGCTGCCGCGCTCGATGTCCTGTCGGGTGACCCGCCCGACCGGTTGCACCCGGTCTGGTGGCTGGGAAGGGCGATCTCGTGGCTCGAGACCGTCACCTACAGGCTTGACGGCGGGTTGGCCGGCGGCGTCGCTCTCGCCGTCGGGGCGGTAGCCATATCGCTCGCGTGCGTGGCCCTGTTCCTTGCCTCATCGCGGCTGGCGGGCCATCGAGCGCGTCTCATTGCCGGCGCCCTCGTTATCTACACGACAGTCTCGTTCAGGACACTTACGCGGACCGCGCTGGACATCCGGGCGCTTCTGGACGCAGGCCGCCTGATTGATGCCCGTTCGCAGTTGCTGGCGCTCGTCGGGCGGGACCTCGATGACCTGACGGAAGAGGAAGCCGCGCGCGCGACGGTGGAATCTGTCGCGGAGAACACCTCCGACGGGGTGATCGCCCCGCTCTTCTACGCCGCGCTCTGGGGGCCTGCCGGCGCCGCCCTGTACAGGACCGTGAACACCCTGGACTCGATGGTGGGATACGACAATGAGCGCTACAAGACGTTCGGGACAGCGTCCGCGAAGCTCGATGACCTGCTCAACCTGGTCCCGGCAAGGTTGACGGCGATTGCGATGCTGGCGGCCGGCGTGGTTCTTCATAGAGACGCGGTGCGGGCTCTCGGCGTCATGCGCCGCGACGCACCCGGGCACAGGAGCCCGAACGCCGGCTGGCCGGAAGCCGCCATGGCGGGGCTCCTCGGAGTGAGGCTCGGGGGTGTGAACCGCTACGGGGGACGGGAAGTCCTCTGCGCCGAACTCGGCGACCCGCTCGAGGCGGTCAAACCCGCGTCGATCGGTGAGGCGGTGCGGCTTTCAACCGTGACCTGCGGGCTGGCGCTGGTTACACTTGCGTTTGTGCGTGCAAGAACGATAAGGCGGTCGAGATGAAAAGGGTCCACGGGTCCAGGACATCGGCGCACCCCGAGGGTGTCGTAGACTTCAGCTCGAACGTCAACAGCTTCGGTCCCCCTGAGTCCGTGGTGGAGTTGCTTCGGGCCGCACCGGAAGAGGCCATATCCTCCTATCCCGACCCGGGGTACCCGGCCGTGCGGGAGGCGCTTGCATTCTATACGGGGAGGCGCCCCGACGAGATCATGCTTGCGAACGGCTCGGTAGAGATCCTCTACTGGCTCTGCTACGCGCGGCGGCCCGAGCGCGCGCTCGTACTCTCCCCCGGTTTCTGCGAGTACGAGTTGGCCGCGCGGGCGGCGGGCGCGGTGGTGGAAGAGAACTTCCTCGAAGTGGAGGCCGGTTTCGCGCTGGACATCGAGAGGGCGAAGGAGCAGGCTTCAGCGGCTGACATCGTGTTCGTGTCCAACCCGAACAGCCCGACCGGGAGGCTGTTCACCCGCGTCGAGATCCTCGAGCTCACCGGCGCCCTCGGTCCGGGAGCGCTGATGCTTGTCGACGAGGCGTTCATGGACTTCTGCAGCGGCCAGCACGAGCTGAGCTGCCTCTCTGACATCAGCGAGAACCTGTGGGTGTCCCGGAGCCTGACCAAGTTCTTCAGCCTGGCAGGCCTGCGGGCCGGATACATGGTCGCCCCGGGTGCGGACATCCTCCGGATGGAAGAGCGTACGCCGCCGTGGAGCCTGAACAGGTTCGCGGAGAAAGCCATACTGGCCGCGTTGGAGGACTCGGAGTATATCACCGGCATGCCCGGGCGCATCGCGGCGGAGAGAGAGCGCTTCGCCGCTCTCCTTGAGGAGACGGGACTGGTCAAGGTCTATCCGTCATGCGCTAACTTCCTTCTCGTCGGGCTCTCGCGTGGCGGACCCGATGCTCCCGAGCTGGCCTCCAGGTTGCTGAAGCACGGGTTCCTGGTGCGCGATGCCTCGAGCTTCTCCGGGCTTTCGGAGAAGTTCATAAGGCTCGCTGTTCGGAGTCGTGCTGAAAACGAAGTGCTGGTCGGGGTGTTGGTCGATGTCTGGGAATCGGGAGGGGCCTGATGTGAAGAAGACCCTGGAGAGGCTCGCGGCAGCACTGAGCTTCCTGACCATCCTGCCCGTACCCGGGAAAAGGGAGGTCAACCGCAGCTCCGCTTTCTTCCCGCTCGCGGGCTGGATCATCGGGGGCACCCTTTTCGGGATAATAACCGCCGCCGCGAGCCTCCCTGTGCTGGCGCGTGCGTTCCTCGTGGTGGCGGCCTGGGAGCTCGCGAGCAGGGGACTGCACGTGGACGGCCTGGCGGACACCGCCGATGCCTTCATCGCGAGCGGCAGCAAGGACCGCGTCCTGCGCATACTGGACGATTCACACACCGGGGCGTTCGGGGTCCTGGCTATCGGCCTGCTGCTGCTCGGCAAGTTCGCCTTTCTTTCGAGCCTTTCTTTCAACACCGGGCGCGTGGCGGTGCTCTGCGCCTGCGTCGTCGGGAGGTTCGGCCTTTGCCTGTTCGCGGGGCTCTTCGGGGCCGCCCGCGACGAAGGCCTGGGAAGCGCCATCATCAACAGCACGGGGTGGCTCGAGGTGGCGGTCGCCGCGGTGCTCGCCTTCGCGCCACTGGGCGCATTCTTCGGGATCAGAGCCCTTTACGCAAGCTGCGGCCTTGTGCTCGGTCTCTTGCTCGCGATGTACTCGCGCTGGAAGATCGGCGGGCTCACTGGCGACATACTCGGCGCATGCATGGAGCTGTCCGAACTGGCGGTCCTCTTCACCTTTCTCTTCCTCTGAGATCAGAGAACACCACACAACCCCGCCCTCCCCCCTTGGTCTTTACCTTTTTGGACAGGAAACAGAGAATAAACCTGTAAGCATTTCCGACCTTCCTTGTCCACCGCTTGCGCGGTCGGGCAGGTGCACTCACATCCAACCTCAAGCGATCGATCGACCAGTGCGTATCGAAAGTGGACAAAAAGGTGGACGGTGCCTGACCCCTTTTATTCGGCGAACAGGTCCTTGTAGCGCTCGCGCAGTTCCCTCTTGAGGATCTTCATGGTCGGGGTGCGGGGCATGTCGTCCTCGGTGATGATCACCACGGCGCGCGGGCTCTTGTACCTCGCGATGTTCTCGCGGCACCACTCGTGGAGCTCGTCCGTCGACGCGTCGGAGCCTTCCTCCAGGACGCAGATCGCCACGGGCACTTCTTTCTTTGTCGGGTGGGGTATGCCGACGATCGCCACCTCGCAGACGGCGGGGTGCTCGAGTATCTCCTGCTCGACCTCGACCGAGAACACCGAGTAGCCGCCGCTCTTCACCACGTCCTTCTTGCGGTCGGCGAAATACACGCGGCCGTACCGGTCCTTCTTCGCCATGTCTCCCGTGCGGAACCAGCCGTCGACCATCTGTGCGGCGGTCTCCTCAGGCTTCGCCCAGTAGCCCTTCATCACGCATGGGCCCTTGACCGCGAGCTCACCGACCTCGCCGGTCGGCACCTTCCTCCCCTCCTCGTCGACGACGCGCACCCTGATTGGAGGCATCGGGAAGCCGACGCACTTGGGCGGGAACGTGATGCCCGGCAGCGGCATCTTGAGGCAGGTCAGCGACGAGAGCTCGACCATGCCGTACGCGTCCAGGAACAGCGAGTCGACCTCCACCGGGCCGATCTTGAGCCGCCCGCGCTTGCGGAACTCCTTGGCGATCTCGTCGGGCATGGCGTCCGCGGACGAGCCCCAGATGCGCACCGAGGAGAGGTCGTGGTTATCGAGTCCGGCCTCCAGCAGCATGGTGTACATCGCCGGCACACCCACGAAGATGGTCGCCTTGCTGTCCTCTATCCCCTGGAGGATGCGGTTGGGGTCGAACGAGCGGATGAACATGCCGGTCAGCCCGCCCGAGAGCGAGATGAGGCAGAGCCCGAAGCCGAAGAGGTGGGCCAGTGGCAACGCCATCACGCCGATGTCCTTCGCGGTCGTGGGGACGATAGCCGCGGTGAGCCGCTGCGCCGTCAGCAGGCTGCGCGAGGTCATCATCGCGCCCTTGGGGAAGCCAGTGGTCCCCGAGGTGTAGAAGATGCCCACGAGCTCGTCGGGGTCCTTGTCCTGGCAGGGATAGGTGGAAGGCGCGGCCTCGATGAGCGGCTTGAGCTCGATGAACTCGCCGGGCAGTCCCTCGGCCTTCTCCATCACGGCCCAGCGCTCGATGGTCGGTACCGCCGACTGCTCCTTGATCTGGAACTCGAACACGGGCTTGTCGGTTATCATCAGCTTCGCGCCGGAGTCCCCCGCGATGTAGGAGATCTCCTTGGCCGTGAGCATGAAGTTCAGCGGCACCGCCACCGCGCCGATCTTCATGAGCGCGAAACAGGTGAAGGGGATCTCCATGCGGTTCGACATGTCGACTATGACGCGCTCGCCGGGCTGCACGCCGAGGTCTTTCACCAGCACGTTCGCGACCCGGTCGGTGTACTCGCGCCACTGGTTGTACGACTGCCTGTCCCCCGTCATGAACGAGTACTTCATAGGCCGGTCGAGGATGAAGCAGGTCTTGTCGCCGTACATGTCAGCGAGCTTGTCCATGAAGTTGCCGAAGGTGATGGAACGGTCGGCGGCGATGCGGAACTTCTTGACCAGATGACTCATGAAGACCCCTTTAAGGTCGGAATCGGTACCGGGAGAAAAGTCTATCGGCTAAGGCGCGACAGTGTAAAACGCAAAATAGGGACAGGCACCTTTTTGTAATATAGGGGTCAAACCTTTTTATTACACGCGATGACCTCTATGTGGGGTTGCCAGACGTGCGCGTGTAATAAAAAGGTTTGACCCCTATATTACATCAG
>Ga0209539_1001713_pt1 | contig 11788 bp, 13 predicted proteins | sample BarGraNGADG00312_2_FD_184499 | JGI IMG/M metagenome (GOLD analysis project Ga0209539, IMG submission 184499) | Arctic peat soil microbial communities from Barrow, Alaska - Barrow Graham LP Ref core NGADG0011-312 (SPAdes) (version 2) | ecosystem: Environmental > Terrestrial > Soil > Wetlands >... | reverse complement strand
GCCCCCACCATCCATTCTGCCTAACGTCCACGGGATAACCCGCGAGTGAAGCGAGTCGGGTTGATCCCGTTGTTAGCTATCCCTTTCAATTCTCAAGATACCGGATGCGCAGTGCCTGCAGCGCACCGACCGCCTCTTCGAGAAGGCGGGCAACGGCATCGGGCTTCCTGGACGGATCGACGCCCAACCGTGCGATCGTCTTCTCGTAGAGCGAGCCCTTCCGGTGGCCAGACCCGGTTGACCGCAGCAGCTGCAAATCGCGGATGAACTGGATGATTGACTCTCCGGCATCGAACTGCGTACTGGAGAAGAATGCAGCCAGCTTATCGATCCCCTTCGAACCCTTCGATAGCTCGCCGGCTGCTGCTGCTATCTCCTTCTCGTTGAGAGAGTCAACAACCAATTTGGTCAGATGAAGCACCTGCTCATCCATCTCCTGCTGCGAGTTCGTGACTGGAATCCTAATGGTGTCGAGAAGGTGAGCATCGCCCACTTCGGGCGCCAAGTAGAAGGGCCATCCGAAGACGGCGTTCCAGTCCGCAGAGAACTGGCTGTACTGGAGCCGGAATACCAGATCAGGAGCAGTTGGCTCGGTGAACTGGTTCAAGAAACTGCGTCGGAAGTTGGTTTCGCTGACTCCGCCTTCTGGCGGGATGTTGAACTGACGCCAGTGAAGTCGTTCTTCATAGGGCAAGTCGCGACCGAGATCACCCAAGAAGACAGCCACATAAGATTCGAGGTCGTTGTCTACCTGACAACTCCAGAGGCCGAGACACGCGAGGCGCCCATCCGAGACCGTGTAGCGTTCCGGCTCGGCAAAGTACTTCGCCAAGACCTCCCGTCGAAAGTACACGGGCGTGAGGTAGTGTGGCGCCCCGGCATTGGCTCCAAAGTAGTTCCCGAGGCTGTCGGGGTTGGATGTGAACATGACCGAGTCCCCGTTCTCGTCAACGCCAATGTTGAACGAGACCTCTGGTCCATCGGTCTCATCCTCGAACGGCCAGATGCCGGCCTTCTCCATCGGGGGTGGCGGCAACAGCACCTTAGCGAGCACTCGGGAGAACGTTGCGTACTCCCGACGGAAGTCGCAGGATACGATGTCGATTCTCCAGCGCGAGTTCTTACCGGCACCTGACTCGTGACGCTCGCCCACCTCTTCAAGCGGAAGATGGGAGTAGCGAACCGAGTCGATGTAGATGGCCAGATTGAGCCGAGTCCCTGCTTGAAACTGCCGCAGGTGCTTGAGCCGTGCACGGACCTCAGATGGGCCGAAGCGGACCACTTCAATCTCGCGACCGGAGGAATCGAACGAGAGCAGCAAACCCCGAGTGGGATCGTGCGCTAAGTCGTGGTAGTGCCTGAACTCCTCATCGAGCTCACAGTACTTGGGGAAGGCACCGTAAAAAGACCTGTAGTGAACGAGCGGGCGAATCCCCTCTCGAATCCCGAAACGATGGTAGGCAGTAGCCTCCTCGCCGTCGGCCCAACCTTGGCTGAAGCCCGGCTTGCCATCCCCGACATGCAAGTCGTATCCATCGTTGTCCAGCGCCCGCTCCGCCGCCACGTCATCGAGCAGGGCGCACCACAAACCGAAACGGCCGTTCTCATCATCAGCGCTCAGGTAGAGCGATTGCCACTGTTCGGCTCCGGTGAGTGGAAGCACGCCTTCTAGAACGTCCTTCTGAAACAGGTAATCAAGCGAGTCACGGTCCGGCAGCTGCATGTCCTCCCCCTGGCGCGGCGCGGGCATAGCTAACGCTCGGCACATAACCTGTGCGCCATGCCAGACCAGTCTATTGCAGACCTTCGGCGCATCAGGTTGATGTGCCTGTTAGCCAGGCGTGCGACAACGGATCCGGAGAGCACGGCCCGCTACTTCCCCTGGATTATGAGCTTCACAGAAGCGTACTGACCGGGCCTGATGGTGACCGTCTTGGGCACGGCTCCGCCGAAGACCTGGACGATGGTGTACCGGCCGGGCGTGAGGTCCACCTTGAATGCGCCGTGCGCATCAGCCGTGGTCATCGCGACCACGGCGCCCGCGAGATCGCTCTCGTGCACAGCGATTCTGACGTTGGGTTGAGGCACAGGGGTTCTTGACAGGCCGGCGACGACCATGGAAACGCCGCGGACTCCCGAACTTTGGGTCGCAGACGGCGAGGGGCTAGGCGAGACGCCCGCGCATGCCGACACCGAGAGCGCCATGAGCGCGACGGAAGCCATGATAGTGACGCTGCGTGGGAATCCAGCCATGCTGCCCCCTTTGTCGAACGGCCGTCGCCTGAGACGCGCCGGCTGCAGAACGAGTCCACTTCGTGGGCGCTTCGGCGTTTCGCCCTGGCTAACGCACCGCGGATAAGCTGCGAGCGCGACGGCCACTCGTGAGGCCGCCGGCGCCGCGGCGAGCCAGCTTGATCCGCTTGTTAGACACCTCCGACACGGTCACCTGCCCAAGACTACCGGAACGAGCCACTCCAGCGAGGCCAGCGTCAGGTCCTGCCCCCAGGTCGGAGCGGGAGAAGCGTCGCGCCAGACCAAGGCAGCGACCATACCCGTCGCCTTGGCTCCGAGGATGTCCTTCTGCTCGTTGCCGACGTAGAGCATCGCGGTAGGCGAGCAGCCGCAACGTCCGGCAAGCGCCCGGAAACCCCCAGGGTTGGGCTTGCGCAGCCCGACCTCGACCGAGGTAAGCGTCGACGACGCCAGCACGTCGAGCCCGGCGGCTGAGAGGTCCTCGAGCACCAGTTCGCGCGGCATGCCGTAGGGCACGTCGGTAAGCACGCCCACCGGTGTCGCTGCGGCGCGCAGCGCGGCGAGGCTCGCAGCGACGTCGGAGAAGGCGCGGGCCCGGCGACGGAACACCGAGAAGAAGGCGTCGGCGGCCGGATCGAGCAGAGGGAGAGCATCCTCTCCGGGTGCTCCGAGCGCACAGAGCAGCTCAGCGAAGACTGTCGCGCAGTCGACCTCCTGGGTGCGCGGAGTGAGACGCGTGTTGTAGCGGCGCAGGACGGCCGACCCGGCTTCGATCTGTGCGGAGTTGAGACAGCCGCCCCACAGAGAGGCCATCGAAGCAAGGGCACCGGGATACTCGCGCTGCCAGTCGAGGGCGACGCCCTCGTACTCGATCAGCGTCTCGCCGAGATCGAACCCTACCGCCTCGAACAACCACGGCCTCCCGAGAGTGTCTAACGTTCTAGCGAATGAGCAGACACGCATTCGCTTGCTGGTCAGTCTACCTCTTGGCGTTCTGCTCGATTCGCTTGTTAGATGCTATCCCCTAGACCTGCAGGTCGCGATAGAAGCACCTGAGATTGTCCTTGGTCGCATCTGACAACTGAGAATCCGGCACACCCTCTATAGCGCCCTGCAAGCCGTAGAGCATATGAAGGCAGGCACCGGAGTCCACTGTCGCGCGAATGCGAATGAACGCGTCCCTGGCGCCGAGCCGCCTGAGTTGCTCAGGGGTGTGAACTCCTACAGCATCCAGGTTGCCTGCAAGAACTCCTCCCACGTTTGGCAAGTCTGTCAGACCCATATCGATGACCCTATTCATCCGCCTTGTCAAACGCATCCAGCGCAACCGGGAGGGCCTGCGTAACACCAAGCCCCGCTGCGGGAAGACCGACGAGAACCGCGCTTGCGATCTCCTCACGGGACGCGCCGAGCCTCTTGGCCGAAGCAACGTGGAACGGAATACCCGTTGTCATCTTCAGCGCAGACAGAACAGCGATGTAGGCCAGTTCCTCTGTGCGGCTGTCCAGCGCACTTGCCTCATCCAGCCCCTTGACTGCACTCATCCAGGCGTCAGCATGCTTTGGCGTCTGTGTGAGGAATATCTCATAAGCACTTGAGACGTTCATGTAGCCTCCCTCCATCTGATGCATCTAACGGTTGGCGCATGACCTGTGCGCCGTGCGCTCCCAGTCTATCTGGACGCTTCGACGCATCAGGTTGATGCGCTTGTTAGACCTCAGCGCCCTACTCACGGTCGCTCGGTTTGGGACGCCACGGCAGATCGCTCGCCCAGCCCATCGAGGCGGACTCCACGACGTCGTAGCGGGGCATGTAGGGCTTGATGTCGAGAAGCGGGGTGCCGTCGAGAACATCGATGCCGCCTACGACTAGGACGTTGTCTTGCCGCTCGAGCAGACGGACGACCGACAGGCCGATGCCGTTGGGACGACAGGGATGCCGCGACGAGAACACGCCGCGGGGAGTGTCATCGAGGAACGTGGGACGTACAAGCTCGACCTCACCGGCGCGGTCGAACGCATACAGCAGGTAGATATGGCTGAACGTCTCAACGTCCTGCAGGCCGGCGGCGAACTCGGGAAACACCTCGACGCGGCCTACCGACCCTGCAGCGAAAGCCGGCTGGATCGGGCACTCGTCCTTGGCGTGGTGCGGCGAGTGGATGACGCCGATTGGGCCGAACTCCATGAACCCCCCTGCTCCTGTAGGTCTAACGCACCGCGCATGAGCAGCGAGCGCTCACGCTACGACTTTCCCGCAGAGCCTACTGCGAGCCTGCTCGATGCGCTTGTTAGGCCTCAGACCGCAGTGCGGCGCGGAGCTGCTCGAGTAGTCTGTCAGGCTGCGGCCCAGAGTACCGCACTGCGCTTTGCAGGTGGTAGAACCAGACCGGCATGCAGCGGCCCTCCGCCGGCTCATCGGCGTAGCGCGGGTGGACATGGGCATGCAGCTCGGGCTCGGAGTTGCCAAGGATCTCGTAGTTCACCCGTTCGGCGCCCGTGACCGCGAGGATGGCGTCGCCGACACGCACCATGTCCCGAAGGAACATCGCGCGAGCGGGCTCAGCGAGGTCATTGAGGCTGGGGACCACCGGATCGGCGAGCAGCAGACAGTAGCCGGGCAAGAACTGGTCGTCGCCCAGCACGGCCCAGCCAGACGGAAGGTGGGTGATCACCCGCGCGTTCGTCCCGGCACGGGCTTGCTCGACGCGATCAGCGATGAGGGCCATGTCGAACCTTCTGTAGGCCTAACGCACCGCGCATAACCTGCGCGGGCTGCGCTCCCAGTCTAGCTCAGCGCTTGGGCGCGCCAGGTTGATCCGCTTGTTAGGTTCCTGCCGCAACCGGCCGCGCCCGGTGACTCACAGCCTATTGAACGTGCCCAGCCAGTTGATGGCGGCGTAGACAAGACCTGCAGCCGCGATAGGCAGCGGCGACACCGCCAGCGTGAGAAGGCGGTCGCCTCTCGACGAAAGCACCACGACGGCCACGACGCCTGCCACGACCATCGACCAGCCAGACCATAGGTAGCCGAGAACGATGACGAGGTACAGCCCTTCGGTCGCAAGGACTCCGCCGAGCATCGCCACCCCCATGACTCGAAGCCTGCGCCGATCACTGCGCCAGGCGCGGCCGGCGGCCCCGAACAGCGGGCCGGCAACGAGCGCGACACCCACCCAAAGAGCGACGAAGAATAGGGACTGCGGCGTGCCTCCCAGCGTCGACGGAACATAGTAGCCGGCCAGGGTTGCAAGGAGGGTTGCGACGCCCGCCGCAGCAGCCCACGGAAGCGAGGGCATCCGAGAGCCGACGAAGAACACCGGCACGAGCCAGATGGCGCCGGAGTTGACGAGCGTGTTCCACTGCCCGGGCATGAGACGCTGACCGACGAATGTCAGCAGCCCTACCGCAATCCCGACGACGACGGCGAGCAGGGTTGCCGCCCACCACGGGCGATCTCGCCGGGGTCGGTCGACCGAGGCCACTGCAACCATCTGTCCTCCGATTGTGAGCCTAACGCTTCGCGGTTCAGCGGCGCGTTGGCCGCGGCCACAGTCTACTACTCGCCTCGGGACGCGTCCGCTGGAACCGCTTGTTCGGCATGCCTGCGCATGACCACCGCCTGCTTGCCGTCCGCGGTCACGGCTCCGACCGTCTGCCACCCGAGACGTCGGTAGAGCGACTCCTTGCGCGGCGTGTACAGGTACAGCGGCGTGAAGCTCCCGGCCTTGGCGACTGCCTCGGCGGCGACGATGATCGCCGTGCCGTGACCGAGGCCGCGGACGTCCTCGCGCACGAACACGGAGCCGAGCCAGTAGTCCGCCTCCGGCGCGTAGTCGAGCTCACGGAACTTGAGCGTGGCCGTGGCCACCGGGGCCCCGTCGAGCAGGCCCAAAAGGCAGATCGGCAGGCGCTCGCGGCTCGCGTGAGCGGCCAGGCGCTCACTGATGGCAGCGCTGGTCATCCCCTGCGTGCCGTCGCCCCACTCGCCGGCGAACCAGTCGGCCAGCACGGGAGCGGCCTCGGGATGATCCGCCAGATATGCGATGTTCAGTGTGGCCATGCCGAACTAGTATTCTGCAGTCTGCGTAATTCGCCCGATGCAGCTATCTACTTCTGCATATGACCCTACCACCAGGTTCGGACGAGCGGCATTCGTGGTCTGTAGAAGACCCTGCCTCCGCGTCGACACGCTGCCGCCGTGATGCCGCGTGGTCGAGTGTCACGTCTCGTGATGTCGAGTCTCGTCGGCAAAATGTCGGCAGTCTTGCCGATTCCGAAATATCGTGCGCGAGCGCGCACAACCGTAAATCGCCCTGAGCAGGAGAAACGTGGTGCCCCCGGGCTGAATCGAACAGCCGACACCAGGTTTAGGAAACATGCCGAAGACGTGACGGGGCGTAGTGGACCGTGCGCAAAGGTGCTGCACAGTCCAAGGTTCTGCGTGGGCTCAGTGCTGGGCCGTACTCAGGCGTGTTGGGCTGTGGTGAGGCGTCTTGTCGGCAACTTGTCGGCAACCAGGACCCCCGCCGGCCGCAGGCCAGCGGGGGTCCTGGTGGGTGTGCGCAGCCCTTCTCTTGAGGCTACGTCACCTTGAACTTGCGCCACACGGTCTTGGCAGCCGTGTGCCTGGCGGTCTTGGCGACCTGGGCCCGCATGCGGTAGGAGCCCTTCTTGAGGGGCTTGTACTTCCAGCTGTAGGTGCCCGTGGCGCTGATGAGCCGCGACTTGGTCTTGACCGTGACCCACCGGCCGCTCTTCTTCTTCTTCTGCACGGTCAGCGCGACCTTGCTGCCGGCAAGCCTGGTGGGGGTCACCTTGCCCTTGGCGGTCACGCGCTTGCCGAGCTTCAGGGCGCCGCTGGTGAGGCCGCTCAGCTTGAGGGTCACCTTCGTGCGGGCCAGCAACTTCACGACGGTGAAACCACCGGCGGAAATCGTGACCCGGCTGGACTGGCCGAGCGCGATTCCGTCGAGAACCGGCTTGCCAGTGGAGTCAAACGCCCGCTGCTGCAACACGAACCCCTTGGGCACGCCGATGGTGCGCGTGCTCGTCGTGGTTGCGGAACTGATGTACAGCGTGGAGTCCCCGGCCGACCCCGTTACCGCCACCGTGGAGATCAGCGGTTGGATCAGCAGTGCGTCCAGAGAGGCTGCTCCCTTGGTGCTGCCGACGACGGCGGTAGCACCGGCCGGCAGGGTCCGCTTCAACGCGAACGGGAAGAGCTTGCCCGGTGCATCCGTGATGCCCTGGGCTCCCGCGCCGCCGTTGAGGGTGCTGCCCAGCTGCGCCGTCCCGGCCGTCCAGATCGTGCTTCCAGCTGGAGCCACGCCCTGGTTGACGATCGGATACACGTTCCGGGCCTGGTCGGACGCCGGGACCGGGATGCTCAGCGTACCCCCGGCGTTCAGCGCCACGTAGGCACCACCGGACCAGATGGCCTCACCGGTCCACGCCGACGCGGGCGTGACCACCGTGCCGCTGCCGGTGATGGTGCCCGACTCGGCTTCGACGACGCGCAGCCCGTTGGTCGCGACCTTCTTGTTGATGCCCAGGGTCTTGGCCTTGAGCACTGGGTTCGCGTCCAGAGTCAGCATGGTGAGCAGGGTGTGGATCGTGGATTCGGCGCCGGAGTTCAGGTTGACGCTGCCGGAGGGGTCGATACCGTCGATGGCGGCACCCGTGGCCGGGTTGTAGGCCTTCTCACCACTGGGATTGGCACCAAAGAACCAGGCGGCGGTCACAGCGGCCACGTCCACCAGTCCTGGAGCGTTGGTGGCCTTCGCAGTGGCCACCAGGCCCTCCACACGGCAGTCCACGCCATAGGCAATCTGTGCGTCGTTCGGAGTCGGTGTCCATTGGTTGATCGGTCCACCCGCGGCCAGCAGCTGCGGGGTGAACTGGGCGGTGTCCTTGACCGCAGCTGTGAGCAGATCGGGTCGTCCCAGCACGCCGGCGGATGTGGAGAGCGCGGCCGGAGCCATCCCGCCCCAGGCGTGCCACATCGACTGTGACTTGGTCCACGGCAAGATGGCGCCAAAGGGCCACTGGTTCACCGACCCTGAGGACATCAGGGCGATTCCCTCGCTCAACCGGGTCAGCGCAGTAGTGGCCATGGCGTCGGTCGGGACAGCCTTGGCGTAGGCGGCGAGCCCAAGCGCGGCCTCGGCCGAGGCGTCTGCCCCGCTGTTGACCAGCCAGGCCGGGACCTTGACGCCGTCGGCCACGTCAAACTTGGGGTACTTGCCCAGCGACCCCCTGTTCATCGCGGCGACTGCGAGGTGCAGTCGGTCCTGCAGGAAGGAGGCGAACGCGGGGTCGACCTTCTTGAAATCGGCGTATCCCTCCCCCAGCGCCCACACGGTGCGTGCCAGCCAGTAGGACTCGGCCGAGTCGCTCGGGTCCGGCAGCTCCGCAGGGATCGCACTGGGGTTCAGGGTGCCGTCCGCCTGCTGCCAGAGCACGACATTGCCCGCGTTTGGTCCGCTACTGGTCTGCAGGTACGTCAGCGAGCGCAGCGTCTGGAACGCATGCTCCCTACTGGCCGCACTCCCGGTCTGTTGCCAGTGCCGCAGGTAGACGACGGCGGTGCGGGCGATATCGTCCGCGTTGAACGCGCCCTGGCTGTAGTAGCCAGTGGCCGGGTCCAAGTCTCCGCCACCGATACGACTAAAGGTGCCGTCCGCGTTCCTATCCGCGTAGGTCCACGGGGCCTGCGCGGCGGGCTCCGTGTCCAACTGGTAGGTGGTGTGTCCGTCCACCGGTGTCAACGGAACGCTGTCCAGCAGGAAGTTCAGGTGGGACAGATTGGTCAAAGGCGCCGTCGACGACTGCCCACTGGGTGCTGCGGGTGCCACCGGCGCCGCGGCCGCGGCCAGGAACGCCGCCAGGCAACAGACGGACAGAATGCGGAGACTCGCAGGCAGCAATGCGGAGCGCTTCATCGGACATCTCCCCTTATGATGGTCCGATCGCCGCTTGCTGCGGCTCGTCGAGTCGCGACGGGCGCGGAGCGTCGAGGCGGGCCCCTGGCTAGCCCCGAGGCAGTGACGGGTCATGAGCCTGGGAGCATCGTAGCACCGGTGTCATTTCCACACCAGTATCGTCGGCGTTGCACGTACGAAGTCATGCGTCACGAGGACGACGACGAGGCTCGCAAGAGTCCAATCGCTGTGGGGCTGAGCCTTTCTGGGGCGCCAAGACGCAGACGACGACCGCGGCGAACGGTGAGACCATCCCATACAGCGCCAACGAACCCCAGCCGCTCCCATCCGGGCGCACGGATTTGGGTTGCAGACGGGCTTTTCGGGGTCTCGCGGAGGGCTCGCAGGACGCGATGTCGCTGCAAATCAGTGGCGGACCGCAGGGGAGGCGAACCCCCGAGATTCTCGATGCGAGTGCCGTCACAGATGTGGCCGGAACCCATTCGTCGGTCCATTTCCTATGTTAGTGCCAGGGTCACCTCCGATGTGAGCGACGGAGGTCCGTAGTCCGCCAGCGAGAAGCCCGGCTAGATGATCGTCTCGGGCGCCGGCGGGCGTTGCCCCAGTGAGCTGTGCGGCCGCAGGCCGTTGTAGAGCCGCCGCCAGCCCGCGACGAGGATCTGCGCCTCCTAGAGCGTATAGAAGAGCTCACCGTTGAGCAGCTCATCACGGAGCTTGGAGTTGAACGACTCGATGTAGCCGTTCTCCCAGGGGCTGCCAGGCTCGGCTTCTTCACTTCCTGTCGCACTGCTGGGCTTGGGGGCGGTTGGCTCGAAGCCCGTTCGACGAGCCGACCGTGAAGCGTCTGCTTGCCCACGTCGAGCCGGACCCCGTGAGCGACGGCGTGGCGCTGGTCATAGTCTCGCGTCGCGCCTAGAGGCGACGCCATCGGCGTGTTCGTTTGCCGAAAGGACCTCGGGAGAGACTCGACGTAGGCCTTGGCGTGGCCTGCGTCCTCACGGAGGATGCCGCAGGCTGCTACAACGTCGTCGCGCTCGCAAACCGCCGCTGACCCTCCCCGTGGGCATTCTCGGCTCGCGCGTTCACCCGCTCCGACCGCCGACCACCCCGGCATCTTCGCCACGCTGGGCGGTGAGAGCGGGTATCAGGTGGCGGCGCGCCCTGCCGGTGGCCTCGTTCACGACCGTGGAGCTCCGCTCGTCGGGGCCTCCTCTCCGGAGATTCGGCGAGGCGGTGCGCGAAACGGCGTAGCGAGTGGACGTCGAGATCGCCGTCACCATAGTGGCTCGGTCGTCACGGCTTTCCGGCTGCGCCGCGAAGCTTGTCGGCAGTCTTTGCGGCCTTCTGCCGGACGTCGTCCACGGTCTCGGAGACCTGCACGAGGGCATCGTCCACGGTCCCGGAGACCTGCGTCACAGCGTCGTCCACGGTCTCGGAGACCTTCTTGCGGGCGCCGTCCACGGTCTCGGAGACTCTCTCACGTGCCTCGCCCGCTGTCGTCGAGGCGCGTTCGCGCGTCTCGTCAGCGACGCGCACTATCCTTCGGCGCATGCGCGGATACAACAGCGCCACTGCCAGAAGCGCGGCCATGAGGCCGAGACCGGCACCGATGACCAGCGCTTTGCGATCCAGGCGTCCGCGTGCACCTTGCCCGACGCTGTGAGCGCTATCTTGAAGCGAGCCGATGATGCGGTCGACGTCTCGCCGCACCTCGTCGTCCGTAGCCAGCGCAAGCCCTCGAACGTCACCTGAAAGCCGGGCATAGAGATGGTCTGCGGAGTCGACGACGTGCTTGGCGGTCGAGCGCACGTCCTCGTCCGCCCCGGCCATCAGCTTGCGTGCGTAGGGACCCGCCGCCACAGCTGCGTCGGCGGCCTTGCTTGCGCTTCTGATCCTGCTGATCATCGCCATGGCGAAGCACCATCCTTCATGAAGTTGTGGACTCGCCCTGCACCTACCCGCGCCGGTCGTACAGCAAGCAGGTCCAAGCGCCGGCCGACTCCGCCGAGATCGCTGGTGCGGATCATCCGGGCGGTCACTGAAGGGACAGAGAACGACCTGCTGCACCCATCGGTTCTCTGGGCGGGAATCGGGCTCATGGTGGTCATCGCGGCGGTGGTCCTTCTCACCATGCGGCTGCTGCGCCACTGGCTGTAGAGCTCATCGTCCAGGCCAAAGGGGTCACGCCCCCCGCATAGCGGCTACCGCGGCACCTCGCTCGCCTCGACCCACGACATCTACTCTGCTTGGATGCGGGAAGTTCTCGTTGTGTTCACCTGCGTCTCATGTCCCTTCTTATGGGGAAGACTCCGACACCGGACCTGCGGCATCTAGGGTCCGCCGCCCACGAGAGAGAGCCCCCACATGTCAACCCCCTCAGACGGCTCGACAGGCTCCAGCAACGCTGGCGTGCCTTGGCCTTTCCCTTCGCCGTCGTGAGGAAGTTCGGCGACGACCAGGCCGGCAGCCTCGCCGCACTCGTCGCCTACTGGGGCTTCTTCTCGCTGTTCCCGCTGCTCCTGGTGCTGGTCACCATGCTCGGCATCGTGCTGCGCGGCCATTCGGCGCTGCAGCGCTCCATCCTCAGCTCGG
>Ga0209539_1001711_pt1 | contig 11792 bp, 8 predicted proteins | sample BarGraNGADG00312_2_FD_184499 | JGI IMG/M metagenome (GOLD analysis project Ga0209539, IMG submission 184499) | Arctic peat soil microbial communities from Barrow, Alaska - Barrow Graham LP Ref core NGADG0011-312 (SPAdes) (version 2) | ecosystem: Environmental > Terrestrial > Soil > Wetlands >... | reverse complement strand
GTCCTCCTCGCTGGGGTACATCTGCATGAACTCGATCAATGTCTTCGGGTGTCGCACCATCGCCGCCTCCTCTTGGGTAGCTACCCAAGAGGCTACTCGGGGCACCGGACGGAAGGGGATGGTCATGACGGGGAAATCTGCGCGCCGTGATGAAGACGGCGACGCAGTCCACCGTCGGCGGTTCGAATCTCCGTCCACGGCACGCCGACTGGGCTCAGGCTGCAGAGATCAAGCAGCTCTAAGGCAAATCTCAAGCGGATCCAGGCGACCTCGCCAGATTGACGAAGCGCGTCATCGAGAGTCCCCGCAGCGACTACACCTGCGAAGGCCCCGAGTTCGAGACGCTCGGGCTCTGCGGCTCCAACTTCGGCATCAGCGATCTCGCAGCGGTGGCGGCCTTCAACCGCGAGTGCGACGAGCTCGGCCTCGACACGATGTCGACCGGCGCCGTGGTCGCTCTGGCCATGGACCTCTGCGAGGCTGGCGTCGCCGACTACGGTCTGCGCTTCGGCGATACCGGCGCCTACCTCGAGGCGCCGCGGCTGGTCGCCACGCGCCAGGGCTTCGGCGCCGAGCTGGCGCTCGGCGCTCGCGCCCTGGCCGCGCTCAAGGGCGGCCCGACCTGGCCCACGAGGTCAAGGGCCTGGAGATGCCGGCCTATGACCCGCGGGGGACCTTCGGCCTGGGGCTCGGCTACGCCACCTCCGACCGCGGGGCCTGCCACATGCGCGCTTTCACGGCCGGCGACGACATCCTCGGCGCCGCCGGCGCCGCCGACTCGCTCGCCGACAAGGCCCGGCTCGTCGTCGACCAGCAGGACTTCAGCGCCGTCGCCTGGACGGGCGTGTGGTGCGCCAACATGGCCCTCGACACCGACTTCCTCGGCGTCCACTTCAGGCATCTGTGGGGGCGCGAGACGTCACACGAGGAGCTCATGACCGTGGGCGCCCGCATCTGGAACCTCGGCCGGCTGCTGAACCTGCGTGAGGGCCTGCGCCGCGACGACGACCGCCTCCCCGAGCGGATCCTCAGCGTGCCCCATCCAGATGGGGTGGCCGCCGGCAAGGTGGTCGGCGGCGAGGCCTTCCGCGAGTCGCTGGACGAGTACTATCGGCTGCGCGGGTGGGACGTGGAGGGCGTCCCAAGCCGCGACACGCTGAGCAGGCTCTCGCTCGCCCAGCTGGGTCATGGCATCTGAGCAAGAGGTGATTCGGAGGCAGACAGTCCTCCGCAGCGACCGCTTCGATCTGACCGGCCACACGGTGACGATGAAGGCGGTCGTCACCATCGGCAACGGCGGACTGGACATGCTCGAGTACCGTGACGTCCCCGTCCCCGGGCCGGGGCCGGGCGAGGTCCTGCTGCAGGTCCTCGCCGCCGGCGTCAACAACGTCGAGATCAACACGCGCCTCGGCTCGTACTCCTCGAGCGTTACCGCCGGTACGGAGAGCGCCGCGGAGGCCGAAGAAAGGGAAGCGGTCGCCAAGGACGACGGGGCCTGGAGCGCGCCGACGCCGTTTCCCCTCATCCAGGGCACCGATTGCTGCGGGCGCGTCGTGGAGGTCGCGCCCGGCGGCGATGAAAGCATCATCGGTCGCCGCGTCTTGGTACGGCCCTGCATGCGCCCGCTGGGCTTCGGGTCGATGGAGAACATCTGGATGGCCTCCGACTTCGACGGCGCGTTCGCGCAGTTCGTGAAAGTGCCGGCCGCGGAGGTCTTCGTGGCGGAGTGCGGCTTGAGCGACGTGGAGCTGGGCGCGATCCCCTGTGCCTACGGGCCGGCCGAGAACATGCTGCACCGCGCGGGGATGACCGGCGATGAGCACGTGGTCGTCAGCGGCGCTTCGGGCGGCGTCGGTTCGGCCGCCGTGCAACTCGCGAAGCGGCGTGGCGCCGCCGTGACGGCGGTCGCGGGGCGCGCGAAGACGGAACAGGTGCGGGCCATCGGGGCCGATCGCGTCATCGACCACGACGATATCGTCGCCGCCCTCGGCGAGCGCTCGGTCGACGTCGTCGTCGACAACGTGTCTGGACCGGCCTTCGGCGGCCTTCTGGACGTGCTGAAGAGCGGCGGCAGGTACGTCTCGTCCGGCGCCATCGCCGGACGGATCGTGACGCTCGACAAGCGCACCTTCTATCTCAAGGACCTGACCTTGATCGGCTGCACGGCGTGGGACGAGCCCGTGTTCCCGGATCTCATCTCCTACCTCGAGCGCGGCGAGGTGCGGCCGCTCGTCGCGAAGACGTTCCCGCTCGAGAGGATCGCCGACGCGCAGCGCGAGTTCCTCGAGAAGAAGCACGTGGGCAACTTCGTCCTGATCCCACCGTCGCCGGAGGGGTGAGACGAGGCGCCGGGGCGCATCGACCGTAGGCCACGAGAGGCGATGGCCAAGGCGGCCAAATCGACAGTCGACGCGCGGCCTGTTCGCATATCTGTCGACCATGACGGCTGACGGCATCATTTCGTGCTGGCAAGCAGTCACCTCACAGAATAATCCGGCATTGTCGCACCGTCTCGATGTTAATTAACCGATCAATCTGTATTGCTATCTTGCGGGAGAGGTTGTACGGTTCCATAAAAGTGGTTAGGGGCGGTGTAACGGCGCGGGGTGCCGCGACCGCCACGTCGTTTACCAGGCCTACGCCAAGGGGGAGTAGCGAACATGACCGACGACCAGTATCGCAGGGACTACGCACACCATCTCATCGAGCAGGTCAACAAGGGGCAGATGACGCGGCGCCAGCTGCTGGTCCGCGCCTCCATCTTCGGCTTCTCCGCCACGGCCGCCGGCTCGCTGCTGGCCGCCTGCGGCGGCGGGTCGACCTCGAGCTCGCCGGCGGCCAGCGGCAGCGCTCAGCCGGCGCCCAAGGCCGGCGGCACGCTGAGGATCGGTTGCCGGGAGTCGATTGCTGCCCCGGACCCGATCACCATGTACGACCAGGCCAGCATTGTGTTGGTCCAGCAGGTCTGCGAGTACCTGATCTGGGTCGAGAACGACATGACGCTGCGCCCGGTCCTCGCCGAAAGCTGGAGTGGCGACGAGACCGCCAAGGTCTGGACCTTCAAGCTGCGCCAGGGCGTCACCTTCAACGACGGCAGCCCCTTGGGCGCCGACGACGTGGTCGCGACCTTCGACCGCCTGGTCGACCCCGACAGCGGCTCCGCGGCGCTCAGCGCCCTCGGCGGTATCCTCTCGCCGGGTGGCACGAAGAAAGTCGACGACGCTACCGTCGTCTTCAATCTCGACAAGCCCTTCGCCGAGTTCCCGGCCACAGTGTCCGCGGCGAACTACAACGCGGTCATCCTCCCGCGCAACTACGGCGGCAATTTCCTCAAGTCCCCCGTCGGCACGGGCCCCTTCCTGCTGAACAAGTACACCAAGAAGCAGAACGCGACCTTCACCAAGAACCCCAACTACTGGCAGAAGGGCCTGCCGTACCTCGACGGCCTCATATTCAAGTTCCCCGCCGACGCGGCGGCGGCTAGTCTCGCGATGCAGGCCGGCGACATCGACATGCAGGCCGAGACTCCCTTCCAGGGTTCCCAGGCGCTCTTCGCCGATCCCAATTTGCAGGTCCTTGAGGTCCCCTCGACGGGCCTCCGCCAGGTCTTCATGAACGTCGACAAGGAGCCTTTCAGCGACAAGCGCGTGCGCCAGGCCGTCGCGTACTGCATCGACCGCCCGGCCATCATCCAGGCGCTTTTTGACGGCAGAAGCACGCTCGGCAACGACACCTTGTTCTCGAGTCTCTATCCCAATTCACCCAAGCTGCCGCAGCGCGCCCAGGACTACGAGAAGGCGAAGCAGCTGCTCACGGACGCGGGGCACCCTGACGGGGTCACGATCACCGTGACCCCCGAGAACGACCTCGAGATGCCGCAGTACGCGCAGCTCATCAAGGCGCAGTGCGAGCCGGCCGGGATCAAGGTCAATATCGAAATGATGTCGTATGAGGCCTACTTCTCCGGCGATCCCGCGCCGTGGCTGTCGGTCCCCATGGGCATCACCGCCTGGTCGGCCAGGCCGACGCCCATCCAGTTCGTTAACGTCATGATGCTGTCCGACAGCGTGTGGAACGCACCGCACTTTGCGAATCCGGAGTACGACAAGCTGGCGGCGCAGTACGCGGCGACCGTGGACGAGGCAAGCCGCATGGACATCGCCACGCAGATGGCGACCATGGAGCAGGACGAGACGCTGCAAGTGCTGTCCTTCTTCGTCACGCAGCTGTCGGCGCGCGTCAAGAACCTGTACGACGTCGCCGGCATCAACATCTTCCTCGACCTGAGCAAGGCCTACCTGGCGTAGGGGGCAGGGCCTTCGGAACTCTGACACGGACGCCCGCGCATGACGCGTCTCATACTCCGTCGCCTGCTGCTGATGGTGCCGACGCTGATCCTGGTGTCGCTGCTCATCTTCACGCTCAGCGAGATCCTGCCCGGCGACGTGGGGCGAACCATCCTGGGCCCGTACGCCACGCCGGAGCAGGTGGCGGCGCTCAACGCCGAGCTGGGCGTCGACGAACCGATCATCCAGCGGTACGTCGCCTGGCTCGGCAACTTCGTCACCGGCGACTGGGATACGTCCCCGATCACCGACCTGGAGGTGCGGCCGCAGGTGATGGGCGCGCTCGGCAACTCGCTGCTGCTCGCCGGGATGGCGCTGGTGGTCATCATCCCCCTCTCCATCTTCCTGGGGGTGGTCGCGGGCTTGCGCAAGGACGGCCTGCTGGACCGGGGCATCACCATCTCGACGCTCTCGCTCACGGTGATCCCCGAGTTCGTGAGCGGCGTCATCCTGCTCGTGATCTTCGCGGTGACGCTGCAGTGGCTCCCGGTGACGGCGCTTGCGCCGGAGGGGTCGAACCTCGCCACACGGCTGTACTACCTCATCCTGCCGGCCATCCCGCTGATGTTTATCGAGCTCGGCTACATCGCGCGCATGGCACGCGTGGGCACGGTCGAAGTCCTGGCACGGCCGTACATCCGTACGGCCGTGCTCAAGGGCTTGCCACGTCGCCGCGTGATCTTCGGCCACGTGCTGCGCAACGCCATGGTGCCGACGGTGACGGTGATCGGCGGCCAGATCGGCTGGTTGATCGGCGGCCTGGTGGTCGTCGAGACACTCTTCGGCTACCCCGGCCTCGGCAAACTCCTCGTGGACGCGGCCAAGACCCACGACGTGCTCGTGCTCGAGGCGGGCGTGCTGGTCGTGGCCGTCCTCTACATGCTCTCCAACCTGAGCGCCGACGTGATCGTCGCGCTACTCGACCCTCGCGTGCGGCAGAGAGCCTGAGGCGGCAGTGGCCGAACCCGTCGCAGCAGGCAGGACCGCAGCGGAGATCCAGTCGAACGCCGACGCCGCTCTCGAGCAGCGGCGGCAGCGGCGCTACCTCGTGCACGCGCTCCTGCGCAGCCCCACGTTCATGATCGGCACGTCGAGCGTGGTCCTCTGGATCCTCATGGCGCTCTTCTCGACGTGGTTCACGCAGAGTCCCTTCGACGTCAACCCGATGGACACGCTGCAGGCGCCCAGCGCGGCGCATTGGCTGGGTACGGACGACCTCGGGCGGGACGTGCTGGCCCGCACTCTGGCCGGCGCCCGCTCGGTGCTCATCGTCGCCCCTCTGGCAACGCTGCTGGCGCTGCTCATGGGCACCACCATCGGCCTCATCACGGGCTTCTACCGGGGGATCACCGACGAAGTCATTATGAGGCTGGTGGACGTGCTTCTGGCGTTGCCGGTCGTGATCACCTCCATCCTCATCCTCTCGCTGCTCGGCCAGTCGGTGGCGATCGTCATCGTCGTCATCGGCGTCCTGTTCACGCCCCTGGTCTCGCGCACGGTGCGCTCCGCGGTACTCCGCGAGCGCGAGCGCGAATACGTCATGGCCTCGCGCCTGCGCGGGGAGCGCTCGTGGTTCGTCATGGCCCGCGAGATCCTCCCCAACATCACCGCCCCGATCATCGTCGAAGGGACGGTGCGCCTGGGCTACGCCGTGTTCACCGCAGCGACGTTGTCGTTCCTCGGTTTTGGCCTGCAGCCGCCGTCGCCCGACTGGGGTCTCACCATCGCCTCGGAACGGCTGTTCGTGCAGCTGGCCTGGTGGACCGTGATCTTCCCGGCCATCGCGCTGGCCTCGCTGGTGGTCGGCGTGAATCTCATCACCGACGGTCTGGGAAGGGTCTTCTCGAAATGAGCGACGTCGTGAACGAGGGCATCGGCCAGACAGGCGCGCCGCAGGCGGCCGCAGTCGACGTGCGCGATCTCGAGGTGACCTTTCACCGCCGCGGGCGCGACCTGCCGGTGCTCAGGGGCGTCTCGCTGCGCATCGCCGCCGGCGAGGCCTATGGCCTCGTGGGCGAATCGGGCTGCGGCAAGACCACCTTGGCGCTGGCCGTTCTGCGCTACCTGGCAGCGAACGGCACGGTCGACCGCGGTGACATCTTGGTCGACGGCCGGGACGTCAGCACGCTGAGCGAAGAGGAACTGCGCAAGTGGCGCGGGGAGGCCGTGGCCATGGTCTACCAGGACCCTGCCACGGCCCTCAGCCCGGCGATGCGCATCGGCGACCAGGTCGCCGAGGTGTTCCGCTTCCACCAGGGGCTCAACAAGACCGCGGCGCGTGAGGGCGCCCGCGAGAGCCTACGCAAGGTGGCCCTGCCCGACCCTGAGGCCACGCTGCGTCGCTATCCCTTCGAGCTTTCGGGCGGCCAGCAGCAGCGCGTCGTCATCGCCATGGCGCTGGCCGCGAACCCGCGGCTGCTCATCCTCGACGAGCCCACCACCGGCCTCGACGCCACGGTCGAGGCCGAGATCCTCGACCTCATCGAGGAGCTGCGCGGGCGCATCAACGCGGCCATCCTGCTGATCACCCACAATCTCGGCCTGGTCGCGCGCCTCTGCGAACGCGTCGGCGTGCTGTACGCGGGGCGTCTGGTCGAAGAAGGCCCCGCCCGCGAGATCTTCACCGACCCGCGGCACCCCTACACGATGGGTCTGCTGCGCTGCGTGCCGCGTTTCGGCATGAACAAGTCGGACGCCGCGCTGCAGACCATCCCCGGTACTCTCCCGGCGCTCGGCGAGGCCCTCCAGGGCTGCGTCTACTCGGCGCGCTGCCCGATGGCCCAGCCGGTGTGCGTGCGCCGCGAGCCCGACCTGCATGCCTGGCCGGGTGACGGTGGGCCGCGAGCGCGCGCCGAGGCAGAAGCCGCTCCGGCCGACCCCGCGGCCTGGTCGCCGCACCACGCCAGCCCCGTCGGCGAGGGACTCAGGCACGCGCGCTGCTACTTCTCGGCCGAGGTCCCGGACATGCCGGCGACGACCCCGGTACTGAGTGCCCCCGGTGCGGTCGAGGAGGGCAGGGCCGGCGACGTGCTCGAGATCGACACGGTCCGGCGCTCGTTCAGGGATGGGCGCAAGAAGCTGGTGGCCGTACACGACGTCTCGTTGAACCTGAAGCGCGGCGAGACCTTTGGCCTGGTGGGCGAGTCGGGCAGCGGCAAGACCACGCTGGCCAAGTGCATCACTGGCCTGATCGCCGCCGATTCGGGCACGGTCTCGTTCGAAGGAAAGCGCCTGAAGCCCACTGCGGGCCGGCGGTCACAGGCTGCGCTGCGCGCCATCCAGATGGTCTTCCAGAACCCCGACTCGACGCTGAACCCCGCGTGGAGCACGCGCGCCATCCTCACGCGCGCCGTGCGCAAGCTGGACGGCGGCAGCGGTAGTTCCGTGCGCGCCAAGGTCGACGAGCTCGCCGCCGATGTGCGCGTCGAGCCACGCTTCCTCCTGCAGAAGCCGATGGACCTTTCGGGCGGCCAGAAGCAGCGCATCGCCATCGCCCGCGCCTTCGCCGGCGATCCCACCCTGGTCGTCTGCGACGAACCGGCCTCGGCCCTTGACGTGTCGGTGCAGGCCAGCATCCTCAACCTGCTCGTGGAACTCCAGGCCAGCGAGGCGGTGTCGTACATCTTCATCTCGCACGACCTCGCCGTGGTGCGCTACCTCTCCGACCGCATCGGCGTGATGTACCTGGCGGAGCTCATCGAGGTCGGCTCCGCCGAAGAGGTCTTCAACCCGCCGCACCATCCCTACACAGAGGCCCTGCTGTCGTCGATCCCGACGCTCGACCTCGACGACTCCCATGAGCGCATCCCGCTGCGCGGCAGCATGCCGAGCCTCAGCGACCCCCCGTCGGGCTGCCGCTTCCACACGCGTTGCCACCGCATCCTCGGGGACATCTGCGTGGAGCAGGAACCGCCGCTTCAGGAAGCGGTGACCGGGCACACGTACAAGTGCCACATCCCGCCGGACGAGCTGCTTCGGGCCCAGACTGAGGTGGATCCGCTCGCTGAGTCGATCTCCACGTAGTGCCGCTCACGAGCCCGAGTCGCCAGTCAAACACGATACCGGAGGTGCGTCATGATCGGCCAAGCCCGCGACCCTGGGATTGACCACATCACTGCGCGGCGCGAACACACCTGTTACGGGATGGGGCTCGGAATCATCGTGCTAGACGACGTCTATCCTGGGTTCCCGGGCGACGTGCGCAACGCCAGCGCATTCCCCTACCCCATCCAGTACGAACTCTGCGAAGGGGTGGATATTCAGGCGCTGGTCTCCGCTGAGGACAAGTCCCCCTGCCTGGAGCCGATACTCAGGGCGGCGAAACGGCTCGAACGGATGGGCTGTCGGGCGATCGCCGCCGAGTGCGGCTACTTCGCCTACTTCCAGAAGGATGTGGCGGCGCACGTCGACGTGCCGGTGTTCATGTCGAGCCTCCTGCAGGTGCCCCTCATCCAGCAGGTCATCGGTCCAGACAAGCAGGTAGGGATCCTCTGTGCATCCAAGCGCTTCATGACCGACGCGCATCTGCAGAACGTGGGCATCGATCCGGTCAGCGACATCGTGATCGGCGGCGCTCTCGACGAGTACCACTGCAGGGAGTTCGAGAACCTGTGGGACGCCCAGAAGCGGCCGCTCCGCCCTGGGGCCTTCTACGCCAAGGCCGAGGACGAGTTCGTGCGGACCGCTGTGGATTTCGTCGAGGCGCACCCGCGCATCGCTGCACTCATGTTCGAGTGCACGGGTTTTCAGCCGTTCGCGAGGGCGGTCCAGCGCGTGCTCGATATCCCGGTGTTCAGTTGGGGCACGCTGCTGGACTATGCCTACTCTGTGACCGTGCATCGCGACTACTACGGCCACGTGTGACTAGGGTCGGATGCGCTGCGGCCGCCGTGGTGCATGGTCAGACGGACGGTGGCCGAGTCTGCCTTTGGCCGGCAGCGCTTGCGCGTTGCTTCGTGACGCCGGGCGACCACCGCGCCTTGACTCGTTGCCATGCGGTGTGAAGTGCATCAATCCATTGATTGAGTTTGATGGCGAAGTCAGGACGGGGCGGAGGCGGTGTCGAGTCGCCGCTGACCTGACTTGGTGCCTGGTAAGCCGAGCACGTCGTCAACACGCAGGAGGGAGTGCTCTGAGATGATCGCCGAACGGGACCTTGAGCGCGTGCACGACGCCGCGCTCCGACTACTGCACGATGTCGGCTGCGCCGTGCTCGACCCCGAGGCGCTCGCGCTGCTCGAGGCGCACGGGGCAAAGGTCGACGGTGAGCGGGCCCGCTTCGGCGAGGAGCTCGTCGCAGAGGCTCTGGCGACGGTACCGGCCGGCTACACCGTGGCCGGCCGCCGCCCCGACCTCGACCTGCGCGTGGCTCTGGACGCCCCGCCGGTGCTCGCGGGGGCCTTTGGACCGGCCTTCGTCCTCGACGGCGGCGAGCAGCGTCCAAGCAGGCTCGCCGACCTGCGGACGGCCATCGCGCTCGCGCACCTTTCGCCCAACATCTCGGTGCACGGTCTGTACGTGGAGCCGCTCGATGTGCCGGAAGACCGGCGCGCGCGGGTGGGCGCGCACGCGTACGTCACGGGGAGTGACAAGGCGAGCACCGTGTCTGTCGCGAGGCTTGCCGAACTGCAGGTGGCCATGGACGTGGCCGAGATCCTCTACGGCGCGGAGTGGCACGAGCAGCCGCGCCTGTGGAGCAACATCAACAGTACCTCGCCGCTGCAGTTCTCGGCCGACGGCGCCCAGGTGCTGCTGCGCTTGGCGCGGCTCGGCCAGCCCATCTGCGTCGCGGTCGGCGCCATGGGCGGCACCACCGGGCCGCTCACCCTGGCCGGCCTGCTCGCCGTGCAGCACGCTGAGCTGCTCGTCGGCCTCGTGCTCACGCAGGTGGCCCGTCGCGGGTGTCCCTTCATCTACGGTGGGAGCTCGTCGCTCTCCTCGATGCACAGCGGCGCCCCGATGATAGGCGCCCCCGAGTACTGGGCGCTCATGGAGGCGACCGTGCGGCTCGGCCACTGGCTGGGCGTGCCGGTACGCGCGGGCGGCTCGCTCACCGACGCGCACGTCCCCGACGCCCAGGCCGGCATCGAGTCGGCCCTCGCCATCGAGACGGTCCTGCGCATGGACGTGCAGTTCGTGCTGCACGCCGCCGGCATCCTCTCGTCGTTCAACTGCTACTCTCCGGAGAAGTTCGTGATCGACGACGAGCTGCTGAGCGCCCTGCGGATCGCCAAGCAGCCGATCGTCATCGACGACGAGACGCTGGCGCTCGACGTGATGGCCGCGGTCGGGCCCGGCGGCACGGTGCTCGGCCAGGCGCACACCCGGCGGCACGCACGCGACGGCCGGCGGGCCACGATCATGAACCGCGACCCGTACCAGACGTGGCGGGGCCTCGGCGGACGCGACCTGGCGCAGGTGGCCGCCGAGCGCGTCGCCGAGTCGCTGGAGACCTACACACCCCCCGACGACCTCGACCCGGTGGTGCGCCGCCAGCTTGACGCCTACTGCCTCGAGTGAGCTTTGCAGGACGGCGAAGCCAACGCGTGGGCAGGGCTCACGCCGATGAGCGGCTTGGTCCGCCGTCGCCGCCGGCCGGCCCGCCGAGTAGACGCCGAGCTCTTCCAGCGCGCGCGCCACGACGATGGCGTCCTTGAACTGCCACGGGGCTTGGGTGTCCCAGGGCATGAGCCAGCCCTGGTTGCAGTCGACCACGAGTTCGAGGCGATCCCCGACGCGTTCGCGGACGGCCGCCACTACGGCGATGTCGTCACGCCAGTCCGGGCGGCGGAAGCGGATCTTCATGGCCTTGAAGCCGCGTGCGATGTAGTGCTCGGCGAGGTCCACGGTCTCTTCGACGGTGCGCAGTGAGCCGGTGGAGGCGTAGGCCGGGCAGCGGTCGCTCAGGCCGCCGAGCATCTTCCACACCGGCTGGCCGGTGATCTTGCCGGCCAGATCCCAGAGGGCGATGTCGAGCGGCCAGGGGCGGCCGTAGTAGAAGTGGAGGTTGTTGAGGACCCGGTAGTGGCGCTAGAGCCCAAGGGGGTCCCCCCGATGAACAGACCCTCGTGCCCCTCGAAGCCGCGCATCGCGTAACCCGCCCCGACGCCGGTAAGCCCTCGTCGGTCGTCACCCGCACCAGCGTCGTGCCGTAGCTGGTCTTGGGCCGGGTGTCGAAGGACGCCAGGTACGGTGGGTCGAGTGGCAGGCTGTGGTGGGTGATGGTGATGCCGGCGATCTTCATGATCGTCTCCTCGGAGCGTGAACTCAGCCGCCGGCGATCGGCGGAAGCAGCGTCAACGTGTCGCCGTCGGCCAGCGGTGTCTCGAAGACGACACCTACAAGGGCATGCGCGGGCAGTCGCGGTCGACGCTCATCGACAGGAGGGTCCGGGAGGACTGGGCCGCATCCGGGTCGACGAGCCTCTACGACCGCGCGCTCGTG
>Ga0209539_1001708_pt1 | contig 11811 bp, 13 predicted proteins | sample BarGraNGADG00312_2_FD_184499 | JGI IMG/M metagenome (GOLD analysis project Ga0209539, IMG submission 184499) | Arctic peat soil microbial communities from Barrow, Alaska - Barrow Graham LP Ref core NGADG0011-312 (SPAdes) (version 2) | ecosystem: Environmental > Terrestrial > Soil > Wetlands >... | reverse complement strand
AGGCATAATAACGAAACAAAATAGGATTCAATTTATATGCAATTTTTCCTCGAAACGAGGAAAAATTGTAGCCTTTGAAAGGCTATCTGAATAGTTACAAATATTTTTAACAAAAAAATCATTTTATTAAAAGATTCGTAACTATTCAGCCTGAGTAAAACAATATCAATAGGCATCTTTATCAAGATTCAATAGGCAAATTTCGATGAGCTGATTTTATTCAACTGTTGGCTATTGAATATGTTTTTCCCTTTTTCATCAGTTAGTAATCAGACGTACCTATTACGTAAAAATCGATATCAATTAACTGTTTTTAATAGGCTGAATAGTTACGAAAAATTTAAACTTTGATACGCCTCTTACTCTCTTAAGTTATTGTCATTTAAGAATTTCTGCCGTATACTTTGCGATCTCGCCGGCCATCTGACTGAGTTTTGCGTTGCCTCCAAGGTCATAAGTTACATACTTACCTTCGGAAATTACGCGCTCAGCAGCTTTGAATATAGCTTCGGATTTCTCTTTTTCACCCAGGTAATCCAGCATCCAGGCTCCTGCAAGCACGGTTGCTACAGGGTTTACTTTATCCTGACCTGCATATTTAGGAGCTGAGCCATGAGCAGGTTCAAACATTGCGAAAGAATCTCCAATGTTTGCAGAATAGATAAGCCCAATACTGCCTACAAGAGCCGAGCATTCCTCACTGATTACATCCATAAAGAGGTTTGTGGAAAGGAGAACTTTTTTGTTGAATATCTGGGGGTTCTTAATTAGCTGCTGGGCAATGTTATCAATATGATAGGGCCAGATCTCGATTCCCGGATAATTCTGCCCAACTTTTTCTACCTCTTCTAAGAAAGAGCCACATGTCAGTTTCAGGATATTGCTTTTATGGATGGGCACAACAGTGTCATAGCCTTTTCTCTTAGCTTCCTCAAAGGCATAGTTGGCAATCTTTCGGGATGCAGTGCGTGTAATCTTCCTGATTGCAATGGAGACATCATCTGTGAGCTGGATTTCTTCTCCGATATAGAGCCCTTCAGTGCCCTCACGCACACATACCATTTCCACATCTCCGAGAGGTGGATTTGAGTTGGGGAAGGTCTTGATTGGCCTGACATTTGCATAGAGGTCATATTTCCTCCTGATAGATACAGCTACACTTCTCGGGGAACCGATCCTGCCGGGAGTAGTTGTCGGGCCTTTAAAACATGCATCTGAGCTATCAAGAATCTCCCATGTCTCATTCGGAATAAGAGAATTGTCTCCGTTTTTCTCCCACCAGCCGGCTCCTGCCTCGCACATCACAAATTCTATATCGGTGCCAGCGGCTTCTGCAACTTTAAGCATCGCATCTACTAATTCGGGGCCTACCCCATCACCTTTGATTACTGCTGCGGTTTTAGTCATATTATCACCGATCCTAAGGTTTGTGTTCGAAGAACCGTAGCGATTGAAAAGCTAAAAAGGGGAACTTTTCGAAAAATACGGTAAGAGCAATTGAATCTTCCCGCATCTCAACGTAAGGCTATATATTTCAAGTTTTGGGTAGTTAGTATTATGCTGAAAGGTATCCACAGGAAGTAAGATTCCAGGTATAAACGCCTGCGCACATTTCTAAAAAATCAAATCAATGTCTTTTGTCCCGAAAATATCAATCGGAAATTCCCGATAATCGAATCAGAACCTCAATCCAATTCAGAAGTCTCAATGAATCTTCGAGGAGTAAGAATGCTTGCAAAAATCCCGATTACCGACAACCATATGCATATCGACCTTAGAGCCAGGGGACTGGAAGCAGTGAAGGACTTTAAGAACTCTGGAGGGACTCATATAATTCTGGTCACCAAACCCAGCTGGTCTCTTGGGGTAATTGTCAAAAAACCAGAGGATTATCTCATGGTCTTTGACGAAACCGTCGAAATCGCATCAAAAATAAAGGGGATAGGTGTTGGAGCTTTTCCAGTGCTTGGAGTCCATCCGGCGGAGATCTCAAAGCTTACTGAGTACATGGAACTGCAAGAAGCTATGGAAATCATGAAGAAAGGCCTTGAGATTGCTTCAGAGTATGTGGGAAAAGGCCTTGCTGTAGGGATTAAGTCCGGACGCCCTCATTACCCTGTGGCTGCAGAAGTTTGGGCAGCTTCGAATGAGATTATGGAATACGCTTTTTCCCTGGGAAAAGAACAGGACTGCGCCGTTCAACTTCATACAGAAAGCGTAGGGGAACCTGAACTTCAGGACATAGCTGAAAGGGCAAGACGAACAGGAATTAAAATGCACAGGGTAGTTAAACATTACTCTCCCCCCCTTGTAAGAGTCTGTGAAGAACTGGGGCTCTTCCCCGGGGTTATCTGTGTTAAAGGGGCAATTGAACAGGCGCTTGAAGAAGGGACACGGTTCATGATGGAGACGGATTATATTGATGACCCTGATAGGCCAGGAGCAGTACTTGGTCCGAAAACAATTCCTAAAAGAACTGTAAAGCTGATGGAGATATATGGCGAAGAGCCTTTCTGGACCATCCATAAGGATAATCCTGAAAAGGTATATGACATAGAAATCGAGCTTTAAAGGTATTGGGAGCGAAAATCAAAAAAAATCTGAAAAAGGTAGTTTTAGAAAGTTAAAGGTTAATGGAGGAGAGTTGGAGCAGTACCGGGTAAAAGGAATAAGATCTAAAATGAAAGGTAGATTAAAGAGTGAGCTGGAGTAAATATTAGAGGGTGAAGATAGAGTTAAAAGCAGAGGGTGAAGAAAAATAAAAGGAAAAACTCTTCGGATTGAACCCTCTGTTCTTCCCGAAAGGAATAACCTGCCGGGAATTGAGTATTGCTGTCGAATAAAGTCTGAAGTTAAGCTATTTTTGCTTTAGAGTTACTTTCTCTTGATTGTCACGATATCTCCTAGGGTTGTATCTTTCTTTAAGTGAGATACTTCCTGCCCTGAGGCATCCACACGCTCCGTAAGTTTAATATTAAGAGTGTGTTCCAATTTCTTTCGAACGGAATCTTCGGGCACGATTTCACTGCGTTCTATCTTTTTGATCAGAGATGCTTTTTCCTTGATATTCTCAGCCAGATCTTCCTGAGACCAGCCTTTGGATTTCCTGGCATCCCGGATAATCTGAACATAGTTGTCCAGGAGTTCATCTTTCAGAATGTCAAAAAAATCCTTTTTTGGCCTCTTTTCAGTTCGTGTTACCGTACGAACTACCGGAGAGACTTTCCTTGATACGGGAGTCCGTTTATCAATGGGTTTACCGTACGGAGCACATTTTTGGCAGACCTGGAGTTCGCTGCTATCAATTGTAATGCATAAAGGTTTCTCGCGGATCTCTGCACCACATATTTCGCACTGCATTTTGATCACTTCGAAAACGCTATATACGGTATGAACTTAAATATTATTCGGAGCTCCATGACTGAAAGTACCAAAAGTAAGGATGAAAGCATGCGCAGTCACCTTGTTAAGCCCGGATCTGTGTATGACGGAATCGAGCCTGGAGAGCTGGGGGAAGTAATTGAAAGCGTCCAGGACCGAGTGAGGCAACTTGAAAGCCGTAACAGTTTCCTGGAAGAGCAGTGCAGCCAGATAGAGTCCGAAAAACGTTATTTGGAAAATCAAAAGATCAAATACGAAAGGGAAATACGAAAGCTGCAGTCTGAACTCGATCGGATGAAAACCTCTCCGCTCATTATCGGCACTGTCATTGATGTGATTAAGAACGATAGGATAATTGTCCGGAGCAGCAATGGACCTCAGTTCCTGGTTAATGTCTCACAATATATTGATGAGAAAAAACTGCTGCCTGGGGCAAAGGTTGCTTTAAACCAGCATACACTTGCCATTGCCGAGGTTATTCCTTCGACGGAAGAGCCTTTTGTTGCTGCAATGGAAGTTCTCGAAAGCGTAGAAGTGGACTATGACCAGATAGGCGGTCTCGATGAGCAAATTCAGGAACTTCAGGAAGCAGTTGAACTTCCCCTCATTGACCCGGAACGCTTTGCTCGCATTGGGATCGAGCCCCCCAAGGGAGTTCTTCTATATGGGCTTCCTGGGACAGGCAAAACCCTGCTTGCAAAAGCCGTGGCTCACAGGACCAATGCAACCTTTATCAGGGTTGTAGGCTCTGAACTTGTACAGAAGTACATTGGGGATGGTTCTAAACTTGTAAGGGAAATCTTCGAGATGGCTCGAAAGAAAGCCCCGAGTATTATCTTCATCGATGAACTTGACTCAATTGCTGCAAGGCGTTTAAATGAAACTACCGGTGCAGATCGTGAGGTTCAGAGAACACTGATGCAGCTTCTTGCAGAGATGGATGGCTTTGACAAAAGGAAAAATATCCGAATCGTTGCAGCAACAAACCGTCCGGATGTTCTTGACCCGGCAATTCTCAGGCCAGGCCGTTTTGACAGACTTGTCCATGTTCCGATGCCAGGCGTAGAAGCCAGAGGAAAAATTCTTGAGATTCACTGCGAAAGGATGATCCTCGCAGGAGATATTGATTTTAAAAAGCTTGCAAAACTAACTGAAGGGATGAGCGGGGCAGACCTTAAGGCAATTGCCACCGAAGCAGGCATGTTCGCAGTCAGAAAAGACAAAAAACTTGTTGAGATGACAGATTTCCTTGAAGCAGTAGGCAAGGTGTCTATAGCTGCGGACACGCAGAAAATGATGCCTGTTGAAAACCTTCCTCAGACTATGTTCGTGTAAATGTCCGACAAACCGCAAGAAGCCCCTGAAGGGGCTTCTTTTTAATAAATATTATGGTTTTTGTGGCAAGATTCAGTTAAAAACGGCAAATCACTAAAGGATCGGCAAACTATTTTTGTGATTCGTACGTAAAGAGCATCTGTGAGTTCAGACTTTCATATTAAACGCGAGATCCGAATTCTGGCTATAGATGACTCTGCGCTTCTTAATAAAAAAGTTATGATAATTGGGACTCTTTTTAGGGGCGGGGACTGGATGGACGGAGTCCTTCGTTCAGATGTCACAAAGGACGGGCTTGACGCTACCGATGTAATCTGCAAAATGATAATAAATAGCAAACATCATGGTCAGATAAGGGCGGTTATGCTTGACGGAATCACTTATGCAGGTTTTAATGTTGTTGATATAGAGAAGCTTTACAGGAAAACCGGGATTCCTGTAATTGTGGTCATGCGGTCACAGCCGGATTTTGAGAAAATCAAATCTGCCCTAAAATATTTTCCTGACGGGGAATACCGCTGGACAATAATAGAAAGAGCTGGAAAAATAGAAAAGATAACTGGTGAAAAAGGGAAGAGTCCTATATATATCCAGAAAACAGGCATAAGCTTAGAAAATGTGAATCAGATAATCCGACTTACTTCAATAAGAAGCAATATTCCTGAACCCTTGAGGGTTGCCCATCTAATTGCAACAGGCGTTGTCCTAGGGGAGTCCAGAGGAAAAGCATGACTGCTTACAGGATCGAGTTCTCAGGGAAGATACTACAGAATATAGAAACGGAATCTAATATAGAAGAATACGGATATATAAACTCAGAAAAAAAGAGAAAGGTAAAAATACAGGAACAGGAGTCAAAAAAAGTATAAAAAATAAATATTTTATGTAAATAAATTAAAAAAAGTATAAACAAAAGAAAAAACGGATCAAAAGAGGACTGAGAGGCAAAAACCTGAGGTTAAGCAGGAAATCAGAGGAACGTTAATAAAATATTAAATTAGTACTGTATTAATTTAAAACTGGAAAAGGAAAACTATTAAATTGGAAACTGTATATGTGATGATTAAAATACGTATGTTCCCTCTTGAAAATAAATATGTTCTTAGTACTATCCGTTAAATATTACCCCGTGAAATGGAGGAAAACAGTAGCATGAGATCCATTGTGGAAGAAGCTCTTGCTCGATCTGCCCTGGAAGGACACTCCAGGCAGGGAGACTATTCAGACTCAGATTACTCTAATTCGGATTCTGACACGGATGCTGAACTTGAAGAGATCCTGAGAAGCCTTAAAACAACCATCAAAGTGGTAGGTTGCGGAGGCGGCGGCTCAAACAGCATCCAGCGTATGATGAACGAAGGTATTCAGGGAGCGGACCTTGTTGCTTTAAATACTGATGCCCAGCACCTCCTTCATATACGCTCCGGCAAAAAGATTCTTATCGGGAGAAAGAAAACTCGCGGACTTGGAGCCGGCAGCCTCCCTCAGATAGGAGAAGATGCTGCAATCGAGAGCATCGATGAGATTAACAGGATTGTCGAAGGCGCTGATATGGTATTCATCACTGCAGGTCTTGGAGGAGGAACCGGGACAGGATCGACACCGATAGTAGCTGAGGCCGCGAGGGACGCAGGAGCCCTTACGATCGCAGTAGTAACCCTGCCATTCAGTGTGGAAGGTCATGTTCGAAGGACCAATGCAGAAGCCGGCCTGGAACGTCTCAGAGATGTTGCAGACACGGTGATAGTGGTCCCGAATGATAAGTTAATTGAAGTAGTTCCAAGACTTCCGCTTCAGGCTGCCTTCAAAGTCTCAGACGAGGTTCTTATGAGAGCCGTAAAGGGCATAACCGAACTGATAACAAAACCCGGGCTTGTAAATCTTGATTTTGCGGATATCAGAACTGTTATGCAAAACGGAGGCGTTGCAATGATCGGGCTTGGAGAAGCGGACGGTGAGAACAAAGCTGTCGAATCCGTACAGAAAGCTCTGCGCAGCCCACTCCTTGATGTAGACATCTCAGGTGCGACCTCTGCCCTTGTTAACGTGGTTGGAGGTCCTGACATGACAATTTCGGAAGCTGAGTCTGTGGTTCAGGAAGTTTACAGCCGGATAGACAGCAATGCCCGCCTGATCTGGGGTGCCCAGATTGATCCTGACCTCGAACAGACCGTACGTACTATGATCGTGATCACAGGGGTAACATCTGCCCAGATTTACGGTCATGGAAATGACAAGAATATTACATTTAAATATGGAATTGATTTTGTAGAGTGATTAAACCAAAGACAAATGGGCAGTGTCGCGAATTTGCTGTAAATTGAAGTCAAATCTTTGCACACTGTATTGATTTGGTTCCCCAATGTGGAATTTCCTTTCCAGAACTTCTTTGGGGATTTGTGATTTTACAAAAAAAATCGACACACTGCCGGCAAATGAGATTAAAATATTCGGTTGGAGAGAAAATACTGTTTTCCTCTTAATGCAAAAATAAGGAATAGAATATAAATCCAATCGAAAACTATTTTTATGGCAAATGCCGTATGATGCCGATACAACTCTTTATCAAAAACGAAAAATGTTGACTGATATGATTCAGAGTTTGAAGAGTATCTAGTACAATATAGTACAATATCAAAATTTTTTGAAGTATCGGAATCTTTGCCAGTGATATCTTCATATAATAGGAATTAATAATATAAACCGCCCGGTCCTTCCTGAAAGATAAGTTCAAATATCTTGCATGCAAAAATGCAAATTTGGAAAACATATAGGGAGAGCCGCAAGCGAAAAACTCAAGATAAGATAAAATAAATACAGAAAACCTGGATGTGATTTAATTGGTAGAATCCCCGTTTGAATCAAAAATAACTGTAGAAAGCATTGGTCAGGCACTTCGGGCATACCTGAGAGTCCTGAAACTTACAAAAAAACCGTCCAGGGAAGAGTTCTTGACCATCGCTAAAGTTGCAGGTATCGGTATTCTGGTTATAGGGGCAATAGGGTTTATTATATATGTATTGCTGACAATGTTGCCCCAGTGGGTGGCCAAATGAGTGAGGATTCACAGATATTTGTAATCAAAACCACAGCAAACCAGGAAAGATCGGTTGCAACGGCTCTTGCCAGAATTTCGAAAAAGGAGAAATTAGATATAAGGGCAATTCTGGCTCCTGACGAGCTAAAAGGATATGTCCTTGTCGAGACTCCTAAATCTGGAATCGTTGAACTGGCAATCCAGATCATTCCCCATGCACGGGCTCTTGTGAAAGGGAGTTCTTCAGTTGCTGAGATTGAGCACTTCCTTAAACCTAAACCAATAGTAACCGGTATCAAGGAAGGGGCTATAATTGAGGTCACTTCAGGACCCTTCAAAGGGGAGAAAGCTCGGGTTAAAAGAGTTGACGAAGGGCATGAGGAAATTACTGTGGAACTGTTCGATGCTGTGGTCCCAATCCCCATCACGATTCGCGGCGATACTGTCAGGGTACTCAAAAAAGAAATTGATTAAAGCCGTTTTCGCATGGGAAAATACCGAAAAATTCCAGCTTATCAGTAAATAAATCGTAACTATCCAGCCTGGGTAAAACAATATCAATAGGCATCTTTATCAAGATTCAATGGGCAAATTTCGATGAGCTGATTTTATTCAACTGTTGGCTATTGAATATGTTTTTCCCTTTTTCATCAGTTAGTAATCAGACGTACCTATTACGTAAAAATCGATATCAATTAACTGTTTTTGATAGGCTGAATAGTTACAATAAATCACTAGTATTCAGTGGATTAAAAGAGATCTGCAAACTTTATACTTATTAAAATCGGTGAGACTCAGATGACTAGTATTGTTGAAGCACTTGTCCCGGGAGGAAAAGCGAGTCCTGGACCACCTTTAGGTCCGGCGCTTGGCCCACTCGGGGTAAACATAAAAGAAGTGGTCGAGAAGATCAATGAAAAAACTAGGGACTATAATGGAATGCAGGTCCCTATAAAAGTAATTGTTGACGATAAGAAAAATGTTGAGATCGAAGTAGGCACGCCTCCTACTGCATCCCTGATTATGAAAGAGTTAGGGATTCAGAAAGGGTCGGGAAATGCAGGAAGTGAAGTTGTTGGAAACCTCATGATCCCGCAGGTCATAAAGATCGCCCGCATGAAAAAGGAAGATGTGCTTTCTTATGATCTTAAATCAACAATGAAAGAGGTAATGGGTACCTGTGTCCCTATGGGTGTTAACGTAGAGGGAGTCAAGGCCAAGGACTGCCAGAAGGCACTCGATCAAGGCAAGTTCGATGATTTGCTTGCTGACGAGAAATGGTAAGCCTTCCAATCCCTTTATTATTAAATCCGGAGTTTGATTACACACCAATAGTTTTAAATTGGATACCACTAATAGCTCAAGAACCTTGGATACCGTTCTACTGGTAAATCAAAAAGAGTTATTAGCGGCTTACTGTTAAGAGTAACAGAACCCGGATCCATAGGGAAGCCCTAAAACCAACCGTAGTAAGCCGAAAGGGCTGCTTGGACAAGGAGTTCAAACACTACGGGGAGGAACAAGATGGCAGAAAAGAGTATGCTGGAAGCTGTCAAGAAAGTACTTGAGGAATCGCCAAAACGCAACTTCTCTGAAAGTGTGGACCTGGCGATTAACTTAAAGAACCTTGACATGAACCAACCGAAGAACAGAGTCAATGAAGAAATTATTCTTCCGCACGGGCTCGGAAAAGAACTGAAGATCGGCGTTTTTGCAAAAGGTGATGTAGGCCTGAAGGCAAAGGCTGCCGGTGCTGCGTATGTTATTTCTGATGTTGAGCTCGAAGAACTGGCAGCTGATAAGAATAAAGCCAGGACTCTTGCAAATGAATGTGACCTTTTTATCGCAGAAACCCAGTTCATGCCGATGATCGGTAAGAACCTTGGTATTGTTCTTGGACCTAGAGGTAAAATGCCTATTCCGCTCTTACCTAACAAGGATGTAGGCGAATTGATCCAGAGCAAGCAGAATGCGGTCAAACTCAGGTCAAAAGACAGGCTTACCTTCCATGTGGCTGTCGGGAGAAGAAATATGAGTCCCGACAACCTTGCCGAGAACATTGAGACTGTTGTATCCAGACTGGAGCGTGTCCTGGATAAGGGCAAGCACAACCTTAGAGCAGTCTATATCACGACAACAATGGGAAAATCAGAGAGGGTGGTGTAAATGGCAGAAGAAAGGCATCACACCGAGTACATCCCGCAGTGGAAAAAGGATGAGATCGAAAACATAAAGGAACTTATTCGGTCTCATAAGGTCTTCGGGATGGTAGGGATCGAAGGCATTCTTGCAACCAAGATCCAGAAGATTCGCCGGGACCTCAAAGACGTTGCGGTGCTCAAAGTCTCCAGGAACACCCTTACAGAGCGGGCTTTAAACCAACTCGGAGAAAGCATTCCCGAGATGAACAAATACCTTGACAAACAGACTGCTCTTGTATTTACTAACGAAAGTCCTTTCAAGCTTTATAAAGTGCTCGAACAGACAAAGTCTCCGTCTCCTATCAAAGGAGGCGCAATAGCTCCTGTGGACATTATCGTTCAAAAGGGGCCCACCAGTTTCCCTCCTGGCCCTATTCTGGGAGACCTCCAGAGCGTAGGGATTCCCGCCTCAATTGAAGCTGGAAAAGTTGCGATAAAGGAAACAAAGGTTGTCTGTAAAGCAGGTGAGGCAGTTCCGCGGAAACTCGCAACCATGCTCTCAAAGCTGGAGATATACCCTCTTATTATAGGACTGGACATGAGAGCCGCCTATGATGAAGGGACAATTTACGAGCCTGAACTCCTTGCGATTGATGAAAGTCAGTACTTCTCTGATATTATCAGAGCAACTCAGAACGCTTTCAATCTCTCTGTCAACACTGCATACCCGACAAGTGCAACAATCGGCACCCTGTTGGCAAAAGCCTTTGCAGAAGCAAAGAATCTTGGTGTCAATGCTGTTGTGTTTGATTCAGGAGTTATGGATGCCCTGCTGGCAAAAGCCTATGTCCAGATGACATCAGTTGCTTCCAAAGCCGCAGATAAGGATGCAAACGCAGTAGATGATGACCTGAGGAAAGTTCTCGGAGCCGCAGCAAGCGCAGCCGCAGCAGCCACAACAACCGAGAAAAAAGAAGAAGTGAAGGAAGAAAAAGTAGAAGAGGGAGAAGAGGACCATGCCGAAGAAGATGGAATGGCTGGTCTCGGTGCCCTTTTCGGATAAATAAATTTACACTAATTACGCTATTTAAATTTAGGTGATCAACAATGGAATACATATATGCAGTTCTCTTATTGCACAATTCTGGTAAAGCAATTACCGAAGAAGCAATCACTGTCGTTCTCAAGGCAGCAGGTATCGAAGTGAACGAATCCAGGGCAAAGGCCCTTGTCGCAGCCCTTGATGGTGTAGACATCGAAGAAGCAATTTCAAAGGCCGCATTTGCAGCTCCAGCAGCCGCAGCTCCAGCAGCCGCAGCCCCGGCAGCCGCAGCAGCTCCTGTTGAAGAAGAGGAAGAGGAAGAAGACACCTCTGAAGAAGATGGAATGGCCGGTCTCGGCGCCCTCTTCGGATAAATATATAAATATAACTATACCTACAGCTCGCCTCTCAGGGCGAGCATCCTTTTTTTAGATTTCAGGCTTTACGAATTAATTTAAAGCCACAGCATTGAGACTGGCAGTTTTCCCTTTTAAATCCACTTTTATTATTATTATTATTATTTCAGAATCTATTTTATGAATTTTTAGAGTCATGTCTATAACGTAATTTTAGAATGCAAAAAAGGGTCGTGTACACGAATTAATGATCAATTCCAAAAAAGTGAGCACATCCCCTGCATTTTAGGGGAATGTAGAGAAATTCTTGTGCTTACGGTTTTCAATAATTCACATCCACGACCCAAAAAAGATATAGTAAAAAACTCATAAATAGAATGAATTTGTTTATAATGTAAAGTCTTTTTGTATCCTCTTCAAATTACATGGTAAAAAGTAAATTTCTCAGTATCCTCTTTAAATTTCATGGATACAGTCCCAAGTGAAATATAATATTATCTCCATATTTATATTCACTTT
>Ga0209539_1001704_pt1 | contig 11817 bp, 2 predicted proteins | sample BarGraNGADG00312_2_FD_184499 | JGI IMG/M metagenome (GOLD analysis project Ga0209539, IMG submission 184499) | Arctic peat soil microbial communities from Barrow, Alaska - Barrow Graham LP Ref core NGADG0011-312 (SPAdes) (version 2) | ecosystem: Environmental > Terrestrial > Soil > Wetlands >... | reverse complement strand
ACAGACATCCAGCCCCAGGAATGACTCGATGTCCGAGCGCGTGACGAGGTCCCGCGATCCCATGGAACGGTTCACCAAGATCTCGATCGGAGGCCCTCCGCCGCGACGGTGCAGCCCGGCCAGGGCCCGGCGCGCTCCTCCCAGGCTCGCGAGCTCGGGAGTGACGACGAGTACGACCAGGTCCGAAGCCGAGAGAAGCCCGGCGGTGAAGGGGTCCATCGAAGCCCGTGTGTCTATCACGACGTTATGGAAGGTCGAAGCCAGCGTGCTGACCAGCGCGAAGGCCTGCTCGGCCGATGGGCGCTCCGCAGCTTCTTTTCCCGCTGACGGTACAAGCCTGGCCCCGCACTTGCAGGTCGCGATCGCGTCGCGGAGCAGTTCGCCTGACAGGTCGTCGAGCGCGGGTATGATGTCGTCGGTGGTCAGCGTCGAGGTCCCCGACGGCGCGTCGAGCCGGTAGTGCAGACAGCCTCTTTCCAGGTCGGCGTCCAGCGCGACCACGTCCATCCCGGCGCCCGCGAGCGCGCCGGCGACTTCGGCAGCGACTGTGGTCACGCCTGTCCCGCCCTTGCTGCCGTGGAACGCCACGATGCGGGGCGCCTGGCCCGTGCCGGGCCCTTCAGATATTGACTGGCGGGTGTCGCGTTGTGTTGTTCGCATAGGCGGTTCTTCGAATGAGGCACGCGGGTCGTCCTGGACAAACCAATACAAGCAAATGTTACCAAGGCAAGCTCTCGAGGTCAACCAGCGATGGAGCGATATCGAGCGCTTGTGATGCGAATCAAGAACACGAGTTCTGTTGCCGATGTAAACAAAGCGTGGAAGATGCTGGCATACCATTGTCCCCTGCGTATCCGGGGGGCAATAATTGCGTTATCTAAGTTTGTCAGGATTCGGCATCGATGCTGGACCGTCCAGCCGGCGCCCCGGGCCGGCCGTAGTTCTTGCTTCGTCAAGGGGGTAGTGCTGTGAAATCCGTCTGGAACAAAGTTGGGAAATGCGCGCTGGTATCCGTTACGGCTGCGGTCGTAGCTGTGCTTCTGGCGCTGCTCCCTGTCACCATGGCGCAGGCCGCCCCGGCAACGGGGACCTGGGTGAAGACGCGGACGGGAAACATCGAGAGCAATTTCCGTGACACCTTTTTCCTTTCTAACGGCACCGAGGGGTGGGCGGTAGGTACTCCATGGCTGGATGCTGCCACCATGAACATCTACCACGCCTGGCACACTAACGACGCGGGAATGACCTGGACTCCCCAGGTGGCTGTGCCGGACGCGTCTGTCGCGCTGACCGAGATGCTGAGCGTATATTTCAGAAACCAGAACCTGGGTTGGACATGCGGCCAGATGGGCGTCATATCGCGGTGCACCGACGGCACTACGGGCGTCTGGGAGGTCACGAGGAAGGGGACCTCGGCGGAGGTGCTCCAGGAAGTGTTCGCGACGAGCGACACCGACGTCTGGGCGGTCGGGGTCAATGTCCCGAACCAGGCTGACCCTTCGACATGGTCGCCGCTGGTCGTGAAGTCCGAGCAGGGCGGCCAGCTCGGCACCTGGCACTCCCTCGACCTGAAGAGCATCGCTTACGCCGACGCGAACAACGGCTGGGCCGTCGGCCCGGGCGGGACGATAATCCACACCATCAACGGCGGCACCAACTGGGGCTTCGAGACGAGCGGCACGCCGAAAGACCTTAACGCGGTCTACGCCGTCAGCCCGACGGAAGCGTGGGTCGCGGGCGCGAGCGGAACGATCCTGCATACGACTGACCAGGGCGCGACATGGAGCTCCGACTTCAGCGCGAACGCGGTGTTCTCCCTGAACCCGACCCACACCTGGGTGGCCGGTTCCCAGGGCGCGATCCTCTTCTATGACGGAACGGCCTGGACCGTTCAGGGCAACGACGTCAAGTTCAAGATCAACGCGATCAAGTTCATTAACGCGAACTATGGCTGGGCCGTCGGCGACGGCGGGCTCAACCTGTATACGACCAACGGCGGCGGCGCGTGGAACCCCGGGCCGGTGGTCGCGGGCAACTTCAACAGCGTGTCGGTATTTGACGACTCGGGCGGCTCCGGCAATTACCTTATAAGGATCTGTGGGGCGGGTGGCGTCTACTTCCAGACAAGTGACGTGTCGCCCGGCGGCGCGCCGGCAGCGTGGACCGCGGCCATCACGCCGCCTCCTGCTGTAAACCTGAACGGGATGGATTTCTCCGACGCGTCTCACGGAGTAATAGTAGGCGCGGCGGGGACGATCCTCTACACCGTCAACGGCGGCTCCGACTGGTTTGCGGCTCCCGGCGCTCGCACAACGAAATTCACCGCCGTGGCGCACGGAGCTGCGGTCCCGGGCGGGAACCCTGAGACCTGGATCGCAGTCGGCGAGAACGGCGCGTTCTGGCAGTCGCGCAACGCGGTCTCGGTCAACGCGATGTGGAACCCCGTCACGGTCAACGACGTCGCCGCGATCGATGCGACCACGCGGTTCTACGTCGGCACCTCCGGCATGATCCTCAAGGAGACCGCCGGCCCGACGTGGGCGGTCTTGAACTCAACAACGGCGCAGACGCTCAGAGCGGTGGCGGTCGTGAACGCAACCACCGTGCTTACCGTGGGAGAGAATGACACGATGCTGGTGACCGACGACGGCGGGACAACGTGGAACCCGCTGCCAGCCACCGGCCTGCCCACTCAGTGGAATGACATCACTGCCCTGGTTGACGGAGGCTCGGGCTATGCGCGCGTAGTCGGGAACGGCGGACAAGTACTTACATATAAAGAGGGAGACCCGACCTGGACGACTCCCGCCTCGACGCCCCCGGGCTCGCCCAACCTGAACACGGTACAGTTCCTCAACAAAGACGTCGGCTGGGCGATGGGACAGGGCGGGGTCGTGTGGCAGACGATGGACGCCTCGAGTGCGACGCCTCACTGGACCGAGACGCACCTCAACGCAACGTGCGCACTGGCGTCCAACAACGTCTACTACGTAGGGGACGGCGGCACGATCATCCACTGGGACGGCAGCGAGGCGACTCTCGAGTTCAACGCCGCCGGCTGGACCAGCGAGAACCTGCGCGCGGTCAGCTTCGCCAACTCGGGCAACGGCCTTGCGGTCGGCGACAACGGTTACGTGACTGAGTTCACCGCCCCCGGCGGAGTCCCGACATGGTCGACACCCCACCAGGTCGGCGCCCCGAACCCCAACCTGCGCTCGGTCGTCATGACCGCGAACGACGCGGGCATCGCCGTCGGCGCCAACGGGTACGTGACCGAGTACAGCGCGCCCGGCGGAGTGCCGACGTGGTCGGCTCCTCACCAGGTCGGCGGCGCCACCAACCCGAACCTGAACGGGCTCTCCCTCCAGTGGGTCACGGACCATTACGAGGGCTATGCGGCGGGTGACGACGGCTCCGGCAACGGCTACACCGTCAAGTACAACAACGGGACCTGGGACGCTTCGGTCGCTGTCGTGGGGGCGCCAAAGCTCAACTCCTTGTGGCTCAACTCCATGTCTTCCGGCGTTGCTGTCGGTGACAACGGCTACTACGTCGATCTCACCGCTCCCGACACGTGGGCCGCTCCCGCACGGGTCGGAGGCGCGAACCCGAACCTGTTCGGCATCTCGCTGCCGGCGGGTGATTCAGGCTTTGCAGTCGGTGGAAACGGCACGACCGGGTACAGGGTTCCCCGGACTTCCGGAACGTTCGGCGCGCCTGTCAGCATGGGAGCGGGCACGAAGGACCTCTCGGGTATCGGCTTCCCGTCCGGTGACGCGAACAACGGCTTCGCGGTCGGGCAGAGCCGTACCGCCTGGACTTACAACGGCACGGCCTGGAGCGCGCAGTCGGCGATCGCGGGTACGAACGACATCTATTCGTTCGACCTCACGCCCTCCACCCAGAGCGGTTGGACATCGGGCGCCAGCGGAAAGCTCTACCACTTCACCGGCGGATTGTTCGTGGTGGACTTCGCCGGCTCGACCGACCTCTACAAGATCAGCGCCCCCTTCGTAGGCTTCGCAATGGCGGTCGGCAAGGGCGGCGTGTATGCCACCTACAATGGCACATCGTGGTCGACGGCAGCCTTCGCGGGCGGGAACGACCTGTTCGGCGTCGCCTTCACGGACGCCAGCCACGGCGCGGTGGCCGGCGGCGGAATGACCATCTGGTCGACCACGAACGGCACGTCCTGGAACCACCCGTCGGGCATCGACGTGACGACGAGATCGTTCACGGGGGTCAGCCTTGTCGACAGCGACCACGGCTGGACGTGCGGCGATGCCGGCACGCTGTACCGCTACGACCACGGCGTCATCAACCCGCTGACCAGCGGGACGACCCAGAACATCAAGGGCGTATCGATGAACGGCGTCTCGAGCGGCTTCGCCGTCGGTGACGCCAGGACTATCCTCGCGAACGCGTCGGCCGACACCTGGACGACGCTGAGCAGAATAAGCGGCGCGGCCACCATCAACGGGATGACTTTCCCAACGGCCGGCAACGGCTGGTTCGCCGGCGCGGCGGGCTTCGTGCTGAAGTATGACAAAGGCACCTTCGTCCGGCAGGACGTGACCACTACCGAGGACTTCAACTCTATCTCGCTCGCGTGGGACGGCACCAGCCAGTACGTGGGCGCGGCCGTAGGCACGCATGGTAAGGTCAGCTTCACTGGTGACTCCGGCACAGGATGGATTAACGCGACCGGCGTGGGCACGACCGTCGACCTAAACGGCATCGAAGTACTTTCGCCTACCAAGGCGATCCTCTGCGGCGACTACGACACAGGCAACGTCGGAACTGTCCGGAGGTCTGGCGACGGTGGGCACACCTGGACCACCGGGACTCCCATGGACATGACCGGCAACCACCAGGACCTCAAGTCGATCTCGTTCGGAGACGCGACTCACGACCAGGCCTGGGTGGTCGGCACGCACGGCGTGGTCTTCACCACCACCGATGCGGGCAGCACCTGGACCGCTCAGACGAGTGGCGTAGGAGCGGACCTCAACACGGTCAGCGCTCTCTACGACGGCGGCCTCTCCGACTACGTCGTTTCGGCTGCAGGAGCCGCGCGTACCATAATCCGCAGCGTGAGCGCCGGCGCCCTCTGGACTAATCAGTCCTACATCCCAAGTCCAGGCGCACTGACGTCGGGTTCCGCATACGATGCGAACAACGTCTATTTCTGCGGCGCGGCCGTCGGAACAGGCGGCCTGATCGAGCGCACCAGCAACGGGGGCGCGACCTTCATGCCCGACTTCATCGGCGCCGTGCCCACGTTTAACGCGATCCACGCTTATAGCGGCAGCGCGATATGGGCCGTCGGCGATCTCGGCTGGGCGATGTTCAACGGAGGCGGCGGTTGGGCTCCGCAGGTATCACACGCGGGTGTCACTCTGCGCGACGTCGCGGTTGGCTACGATGGAGGAGCACTCAGTGCCTTCATCGGTGTAATGGTCGGCGATAACGGGACCATTATGATAAGCACAAATGCATCAGCAGGCGACGGCAACTGGGTTGCTGGCGGGCCGAATTTCAACAAGAACGATCTGTACGGCTGCACGATGAGAGTCTGGGATGGCGGCCCGTATGTGTCGTACACGGTTGGCGACGCCGGGACCGTCCTCGCCACTTCTGACGGAGGAATCAACTGGAATCTGCGACAGGGCCCCTCCAATAAGCTCAACGCGACCAGCTTCTACGACAGCCTGCATGGCTGGGCTGTCGGAGCCAGGGGCTGCATCTTCGCGACTGCTGACGGCGGCTCCACGTGGACCCTTCAGGGCGGCGGGACCTACAACGACCTCACAGGCGTGTACGCGGCCGACGCCACCCATGTATGGGCGGTCGGCACCGCAGGCACCGTCATCTTCTTCAACGGCACGGACTGGGCGTCCCAGGACGCCGGCGCGCCATATAACGACTTCCTGGCCATATCAGGAACGGACGCCACCCACGTGTGGGCGGTAGGTGCCCTTTCCGCGCCGCCTGATCCGTTGGCGACCATCCGGTTCTTCGACGGCAGCTGGCACAACCAGGATGCCGACGCCGGGACTGTCGCCCTGCGCGGCGTGTCCGCCGCGGACGCGACGCACGTATGGGCGGTCGGCGACCAGGGCGAGGTCCTTTTCGGCAACGGGACTACCTGGTCCGTGCAGCGGGCCGCGGACGCGATGACGCCTGACCTGCACGCCGTCAGCGCCCCGACCACGACTGAGATCTGGGCGACCGGCGTGGGCGGCACTGCCATCCGCTCGACGAACGCAGGCACGGACTGGACCGTCCTCAACACCGACACCGGGGTCGGGCCGACCACGGCCGACCTGAACGGCGTCAAGTTCGTGAACGACCAGAACGGCTGGGCGGTGGGCACATTCCAGGTCGGGCTCGAGGAAGCCAAGGTCATCTACACGACCGACGGAGGCAACTCCTGGACGAACGGGGTCAGCGCGACCGGCGTCGCTCACAACCTCTACGGAGTGACCGCCGCATTCAACGGCGTCAACTGGGACTTCTTCGCTGTCGGTGACTGGGGCCTCGTCCAGAAGACGGGCAACTCCACCGCGGCTCCAGTGATAACGCCGCCGCTCAGCCCGACCAGTGGGACGGTCAGCCCGCCCACTCTGGTCACGATCGACGGAAGCGGCTTCGGCGCGGACCAGGCCACCGTAAACGGCCGCGTGCTGTTCAATGGCGGGGTCGAGGGAACGGTCGCGCCGGGCGACTGGAGCCCCATCCAGGTCAAGGCCACTGTGCCATCCGGCGCATACGGCTGGCAGGCGAACGTGAGGATCAGTACAGACGGCGGCACCTCTAACGGCGCGCCCTTCACGGTAACGCCATCGATAGCGACGGTGACTGCTTCCGCTACGGGCGGAGACACTGTGACGATCGCCGGTGAGGGCTTCGGTCCGGATCCGGGCGCCGGCCACAGGGCCGAGGGCGAGCACCATGTCACAATCGGCGGGTCCCTGATACAGGACGCCGACGTGACATCCTGGTCCACAACACAGATACAGGTCACGCTGCCCAACGACATACCTCCCAGTGCCACAGCGGGAGTGCAGGTGACCGCCGAGAACGCAGGCAACATGAGCAACACGTTCAACATGACGGTCGTGCCGACGGTCACCTCACTCGACCCCACCAGCGCGCAGCCCGGCGACGTTGTCACGATACATGGCACCAACTTCGGCACGGTTGCCGCGGGCAGCCGCAGCACGGACGTCGACCATGTCTCAATAAACACGTCAACCGGCTATCAGCGCATCGTCGACGACGGGTCTCCAACCAGCCCGTTCACCGGCTGGTCGCCGACATCGATCGATGTCGAGATCCCGTATACGTTCGGCTCGTTCGAGCCTCGCACCGGTAACGTCACGGTCACCGCTGCCTCGCAGGCGAGCAACAACACGAACCTCCCCATACTGTCGAAGATTGATAGCCGCTCTCCGGCCAACGCCATGGTCGGCGACCCGGTCACCATCAACGGCGAGTGCTTCGGGGACCCGCAAGGCGCGAGCACGGTGACCTTCAACGGGACAGGCGCCGGCACCGCGACCACATGGCACGATAACCAGATAGTCGTCGACGTGCCGGCTGCGGCGACCTCGGGCAACATCAAGGTCACTACAGCGGACGGAGACAGCAACACAGTCGGGTTCCTCGTCAATCCGCACGCGGCATCTCTGAGCGCCCCCTCCGGGCGCGTCGGTGATGCGCTCACGATAACAGGCTCGGGCTTCGGCGCCACCCAGGGCGCGAGCACGGTCTCGATCGGAGGCGCGGCGGCTACCGTGACTCACTGGGGCATCAGCTCGATAACGGCCACTGTGCCGAACGGCGCCGTGACCGGAAACGTGGTGGTCACCACGGCCGGCGGGCCGAGCGAGAACCTGCCGTTCACGGTGATGCCGAAGATAACGACCATCAACCCGACGACCGGAACGCCCGGCGTGACTTCGGTCACGATCACAGGGTTCACGTTCGGCGCCACACAAGGAGCGAGCACGGTCAAGTTCCACGGCGTCACCGCGACCGCGGTGTCCTCGTGGAGCAGCACTCAGATCATCGCGACCGCGCCGACGGGCTGCACCACCGGCAACGTCGTGGTGACCACGGCCGACGGAGACAGCAACGGCGTCGCCTTCAGCGTGGGGCCGTACATCAACTCGGTGACGCCGGACCACGGGCCGCCCATGGGCGAAGTGACGATAGCCGGTGTGAACTTCAAGAACGCGCAAGCCGCGGGTACCGTGAAGTTCAACGGCGTGGACGCCGGGACGGTGACCTCCTGGACCAACAGTTCGATCAAGGTCAAGGTCCCTTATGGGGCCAAGACCGGCAACGTCGTCGTAACGACCAGCGAAGGAGCGAGCAACGGGTTCCCGTTCACCATCGGGCTCTCCAACACCTACTACTTCGCGGAAGGCACGACGAGGCCGAACTTCGAGGAGTGGCTCTGCCTCATGAACCCGAACGCGCAGGCGGTTAACGTGACCATGACTTACATGCTGGGTGACGGCACCACCAAGGTGCAGACCGTCTCGATACCCAAGACCAGCCGCATGACGTTGTTCGTCCCCGACGCTGTCGGCGCCAACAAGGACGTGTCGACCAAGGTCGAGTCCGAGCAGCCGATCGTCGCCGAGCGCCCGATGTACTTCAACTACGGAGGCGTCTGGACGGGCGGACACGACGTGATAGGGGCGATCTCCCCCGCGCAGGACTGGTACTTCGCCGAGGGCAACACGCGCGACGGCTTCGAGGAGTGGATCTGCCTGCAGAACCCCAACGCGCTGCCGGCCAACGCGACGATCACATACATGCTGCCCGGCGGGCAGAACCAGGTGCAGCAGGTCGTCATCCCGGCGACCAGCCGCAAGACCATCTCGGTGAAGGAGTTCCTCGGGCCCAACAAGGACTGCTCAGCCAAGGTGCACGCCGACAGGGGCGTGATCGCCGAGCGCCCGATGTACTTCGTCTACAAGCCAGGGACCAACAACTGGACCGGCGGCCATGACGTCATCGGGGCGAACGCTCCGGGCAACGAGTGGTACTTCGCCGAAGGAACGACCCGTACCGGGTTCGACGAGTGGCTCTGCCTCCAGAACCCCGGCGCAGAGCAGGCGCAGGCCAACATCGAGTATATGCTCTCGACGGGCGAGGTCAGGACCCAGATCGTCAACGTGCCGGCCCTGTCGCGTGTCACGGTGGACGTGGTCAGCTTCCTGGGGCGCGGGCAGGACGTGTCGATGCACGTCGTATCCGACAAGGCGATCGTCGCCGAGCGGCCGATGTACTTCGACTATGTCGGCCTGACCGGTGGCAGCGACGTCATAGGGTCGACCTGCAGCACGGGCAACTGGTACTTCGCTGAAGGCGCGACCCAGAACGGGTTCCAGGAGTGGATGAGCATCCAGAACCCGGGCGACGCGGCCGCGACCGTGACGATCACGTACATGCTCGGCACGGGACAGAACATCGACAAGCAAGTCGTCGTCGGGCCTCATTCGAGGAGCACGGTCGACGTGAACAGCGCGGTCGGCTGGGGCCAGAACGTCTCGGCGCGCATGACATCATCACAGCCTGTGATCGTTGAAAGGCCCATGTATTTCAACGACCACGGGTGGACCGGCGGACACGACGTCGTGGGGTTCCACTACTGATAACCGAAGGCTGACCAAACAGTATGACATCAGGCCGCGAGCGCGAGCTCGCGGCCTGTTACTTTGACGACAGGGCTGCTCTGCTGGAGTTCGCATGGCGCCGGGGAATATCGGCATTAGGAGGCGCTCGGCGCGCCCGACGTGGTTGATACTTGCGGATTGTTGACCATGAGGTCAAAATAATATTCACAAATGAGAAAATATAGTATACTCAAGTTAACCATTCTTAACTATAGATAACTGAAGGCACTGATGGCGCAGGGGTTAGGTATACCTTTCCCATTTTTCTGCCCTCTTGAATGGACTAGATGGCGTTCCTGTCAAAAGCGGAGTAATGAATGGCGAGCGAAGCCGGAATCCGTGGGCTGGTCAAAAAGGCCAAGAGCCGAGACCCCGAGGCATTCGGGATGCTCTATGACGAGTACGTCGATCAGATCTTCCGGTATGTATATTACAAGGTCGGAAACCTCCCCGAATCGCAGGACCTCACCGGGCAGACTTTCCTGAAGGCGTTCGAGAACATCGATTCTTACGAGATGCGTGACGTCGCCTTCAGCTCCTGGTTGTACAGGATCGCGCACAACCTCGTGGTGGACTTCTTCCGCAGGGAATCGAAGCGGGAGAGCGTTCCGATCGACGACCAGCCGCCGACGGTCTCACCCCGCGGGAACCCCGTGGAGACCGTCCTCGCGGACCTCGAAAGCGAGCGCCTCTACAAGGCGATGCACAAGCTGACACACAACCAGCGAGAGGTCCTGGTCCTGAAGTTCATCGACAATCTCTCCAACGCGCAAGTCGCAGAGATCATGGGAATATCGGTCGGAGCGGTGAAGTCCACACAGAAGCGCGGGCTGCTCTCCCTCAACAGGATCCTCAGCAACTCGAGCGGCACCGACTACCTCGAGAGGGCCTGAGAGGCCCGATTATTCGCCTTCCGGGATGTTTTTCCTCTTATTGGTGAGCCCAGACCGTATCTTTACGGGCAAAGCGTCGTTTAAGCAAGCGGGAATTGATGTGACGTGTCCGGTGTGAAAGGTGGGAAGTGGTTCGCTTGAATGAAGATTCAGGTAACCTTTTTGACAGGTTGCTCGGTGTAGTCCGCAAGGACCGCAGCAAGCTCGATCCGATCTTGAGCAAGCACGCCAAAGCGCGTGACGAGCTCGAGCCTGTCCTCAAGACAGCTATCGTGATCGAGAGCGTAGAGCAGCCCACTATGTCTGCCAAGGCCAGGCAGGACTACCGGCAGAGGGTGCTATCCCTCGGCGCAGCCGGTTTCACGGCCGCGGCAGTCACGGCGGGGGCCGTGAGTCGAAGCGCAGTCAAAGTGCGCCCGGCGTCGCAGGATCCTGGCCGCAACTTCCTGTTGCGTCCGAGGATGCAGTCTCTCGTAAACATCGTAGTGATTGTCGCCATGCTCTTCTTCGTGATCGTGGCAGGCGTCATGGCACTGCCGGTCAAGACCCCGGTAGGTAAGCTCATCGGCGAGCTGGCGAACCACCGCTACCTGCTCGAGGGCATCATGAAGAACTCCGACCCGAAGGTCATGGCCAAGGCCATGAACGAGAACCCTGAGTTCCTCGTGGCGATAGTCAGCGAGCTTCCACCGCAGGTCGTCGCCCTCGCGATGAACAAGAACCCCGAGATGACCATCAAGCTGGTCTCTCAGCTCGATCCGAAAGCGCTGGCCGTCCCGATCAACGGTAACGGGAAGGTCATCGCCGACCTCATCGGCAACCTCGACCCCGCGATGCTCGCGCGCATCATCAACTCCAACACGCAGATGAGCGCGGACCTCATGCAGTACCTGGATCCTCAGGTGATAGCGCTCGTGGTCAACCAGAACGGGCCGTTCCTCTCGAGGCTGATCGGCAGCCTCTCCCCGGTCGTGATAGCGGACGTCGTCAACCAGAACGGCCCGTTCATCAGCGCCATCATGGGAACGATGGACCCGCAGGCCACGGCGATGATGATCAACAATAACGGGCCGTTCATCTCGGCCCTCGTCTCCAGGCTCAACGCCGACGTTCTCGCCAACGCGGTGAACTCCAACGAGGCGTTCATCATGGCGACGATGAAATACTCGAACCCCGACGTGATAGCCGGGGTGGTCAACGCCAACGGCGACTGGCTGGCGAGCCTGGTCGGC
>Ga0209539_1001702_pt1 | contig 11820 bp, 10 predicted proteins | sample BarGraNGADG00312_2_FD_184499 | JGI IMG/M metagenome (GOLD analysis project Ga0209539, IMG submission 184499) | Arctic peat soil microbial communities from Barrow, Alaska - Barrow Graham LP Ref core NGADG0011-312 (SPAdes) (version 2) | ecosystem: Environmental > Terrestrial > Soil > Wetlands >... | reverse complement strand
CGCTGGCCGACCGCATCGGCGCCGTGATCGACTCCACGTCGTCGGTCTGTCACGGTCCTGCCGGCCTCGCCATGCAGGCCGTGGGCGAGCCCACCTGCACGCTCGGCGAGGTGCGCGACCGCGCCGACCTGCTCGTGTTCTGGGGCTGCAACCCGGACGCCTCGCACCTGCGTCACTTTCCGCGCTTCTCCCTCACCGCGAAAGGCGCCCTCACCCCCAACGGCCGTGCCGACCGGACCGTCTACGTGGTCGACGTGCGGCCCACGGGCAGCTCGAAGAAGGCCGACCACTTCCTGCAGGTGGACGTCGGCTCGGACTTCGAGGTGCTCACCACGCTGCGGCTGCTGGTCAGGGGGCTGGAGCCGCCAGTCGACACCGTCGGCGGCGTGCCTGTGACGCAGCTCAAGGAGCTCGTCGAGCGCATGAAGTCGTGCCGCTACGGCGTGGCGTTCATGGGAATGGGCCTCACGATGGCGTCGGCACGGCAGCTCAACGTGGCGGAGCTGTTCACTCTCGTGGCGGAGCTCAACGAGTTCGCCAAGTTCTCCGTGATCCCCATGCGCGGGCACGGCAACGTGACCGGCGCCGACCAGGTGCTGACCTGGACGAGCGGCTATCCGTTCGCGGTCAGCTTCGCGCGCGGCTACCCGCAGTTCAGCCCCGGTGAGTTCTCGGCGGTGGACATGCTGGCGCGCCGCGCCGCAGACGCCGCCGTGATCCTTGCCTCTGACCCCGGGGCGCACTTCCCGGCCGCCGCCGCCGCGCAACTCGAGCGCATCCCTACGATCGTCCTGGACCACGGGCCGAGCGTCGTGGCGTCCCACGCCCGCGTCCTGTTCCCGACGGCGGCCTACGGCGTCGACGCGGCCGGCACCGCCTACCGCATGGACAACGTTCCCATTCCTCTCAAGAGGGTCATCTCGACGGGGCGCGTCAGCGACGAGGAGATCCTCGATCGGATCATCGAGGCGGTGGCATGATGCTGGGCATCCTGGGCGGGCGCATCTACGACCCGCAGAACGGCAAGGACGGCGAGGTCGGCGACATCTGGGTGAAGGACGGTCGCATCGTCGCTGCGGACGAGGTCGACAGGGAGCGCGCCGAGGTCGTCGACGCCGCCGGCCTCGTAGTCATGCCCGGCGGCGTGGACATCCACGCGCACATCGCCGGCGGCGAGGTGAACTCGGGCCGCAAGCTGCGGCCGGAGGACCACCGCGGGCACGAGCGCGCGCGCTCGGGGAACCTGCGCGCGGGCGCGGGGGGGACGGTCCCCTCCACGCACCTCACGGGCTATCTCTACTCGGAACTCGGCTACACGACGGTGATGCAGGCGTCCGCCGCGCCCCTGGTAGTCCGGCATACCCACGAAGAGCTCGAGGATGTGCCCAACCTCGACAAGGGCGCGTTCATCGTCATGGGCAACAACCACTTCGTCATGCAGTGTATCGCCGACAAGCAGCCCCAGAAGGCGCGCGACTACGTGGCCTGGCTCCTGGGAGCCAGCCGGGGCTACGCCATCAAGATCGTGAATCCCGGCGGCGTCGAGAACTGGAAGTGGGGCAAGAACGTCGCCGAGCTCGACGACGAGGTGATCGGCTACGGGGTCACTCCGCGGCAGATCGTGCAGACCTTGGCCGCGATCGCCGACGAGCTCGGTCTGCCGCACTCGGTCCACATCCACGGCATCAACCTGGGCCGGCACACGAGCGCCCGCACGACCGTCGAGATGATCGCCGCCCTCGACGGCCATCGCGCGCACCTGTGCCACCTTCAGTTCCTGAGCTACGGAGCGGGACGCGGCCACGTGCACAAGTCGGAGGCGGCCGCCGTCGCGGCGGCGGTCAACGCCAACCCCGGGGTCACCGTGGACATCGGGCAGGTGATCTTCGGCAACGCCACGACGATGACCTGTGACGGCCCTCTCCAGTACGGTCTCCATCGGACGACCGGCCACAAGTGGATCAACGACGACGTGGAAGGCGAATCGGGCGGAGGGATCGTGCCGATCACCTACAAGCCCGGCAATCCCATCAACGGGACGATGTGGCTCACCGGCATGGAGCTCTTCCTGCTCATCGACGACCCGTGGCGGGTCTTCCTCAGCACCGATCATCCGAACGCTGGTCCCTTCACGAGCTACCCACAGGTCATCAGGCTGCTCGTGGACCGCGACTACCGGAGGGAGATGTTCGAGAGTCTGCACCCGCGGGCGCGCAAAGGGGCCCTGCTCCCGGAGCTGGACCGTGAGTACTCGCTCGGCGAGATCGCCGTCATCACTCGCGCCGGTCCCGCGCGGGCGCTCGGCCTCGAGCACAAGGGCCACCTCGGCGTAGGCGCCGACGGCGACATCGCCGTGTACGAGGAGTGCGCCGACAAGGAGGCGATGTTCGCGCGCCCGCGGTACGTCTACAAGGGCGGCGAGCTCGTGGCGCGCGACGGCGTCGTCGTCGCGGATGTGACCGGGCGCACGTTCTCGGTGGCGCCGGAGTACGACACGGGTATCGAGGCGGAGCTCCGCGCGTACTTCAAGAAGGCGTACACGGTGTCGTTCGACAACTACTCCGTGCTCGCCGGCCACGGGCCCGCCACCGAGATCGTCGCCTGCGGCTGAGGAGGTCTGCGCATGCCAGAGGACCCAGGATGCCGCGTGCAGCGCGACACACAGCAAGAGCGGCCGGCCGTGTCCGTGGCGTTGAGCCGCGCCGGCGTGACCAATCTGCGCCGCATCATCTCGATCAAGGACGGAGGCAAGGCCGAGCTGTTCTACGCGACGCTCGACCTGTTCGCCGATCTCAGCCCCGAGCAGTCCGGCGTCCACATGTCGCGCTTCAGCGAGGTCGTCGAGGATCTTGCCGGGGGCCTGACGCGCAGGCCGTTCGCCGACATCGAGTCGCTCGCCAAGCGCATGGCCGAGGAGGTGGTCGCGACCCAGGAGGCCTTGCGCGCCGAGGTCCACATCAAAGCGCAGTCGCCGATCATGAAGCAGACCCCGGTCACGCACCGACCTACCGAGCAGCTCTACACCCTGGTGGGCATCGCCGCGGCCACGCGCACGCGGACTCGCCTCTTGGTCGGCGTCGAGGTGAACGGCCTGACCGTGTGCCCCTGCGCCCAGGACATGGTACGTGGTCGGTCTCTGGACCGCCTCTGCGAGAACGGCTACAGCGAGGAGGAGGGCGAGCGTATCCTGAGTCTGCTGCCCATCGCCTCGCACAACCAGCGCGGCAAAGGCACGCTCCTGATCGGCTCGGAGCGCCGCTTGGGCGCCGAGGATCTCGTGGACATCGTCGAACGATCGATGAGCTCCGAGATCTACGAGCTGCTCAAGCGCCCGGACGAGCTGTACGTCGTCGACAAGGCGCACCGCAACCCGCGGTTCGTCGAGGACGTGGTGCGCGAGATGCTGCGCCGGGTCAGCGAGACCTATCCCGACCTCTCGGACGACTCCTTCGTCCTGGCCCGCCAAGAGAACTTCGAGGGCATCCACGAGCACAATGCCTTCGCCGAGCGCTACGGCACCATGGCGGAGATCCGCCCCGAGCTCGCCGGCGAGGCGTTCGCTACGCGGCACACCGCCTTGGGCGAGTGGCTCGCCGGTTAGGGGAGGCGCCGGCCGTGGCCGATACGCTGTTCGTGACCGGCAGGCTCGCCGCCGACGCGCTGCGCAAGATCCTCGATAGGCTCGAGCTGGACTTCGAGTACGACGTCGCAGTTCTCGGCGGCTCTGTGGCGGCCCTCATGCGCACCGAATGGATCGCTCGGCGCCTGCCCGAGGACTGCGCTTGCCGTCAGGTCATGATCCCCGGGCTGTGCCGGGGAGACCTCGCCACGATCGAGGCCAAGGTCGGGGTCCCGGTGGTCCGCGGCCCCAAGGACCTCAAGGACCTGCCCGCGTTCTTCGGGCAGGAGCGCGACCTCGAGGGCTACGGCGAGTATCACGCGAAGATACTCGCCGAGATCGTCGAGGCGTACCGGATGCCCTTCGCCGACATCCTCACGGAGGCCGAGTACTTCCGCGCTAGCGGCGCCGACGTCATCGACCTCGGCTGCCCGCCGATGGAGGCGTTCCCGGGCGTCGGCGAGGTGGTCGCGGGGCTCAAGGAGCGCGGGTTCACGGTGAGCATCGACACGTTTCACCTGCAGACCATCCGCGAAGCTGACGAGGCGGGGGCCGACCTCCTGCTCAGCGTGAACGCGCAGAACATGGAGCTCGTGCCGCACCTGCGCTGCAAGGTGGTGGTGATCCCCGACTTCGGAGAGGGTCTCGAGTCTCTGGAGCGCAACGTGGCCAGAGTGGACGCTCTGGGCGCCTCGTACGTCATCGATCCCATCCTCGATCCGCTCAGCTTCGGCTTCACGGCCTCTCTCGAGCGGTACTGCGAGACGCGCCGGCGGCATCCCGACGCCGAGATGCTCATGGGTCTCGGCAACCTCACGGAGCTCACCGACGCCGACAGCGTCGGCATCAACGCGGTGATGGCCGGCATCATCGCCGAGCTGGGGATCGACTACGTGCTCACGACCGAGGTCATCAGTTGGGCGCGCGGCGCCGTGCGCGAGCTCGACCTGGCCCGCAAGCTGATGCACTACGCGCTGCGCAACAGAGTGCTTCCCAAAGGCCTCGACGACGGCCTCGTGGCGCTCAAGGACCCCCCGTTCGAGACGTACTCGGAGACGGAGCTGCGCGACATGCAGCAGCGCGTGCGCGACAAGCACTACCGGATCTTCGCCAATCGGGAGTGGGTCTTCGTCTTCAATCGCGAGGCGTTCCTGCGCGGCAAGGACCCTCACGAGCTCTTCGCAGTGCTGGACATCCCCGACCCCGGCCACGCGTTCTACCTGGGTCGGGAGCTCGAGCGCGCCGCTCTGGCGGTGCGCCTCGGCAAGAAGTACACGCAGGAATCGCCGCTGCGCTGGGGGTATCTGAGCGCAGCTTTCGGCGAGGAGGTGGAGCCCTCGTGACGCGCGCCATCGGCATCGACCCCGGGACGGTCAGCTTCGACGTCTGCGGCCGCGACGGAGACGAGCTGTTCCTCGACGCGACGTATCCCACGGCCGACGTGCGAGACGATCCCGAGTCGTTGGTGGAGGTCTTGCGCGCCGCCGGTCCCGTGGACCTCGTCGTCGGCCCGTCGGGGTACGGCCTGCCCTGGACGGACATCCGCGACCTCGGCCCGGAGGAGCTCGACCTGCTGCTGCTGGCCGACGCCGTGGATGGGCCGCGGGGGACGATCGTCGGCGGCATGGGCCGCGTGCTGGAGGCGCTCAAGGAGAGCGGTCTGCCGGTGTGCTTCGCGCCCGGCGTGCTGCACCTCACCACGGTCCCGGAGCACCGCAAGGCCAACCGGATCGACATGGGCACCGCCGACAAGCTCTGCGCGGTCGCCTTGGCCGTGTGGGATCAGGCGCGCCGCCTGGACGTGCCGTACGACGAGACGTCCTTCGTGTCCGTCGAGGCCGGCGGCGCCTTCACGGCCGTCGTCGCCGTCGAGCGCGGCGCGATCGTCGACGGCTCGGGCGGCACCTGCGGCGCCATGGGGTTTCGGGCGCTGGGCGGCATGGACGGCGAGCTCGCGTACCTGCTCAGGGACTTCTCCAAGGAAGTCCTTGCGAGCGGCGGCGCGGCGTGGATCGCCGGCGCCCCGGAGTGCTCGCCGGAGGAGTTTGCGCTCGCCGCGGCGAGCGACCGTCGCGCGGCCGTCGCCCTCGCTGCGCTCCTCGAACAAGCGGCGAAGAGCGTCGCCGCCGAGTCGATCCTTCTGGAGGCGCCCCGCGAGATCCTGCTGTCGGGGCGCCTCACCCGCGTGCCCGAATTGCGCCGCCGTCTCGTCGACGCGTTGAGCCGGTTCGCCCCGGTGCACGCGGTGGAAGGCTACGCGAGTGTCTGCAGCGAGGCTGCGCAGGGGGCCGCCCTTCTCGGCCAGGGACTGGCCGGTGACGGCGGCCTGAGCGATCTCGTGGACGTCATGGGACTGCGGGGCGCCCACGGCTGCGTGCTGGACCACGTGTACGTCAGTGAAGCCGACTCTCTGCGCCGTCGCCATCCGCTGCCGCGGCGTCCGCAGGTGCCCTTCTGGGAAAGGAGCTAGCCCCTTATGCACATCAACGGAGTGAAGATCGAAGACACGTTCGCCGAGGCCTTCGGGATGTGGGGTTCCCGCCTGATCGTCACCGGGGACGACCTGGGCTGGGCGCGCACCGCGGCCGAGGCGGCAACGGGCTTCGCCACCTCGATCATCGGCTGCGGCTGCGAAGCGGGTACCAACGACCTGGCGCCCGGCGAGCTGACGCCCGACGGGCGCCCCGGCGTGGCGGCGCTGGTGTTCACGACGTCGCGCAAGAACATGGAGGCCCAGCTGCTGCAACGCGTCGGTCAGGCCGTGATGACCTCGGCCACCTCGGCCTGCTACGATGGCCTCGCCGCCGAGGAGAAAGTCAAGGTCGGCGGCAAGCTCCGCTACTTCGGCGATGGCTTCCAGCGCAGCAAGTTGCTGGACGGCCGGCGCCTGTGGCGCGTCCCCGTGATGGACGGCGAGTTCGTCGTGGAAGAGAGCTTCGGCGTCGTCCAGGCCGTGGGCGGCGGCAACTTCTTCATGATGGCGGACAGCCTGACCGCGGCGCTTGCCGCGGCGCAGGCGGCGGTGGCCGCCATGCGCGCCGTGCCCGGCGCCATCATGCCGTTTCCCGGCGGCGTCGTGCGCAGCGGCAGCAAGGTCTCGTCGCGCTACAAGGGCCAGCACGTCTCGAGCAACACCCCGTACTGCCCGACCCTGCGCGGGCAGGAAGACAGCGCCTTGAGAGAAGGAGAGAACGCGGTGCTCGAGATCGTCGTGGACGGGCTCAGTGAAGCGGCAGTCGCAGAGGCCATGCGCGCGGGTATCGCCGCCGCCTGCCTGCCCGGTGTGACACGCATCTCGGCGGGCAACTACGGAGGCTCGCTGGGGCGGTTCCACTTCGCTCTGCGCGAGCTGGTGGGCACATGAGGAGGCCGCAGGCCGTTCCTCGGGTACGGGAGAGGAGGCATCGGCGATGGGATGCATAGCGTGTGCGGCGCTCGTCCTCGACGGCGCCGGCGTGACGCTGGCGCGCAAGGAATCGAGCTCGATCCCCGTGGAGGCGGACTCCATCTGCCCGGACCGCTTCGTGGGCCTCGGGCCTACGGAGATCGCCGCGCTGCCCGTCTACTACGGGCGTCGCAAAGTGACGCTCGGCGACCTCTTCGAAGTCGAGGGCGCCGGGGCGGCCAACGTGACCGTGAGCGGCGATCTCAAGGCCGTCAAGAAGATTGGGCAGGGGATGTCCATGGGGCGCGTCACCGTGACCGGTGACGTGGGTCCCCACCTGGGGGCGTCCATGACCGGCGGCGAGATCGTCGTGCAGGGCAACGCCGGTGACTGGGTGGGCGCCCACATGTCGGGCGGCCGCATCGTCGTGCAGGGCGACGCCGGTCACTTCGTCGGCGCGGCCTACTCGGGCGAGCCTCGCGGCGTGCGTGGCGGGACCATCATCGTGGGCGGTAACGCCGGGCGAGAGGTGGGGGCGCGCATGCGTCGCGGGCTCATCGTGGTGCTCGGCGACACCGGCGAGTTCGCCGGCGCCGGCATGCTCGCCGGCTCCGTGTTCGTCGGCGGCCGCCTCGGCGGGCGCCCGGGCGCGGGCATGAAGCGCGGCACCATCGTCGCCTTCGGCGAGGCGTCCGAGCTGTTGCCTACGTTCCGTTATGCGTGCAGCTACCGGCCCGTGTTCCTGCGGTGCTATCTGCAAAGCCTGGAGGCTGCGGGCCTCATCGAAAGCCCTGGCCTCCCCGACGGTGAGTTCCGGCGCTACGTGGGCGACATGAACAGCGGAGGAAGAGGGGAGGTCCTCGTCCGTGATCAGTCTCAATGAACGCGCGCACGCCGTCTTCCGGAGGCTGAGCGACGCGGCTGAGCCTCTGCAGGTCGCGGTCTGCGAGCTGGAGAACGGTACCACGGTCCTCGACGCGGGCGTGGATGTCGGCGGGTCGCTGGAGGCGGGCCGCCTGTTCTCCGAGGTGTGCCTGGGCGGGCTGGCGGACGTCCAGCTGAGCCAGCTCCAGCTCGACGATCTTACGCTCCCGGGTGTCGAGGTGAGCGTCCATCAGCCGGTGCTGGCGTGCATGGCCTCGCAGTACGCCGGCTGGGCGGTCAACGTGCCGGCGACCGGCAGCTCGAAGAAGTACTTCGCTATGGGTTCCGGGCCGGCAAGAGCTCTGTACCGGGGCGACCCCATCTTCGCCGACATCGACTACCGCGACCCCGCGACGCTGGCGGTGCTGACGCTGGAATCGAACCGCCTGCCGTCGCCGGAGGTGGCCGCGTGGGTCGCCGGAAAGTGCGGCGTGTCGCCCGACCGCCTCTTCTTGCTGGTCGCGCCGACGGCCAGCATCGTGGGTTCGGCCCAGATCGCGGCGCGCATCGTCGAGACGGGGCTCCACAAGATGCACGAGGTGGGGTTCGACATCGCCACGGTGCGCTCCGGCTTCGGCTCGTGCCCGCTGGCGCCGGTGGCGGCCGACGATCTAACGGCCATCGGCCGCACCAACGACGCGGTCCTGTACGGCGGCCGCGCATGGTACACGGTGAAGGCCGACGACGCGCAGATCGAGAGCGTGATCGAGCGCCTGCCGTCGGTCGCGTCGAGCGATTACGGCGTGCCGTTCGGCGAGCTCTTCCGCCGCCACGGGGGCGACTTCTACAAGATCGACCCCCTGCTGTTCAGCCCGGCCGAGATCGCCATCACCAACAGCATCAGCGGCAGGACCTTTCACGCCGGCAGCGTGAACACGGCCGTCCTCCGGGCATCGTTGTTCGCTTGAACGTCGCGATCCTCGGACAGAACGGGGGCTGGCACACCGAGAGCCTGCGCGGCGCGCTCGCGCGACGCGGGCTCGCGGCCGAGTGCTACCCGGTCACCCAGCTGACCGGGAGGGTGACCGGCACGCCGCGCCTGACCGCCGCGACGGTGCCGCTCGACGACTGCGACGTCGTCTTCGTGCGGGCCATCCCGTCGGGTTCGCTGGAGCAGGTGATCTACCGCATGGACGCCCTGCGCATGCTCGAGCATGCGGGCGTGAGAGTGGTCAATTCGGCGCTGGCCATCGAGCACGGCGTCGACAAGTACTACACCTCGGCGCGACTGCACGACGCGGGCCTGCCGACGCCGCGCACTGTGGTGACGGAACGCTTCGACGACGCCCTCGCCGCCTTCGAAGAACTGAGCGGCGACGTGGTCGTCAAGCCCCTGTTCGGCTCCGAGGGCAGGGGCATAGTACGTGTCTCGGACGCCGACACCGCGTACCGCGTGTTTCGTGCGCTCGAGCTCGGCCGTTACGTCTACTGCGTGCAGGAGTTCGTGCCTCACGGCCGTTCAGACATCCGCGCCTTCGTGGTCGGTGAGCGCGTGATCGGCGCCATGCTGCGACGCGGACAGGGGTGGAAGACGAACGCCGCTCAGGGCGCGATCGGAGAGCCCGTGGAGTTGGACGATCATCTGGTAGACCTGAGCCTGCGCGCGGCGCGGGTGGTGGGCGCCGAGCACGCCGGCGTCGACATCCTCCCGTGCGACGACGGCGAGTACAGCGTCATCGAAGTGAACACCATCCCGGGCTGGCGGGCGCTCCGCGCGGCTACGGGCGTCGATGCCGCGCAGTGTCTCGTTGACCACGTCCTGGAGGGGGTGGGGTGGACCGGCTGACGGGCGTCGAGATCGCCTGGGCGGCGCAGCTCGCGTGCCTGTTCGAGGTGAGCGTCGAGAAGCCCGGCAACGTGTCGCCGCGCGGCGGCTTCATCGACGCGCGCTTCGAGGACTTCGCGGCGAGCGCCGTGGCCATCGGGCCGGCGCTGCGCGACGCGGGGCTGGCGACCGTGGGCGAGACCATCGCCAGCGCGGCTGCCGACACGCGCCGCCTCGTGGCCACCAACACCAATCTCGGCATGATCCTGCTGCTCGCGCCCCTGGCGAGGGCCGCGGCGCGCCTCGAGGCCGGAGGCGACCTGCGCGCCACCCTGGGCCGCGTCCTCGCGGACTTGACCGTGCAGGACGCGCGCCTGGCCTACGCGGCCATCCGCGCGGCCTCTCCGGCCGGCATGGGCGAGGTCGACCGCCACGATGTCGGCGAGGATGACGTGACGGTCACCCTGCGCGAGGCGATGGACGCCGCCGGCGAGCGCGATTCCATCGCCCGGGAGTACGTCACCGACTTCGAGATCACGTTCACGCTCGGCGCCGGCACGCTGCGCCGCTGCTGGCAGGACGGCGCCGCGTTCTCGGACGCCGTCGTGACGGCGTTCCTCACGATCCTCTCGGAAGTGCCCGACACGCTGATCGCGCGCAAGAACGGCGCGGCGGCTGCGGAGGACGTGTCGCGGCGCGCCGCGCGCGTCCTGGCTGTCGGGGGAAGCCTCAGCGAGCAGGGGCGCGCCCGGCTCGCCGAGCTGGCGCGCGAGCTCGGCGACGCGGCCCACGCGCTCAACCCGGGCACGACCGCCGACCTCGTCGCCGCGTCGCTCTTCGTGTTTCTGACGGAGGGCGGGAGGCTCGCCGACGTGCCTGCTCTCACGGCCCGCTGGTGAGCGGGTGGCGGCCCGACCGCGCGGCGCGGATGTCCACCGCTGTGATCCAGCCCCGATGAAGCGCGGTCGCCAGCAGCACGCCGTCGGCGCCGGCTGCGGCGAGCGTCTGCAGGTTTTCGGGGGTTCGCACGCCACCGCCGACGATCAGGCGCAGGCGGGGAAAGGCGGCGCGTGCGGCTCGCAGCGTCTCGAGATCCGGCCCCGCGCCCGTGCCCACCTGGAGCAGGGCCAACAGGATGACCGCGGTCACTCCCTCGTCGGCGAGCAGCTCAAGCGCGGTCAGGGGCGGCCGGCCGGCGAGCGCGGGGCACCGGCTGAGGACGCCGTGGTCGCCCACGTCGAGGCTGACGAGCATCCGCGCGGCCGGCAATGCGTCGCGGATCGCTCGCAGGGCGCCGAGGTCGGGCAGCGTCTCGGTGCCGACGATCACTCGCGCGGCTCCGGCCTCGAGGAGCCGGGACGCGGCCTCCTCGTCGCCGACCCCCGCGTCCACCCAGGGTTCCGCCCCGAGACGCTCGCGCAGCTCACGAACGGCCTCGCGATGGTCGCCCGTGCCGGCGATGGCGTCGAGGTCGGCGACGTAGAGGGCCCTGCCGTCGCACTCGCGGCACAGGGCCCGCGCGATCGCCAGCGGGTCGCTGCCGGCGACGAGGCCGCTGCGCACGGCGCGGTAATGCTGCCGTTCGCCGCGCAGCCCCTGCACCACCCGACCCCCCATGAGGTCTAGGACCGGAATGGCATCCACGTCGCCTCTCCCTTCTGCGATCCTGGTACACGAGTACGTCACCGGCGGCGGATGGCCGGCGCCCGACCTCCCGCCCGAGCTCGCCGAGGAGGCGCTGGCCATCTTGCGCGCCTTGCTCGCCGACCTGCGGGCCTGGGGCAGGTTTCCCGTGGTGACCACGCGCGACCGGCGTCTTCGCACGACGGGGCTGGTCGCGGATCGCGTCGTCGATCTCGACGCCGCAGTCTACCCTACGGCCCTGCTCGAACTTGCCCGCGACTGCGGCGCGGCGCTCGTCGTCGCCCCGGAGGGCGGAGGTGCTCTCGAACACCTGAGTTCGCTGGTGTCGGACGCCGGCGTCTGCCTGCTCGGCAGCCTGCCATCGGCGGTGGCCGTTGCCGCGGACAAGTGGGAGTGCCATCGCCGCTTCGCGCAGGCCGGCCTGCCGACGCCGGAGACCGTCTGTGTCGCGCCGGCCGCCGCCGTGGCGGCGGCCACGCGGCT
>Ga0209539_1001701_pt1 | contig 11824 bp, 10 predicted proteins | sample BarGraNGADG00312_2_FD_184499 | JGI IMG/M metagenome (GOLD analysis project Ga0209539, IMG submission 184499) | Arctic peat soil microbial communities from Barrow, Alaska - Barrow Graham LP Ref core NGADG0011-312 (SPAdes) (version 2) | ecosystem: Environmental > Terrestrial > Soil > Wetlands >... | reverse complement strand
AGGAGGTCGCGCTGTCGCAGGAAGGCGGGCCGGAGCGCGCGGTGCGCATCGGCCTGGTCGGCCACAGCCGCGGTGGGCAGCTGTTCCATGCGCCGTACATCCGCGGCGGCGGCCCTGGTGGCGGTCCGCTGCGGGACCTGGGCACACACATCACCGACCGGGCGCTGCGGCTGTTCGGGCCGGAGAGTCGTCGTGCGGTCCGGGGGCACGCCGTGCCCGACGACTGGGGCGTTCTGTCGAACGCAGCCGGAGCCCGTCCCTCGTTGCATTTGTCCGGACATTCGCTTGACAGGATATGACCAACGTCGCAACGATGGGATCGTCGCCGGCGAGGATGCCTTGCCGCGGATGACTGGGCGCCATGGCGGAGCCGGGCACCGCGGGCAGTACCCAGCCGACGGCGCGACCGTAGAGTCGATCGGCCTGCCCGGAGAGAGAAGCACATGTCCAGCGAGACGATGACGTCTGCCACCCAGCGGACGAGCAAGGCGCGGAACACCGATCCGCGGTTCAGCAAGTTGACTATCGGGGTGTGTCCCGACCAGTGGGGCGTCTGGTTCCCCGACGACGAGAAGCAGATCCCGTGGGAGAAGGCCCTCGATGAGATGGCCGAGGCCGGGTTCGAGTACATGGAGACCGGCCCGTACGGGTACTTCCCCAAGGATCCCAAGCGGCTGAAGAAGGTCATGGACGACCACGGCTTCACCGTCGTCGCCGGCACCGGCTGGGGCATCCTGCACAAGGCCGAGGCATGGCCGGACACGGAGAAGACGTTCCGCGCGATCGCCGAGACGCACGCGGCCGTCGGTGCCGAGTACGTGGTCCACCTGCCCCCGATGATCCGGGACGAGAAGACATGGGCATTCACCGACGAGCGCGTGCTGTCGCCGGACGCGTGGAGGCTCTACATCGAGAACGCCAACCGCCTCGGCCAGATCCTCAAGGACGAGTACGGGCTCGAGATGGTGCTGCACCCGCACGGCGACAGCCACATCGAGACCCCCGAGGACATCGCCCGGATCTTCGCGGCCACCGATCCGACCTACGTCAACCTCTGCCTCGACACAGGCCACATCGTCTACGGCGGCGGCGACCCGATCGAGATGGTGAAGAAGTACCCCGAGCGCATCGCCTACGTTCACATCAAGTCCTTCGACAAGGACCTGGCGCGCGAGGCGCACGAGAAGGACTGGCCGTTCGGCGAGGCGGTCGCCAAGGGCGCCTCGGTGCGTCCGCCGGCCGGTGTGCCCGACATGAAGCAGCTGGTCGCCGCGCTTGCGGACCTCGACAAGGATATGTACGTCGTGTGCGAGCAGGACCTGTACCCCTGCGACCCGCGGCTTCCGCTCCCGAACGCCGTGATGACCCGGCAGTACCTGGCCTCGTGCGGCCTGGGTCTGCTCTGAGAGAGAGCTCTGCGAGAGAACCGGGAGAGAGGCCAGACGACGACGACCGTTCGCATCGGTGTGGTGGGCCCCGTCGGCATGGGCCGGGCCCACATCGCGCGGATCGAGAACGAGCTGGCGGGCGCCAAGGTGTTCGGCTCGAGCGGCGAGCTCATCGCCTCGGACGCGGCGGACGCGGTGCTCGTGACGAGCTTTGGCCCGGCGCAGGAGGAGGCAGTGCCAGCCTGCCGCCGCGTGCGTCGACGGGCTCGGGGCCCCGCTACGCGACAACAGCGTGTTCCACACCACCCCACCGGCAGTCCAGACGGCGTGACTTCGTCATTGAGAATCCCTCGTCGGCAGCGAGAACCACACGCCGGCCTTCAGTGCCGCACGGCCAAGTTCTTCGCCGTGGCGCACGCCGGCGCCCTGCACGCGCATCAGCGTAATCTCCTCGCCCGCGGCGAACGACAAGTCCCGCCCCGACGGCGTGGCCAGGCGGACCGACGGCATACCGCCACGATCGCGGAAACACCTGGACCCGACCGGGGGCGACATGGCCTCGGCGAGACCGGCGTCCTCGCCGGACACGCCCCTCGGCGATCCTTGTCCAGAACCCCCGCTCAGACTCCCACCACAGCACAGGACGCCCCGGCGACCGCTGCCGCCGGGGCGTCCTGTGCTGTGTACTACCGCCAGATCACCTGGTGATCAGTTCATCACCGCGCCGCCGGTGGGTGCGAACGTCAGGCCAGTCGTGCTCCTGAGCGCGAGCAGGGTGCGCACCGCAGCCCCGATCTCCTCGGCGAGCGCCGGACGTCCGAGCGGGATGGTCGACATGCGCCTTGCGAAGTACTCCTCAGCGGTGATGCCGAGGCTGCGTCCCATGTCGGCAAAGGATGCGCGCATCAGCGGACCGTCGACCGGGCCGGGGCACAACAGGTGGGTGGCGACCCCCTGGGCGGCAAGGTCGCCGATCCGCGCGTAGACGAAGTCCGCGAGAGCGAACTTGCCGGCGCAGTACGACGTGTTCGCCTTCTCGCCGATCAGGCCCGCCTGCGAGGAGGTCGCCACGATGACGCCTCGGCCACTTTCGGCGACGACCGGCGCCAGGCGGTCGACGAGCTTGATCGCGGACGTTGCGTTGATCGCGTACTGGATCTTTGCCTTGGCACCGGAGATGTCCGGGAGCGAGGCACCGGCCGGCACTCCCTGCAGGAGCACCACCGCATCGACCTTCAGTTCGGCCGCCTGATCGGCCAGCCGGTCGGCAGCGTCCGGGTCGAGCAGGTCGGACACCACCTCCACCGCGGAGGTCAGGGAACCGGCCAGGTCGGAGAGCCGGTCAGCAGCCTTGTCGACGAGGACGAGGTGGTGGCCGGCCGCGTCCAACACCTGTGCCACGGCCGAGCCGATCGTGCCGGCCGCGCCGACCAGTGCCACCGTTCGCCCTGGAGTCGCGGGCCGTTCCCCGCTGATGCGGCGTCTCAGATCGTGTGTGGTGCCCGTGGTCGAAGCGGCCTCGTCGGCGATCAAGTAGTTCACCAGCGCTTCGAGGTCCTCGGCGTCAGTGCCGGCGTCCACGAGGATGCCGTTGACCCGCTTGCCGCTCTCGGCCAGCTCCAGCGCGGAAGCCTGCATGGAGCCGCGCAGCACGCCGCGCAGGGCGGCTCGCTCGCCGCCGTCCTCGATCGGAGACTCGACCACGATCACCGCGGCCGAATCCTCGCCGGCGGCGAAGCTCTGAAGAGCAGGGACAAGGCGATCGAACGCCTCCGCGTCAGCGCTCGCACCACCCACGACCAACGGCAGCCGCACCACTTGGCCCGCCGGGCCGGCGCCGGCAGTTGGCCGCGTCACCTGAACACTCACGTCGGTTCATCTCCATTCATACCGTCGGCTCTGACGCATGCTGAATCGTCGTCTGGGGAACCGGGCAGGTCACGCAGACCCGCGAGGCCGCTGGTGAGCGGTTCCCTGACTGTGAAGCACCTAACCCGACTGTACCGTCAATGTCAAGATGTCATGACCGGCGGCGTGATCCACGCCAGGAGTGCGCCGACGCGGTGAGGTCCGCCGGCCGATACTGACCGGGCTCGGCGTCGTCGTGGTCGTCATCACACTAGACAGGAAGTCGTCGGCGTTGTATTGTCCGGACATCTCGACATAAGGACCCAAAGTCACGACCACGGCGCGGAGCTCGGCTTCCCACTCCTCGGGAGGCTGAACCGTGTCGAGTCGGCGCGTTCCACATCGACGTAGGAGCGAAGGGCCCATAAGTAACCCCTGCCAGGCGGAGGCCCCAAGGGCGTGCCTGACCAACCGAAGGAGAGAGACCACCGTGACGGCGAAGTACCACAGCACCGAGTACCCCAACATCTTCTTCGAGGCAGGCACCGGCCCCGGTGAGCTGAAGAAGCGGATCTGGGAGGCCAGCGAGGAGGAGATCGACAAGATCCTCGCCGACTACGGGATCCCCTCGCCCAGCGAGCTCGGCAAGCCTGGCTCGTACATCCAAACCACTCCGCAGCACTACGTCCTTGAGCGCCAGCGCAAGAACGACGTCCTGCTGTTGCCGATGGGCTGCACCGAACTGCACGGCGCGCACTCCCCGCTAGGCCAGGACACCTTCCAGGTGACCCAGCTGTGCGAGGCGGTGCGCCGACGTACCGCCAAGGAAGGCTGTGAGGTCTCGCTGGCTTTCCCCGCGTACCTGTACGGCGGGCACCCGTGGAACCACGTCGGGATGCCGGGGACGGTCATGCTTGACGACCACGTGCTGATCGAGATCGTCGTCGGCACCTTGCTCGGTCTGTGGAACGCCGGCTGGCGCAAGGTGATCCTGGTGAACAACCACGCTCAGAAGGACCAGATCGAGCTGGGCATCCAGCTGTTCTTCAAGCGGTACCAGCTGCCGGCCATCGTCTCGCTCGTGGAGTGGCACGTCGCGGTCAGGGAGTTCTTCGTCCCCACGGATCGTCCCGACTCCTTCCAGACCAACTTCATCCACGCGGACGAGGCCGAGACCTCCGTGGGCCTCCTGATGTTCCCCGAGATGTTCGACATGAAGTACGCAGTCGACACGACCGGTGTCAAGCAGCTCACCCTCAAGGACGGGCACTATGACGACTCGGTGATGAGCATGCGTCGCCCGCACCACTTCGCCGAGGGCCAGGGACACAACAAGCTCGAGTGGTTCGGCACGCCGGAGGGCGTGGTGGGCCGCGCGACCCTGGCGGAGGCTCGCAAGGCCAAGCGTGCCATCGCCGCGGCCGTCGAGTACATCAAGCTGATGGTCGACGAGATCCTCGAGGACTACCCGGCTGGCAAGGTGCCCCTCGACGGCTCCACCTTCCGCAATGTCGAGGACCTGGAGCCCTATCTGCGCGAGCCGGGTTCGGAGGGTTGGCGGTCCGTCTACGACCTTCCGCGGGTCGGCGCGTTCTGATGGGTACCGGCACGCGGATCGCCGTCCTCGGGACGGGGGCGAACGGGGCCGGGATCGCCGCCGACCTCACGCGTGCCGGCCTCGACGTCAGCCTGATCGACCAGTGGCCCGAGCACGTCGATGCCATGCGTCGTGGGGGCATCCAGGTGACGATGCCCGACCGCACCGAGACCACGCGGGTCCAGGCGTACCAGCTGTGCGACGTGGCGACCATGACGAAGACGTTCGACATCGTCTTCCTGGTCGTCAACGCCTACGACACCCGGTGGGCCACCGAGCTGATCAAGCCCCTGCTGGCCGACGACGGCTTGGTCATCGGCCTGCAGAACGGGATGACCGTCGCCGACGTGCTGAGCATCGTCGGCCCGGAGCACACGCTCGGGGCGGTGATCGAGGTCGCCTCCAACATGTGGGAGCCGGGCAAGGTCAACCGCCAGACACCGCCGGAAGCCTCATGGTTCGCGGTGGGAAGCGTCACCCCCGCCACGGCCGGGCGTGAGCAGGAGGTGGCTGACGTGCTGCGGCATGCCGGCACGGTGGAGATCTCCGACGACATCCATTCCTCGAAGTGGATGAAGCTGATCGCCAACGCCGCCGAGCATGGTCCCAGCGCGGTGCTCAACGTGACGATCCACGCCGCCACCCAGGTCCCGGGGATGTGGGACTTCATGATGGAGTGCGGAACCGAAGCGGCACAGGCCGCGGTCGCCGACGGCGCCCATCTGCGTCCGGTGCTCGGCATGGAGCAAGGCGGGGACCTCGGTCCGGCCGAGTACACCAAGGAGGTGTTCGGTCGCGTGCTGAGCAGCTTCTCGACCGAGAGCACGCAGGGCTCGGTGCTCCAGGACCTCATCAAGGGCCGGCGCAGCGAGATCGACGACATCCACGGTCACGTCGTGCGCACCGCCGAGCGCCTCGGGCTCGACGCACCGGCCAACGCCGCCGTGGTGCAGATCGGTCGCAAGATCGAGCTGGGGCAGCGCCGCTACGGCCTGCACAACGTCGAGGCACTGTTCGAGCTGCGGGACGAGCTCACGCACGTCCCGCAGTAGCACGGCACGCGCCAGGCGCATGGAAGAGGTCACCGGCGAAGCCGGGGTCTGCAGAGAGGGAACGCAACGATGATCAACGCGCCGTCACTGGCCAACTGCTCCTTGCTCGACATGGGCGGTGCCGTGGACGAGCTCGTGTCCGCAGGCATCACCCGGGTGCACGTGGACGTCATGGACGGTCACTACGTTCCGAACCTCTGCTTTCCCCCGTCCTTCGTCGGTGACCTCACCGCGCGCCACCCCCAGCTCGAGGTCGACGTACACCTCATGGTCGAGGACCCCGATCGCTGGATCGACGTCCTCGCCCGGGCGGGTGCGCGCTGGGTGAGCTTCCCGTCGGACAGCACCCGCTTCGCCCGTCGCACGATTGCTGCCCTCAAGGCCGCCGGGCTGCGGGCCGGAGTCGGTCTGAACCCGTCCCAGCGGGTGGACGTCATCGAGCCCTACGCCACGGATCTCGACTACGTCGTGCTGATGGCCGTCGAGCCGGGCTTCTCGGGCCAGCCGTTCTTGCCGAGCACCCTCGACAGGCTCGAGCAGCTGGTCGCTCTCAGGGACCGCAATGCGGCCTCGTTCGTGGTGGAGGTCGATGCGGGAATCACCGAGGAGACCGGTCGGCAGTGCCTCCAGCGAGGTGCCGAGATCCTCGTGACCGGCATCTACGTCACCTTCAACCAGCCCGACGGCATCGCTGCCGCCGTCCGGCGCTTCGCACGCCAGATGGCGACAGTCGCCGGATGACGAGCGGTTCACCCACACGGACCTAGGGATTCATCTCATGAAACTTGGATTCAACGAAGCGACGTGCATGAAGAACTCCACGCTCGAGCAAGATCTCGAGCTTCTGGAGAAGCACGGCTATGACTACATCGAGATCCGTCTCGACATGCTCGCCGACTACCTCAAGAACCACACCCTCGACGACCTCAAGGACTTCTTCGACACGCACCACCTGAAGCCGTACGGGTTCAACTCCATCGAGAACATCAACTTCTGTGGCCCCGTCGGGTGGAAGGCGCTCGTCGACCTGGTGAGTTTTGCCTGCCAGGCCTCCACCGTCATCGGCGGAAAGTGCCTCGTCGTCGTCCCGACGATGGGCCCGACGATGAAGGATCGGACGACGGACGAGGTGTTCCAGGACTCCGTCGACGTCCTGAGGCGGCTGTCCGGCCTGGTCGAGCCGTACGGGATGCGTCTGGCGTTCGAACCGATCGGTGACCCGCGCTGGTGCGTGCGGACGGTCGAGGAGGCTCTGAGGATCGTCGAGGAAGTCGGGCGGGAAAACGTCGGGCTCGCCATCGACGCGTTCAACCTCTTCATGTACTCGCGTCTGGCGGACATCGACTCGCTCGACCAGGTGCCGGGGGAGAAGGTCTTCGTCCTCCACATCGACGATGCCGACGACCTACCGCTCGGCGTGCTCGACCACAGCCACCGGACGTTCCCCGGCAACGGCGTCATCCCCTTGGCAGCGCTTGTCCACAAGCTCAAGGCGAGGGGCTACGACGACATCTGTTCGCTCGAGCTGTTCAACCCGGGGTACTGGGAGCTCGCCGCCGAAGACGTCATCCGGATCGGAGCCGACAAGACCCGCGCCTTCCTCTGACGCCACTCACCACCTGCCGCCGCGAGGAAGCGGCAACCACGGCGAGCGGGAGCCGCCCGCGTAGCCCGAGCGAAAGGAACTCGACCAGCATGTCCACCCGCACGCGCAAGCCCATGAACGTGGGCGTCGTCGGTCTCGGCGACATCAGCGACACCTATCTGACCAACCTGCGCAACTACACCGACAGCGTCAAGGTCGCCGCCTGCACCGACCTGAACCCTGCGGCGGCGAAGCGACAGGCGGACCGCTACGGCATCCCGGTCGTGCACGACACTCTGGAGGCGCTGCTCATCGACCCGGAGATCGACGTCGTCCTCGACCTGACGACCCCGAACGCGCACGCCAAGATCAACCTGGCGGCGTTGCACGCCGGCAAGCACGTCTACACCGAGAAGACCCTGGCCACCAGCCTGGAGGACGGCCGCGAGATCCTCGAGCTGGCCAAGGCGAAGGGTCTGCGTGTCGGGTGCGCACCCGACACGTGGCTCGGAGGTCGTTCCCAGACGCTGCGCGCCCTGCTCGACAGTGGGGCGATCGGCTCGGTCGCGTCCGGTGTGGCCACCTGCGTCCTGCCCGGTCTCGAGTGGTTCCACCCGAGCCCGGACCACTTCTACGAGCCGGGCGTCGGTGCCCTGGGTGACATGGGGCCGTACTACCTCGCCCAGCTCGCCTCGCTGCTCGGCCCGGTCAAGAGCGTTGCCGCCATCGGCAAGCAGACGTTCGACACCCGCACCGCGCACTACCCGACCATCGCCGGCCACCAGATCCCCGTGAACGTCGACAGCCACATGTCCGCGACGCTGGAGTACCACAACGGGGCTGTCGTGACCCTGATCCAGAGCTTCGATGTCTGGGACTCGCAGCTGCCGCGTCTCGAGCTCTACGGCACCGAGGGAGTCATCTGCGAGCCGGACCTCGACCCGCTCTGGGGGCCGAACGTCTTCGGTGGCGAGGTGTGGCTGAAGACCGGCGACACCGCTCGCTTCCGCGACGCACTGCGCCCCGACCCGCTGCCCGATTGGGAAAGGGTCGAGGTCAAGCACCGGTTCAACGAGACGGACATCGCCGCTGACCCGGCTCTGCCCCGGGTCAACAGCCGCGGCATCGGCCTGGTGGACATGGTTCTCGCCATCGAGAGCGGTCGGCCGCATCGTTGCAGCGGCGAGATCGGTTATCACGTCCTGGAAGTGGTGCAGGCGATCTTCGCCTCCGCCACCGAGCGGCGCTTCGTCGACGTGGAGAGCACCTTCAGTCTGCCGGCGCCGCTGCCGACGGACTTCCCCGACTCCGAGGCCTGACGGACCGGCCGGCCGAGGGGGACGGTGTCGGCACGTCACCGTCCCCTTAGTCGCACGTGCGCCGGCCGCGACCAGCGGCTGACGGAGAGAGCCGCGGCCCTCTCGTCAGGGCACGCGCCACACGAGAGATTGACCGGTTGTCTAGACATCAAGACCTATAGGCGGTAAAGTTTATGCTGACGCGAGTTGCATGGCCTCAGCGACGAGGATCAATCTGGCTCTACGCCGCTGAGGATGGTTTGGTGACGCGCCGAGACATCGCGGTTCGGGGCTTGTGAGGGCCGGGACCTTCATGATTCGCAACGACCAAGTAGCGGATCTGATGAAGGCCCCGGTGACATGGACTGTAGCGATGGTGGCTGCCGTACGGCAGCGGTGATGTTCGGTATTTCCGGCGTGGGGGTTCTTGCCGCGGGCGAGCTCGGCGGTGAGCTGCACCTGCTCGTCGAAACCACCCGGCAGGTCGAGGGGTGCCGATCCTGCGGTGTCGTCGCACTGGCTCACGGACGCCGCGAGCACCTGTTGCGCGACGCCCCGTTCGGGCACCGACCCGTGGTGGTGATGTGGCGCAAGCGGATCTTCCGGTGCGCCGAGCCGGCCTGCCCGGTCACGACGTTCTCCGAGGACCACCCGCTGGCCGGGCATCGGGCCGCGCTGACCCGCCGGGCGATCATCTGGGCGGTGGACGCCTTGGAGGCCGACGACACCACCGTCTCGGCGCTGGCCCGGGGCTTGGGGGTGGGTTGGCACACCCTGTGGCGCGCGGTGAAGGCCGAGGCGGCCGCCCGGGTAGCGCGCCCTGGCCGGCTGGACGGGGTCGAAACCCTCGGCGTGGACGAGCACGTGTGGCGGCCCGGTCGCTTCGGGGCCGGCCGCGACGTGACCGTGATGGTCGACCTGACCCGCGGCGCGGACGGGGTGCTGCGAGCACGGTTGCTGGACATGGCGCCTGGGCGTTCGGGCACGGTCTACAAGAGGTGGCTGGACGCCCAGGCGCCGGCGTTCCGGGCGGGGGTCAAACACGCCGCCCTCGACCCATTCCGCGGATACGCCAACGCGCTGCGCGACGGCCTCGGGGACGCCGTCGCGGTCCTGGACGCGTTCCACGTCGTCAAACTTGGCACCCAGGTGATGGACGAGGTCCGGCGCCGCGTCCAACAAGACACCCTGCACCGGCGCGGACACCGCGACGACCCGTTGTACAAGATCCGTGGCCTTCTCCGGCACGGCGCCGAGAACCTCTCCGAGCGGCAGATCGCCCGCCTGGACGCGGCCCTTGACGCGGGTGACCCGGACTACGAGGTGACCGTGGCCTGGCAGTGCTATCAGCAGCTGCGCTCGATCTACCACGCCACGCACCCGGCGACCGGGCGGGCGATCGCCGAGAAGGTCATCGCATCCTTCGCGACCTGCCCGATTCCCGAAGTCGCCCGCCTGGGCCGCACGCTACGTGCATGGCGGGTCCAGGTCCTGGCCTACTTCGACACCGGCGGGGTGAGCAACGGCGGTACCGAGGCCATCAACGGGATCATCGAGAAGACCAGAAGACTCGGACACGGCTACCGCAACTTCACCAACTACCGGCTCCGAATGCTCCTGGCCGCGAACGGCCAACGTACCTACCGCCGTGCCCGCCCTACAAAGCCATGACCATCCTCAGCGGCGTAGAGCCGAACTCGCTCTTGGACGCCTGGTTGATGCCGCAGACGAATTCGATCGTCTCACGTCCGCGGGCGATCTCGCCGCGAGCGTCGTCGACAGTCTTGCCGTGCTCGGCTGAGATTATCTCGCCGAGCTCCTGCTCATGAGTGATCATGAGCTCGCGCATCCGAAACAGGATCATGGTGCGCTTGGCCAGCGAGGTCCGGCCCCAGGTCCTCTGTGCGAGCGTCGCGACGCGCACGGCCTCGTCCACCGTGGTGACGTCGCCGAGGGCGAGCTGGGCGCTCACCTCACCGGTGGACGGGTTGTAGATCGGCTGGGTGCGGCCGGTCGAACCTTCGGTCTCCGCACCGTTGATCCAGTGCTTCACCGTCGTGGTTGTCGCCGCTTCGTCGGCGGGGCTGGTCGTGTCTTGAACAATCGTCATCATCGTTCTCGCTTTCTCGGGTCTGGGTGGCACAGGTTCGTCGTCACAAGTGGTGGCGCTGGCCCTTCTTCTGCTGCTGGTACTCGACGTAGGCCTGCCGGGTACTTTCCAGGCGAGCGGTCTGTGAGACCGGGACGTCCCACCACGCCGATGCCGGCGGGTTGGGCCCGTACAGATCGGTCTCGATGTAGATGAGGGTCGTGCGGGTGGACTCCGAGGCCGTCCGGTAGGCCGCGCGGAACTCTTCGATGGTGTGGACCTCGAGGACGTCAGCGCCGAAGCTGCGCGCGCTGCCGGCCAGGTCGACGGGCACGTTCTCGCCATCGAGACGGTCCGAGACGTCGTCACGCATCCGGTAGCCCGTGCCGAACCGCTGCGAGCCCCTGGACTCCGACAGTCCACCGATCGAGGAGAAACCGTGGTTCTGGAGCAGCACGATGATGACCTTGAGGTTCTCCGACACGATCGTCGCGATCTCCTGCGGCAGCATCTGGTAGCCGCCGTCCCCAACGATGGCAACCACCTCGCTGTCCGGCGCGGCCAGCTTCGCGCCCATCGCGGCCGGGATCTCGTACCCCATGCAGGAGTAGCCGTACTCGAGGTGGTACTGCTTCGGGGTGCGCGCGCGCCACAGCGCCTGCAGGTCGCCTGGCATCGATCCGGCGGCGTTGATGACGATGTCATCGTCACCCATGAGCTCGTTGAGCGCCCCGAAGACCTCGGTCTGTGCGGGCAGCGGCTGGTGGCCCCGCTGGAAGCACTCGTCGGTGACCTTCGACCAGTCCGTCACAAGGGCGGCAACCTGGTGACCGTAGGACTCCTCGACGCGGTAGCCGCCCAGGGCTTCGGTCAGCGCCTGCAGGCCCGCGCGGGCGTCGGTGACAACCATCTCGGCGGAGTTCTTCGCCGCGTCGAAGGCGAGGACGTTGAGGTTGACGAAGCGCAC
>Ga0209539_1001700_pt1 | contig 11839 bp, 9 predicted proteins | sample BarGraNGADG00312_2_FD_184499 | JGI IMG/M metagenome (GOLD analysis project Ga0209539, IMG submission 184499) | Arctic peat soil microbial communities from Barrow, Alaska - Barrow Graham LP Ref core NGADG0011-312 (SPAdes) (version 2) | ecosystem: Environmental > Terrestrial > Soil > Wetlands >... | reverse complement strand
TCGACGGCCTCCAAGGAGGAGTTGTCAGACCCCGGTGCGCGCGATCGAGGTGTTGCTCGCCTGAGCCCGCGGCCGCACGATCATCAGGTCGATGTTCACGTGCTCGGGCCGGGTCAGCGCCCACGTGATCGCGTCGGCGATGTCCTCCGCCACGAGCGGTTGGTAGCCCTGGTACACCTTGGCCGCACGCTCGGCGTCGCCGTGGAAGCGCACCAGGGCGAACTCGTCGGTCGCCACGTTTCCCGGGGCGATCTCGATCACCCGGATCGGCTCGCCGACCAGCTCGAGGCGAAGGGTCGTGGTGAGCATCCGTTCCGCGTGCTTCGCCCCGACGTAGCCCGCGCCGCCCTCGTACGGTGCGTGCGCCGCCGTGGACGTCACCACGAGCACGTCGCCGCCACCGTGCTCGCGCAGGATCGGGAGCAGGGCTTGAGTGGTCCGCAGGGTGCCGAGCACGTTGAGCTCGAACATCGCGCGCCAGCCGTCGAGGTCGCCGTCCTCGACCCGGTCGAGCCCGAGCGCGCCCCCTGCGTTGTTCACCAGCGCGGTCAGCCCACCGGTCGCCCGCACGTGGGCGGCGAGCCGGGCGACGTCGTCGGCCACGGTGAGGTCCGCCCGGAAGGCCTCGGCGCCGGTCTCCTGCGCGAGCGCGGCCAACCGATACGTCCGGCGCGCCACCGCCACCACGTCCCAGCCCTCGGCGCGGAGCCGACGCACGGTCGCCGCGCCGATCCCGGACGACGCACCGGTGACGACGGCGCGTGGCGGTTTGAGGTCGTTCATGGCTCTCCTTCGATCGCGGTGCACCCATCGTCTCGCGTCGGGCACGCGGTCGCGTCCATCGTCGCCGACGACGCGCAGTTGCACCCGGCGTGCGGCCTCGGGTAGCAGGGCGGTCGCACCTGGTGGGTGCTCTGCGCGGCCGCCGCCCGGACGCTACGGTGGTCGCATCACGGCGGTGGGGCTCGCCGTCAACCGCGGCACTTCTGCCGCCAACGGTCCCTGGTCTCGGAACGATGACGGAGGCTGCCGTGATCTGGCTCAGCAGTCTCCCCCACCGTCCCGGCAGGCCGGTCTCTTGAGGTAGACGCCGTCCATCGTGGGCGGGGTCCGGAAGAGGGAGAAAGTCATGAGCATCTCAGGCACGTCGTTCTCGGTCACCGCGCTGACGGCACTCGAGATCCTGGATTCTCGCGGAAACCCGACGCTCCAGGTCGATGTGACTCTGGGCTCCGGCTCGGTCGGCCGGGCCGGCGTGCCTTCTGGCGCCTCGACGGGCAGCCGCGAGGCGGTCGAGCTTCGGGACGGAGACCCCGAGCGCTATGGCGGCAAGGGCGTCCTGACCGCGGTCGGCAACGTGAACGGGGAGCTTCGCGACCTGGCTCGCTCACGCGCGTGGTCGTCGCTCGCTGATCTCGATCAGGGGATGATCTCGGCCGACGGGACGAGCAACAAGGGGCGGCTGGGGGCCAACGCGATCGTCGGGGTCTCGATGGCGGTTGCGCGCGCACTCGCCGGGAGCGAGCCGCTGTTCACGGCATTGCAGCCCACCGGAGTCACCCCGCGCATGCCCGTTCCGCACTTCAATGTGCTCAACGGCGGAGCCCACGCACCCAACTCTCTGGACTTCCAGGAGTTCATGATCGCGCCCATCGGCGCGCCGTCGATGGCGGAAGCCGTGCGTGCGGGCGCCGGGGTCTACGCGAAGCTGCGGGGCCTGCTCCAGAAGGCGGGCTTTGCGACCGGCCTGGGCGACGAGGGTGGCTTCGCGCCGGACATCACCCGCCCCGAGGACGTCCTCGCCCTTCTCGTACAGGCGATCGAGGCAGCCGGCTATCCGACGGGTCGAACTGGCGTGGCGATCGCCCTGGACCCTGCGGCGAGCGAGTTCCACCACGACGGCGCCTACCACGTCGCCGGCGAGAGCCTCACCTCGGGCGACATGATCGAACGCTATGCGGCGATGGTCGCGGACTATCCGGTGTGGTCCATCGAGGACGGCCTCGCCGAGGGGGACTGGGACGGTTGGGTGACGCTCACGGAGCGTCTGGGTGACACCACCCAGATCGTCGGCGACGACATCTTCGTCACCAACCCGGCGATCATCACCGAGGCCATCGGGCGCAAGGTCGGCAACTCCGCACTGATCAAGCTGAACCAGATCGGGTCCGTCAGCGAGACCCTCGAGGCGATGCACCTCTGCCGGAAAGCCGGGTACACACAGATGGTGTCGCACCGGTCCGGTGAGACCGACGACAGCTTCATCGCCGACCTGACCGTCGGCACCGGTTGCGGCCAGCTCAAGTCGGGAGCGCCGGCCCGCGGGGAGCGCGTCGCGAAGTACAACCGGCTGCTGGAGATCGACGCGACGACGGACCTCGCATACGGACTCACCTGACAGCTCAGCTCGGGACGGTGCCACGGCCCATCAGCCAACCGGTGGGCCGTGGCGCTGACGCGTGACCCGAGCTCTCTCCGGATCTGAAACAATTGCTGCCCATGAGCGACCTTCTCCCAGATCAGCCCGCCGCGCCCGCTTCGACCTCGCGCAGCCCGCAGGTACCGGACAAGGTCACCCTCGACGGCCTCGAGGAGAAGTGGGACGCGGTCTGGACCGAACAGGGCACCTACCGCTTCGACGCCACCAGGACGCGCACCGAGATCTACTCGATCGACACCCCGCCGCCCACCGTCTCCGGCTCGCTGCACGTCGGCCACGTCTTCTCGTACACGCACACCGACGTCGTCGCGCGGTTCCAGCGGATGCGCGGCCGCGAGGTGTTCTACCCGATGGGCTGGGACGACAACGGCCTGCCCACTGAGCGTCGGGTCCAGAACTACTACGGGGTGCGCTGCGACCCGACCCTGCCCTACGAGCCCGGCTTCGTGCCCCCACTGCAGGGCGCCGAGGGCAAGAGCGTGCGCGCGGCGGACCAGCAGCCGATCTCCCGGCAGAACTTCGTCGAGCTGTGCGAGCGCCTCAGCAAGGAGGACGAGCAGCAGTTCGAGAACCTGTGGCGTCACCTCGGCCTGAGCGTCGACTGGAGCCGCACCTACCAGACGATCTCCGACGACGCGCGCGCGGTCGCCCAGCAGGCGTTCGTGCGGAACGTCGCCCGCGGCGAGGCGTACCAGGCCGAGGCGCCGACGCTGTGGGACGTCACGTTCCGCACCGCGGTCGCGCAGGCCGAGCTCGAGGACCGCGAGCGCCCCGGTGCGTACCACCGGATTGTCTTCACTCGTACAGATGATGGATCACCGATCCACATCGAGACCACTCGACCCGAGCTGCTCCCGGCATGCGTGGCCCTCGTCGCGCACCCGGACGACGAGCGGTACCAGGGGCTTTTCGGGCACACCGTTCTCACCCCCGTGTTCGGGATCGAGGTGCCGGTCGTCGCGCACCGCCTGGCCAGCATCGACAAGGGCTCGGGCATCGCGATGATCTGCACCTTCGGCGACGTCACCGACGTCATCTGGTGGCGGGAGCTGAGCCTGCCGACGCGCGCGATCCTCGGTTGGGACGGCCGCATCCTCGAAGAGACCCCGCCCGGGCTCGAGTCTCCGCGGGCCTCGGCGGCGTACGCCGAGCTGGCCGGCAAGACGGTCTTCTCCGCGCGCGAGCGAATGATCGAGCTGCTGCGAGCCTCCGGTGAGATGGAGGGTGACCCCAAGCCGATCACGCACCCGGTGAAGTTCTACGAGCGTGGCGACAAGCCGCTCGAGATCATCACCACCCGCCAGTGGTACATCCGCAACGGTGGCCGCGACGCCGAGCTTCGCGACGCCCTGATGGCCCGCGGCAACGACCTCGAGTGGCACCCCGACTACATGCGGATCCGCTACGAGAACTGGGTCGGCGGACTCACCGGTGACTGGCTGGTCTCCCGCCAGCGGTTCTTCGGCGTGCCGATCCCGGTCTGGTACCCGCTGGACGCCGCCGGCGAGCCGCTCTTCGACGCGCCGATCCTGCCGAGCGAGGACGCGCTGCCGGTGGACCCGAGCAGCCAGGCCCCGGCCGGATACGAGGAGGCGCAACGCGGCGTCGCCGGTGGCTTCATCGGCGACCCGGACGTGATGGACACCTGGGCGACGTCGTCGCTCACCCCGCAGATCGCCGGTGGCTGGCGGCGGGACCCGGACCTGTTCGCACGCGTCTTCCCGATGGACCTGCGCCCGCAGGGGCACGACATCATCCGGACCTGGCTGTTCTCCACCGTGGTGCGCTCGCACCTCGAGCACGGCATCCTGCCGTGGAAGCACGCGGCGCTCAGTGGCTGGATCCTCGACCCGGACCACAAGAAGATGTCCAAGTCCAAGGGCAACGTGGTCACCCCGCTGGGCCTGCTCGAGCAGCACGGCTCCGACGCCGTGCGGTACTGGGCGGCCTCGGCCCGCCTGGGCGCCGACACGGCCTTCGAGGAAGGCCAGATGAAGATCGGGCGGCGCCTCGCGATCAAGGTTCTCAACGCCTCCAAGTTCGCCCTGTTGTTCGCCGGCGGTGCCCCGATCGCGCTCGACCCGGCCGCGGTCACCGTGGCGCTCGACCGGGCGATGCTCGCCGGCCTGGCCGACGTGGTGGACCGCGCGACCACCGCGCTGGCGGACTACGACCACACCCGCGCTCTCGAGGTCACCGAGACGTTCTTCTGGACCTTCTGCGACGACTACCTCGAGCTGGTCAAGGACCGCGCGTACGGGGGCAACGACGCCGTCGTCTCCGCCGAGACCGGGTCCGCACGCGCTGCTCTCGGGCTCGCGCTCGACACCCTGCTGCGACTGTTCGCCCCGGTGCTGCCGTTCGCGACCGAGGAGGTCTGGTCCTGGTGGCACGACGGCTCCGTGCACCGGGCACCGTGGCCGACGTCGGAGCGGCTGCGGGTTGCGGCGGGCGACGCCGACCCGTCCGTGCTCGTTGTCGCCGGAACAGCTCTGGCGGCGCTGCGCAAGGTGAAGTCCGAGGCGAAGGTGTCGATGCGGACCGAGATCGCACGGGTCGAGCTGCTCGTGCCGGAGGCAGCCCTCGCGGGCGTCCGGGTCGCCGAGCCGGACATCCGGGCCGCTGGCCGGGTGATCGAGCTGACGATCACCGCGGGTGGCGACGAGATCGTCGCTCGCGGCGCGGAGCTGGTGGAGTCGGCGCCGACGAACGCCTGATCGCTACGTGTTGAGCAGTGCCGCGAGGCGCGCCTCGTCCGCGCCGTCGATCTCGAGGACCTTGCCGCGGCGACCCGCGGGCCCTGCTAGCAGCTACTGACCCGGATCGTTGTCGACGGGAAGAGATACCTCGACCGGGGTCGAGCGTGGAGCCGTCCGGCCGTCCCAGCAGTGCTCGGAGGTCCCTCGCGCACCACGTCAACGCCCGGTGGCCGCCGGTCTCGCCCGCATCCGCCACATCGTGCGCGGCGACTGCCCCCCTCCGCCCGACTTCTGGTCGAGATCTGCGCGTTCTTCGAGCAGATCCGGACCAGAAGTCACGCTCGTGCGAGCCGAGAGAGCGGGGCACACATCTGGTGCGCGACGTCGACCGGCAGGTTCGTCGTGGTCCTGCGGCTCGCTGCGGGCCACCGGTGGCGCGCGCGGGTGATCCAGGCCGACGCAAGATGGCGACCGGCGCCGTCGGCCACCTTGTGTGGAGACCCGGTAACACCGCGCCGTACTGATCCTCCAAGCAGCGCTCACCCCCGCCGTCGGAACGGCGCCGGCGTGAAGCGCCCCGGATGCACGGGCGTCTGACGAAACTGGCACGCCCAACCTCGGCGCAAGCTAGCCGGGCCGCGCAGGCATGGCGGCACCCCGGACGGACACCACCGCGGCATCAGTGGCCGATGGCCCAACGACCGCGCCGACAACCGCCTGAGCGGTGTGCGTTGAGCAGCTCTACGCGTTGAGCAGCTCTACGCGTTGAGCAGCGCCGCGAGGTGCGCCTCGTCCGCACCGTCGACCTCGAGGACCTTGTCGCGACTGCGCTCTCCGGAGACCACCGTGACGTCGCGGGCCCTGACCCCGAACGCCTCGGCGACGGCGCGTCGCACCGCTTCGTTGGCCTTGCCGTCCACAGCAGGCGCCGCAACGGCCACGACGAGGGCGCGCCGATCCGCCTCAAACGATGTTGCGCCGGGATGCGAGCCGGCAGCGACTACCGGACGTTCGACGAAGCCGCCCACGGCGGTCCGGCGGGCGTTGGGCTTGACCCGGACGACGACTCTCAGGCGGACTTCTCCCGAGGGGCCCGCTTCGCCGGCGCGGCCGGCATCGTGCGCGGAACGATTGTCGGATTGACGTTGTCCAGGACGGCCTCGCGGGAGATGACCACCCGCTCGACGTCGTCGCGGCTCGGCATGTCGAACATCACCTGCTGGAGGACTTCCTCCATGATGGCGCGCAGCCCGCGCGCACCGGTGCCGCGCAGCAGGGCCTGGTCCGCGACCGCCCCCAGGGCGTCTTCGGTGAACTCGAGCTCGACGCCGTCGATCTGGAACATCCGCTGGTACTGCCGGACGAGCGCGTTCCGCGGCTCGGTCAAGATGCGTACCAGCGAGTCCCGGTCCAGCGGGGACACCGTGGTGATGACCGGCAGCCGACCGATGAACTCCGGGATGAGCCCGAACTTCAGCAGGTCCTCCGGCATGACCTCGTTGAACACGTCGATGTCGTCAGCCGAGTGCAGTGCGGCACCGAAGCCGATCCCCCGCCGACCGGCGCGCGAGGTGATGATCTCGTCCAGGCCCGCGAACGCGCCGGCCACGATGAACAGCACGTTCGTGGTGTCGATCTGGATGAACTCCTGGTGCGGGTGCTTCCGCCCACCCTGCGGCGGGACGGCCGCCGTCGTGCCCTCGAGGATCTTCAGCAGCGCCTGCTGCACGCCCTCACCGGAGACGTCCCGGGTGATCGACGGGTTCTCGCTCTTGCGGGCGATCTTGTCGATCTCGTCGATGTAGATGATGCCCGTCTCGGCCTTCTTGATGTCGTAATCGGCGGCCTGGATGAGCTTGAGCAGGATGTTCTCGACGTCCTCGCCGACGTAGCCCGCCTCGGTCAGAGAGGTCGCGTCCGCGATGGCGAACGGCACGTTGAGCATCTTCGCGAGGGTCTGCGCGAGGTAGGTCTTGCCACAACCGGTCGGGCCGATCAGCAGGATGTTGGACTTCGCGATGTCGACGGCATCCTCGTCGCCGCCCGCGCTCTCGCCCGCCTGGATCCGCTTGTAGTGGTTGTAGACGGCGACTGCGAGCGACCGCTTCGCGGGCTCCTGGCCGACGATGTACTGCTCGAGGAAGTCGAAGATCTGGCGCGGCTTGGGGAGCTCGACCAGACCGGCCTCGGTGGCCTCCTGGAGCTCTTCCTCGATGATCTCGTTGCACAGATCGATGCACTCGTCACAGATGTAGACGCCCGGTCCAGCGATGAGCTTCTTGACCTGCTTCTGGCTCTTCCCACAGAAGGAGCACTTGAGCAGGTCGGCGCCGTCTCCGATCCGAGCCACTGTGATCCCTTCGGTCGAGTCTGACTCTCTCCCCGCGAGGAGACGTCAAGCCGCGCGCGCCATCGTGCGCGCTCCCCCATTGCACACCACCCCGGGCCCGATGTCAGCCGCAAACGGCCCCATCGGCGTGTCCCCGAGCTCATTCACCCCGCTGCCCGGGCGCCCATGGAGCCGGGCGCCTCGCCCGCGACGCCTCCGATCAGGCCTTCGGGATTGTCGCAGCCTTGCGGCTGGCCAGCACCTGGTCGACGATCCCGTACTCGACCGCCTGCTCGGCGGTGAGGATCTTGTCGCGCTCGATGTCGTTGCGCACCACGGCGACGTCGCGCCCGGTGTGCTTCGCGAGCGTGTCCTCGAGCCACTCGCGCATCCGGATCATCTCGTTCGCGTGAATCTCGATGTCCGACGCCTGCGCATACCCGCCGCCCTCGATCGCCGGCTGGTGGATGAGTACGCGCGCGTTCGGCAGCGCGAGTCGCTTGCCGGGGGTGCCGGCCGCGAGCAGGACCGCCGCCGCCGAGGCGGCCTGACCGAGGCACACGGTCTGGATCTGCGGCTTGATGTACAGCATCGTGTCGTAGATCGCGGTGAGGGCCGTGAACGAGCCGCCCGGGGAGTTGATGTACAGCGTGATGTCGCGGTCCGGGTCCTGGCTCTCCAGCACCAGGAGCTGGGCCATCACGTCGTCGGCGGAGGCGTCGTCGATCTGCACACCGAGGAAGATGATCCGGTCCTCGAACAGCTTCGTGTACGGATCCTGGCGCTTGAACCCGTAGGCGGTGCGCTCCTCGAACTGAGGGAGCACGTACCGGGACGACGGCGCACCGAACGGCAGCGCCGTTCCCCCGGCCAGGCGGGTTGCGCCCGGGTTGAACTGGGACTCGTGGCTCACAAGGACTCCTCGATGGACGTCAGTCGGACGGGCGGCGTGGGACTCAGGACGACTGTGTTCCACCGCCGCCGCTGACCGAGCCGGCGTGCGTGACAACGTGGTCGATGAACCCGTACGCGAGCGCCTCTTTCGCGGTGAACCAGCGGTCGCGGTCGGCGTCGGTGTTGATCTGCTCGACCGTCTTGCCGGTCTGCCCGGCGGTCAGCTCGGCGAGCACGCGCTTCATGTGCAGGATGAGCTCGGCGTTGATCCGCACGTCGGTCGCGGTTCCGCCGATGCCGCCGGACGGCTGGTGCATCATGACCCGCGCGTGCGGGGTGGCGTAGCGCTTGCCCTTCGCTCCCGAGGACAGCAGGAACTGGCCCATCGAAGCGGCCACGCCGATGCCGACGGTGGCGACGGCGGGCTGGATGAACTGCATCGTGTCGTAGATCGCCATGCCCGCGGTGATCGATCCGCCGGGCGAGTTCACATACAGGTAGATGTCCTTGTCCGGGTCCTCCGCGGCCAGCAGCATGAGCTGCGCGCAGATGGCGTTCGCGTTCTCGTCGCGAACCTCGGAGCCGAGCCAGATGATCCGCTCGCGCAGCAGCCGGTTGTAGATGTGGTCATTCAGGCCGAGGTTGGGTCCCTCGGACCGCGCATTCGCGGGCTGTCGCTCGTCCACCAGATCTCCCTCTCACCACTGCGTCCCGAACCGGGGCGCCGACGTGTACGTGCTCTGTGACCCTAACGCGACGCCGTCAGCGAGAACGTCCGAGTGACCGGCGTTTTCGCTGACGGCGCAGCAGGTGTCGGGTCGGATGCCGTGCGGCCTCAGGCCTCCGACGACTCCGTCTCCGCGGCGTCCGCCACGTCCACCCCAGCCTCGTCCGACTCGCGACCGACGACGGGGGTGAGGTCGACGTCGGCGCCGGTCGTGTCCTTCACGGTCGCGCGGCGCAGAGCGACCGCGATGGCCTTCGACCGGGACACCTCGGCGACCATGGCGGGCAGCTGGCCGGCCTTCTCGACGGTCTCGATGAAGGCCTGCGGCTCCATGTTGTACTGGCGCGAGGCATTCACCAGGTAGTCGAGGAGCTCGTTGTTCGAGACCTGGATCTGGAGCTGGTCCGCGACCAGGTCGAGGACCATCTGCTGGCGCAACGCGACGGATGCCTGCTCGGTCACCTCGAGACCGTGCGGGTCGTCCAGGGCCTTGCCCTCGCCCTCGAGGTGGTGCGCCACCTCAGCCTGGATGACGCCGGCCGGGACCGGGATGTCATCCGTCACGAGCTCCTTCAGGAGCAGCTCCCGGGCCTGGATCGCCTGCTCGGCGAGCTTGGTCCGGGCCACTTGCTCCGTCAGGTCGGCCTTGAGCTCGTCGAGGGTGTCGAACTCGCTCGCGAGCTGGGCGAAGTCGTCGTCGGCCGCAGGCAGGTCGCGCTGCTTGACGGAGGTCGCGGTCACCGTGATGTCGGCCTGCTCCCCCGCGTGGTCGCCCCCGGCGAGCGGCGCGGTGAAGGTCGTGGTCTCGCCCGCGGAGAGCCCGGTGAGCGCCTCGTCGAGACCCTCGAGCATGTTGCCGGAACCGATCTGGTAACTGGTACCGCTGACCTGGTCGATCTGCTCGCCACCGGCGAGAGCGGTCAGGTCGAGGACGACGAAGTCGCCGTCCGCGGCGGGCCGGTCGACGCCCACCAGGGTGCCGAAGCGCTCCCGGAGCGTGTCGAGGCGCTCGGCGACGTCCGCGTCCGTGACCTCGATCGGGTCCACGGTCAGGGTGAGGTCGCCGACATCGGGCAGGTGGATCTCCGGCCGAACCTCGACCTCGGCGGTGAAGGTCAGCTGACCGCTCCAGTCGTCCACGTTCGGGATCCCGGTGACCTCGATGGTGGGCTGGGCGAGCGGGCGCAGTTCCGTCTCGTCCATCGCGACGCCGTAGAACTTCGCCATGCCGTCATTGATCGCGTGCTCGAGCACGGCCGCCCGGCCGACCCGCTGGTCGATGATCCGCGCCGGCACCTTGCCCTTGCGGAAGCCCGGGACGGTCACCTCTTCCGCGATGTGCTGGTAGGCGTGGTCGATGTTCGGCTGGAGCTCCTCGCACGGGACCTCGACGGTCAGCTTGACCTTCGTGGCGTCCAGGGTCTCGACGGCACTCTTCACGTCTGTTGCTCTCCCGATTGCATTGAGGTCGCGCCGCTTCGCGGCACGCGGTCTGGGGCGGCCGGTGGGGGCCGGCGGCGATCGATGAGCCGGCCTCGCAGCAGGCCCATGGCCGATCGCAACCCCGCGATCCTACGGCACCGGCCGACGGTGGCGCTCGCCCGGGTACGCTGCGCCGAGAGGGTCCGGGCCGATCGGAGCGCACCCATGGCGACAAGCGGAATGCGTGCGAGAGCACGGGCGCTCGCCGCGCCGTCGGTGCGGCGGATCCGCCGGGAGGTGCAGTGGCACCGCTCGGGTGGGCGCCGCATCCTGGACCGCGAGCCGGTCGACGTCGCCCCCCACGAGGTCGCGCGGCACGCCACCCCGCTGTTCCGCGCACTCGCGGGTGTCGACCCGCAGCTCCAGCGCAACAAGGTGGTGAACCTGGGGCTGGCCATCGAGCGCCTGGACGGGCTGCTGCTCCGGCCCGGGCAGCGGTTCTCGTTCTGGCGGCAGGTGGGCAAGCCGACGCGTCGGCGCGGGTTCCTGGACGGGCTCGTGCTGGACCACGGCCGCGCGACCGCGGGCGTCGGCGGTGGGATGTGCCAGCTGACGAACCTCATCTACTGGATGACGGTGCACACCCCGCTGGCCGTCGTCGAGCGGTGGCGGCACAGCTACGACGTCTTCCCGGACGCCGGCCGGACCCAACCGTTCGGCAGCGGCGCGACGTGCGCGTGGCCGGTGCTGGACCTGCAGATCGAGAACACGACGCTGACCACGTTCCGGCTGGGCCTGCACTTGACCGAGACCGAGCTGTGCGGGACCTGGACCGCGGATGCGCCGGCGCTGACGACGTACGAGGTCTACGAGGCCCAGCACGTGATGACGAACGACGCCCCCGGCGTCTTCACGCGGCACAACGTCCTCCGGCGCCGGGTGCTCAATTCCGCGGGCGAGCAGGTCGACGACGAGCTGGTCGCGATGAACCAGGGGCGGCTGATGTACCAGCCGTTCATCGAGTCGGGACGCTGACGCGCGCCGGACCCCGCGGGTGGGTGACGTGAGGTTGGTCGGGATGGCGGGATTCGAACCCACGACCTTCCGCTCCCAAAGCGGACGCGCTACCAAGCTGCGCCACATCCCGTGCGGCGAGAAGTCTACTGGCCGGGGGGTCCCGCGGGCCGACGCGGCGCCCGGACGGCGCTCGGAACCGGCTAACCTACTATGGCCGACCGGGGTGGTCCCGGTCCGCGCGGGTGTAGCTCAATGGTAGAGCCCCAGTCTTCCAAACTGGCTACGGGAGTTCGATTCTCCTCACCCGCTCC
>Ga0209539_1001699_pt1 | contig 11849 bp, 11 predicted proteins | sample BarGraNGADG00312_2_FD_184499 | JGI IMG/M metagenome (GOLD analysis project Ga0209539, IMG submission 184499) | Arctic peat soil microbial communities from Barrow, Alaska - Barrow Graham LP Ref core NGADG0011-312 (SPAdes) (version 2) | ecosystem: Environmental > Terrestrial > Soil > Wetlands >... | reverse complement strand
ACACCGGGGCAACGACATAGGAACCGATGCCCTTAAACTCACAAGTCGTGCCGTCAATGGTCACGTTCTGCTTAGAAAACCCTGAGGGGCCAGTGAAGTAGAAGTGCCAACCACCCCCGGGTCTGCCCGTGTGGACCGTTGTCGTGTTGCAGGCGGCAAGAGTAGCCGGGATATCAGGACGGTCAACGTCTACGGCGTAGAGGCAAATGGGACCCGGATACCCCGTCACTATGCCGATATTCAGTCCCGTGCCGCCCATGTCGGATCCGTAGTCAGCAAACCAGGACAGCACGTCTCCGGCGGAAGCAGCTGTAGTCTCATACGGTTTCCAGGAGGGCGTCCCATGTACAAGGGGCAAAACCTCATTCAACGGCACCTTCCCCCGCGGCACAAGAGGCAAGATCGACAGACCGCGATCGACGTACTCGGTTACCTGGTCCTGAAGTGTGAGGAGGCGGCTCATGTGAGCCGCCATCCCGTCAATGCGTTTGCAGACCGCATGGCTACGAACCCTTCTGGAGACGAGCTCGCAAGCTGCCTCGATAGGTCCCGTACGCTTCGCGCATTCTGGTTCCCGTGCCCGGGCCACTGCGTTCAGTGATGGCGTCGACAAATGATTGTGGGAGTGCCCGGACTGCGCAACGCAATATTTCGTACACGGTGCTCTGGCTGACGCCTGCCAGGATCCCGAATTCGCCCGGCTTCAGCTTCTCCTGGTTCAAGTATGCGACCAACGGGTTGCTTTCGTAGTTCAGTTGCTTCATTGTGTTTCTCCTCATGGAACAGGTGTAGGAAGAGATATTTCACTTTCCCTCAATGTACTGTCACAGGAGGCTATTTTCAGTTTCTTCAGGAGGAGAAACAGAGTCTGGATGCTACGTTGCTGGAAAATGGCGCCGACCTAGGGTACCCTTTGGACTGTGGTCTCGGTGGCAACCTTGGCTATACTAAGCGCATGAAGGAACACGCAGTTCAACCGGCAGAACAAACCGAGAATAGGCCATTGTACGTACCCGGAAGCCAAGGACGCCTCATCACGAGCCATGAACTGGGCGAGTGGTGGCGTACTTGCGGCTGTCCAGGACAGGCTCCGACTCTGGAGGAGGGCGATCACTGGTTCATCGATCCGCCGATGATGTGGGAGGCACGAGGTGAAACCGTCTTGACGAGAACATTGCACGTCCTCCCGCCCCAGCTGTGGCGACACCTGAACTAAAGTACAGAAGGAGTGACGCAGATGAGCGACACGAATACAGGCCTCACGTATACCATCGAAGAGACTGACGGGACATGGTTTCAGCTGTGGTACGACGGAGAAGAGTGCGTGTACTCGGAGGAACTTGGAGCGCAGTCTCGAGAAGAAGCCGAGAAGCGGGCAACCGAGATTGCCGCAGCTGGTTCTCCACTAGGGAGGGTCATGAAAGCGCTCGGGGCAACTCCAACACTACCCAGTCGATGAGGCACACACCCCACGCGTGAACATGTCGCAAGCTACGTGAGCGACACGGTCAACCCCAACTGCGGCCCGGCCCGGCTCAGTCATGTTGTTCTTGGCTATGTCGCGAGCTGTCAGGATTAGGACCGGCATAACATATCCCTCGCGGCGAATCGTGCTTAGAAAGGCAAAGCCTTCCAGGCCAAGAATCATTAGGTCCAGCACGATGAAATCATACCCCTGTTCGATGTGAACCCCGGATCTGTGAGAGCTATCAGGGAAACCAGACAGGATTGGGACTGTTGCCGTGGCTGTACTCTCGTCTCTTCCAGCGTGTCTCATGGAGGGTCTCAGTACTGGGCTGAATTCTTGAAATGCTACATGACAGACTCTGAAAGGCGGGGACTACACCGAATCAGCTAGATTCTATGTGCTTCTCTGTGTTATGCTTTGTCGTCAATACAATCGATAATGGCTGCAAGGCAGCCGTCCAAGTGTCGCTCTACGTCAGACGACCAGAATCTGAAGACTGTCCAGTGCATATCTTCGAGCGCGCTGGTGTTCCGTTTATCTCGCTTCATATTTTCCTCGATCTTTTCGATCCAGTATTCTCGATTTCTTTTCAGCCCTGCCTTCTTGTTCGCCCAATCGTAGCCATGCCAGAACTCACCATCGATGAAGATGGCGACCCTGTATCTCGTCACTGCAATATCGGGTGAACCAGGCAGATCGCGGTAGTTCTTTCTGTACCTTATGCCACGCTTCCAGAGAGCTTTAGCCAATGCTGATTCCGCTTGTCCATTCTTCAGACTGATGTTGCCCATTCGCTTTGAACACTCGGGCGTTGTGGTCAGTCTTCGATGTTTCAAGGGAATCGCCCAGAACCGCCAAACACTTGACACACGAAGAAGGACTGAGGTTCGAGAAGCCACTCTTCTGAGTTTGCCACAACCGTGATTGGGTCAGCTATCGTGTACGGTTCATAGCTGCAATCATCGATCCTGCCCAAGTCTACCAGGCACAGATGATAGTGTGCTCCATGCAACTTCGCTGACTCCATTTCGTTCTTGGACCAGTAGAATCCATTGTTCCTTGAGACTGCTTTCACCTCGACGAACCTGTCGTGCTCTTCTGATTCCGACCCCTCAAAAGAGATGATATCGTACCCAGCACCGACATCTATGACGGATATTCGCTTGATCTTCTGTGCCTTATCTGGGTCACTAATCCGCCGTCTCTCATATGCCAGCGCATATTGCTCCGCGGCCTCTCCCGCCTCCTCATTCTCCAATATCCTTGCTTTCAGGTTTTCAAGGCTGATTCTCCTGCGGTGTGTCTCGGTAATCCTGCCAAGTATCTCCTCGTATATAGAAGAAACCTCGAAGACAACTCTGGAGTCCTCTACTCTGACTCTCAGGAAGTCACAGCTTATCAGAAGGTTCCTGATGGCTGACCACTCCAGCGCCAAGCGTTCATTGTTGAAGGTGTAACTGTTCTTGCCACTATCATAGGCAAAATGCTCACCTGTTATGATCCCCCTCAAGAAGAGCTCTTCCAGAGTGGCTGACACTACCGCAATTATCACCTTGTCCGAGTCTGTCAGTAGGTCGATGTATCGTCTTGACAGAGATACCGTTCGATTCTTCGCATCAAGGTCAATGACTCGAACAAACGAGAGGAAGTCGGTGAGGGCGTCCGGCTTCAGGCTCAAATCCCCGCGCACGTGTGAACATAGCGTTCCGATATCTTCAAATGACATGATCCTGTCACCGACAACGGAGCACAGGAAGCAAGCTAATTCATCTTTGGTGCCTATCTCAGAGTACTTTCTTAGTGCGTATAACATAGTCTCTTATCAGAGCCTTGATGTCTTCATCTCCCAAGTCTTCCAACGCGTTGTCAAACAGAGGGATCGGCATGCTCTCCATTATCTCGATCATGCGCTTCTCTTTGATCGATAACCGTTCGTCGATGGTCTCGTCAATGGAATCCTTGGATAGGATGAAGTAGTAGTTTGTCTCGTCCGTTGGCTTCAGGCCGTAGCGGTGTATCCTATCTTTCGACTGGACAAAATGGGCCGCATTGAAGGTCCGTTCAATGTAGATGGCATTGTGGCAGGCTTCGTGCAGGGAAATCGACTCGCCCACCGCGAACGGGTTGGCTATTAATACCCTATAGGGACAGTCAGGTTCCTGAAAATCCCGCACGATTTTCTCTCTTGTCAGCTCGTCTGAGTCATTGGGGTCGTCTTCCTCCGCTCCATACTGTTCCACGGGTATTGCCCCATAGAGTTCCTGTGCACAAATCCCGGAAGCTTGCAGGAACCTTTTGAAATCTAGTATTGTCTGTATGAAGGTAGCCCAGATGACGACCTTCCCCCCCTTATCCAGGATATCCCGGACAAGACAGAGTGTCGCGAGAAACTTGCTCGGCACCTCAGCTTTCTCATAGTCCACAATCTCTCTCATGACGTCTGCGTCGTCGACGGCGCCGTAGACTTCAGGAACGATATCCTCTGAAGCAAGAAAGGACTTCAGTGGGGAGCGCAACATCGCCGGATTCGTAGCAGCCTGCATGAGTCTTATGATTTTCGCGTTGACCAGTGCTGCCTTGAATTTCGACGTGATATCAATCTCATTGTTGCGTAGCATCGAGTCGACGTATCTCTTCTCAATAAAGTCGTATATTCGTTGTTGTGCGGGACCCATTTGCACCTCCAGCGGTGGATGCATGATTGCTGGAGGGAGTCCCAGGTCACTCTTGTTAATCCTGAGGAAGAAAGGCGAGATCGAGGTCACAAGACCATCGACTCGAGGATCGTTCTTCCTTTGAGTCATGTCGCGCAACTGATTCACCTGGTACCCAATGATGTTCTTGGTTGGCCAGATGAACTTGAACAGGTTGTACAGGTCCTCGTAACCATTTGGAGCGGGAGTTCCAGTCAGCACCACGCGGGACCTACAGTACCTAGATATGTCCAGTACGGCCGAGGCGGCTACCCCTCCGGAAGTGTTCTTGATCTTGTGGGCTTCATCCAGCACTACCATTGTTCTATTGTTCTTCAGGAAGTACATGACGTCATCGCGTAGCGTGGCTAAGGATGCGTAGGATATCAGCGTCAGTTCGGCGGTGTGTCCAGAATATAGGTAATCGGTCTTCTCCTGCTTCGCCATCGAACTCATCAGACGCTTCGAGTCCGGTTTGTGACCGAAGCACTTGGTGTATTCGGTCTCCCAAGGACCGAACGAGCTGAGGGGACCTACTATTAGCAACTTCTTGACCTGTTTAGAGTTATCGTCGGGAAGTGCCTTGAGGAACGCATATGCAGCGTAGACTATAGTTGTCTTGCCGGCACCCGGTACGGAGAAGTTGCAGGCATTCTGCGCAAAGGCGAGATGGTAGGCCGACAGCAACTGACGTTCATACAGTCGTCTGACGGGGAAACTGTTCTCCACGGCAGCCGTGAACTGCCGAAACTCCTCCACATCGCAGTTATTGTTTCGGATGTTCAGTGCTTCCTTCGAGAAGTCCTCGAAGTTGGCCTCCTCCTGGTAGAAGCCGGCGAGAAGAGTCCTGAGCGTTGGAGTGGCCTCCTCTTCATATCCGTACTTCTTCAGCATGGACCGGATTCTGCCCAGCGTGGTCTCGATACCGTTCTCAGTCGTTGAGATACTTATCTCTCCTGGCGAAAGCGATGGAGACAGAAAGTCCTTCAGATATCGTGCTGCATATCTGTCAGACAGGAGAACTGCAGTGTCTCCAGTCAATATGACTCGTTGCTGGGCTTCGTCTGTGTCTAGCGTGATTCTTGGCATTACTATGCGTTCCTATCGAGGCTCTTCTTCATCTCCCATATGATTGTATTGATTTCTTTCACGCGTTCTGAGACAGTCGGATCGGTGTAGAACGTCGGCTGATCCGAGTCTACGGCTCTGAGTGCGTCCAAGGCTTTCTCCAGAAGCTTGAGAGGCTGATTGGCATCTCTTCTGTCATCCAATTTGCTAGTATGTTTCCCCAAATTCGCCGCTAGGACGTCCTTGGCTGCGGTGGCCCAATCGACGTCCCGAGCCCTCAGCACTTTGCTCAGATCCGCTGTGGGGTTTGCCTTCCTCGCCTCCTCGGTTGTCTGTTTGTCTGGTGGAGTTCCTGCTTTGTGTTCCTTTAGAAACGAATCCCACAGTTCCTGATAGGCGAATATGCACCCGCCGTTCCCTGTTTTAGCGATCTCGCGGAACTCCTTGCCCTCGTACCTCGCACGAATGTAGTCGAAGCACACCAGTTTCAAATCCGAGATGTCTGTGTCTTGGTAGATCCAGTCTACGATGGCGGTGTTCTTTCCCTTGCTCTTATAGGCTGCAAGATATGTGTCCAGGTCAACGAAGGGCCCTTCGGTCTTCTCGAGCCTCGTGTAGATGCCCTCGTACCCGTAAGTGTCAAGATAGTCCTCCATTACTCCCAGAATTGACAGCCACTTCTCGATCTGGGGTTCTTTCTCGCCCATGAACTGCGCAATGTCGCTGGTCGAAAAACCCAGTTGCTTCAAATCGGAGCACTTCAGATACTTCTCAATCGGGTTGTAGTCGAGTTTGTCGTCCTCGCCCATCTGGTAAATCGTTTCCAGTTGTTCAATGTCTCTCTTGGTCGCGTCTTCCGGCAGTATGACAGCAAGGAAGTACTGACAGTGCTCCACTTGTGCATATTCCAAGCCGGACTTGTCCCTTTCTCTGAACAGCTTGTTGAGAAGAAGAGCTCGCCGGTTTCCATCGACTATGATCCCATCGGCAGTGACGATGCCGTATCGCTGCTGCTTGTCGTTCAGCAAGCTCAACATAGTCTTCTCATTCCTGTCCAGCTTTGACTGGAGAAGGAACTCCTCGATAATCTTACAATCCTTGTCCTTCTCCGGGTCTAGAACGTAGTTCTCTTTCTCAAATGACTTGACATCAGTGCCGATCCTTCCGTTGTACTTGTTGTAAACCAAGTACGCCAGAGGAATCCTATATACTTTCTGTGGGCTGGTACTTCCCCTGTATCTCAGAGGAATGCCCGTCATGACGACGTTCTCTTCCCTATCCCCAATCCTCGACAGTTCCAGCTTCCTTGTTATAGCGTCCATCACCCATGCCTCCTATCGCCTTGGTAAGTCGCTCGAGAATGTAGTAACCAACCGAGATTGCTTGTGGAACATGCTTCGGATCATCATGTACCTGCACCGTTCTTCGTCTTTCATCTTCGCTCAATGACGCCTCAATAAACTCACGAGTACGCTCCAGCAACTCATAGGGGCCAATCATGTTCCCGCGCTCCGCTGCTGTCATACAGTGCCTCCGCTGGAATTCACGGGCACTGCAGAGCCGTGGCACCATGTCCCTGACAAACGTCTGGACTTGATCTCCCAACTCTTGGCTGATGTCTGCCGCAGAGATTCGCGGAGTGTAGAATTTGGCCTTGCCCTTCCCTTGTCCGTGGTGTAGTTTGACTCTCCATGTGTACTTTCGATGTTTGGAATTGGACCTGCCGCAATTGGTCAACTCAACCCGATACGCATCGATAATCAAGTAGGGTATGTGATACTTGAACCTCGCGTCCGAGTGTTTCGGCTTTTCCTTCTTCTCTGGCACGGTGATCCCATTCAGGTCAACGAACTCGATGTGAGGATCATGGGTAATGCGAAGGTACTCTGACGGGAGGGTCAATCCTTCCTTGTGACATATCGCAGCAGCAATCGCGTATGACAGTTTTGGTGGTACCGCGTTCCCTACCAGTGTGTACTTGATGCCCTTCGTGGCGCCGTAGAACTTGTAGTCAAGTGGAAAACTCATCATCGAGGCCGCTTCACGAACAGTTGGCAGTCTGTATCTGCCGTCTGGAGTCTTCAGGATCATAGACTCCCTGGAGTTAGCGGACATCGTTGCCATGACCGTACGCGAAGGCCTATTCGTTGCTTCAGGAAATGACATCTTGCCCATGTAGCCTTTGTCTTGCTTCAGGCGCTGTGCTTTCTCCCACTCAAATTCCGGAACGATGTACTCGTATTGCTGATCAGATACGTCCTGAACTGGAAGCACAAGACCCCGGTAGTTGCAGTCAGCAATCTGGTCTCGATTTGCGTGGCATGGCTCTCCCAAAGCATCCAGCACCTTTTGCATTGAGACGACTGTCTCGTCGGTATACGTCTCGACGGGACCGGGGAATTCGCCACACAAGAATCTCTTTCTGTTTGACGGCACACCGAAGTACTTGGCGTTGTAAACACGCGATGAAGTCCGGCGCGGGCACAGAACGGCGTGCTCTCCCAGCTGAGGCACTCCTAATTCAGCCGCAGTGTAGCTGGACAGTATATAGTTCTGAATGTTCGGAACGTTCTCCAATACCCAATACTTCAACTGCGAGTGGTCTTTGAACCTCTTCCTCGCAACGATTCTCAAGTAGGCGTTCAGCAGTCCAATTCCGAGCTCCTTGTCTCCGTTGCCAGACTTGTTCGAGTTCGAAAACGCCACACACGGCGGAGATCCTATTATCACCTCCGTATCAGGCACCAACTCCTCGAACTCATCATCCGGCAAGTTCGATATCCTTATGACATCATCCAAAATGACATGGGCTCCTGGCTTGTTCGCTTTGTACGTTGTGACAGCTGGAAGCCACTTGTCAACGGCAAAGGCTATTTCGAATCCCGCCTGTCTGAAGCCTTCGGAGAATCCTCCTGCGCCACAAAAGAAGTCCGCTACACGCATTGCTTTTCCTCTCCCAACATCTAGTATATGCTTTGTCAAGCAAGCTTAGTCCTATCCGACGAATCGACAAGGAGCGGTCGGTCCTGTCAGGTGCAAGGCTTTGGCAGATGGACCAGCAGAAGCAATCGTTGTCTGCACTGGATGCGATTCTATGGCTCAGGGCCAAATGCGCGACGCCACAGTCTGGGTTAGTGTCGCCCGCAGCTCCCTCTCGTTTGTCACGGTTCCGGGGTGGCCAGTTGGGGAAGCATTGTGGACGCGTCTTGGCACTTTCCAGAGTCTCTCTAGGCAAGACACAGGTTGACCCTCCCGTACGCCGAGCTCCGATTCTGCAAGCGTTGTTGGAACCTGCACTACATGACTCATATGCTACTCCTTTCCCGTGGCAAGTCCAAAGAGATGAGCTTCCTCTCGAAGCTGTTGTCCAACGCCGTATCCGGCTATACTGGTCGTGAACAAGCCAGTTCAGAGAATCTAAAGGCGAGGGAGGCCAATCACGGACATGGATAGATTCTGTTTCGACTGTAGTCGATACGGCGCCGATGCACACCTGTTACCGTTTCGAGAAGTTGGACATGCGTTCACTGCCGTCGATATCGCGACGCTCATAGACTCTTGCGACAAGAACACGACCATCGGAGATGCATCAATACAAATGATGGAAGAGTCTCTCGAGGAACGCTACAGCGACTGGTTCCTCCTCGTCAAGGATGAGGAGAGGACGGTTGGGTGGCTCTGTATGGAGGACTTGGACAACGACGGCACCGACGACGGGACAGTCCCTCTCGTCCCCATTCAAGTGGACGAGGTCGTTCCTTCTTCGATGCCTCTCCTCGACTTGCTTCCCGTGTTTGAACGGCACTACGCCGTTCTGGTTCTGACAGGGAACGCAATCACTCATGTCCTGTCATTCCAGGATTTCGACAAGCTGCCCGGCCACATCTGTCTCTTCTCGCTGTTTGCAGAACTCGAGCTCGAGATGACCACGAGGCTGACACGCATGCTGCTATCAGGAACGAACCCACTGGAGACACTCCCCGAAGGTCGCCTAGCCAAAGCGCGTGAGTTGTACGCGCTGAAGTACCCGACCGAGGAGCCAAAAGAGTTGGATCGTCAGCGCCTTCTCCAATGCACGAACCTTATCGACAAGGTCACGATGATAAGAAAGGATCAAGGTCTGGCTGCCAAACTCAACCAAGCCACCTCTGGAAGCGCAAAGAACCTCCTCAAGACGGTGGAGCGGTTGCGCAACCATGTTGCACATGGCAGCTCTCTGTTCGAAGATATCCGATCGCCAACGGAGCTCAATCAGCTCGTCACCGAAGTCGAAGCAATGATCTCAACTCTCTCCGAGCCATCTTCACTTTGACGTCGCCAATCCTGCCGATTCGTGGCATCGTCGGTGAACCGCAGAGCAACCGATTCTCCGCGATCCGCTTAGCGGTGCATAGGGCAGCGAAAGGATGCTGGGGGACTACCAGGCTGGATACAGGAGGGCATCTCGTTTCAGCCCCGTAGCGGAGGTGAAGGGCGGTTAGGTGTATCCCAACAGGTCACTCTTGCCGCCCCATGATGATCTGGGGAGAAATGGTTACTCTAATCGTTGAACGGCATCCCGTTCGCCTAGGACAAGAATGACTTGTAGGTTTCAATTCGTCATACAGACTTCCTGAACGATGCCCGGCTCCAGTTCGCCCTTGCCATCTAGGTTGGTTCGAGGAGTTGACGAAATTCTGTATTTACGTAACCACGTAATACAGGAAAGACACAAAGCTAGCGATCGGTGCGTTGTCGTAACAACCATTGCCATGATGGTCCGTGCTTGGTGAGCGCCGGAAAGCTTCTTGAGTTGACTACCGCATGTTGACGCGAGGAGGCGATCTGCCTAGCTTAGTTTGTGTAGCACTGGTGAGAGGCACAAGTAGAGGTACGGAAAGGCGATGGAGATCTGGGGGCTTCGCTGCGCGTTGATTCTCTCATGGGAGGGTCGTGATGGATAGGAAAACGGGGCTGGCGACCAAGTTGCTGGAGATTGCAAAAGCGACAAGACAGATTGGGTTCGAGCGCTTGTTCGATAGAAAGCAAGACACCTTCATGACACACGACAAGGTCTACGGAATCGACCCAAAGGTCCGCGCTCAGTACCAGGGCTTTCTGGAAGCGTTGTTGCAACATAAGGAATCGGGAAAGCGCTTCTCTCGGAGCGCGGCCCAGTCGATGGTGCAGGAATCCATCGCGCGTCTCGTGGACGGTCAACCAACGATCGAGTCTGCTGTGTTGGAGGTTGAAGGCCTTCTGGCGGCCTTGGCGAAAGATCAACCAGAGTATGATGGGCTCTGCGAAGTGCCAGGCATCATTCTGCCGAAGAAATCGAGGCCTTATCTGCTTGCTGGCGCAAAGGTCACTCGCTTGTCCAGCGGAGACTATACTTCGCTCGTTAGGCGATGCAAAGGAGTTTGTTCTGCGGTGTCCAAGAAGAAGGCATATTCTGCCATTTTCAAACCACAGTTGGCCAACCTCAAAGGAAGGACCGTGATGTGGTGCTCATATGCTGCGGAGCCAGAACGTGCACAGGAGCTCTCACTTGAGACTCTGGACTGGGTCGTTATGCTTCTCAAGTACGCGTGCATGGCGCTGACACCCGACAACAAGGACATGGCAATTGGAATCAGGGCAGTGCCAAGGGTTGAGTATTTCATTATTCCGAAGGAAAGCGACTCCATCATAACAGGGGCTAAGGCCACAGGAAAGGTCTTGCCCTGGCGGGTGCGATCCCTAGACAGGGACCGGATGCGGAAAGCCGGGGTCTTCGTACTTTCTGACATTGTCGTGAAGTCGGGTAACGCCAAGAAACCTGACCCTAAATCGTTTGAGTCTGCCCTCCTGCGAGCTCTTCAGTGGACGGTGACCTCGCTCGACTTAGTGACAAACGGTTCGAAAATAGTAGCGTTGGCTATTGCTCTTGAAACGGTATTTTCTCCTTACGCCTCTTCCAGCCTGACATCAGCGATCGCCGAGGGGACAGCCATGACTATTTCGCATAATCCGGAGCAGCGCCAGCAGATCTGCGACAGGATGACGGCGCTGTACAAGATGCGCTCCGAGTACGTTCATGGATACGGGGACAATGCATCTGATTGGGACGTTCTCGAGATGGGCTACATGGTCACATCGGTCATCAGTGTCCTGTGCCGTCATGTGAGCGAGTATAAATCCCTGGCGGATTTCTCCAAAGCACTTTCGAAAGCAAAGTTGACTGGACGAGTCTTCAAAGGACGATAAGTCTAGCTTTCAGGCGTAGCCACCACAGTTCGTCCTGTCCGTCTGGTGATTGGGGGCGGGTTCTCTTTGCCATACCGAGAATCCTGGATGCCGGAGAAGACAGATCAGCACTACACGCCACGATGTTGGAGGCTGTTTCCTTCGATATATCGCGATTAGGGCCCCTAGGGAGAGATTTCGTTTCAGAAGACGTATCATTCGACCTGAGTCTGGATTTCTCCCACAAATTCAATAACTCAGTCCCGTGACTTACAGGAGAAGTGGCGTAATAACGCCTAGTGTATTGTCCGGGTAAGTAAAGGTTCCCGTACTGGTCAGGTCGACTCGAGTGACGCCCATCGGTGTAGAGGCTTTCCACTGTTGTGGGTCGTAGGGGTGACCTAACAGCAGAAGAG
>Ga0209539_1001697_pt1 | contig 11852 bp, 7 predicted proteins | sample BarGraNGADG00312_2_FD_184499 | JGI IMG/M metagenome (GOLD analysis project Ga0209539, IMG submission 184499) | Arctic peat soil microbial communities from Barrow, Alaska - Barrow Graham LP Ref core NGADG0011-312 (SPAdes) (version 2) | ecosystem: Environmental > Terrestrial > Soil > Wetlands >... | reverse complement strand
AGGTAGCCGCAGTGGTCCAGGTGGCAGTGCGAGAGCACGACGTCGTCGATGGTGTCCGGCGGGACGGGGAACGGCTCCCAGTTGCGCCGTCGCAGCTCACGTTCGCCCTGGTAGAGGCCGCAGTCCACGAGCAGTCGCCGGTCGCCGCGCTCCAGGAGGAACCGGCTGCCGGTGACCGTGCCGGTGCCGCCGAAGAAGGTCAGGGTCGCAGATGCGTGCGCGTCCATGGGATCAGCGTGCTCCCCTGCACTCGCACGGGCGGCCGGACGCGCGGGTGATCATGAGGTCCGCGGCTAGTGTCGATCGCATGGAGCACCCCACCTTCGACCTCACCGGCCAGGTCGCCCTGGTCACCGGCGCCTCCCGCGGCATCGGGCACGACCTGGTCCTCGCCCTGGCTGCCGCCGGAGCGACAGTTGCGGCCGGGGCTCGCTCCGCGGCGGACGTCGCCGACCTGGTCGAGCAGGTTCGTGCGGCAGGCGGCCGCGCCGTCGCCGTCGAGCTGGACGTGACGGACCTGGCCGGGATCGAGCCGGCGGTGCGGCACCTGGTGGCGGACCTCGGCCGCATCGACATCCTGGTCAACAACGCGGGCCTCGGCGCCAACCACGACGCCCTTGACGTCACCGAGTCCGACTGGGACGCGATGATGGACGTCAACCTCAAGGGCCTGTTCTTCGTCACCCAAGCGGTGGCCCGCACGATGGTCCCGCGAGGCTACGGGCGGATCGTCAACCTCAGCTCCCAGGCGGGCCTGGTCGGCATCCGCCGGCACGCCGTCTACTCGGCAAGCAAGGGCGGGGTGAACATGCTTACCCGGGTGCTCGCCCTGGAATGGGCCCCGCACGGGGTGACCGTCAACGCCGTCGCGCCGACGTTCATCCGCACACCGGGGACCGCCGAGCGCCTGGACGACCCCGAGTTCGCCGCCGACGTGCTCGCCCGGATCCCGGTCGGCCACTTCGGCACGACGGCGGACGTGGCGGCGGCCGTGATCTACCTCGCCTCTCCCGCCGCCGGGCTGGTCACCGGCACCGTGCTGCCGGTCGACGGCGGCTGGACCGCCCAGTAGCCGGCTCGGCCGCCCGGACGCATCTGGGCGATCGATGCCGCCGTGGCGACCACCCGCCTCCCGACGCGTACGACGGGAGGCGGGTCCGCGAGGTCAGGAAGCGAGCAGTCGGTCGAGCGTCGCTGCTGCGCCGACGGAGTGAAGGTCCGCCAGCGTCCGCAGGTACGGCTCGACGAAGTCCCGTCGCTCGGCCAGGTCTCCGAACAGCACGGCGTTCTCGATGAAGATCGTCGGCTCGTCGTGCTGGCGCTGCGCGAGCGGGACGAGGGAGGACGCGAGCCGATCGACGACCGCAATGGGCTCGCCCGACTCGTCCACCGCTTCCGCATACCGCGCCCAGCTCGCCACGACCGCCGCAGCCAGTGGCACCGGGACGCCGGCCTCCAGGTCATGACGCACCACGGGCAGCAGCCACTTGGGGATGCGATCGCTCGACTCGGCGCACAGCCGGGCGAGCGTGTCACGGATCTCGGGGTTCGCGAAGCGCTCGATCAGCTTCGCCTTGTACGCCGCGAGATCGATCCCCGGCACCGGCTCCAGCGAGGGTGTCGCCTCGTCGTCCATGTAGCGTCGAAGGAGCTCGGCGATCCGGTCGTCGGCAAGCGCCTCGTGCGCATACCGATACCCGATGAGGTACCCGAAGTAGGTCAGCGCCTGGTGGCTGGCGTTGAGCAGGCGCAGCTTCATCAGCTCGTACGGCATCACCTCCGGAACGAGCTGGGCGCCGGCCAGCTCCCAACGGGGCCGTCCGAGCGGGAAGTGGTCCTCGATCACCCACTGGGTGAACGGCTCGCAGACCACCGGCCAGCGGTCGGACAGCCCGTACCTCGCGCGGATCTCGTCGCGATCCTCGTCCGTCGTGACCGGCGTGATCCGGTCGACCATCGAGTTCGGGAACGCCACCTCCTGGCCGATCCACTCGGCCAGCTCCGGGTCGAACACCCGCGTGAAGGCGACGATGGCGCGCTTGGCGACGTCGCCGTTGGACTGGATGTTGTCGCACGACTGGACGGTGAACGGCGGCGTGCCCGTCTCGCGCCGACGTCGCAGCCCCGCGACGATCAGCCCGAAGGCACTGCGCGGCTGCCGGTTGCCGTCGAGATCCGCCTGGACATCGGGCGACGCCGGATCGAACTCACCGGTCGAGGGGTCGAGGCTGTACCCCCCCTCCGTGATCGTCAGCGAGACGATGCGTACGGCCGGATCGGCCAGCCGCGCGACGACCAGCTCGGGGTCGTCCGGAGCGAAGAGGTAGTCCACGATCGACCCGATCACCCGCGCGTCCCTGGTCCCGTCCGGGTTCTTGACCATGACGGTGTACAGGTGGTCCTGGGCGCGCAGGGCGTCGGCCATCGCGCGGTCCTGCGGCAGCACGCCGACGCCGCAGATGGCCCAGTCGTGCGCGACTCCCTGTGCCATCAGGTCGTCGAGGTAGACCGCCTGGTGGGCGCGGTGGAAGCTGCCCACCCCGATGTGCACGATTCCCGTCGTCAGGCCGGATCGGTCGTACCTGGGCACGCGGACGTCACGCAGCTCACCCAGGTTGGACTCGGCGAGGTCGATCGGGTACTGGCTGCTCATCTCGGGCTCCTGCTCGGTCGGCGGATAGCGACGGGGTTGACCGGTGCACCGCTCGCACCGACGACCTTCAGTGGGGCCGCCGTGTGGAGGAAGGTCCATCGGTTGTCTGCGACGCACGCGGCGGCGAGGTCATCGAGCCAGGAGATCTCAGTGAACACGACGCCGAGGTTGCGCATCGGGCCGCAGTGTAGGGGAAGCTCGAGATCCGTGGCGGGGAGGTCCCGTCCTCGATCGCGCAGCTGACGGTCCTCCGGTCGACGCCAAGGAGGCCCGCGACCTGGGGGTCGGCGCAACGCGGTCAGAGGTCCGCGGGTCCTGCCAACCCAGGATCGGCCGCCCGCCGCCCACACACGAAAGGCCGCAACCCGCGTTTCCGCAGATCACGGCCTTCATGCTCGCTGTCTCAACGAGTGTCCGGAGGGGGACTTGAACCCCCACGCCCGTTAAGGGCACTAGCACCTCAAGCTAGCGCGTCTACCATTTCGCCACCCGGACGAGGTGTGCGCCGACGGCCCCGAGGGGCCCTCGATGCGGCAGCCAAGATAGCACGGAGCGCCGGTCGCCCATGGGGTCGTGACCTGCGGCACACTGGCGTGCGGCGGTACGTGCGCACCGCCCGGCAGGGAGGCGGACATGGCTGATCGTGAGGAACCGGCACCGGTCGAACCGGAACGGTCCAAGGCGTCCCTCCGGCACCTCGCCGGAGCCAACCCGGCGGCCAAGAAGGTCGCCGGCGCGCGCCGCAACCCCTCGGTCGTCGGCTACGACGAGACGACCCCGCGCTGGTTGCGGTCGGCCGCCGGATGGTCGTGGCGCCTGATCGTCGTCGTGCTCGCGATCTCGCTGGTCTTCTTCGCGACCTCGCGGGTGCTGCTGCTGTTCATGGCCGTCTTCGTTGCGCTGGTGTTCACCGCGGTGCTCCGACCGGTGGTCAATGTCATGTCGCGCGTGATGCCCCGAGGGCTGGCAACACCCCTGGCGATGATCCTGTCGTTCGCCGTCTTCGCCGGGCTGCTCACCTACGTCGGGTTCTCGGTCGGCGGCCAGTGGAAGGACCTCGGCGACCAGTTCAACACCGGCATCGGCACCATCCTGGACACCCTCGCAAAGTCGCCACTGCACCTCACCGTCACGGCCTTGGACGTCCAGAACTGGCTGGCGTCCGGCCAGCAATGGGTCTCGCAGAACAGCGGCGCCATCGCGTCCCAGGCGTGGGCCAGTGTCGGCTCGGTGGGCGAGGTGTTCGCCACGTTCGCCCTGGCAACCTTCTTCACGGTGTTCTTCCTGCTGCGTGGCACCGAGATGTGGGAGTGGTTCCTCAACCAGCTGCCGACCCGGTCGCGGGAGTCCTGGTTCCTGGGCGGCGGGGCCGCCTGGTACACGTTCTCCGGGTACACCCGGGGCACGTTCATCGTCGCGGCGTCCGACGCTCTGCTCGCCATGATCATCCTGCTGATCCTCGGGGTGCCGCTGGCCGCCCCGCTCGCGGTGCTGGTATTCATCGGCGCGTTCATCCCACTGGTCGGTGCGCCGCTGGCGATGGTCATCGCGATGGTCGTTGCGCTGGCCGCCAACGGGTTCGTCAACGCCGTCCTGGTGGGCGCCGGTATCGCGCTGATCGGCCAGTTCGAGGGACACGTCCTGCAACCGATCGTGATGGGCCGGCAGGTCTCGCTGCACCCGGTGGTGATCGCGGTGGGCGTGACGGCCGGCACGCTGGTGGCCGGCATCCTTGGCGCCGTCATCGCGGTGCCCCTGATCGGGGTGGCCTGGTCGGTGTTCTCGCTGCTGCGGCGCAAGGACCCCCCGACGGACTTCGCCCAGCTCGACGAGGAGCTGGAGACGGGCGAGGAGCTCATGTCCGAGGGCGACGGCGAGCCCGCCTGACCTCTCACCGGTAGTCCCGCGACGACGTCGGGATCTGCAGCGACAGCGACGCGAGGTGCTCGGCCAGCAGGTTCGTCGCGTTGTCCGCACGCTCCAGCCGTCCCCGGACGACCATCGCCGCCGACGTGCGCGCCACCGTCCGGAACCGTTTCCACAGCCCCGCGGTGCAGATCACGTTGATCAGGCCGGTCTCGTCCTCCAGGGACAGGAACGTCACGCCGCCCGCGGTGCCCGGCCGCTGCCGGTGGGTGACCACCCCCGCCACCGCGACCCGCCGACCCGCCTCGTGGTGCATCGCCTGGTCGACGGTGATCACCCCGGCCCGGACCAGGCCGTCGCGCACGTACTGGGTCGGGTAGGAGTCCACCGACACCCCGGTCGCCCACACATCGGCCATCGCCGCCTCCACAGTGGTCATCCCGGGCAGGGTGGGCGCCTCGACCCCGACGGCGACGCCCGGCAGGGTGTCCGGGCCCTCCTGGGCCAGGGCACCCGCCGCCCACAGGCCTGCGCGCCGGTCCACCCCGAAGCAGCCCAGCGCACCCGCGGTGGCCAGGGCCTCGATCTGGGGGGTGGTCAGGCGGACGCGCCGGACCAGGTCCCGCAGATCGGCGAACGGCCCGTCGGCGGTGCGCTCGGCGACCAGCGCTGTGGCGACGTCCTGCCCCACCCCGCGCACCGAGGCCAGGCCCATCCGGACCACCAGCGTGGGATCGGCGTGGACCAGCCGCGCCACGTCCGTGCCGCCCCCGGGACCCGGCCCGACGCCGTCGGGCACCCGCGTACCGGACCCCGCGCCGTCGGGCACCCGCTCCAGCCCGGCCTTGGCTCCCGACGCCGCAACGTCCGGCCGCAGCACCGTCACGCCGTGCCGCCGACCGTCGGCGACAAGGGACTGCGGTGAGTAGAAGCCCATCGGCTGCGCGGCCAGCAGCCCGGCGTAGAAGGCCGCCGGGTGGTGCACCTTGAGCCAGGCGCTGGCGTACACCAGGTAGGCGAAGGAGAACGCGTGCGACTCGGGGAAGCCGAAGTCCGCGAAGGCCTTGAGCTTGTCGTAGATCTGCTCGGCGACGGGTGGGGTGACCCCGCGCTCGGCCATCCCGGACATCAGACGCGCGCGCAGCGCCTCCATCTTCGCCATCGAGCGCTTGGACCCCATGGCCCGACGCAGCTGGTCGGCCTCGGCACCGGTGAACCCGGCGACGTCGATGGCCATCTGCATCAGCTGCTCCTGGAACAGCGGCACGCCCTTGGTCTTGGCAAGGGACTTCTCCAGCAGCGGGTGCAGGTAGGTGACCGGCTCCCGGCCACGCACCCGGTTGATGTACGGGTGCACCGAGCCGCCCTGGATGGGGCCCGGCCGGATCAGCGCGACCTCGATCACGATGTCGTAGAAGCAGCGGGGCTGCAGCCGCGGCAGGGTCGCCATCTGCGCGCGCGACTCCACCTGGAACACCCCTACGGTGTCCGCGGCGCACAGCAGGTCGTACACGCCCGGATCCTCCTGCGGCAGGGAGTGCAGCCCGAGCTGCACGCCCTCGTGCTCGCCCACCAGCTCGAACGCGACCTGCAGGGCCGTGAGCATCCCCAGCCCCAGCAGGTCGAACTTGACCAAGCCGGCGTCGGCGCAGTCCTCCTTGTCCCACTGCAGCACGGTGCGGCCGGGCATCCGGGCCCACTCCACCGGGCACACCTCGATCACCGGCCGGTCGCACATCACCATGCCGCCGGAGTGGATGCCCAGGTGGCGGGGCAGCCGCAGGAACCGGTCGGCCAGGTCGAGGACGGCGTCCGGGATCTCGCCGAGGTCCGACGCCGCAGGTGGCAGCTGGGCGGGCACGACGTCGCGGCCGTCCTCGCTGAGCAGCAGCGGCCCGACCGGACCGGCACGCTGCACCGTCCACCACGGGCTGGGCCTCTCCGGCCCGCGCAGCGAGCCCCAGCGCTCGATGCTCTTGCTCCACGCGTCCTGCTGCCCGACGTCGTAGCCCAGCGCCCGGGCGGCGTCGCGCACCGCGGACCTTGGCCGGTAGGAGATGACGTTGGCCACCTGGGCCGCGTGCCGCCGGCCGAACCGGGAGTAGACGTACTGGATGACCTCCTCGCGGCGGCCGGCCTCGATGTCGACGTCGATGTCCGGCGGCCCGTCCCGCTCCGGGGCGAGGAAACGCTCGAACAGCAGGCCGTGCCGCACGGCGTCGACCGCCGTGACCCCCAGGGCGTAGCAGACCGCGGAGTTGGCCGCGGAGCCGCGCCCCTGGCACAGGATCCCGTGCTCGCGACAGAAGTCGACCAGGTCGTGCACGATCAGGAAGTACCCCGGGAAGCCGAGGGACTCGATGACGTCCAGCTCGTGGGTGATCTGGGCGTAGGCGCCCGGGACGCGTTCGGCGTCGGGGGTGCCGTAGCGGTCGGCGGCTCCCCGCCGCACCAGCTCCCGGAGCCAGCTGGCCTCGTCATGCCCGGACGGCACCGGGTACGGCGGCAGGTTCGGCGCCACGAGCAACAGGTCGAACGCGCACTCCGCGGCCAGCACCGCCGCCGCGTGGACCGCCTGCGGGTGCCGACGGTGTCGGGCCACCATCTCCGCCGCCGAGCGCAGGTGGTTGCCGGCGCCGCCCGGCAGCCAGCCGTCGATGTCGTCCAGGCTGGACCGGGCGCGCACCGCCGCAAGGGCGGCGGCCAGGTCGGCGTCGGCCGGCGTCGCGTAGTGCACGTTGCCGGTGGCGACCAGCGGCAGGTGCGTGGCTGCGGCCAGCTCGGCGAGGGCGTCGTTGCGGTCGCCGTCCCAGGGGTCGCCGGTGTCGGTGATCTCCACCGCGACGTTGCCGGCGCCGAACAGGGCGGCCAGCCGGTCGAGCTCGGTGCGGGCGGCGGCGAGGTCCAGCGGAGCCGCGGGGTCCCGGCGCACCCGACGCTCCAGCGCGTGCCGGACGGCGCCCTTGCGGCACCCGGTCAGGATCAGCCACTGCCCGTCGGCGGCTGCGGCCAGCTCGTCCAGGCGGTACCGCGCGGCGCCCTTGGTGCCGGTGGCCAGGTGCGCCTCGGCGATGGTCCGCGACAGCGTCCGGTACCCGTCGGGGCCGCGCGCGAGCACCAGCAGGTGGGTCGCGCGCGGGTCCGGTGGGCCGGTCGGCGGGTCCAGCACCCCGTCCGGGTCCGGCAGGTGCAGCTCGGCCCCGAAGATCGTCGGCAGCCCGACCTCGCGCGCGGCCTGGGCGAAGCGCACGACGCCGTACAGCCCGTCGTGGTCGGTCATGGCCAGCGCCGACAGGCCGAGGCGGGCGGCCTCGTACGCCAGCTCCTCGGGTTGGCTGGCACCGTCCAGGAAGCTGAACGCCGAGTGCGCGTGCAGCTCGGCGTAAGTGGGCTCGGCGTACTCAGTCATACAGCGCCTCCAGCCGCCAGACGCCGTCCCGAAGCGCCAGCAGCACCGCCTGACCGCCGGCCAGCACCGCCTGCAGGTACACCTGGCGGCTCCCGCCGTCGGTCCACCATCGCTGCACCACCGGCCACGGACCGGCCCAACCGGTCACCGCCGCCTCACGCTCCCGGCCGTCCTGCGGCGGCCACCACACCACCGCCGGCTCCCCACTGACCTGGAGCCGGGCGTCCACCTCCACCTTGCGTCCGTCGACGTCGCACACCTGCACCAGCTGTGGCTCGGCGAGCACGGTGGCCGGGGCGGGGGGTGGCAGATGCCCTGGCCACGGCTGTCCGGCCGGCCGGACGGCGGGCGGGTCCTCCCCCCACGGCGTCAGGTGCACCTGGTCACGCACCTCCCGGCCGCCCTGCACCGCGGCGCTGAGCACGGCCTCGACCCCGATCAGGCCCTGGATGCGGTGCACGGCCCGATGGGCGCGCAGGTCCGCCCCGCCGGCCTCACCCCACAGCCGTCCCTGCTCGGCGCCCGCGGCGACGACCTCCTCGGCGCGCAGTCCCAGGCGCACCAGCGGCGCGGGCTCCGGGTCGCCCCCGCCGGGGCCGGCGGAGCGCACCGCGTGCCCGGTCAGCCATCCCTCGAGCTGCCAGCGCACCCGGTCGGTCATCCGCGCCACCGACAGCCCGCCGAGGGCGGCGTCGGTGCGCCATGCCCTGACCAGCTCGTGCCCGTCGTCGGTGCGGGCGGTGATCTGCAGCCGTCCGCACGCCGCACCTGCGGCGACCATCCGGGCGTGCAGGGCCTCGGCCAACCGTCGAGCGGCGAACGCGGTGGCCTCCAGACGCTCCACCGGCGGGTCAAGGTCCTGCTCGACGGCGATGTCCGGCTCGAGCCGGCGCAGCGCCGTCGGCCGGTCGTCGGTGCCCGCCGCCACCTGGTGCGCCCAGCCGCCCAGCCGACCGAACCGGGCCAGCACGTCGGACCGGGGCAGCCGCGCCAGGTCACCGAGCGTGCGCAGCCCCAGCCGGCCCAGCAGGTCGACCAGCCCGACCACGTCGCCCACGTCCTGGGTGGCCACGTGCACCAGCTCACCGATGCCCAGCGGCGCGAGGAACGCCGCCGTTGCCCCGTGCGGCACGATGCGGGCTGCCCGGGCGGCCAGCACCGCGGCACCGGACCCGTCGGCGATCCCGACCTGGGCCTCGTAGCCGGCAAGCATCGCGACCTGACCGACCAGCTCGGCGGCCAAGGCCTGCTCCGAGCCGTGATAGCGCCCTGCGCCCCGGGACGGGATCAGGAGCAGGCCGGGCCGGGCGATCTCGATACCGGACACCACGGTCTCGGCCGCTGCGGCCACCGGTTCGAAGCCGCGCGCGTCCCGGCCGGGGTCCGCGGTGAGCAGCACCAGCTCGGGGCAGCACTCCTGGGCGTGCCGCCGGCGCATCCCCCGCCGCACCCCCGCCGCCCTGGCAACGGCTGAGACGGCGACCACCCGGCGACCGTCGTGCACCGCGGCGGGGGTGTGTGCGGGGACGTCCTCGGCGGTCATGGCTGCCAGCACTGGCCAGTCCGGCACCCACAGGGCTGCCACCCTTGGTGTGCCACCGGGGTCGGGGGGGCCGTCGGACGTGCTCATCCCGCTCGCCGGCCTTCCGACCGCAGCAGACGGACCTGGGCAGCCGGGGCACCGACTCGGTGCGCTGCCGGTCCGGCGGACAGGGTCACCTCTGTCCGCCACCCCTGAGCGGCCGACCCGCGTCCGCCACCCCGCACGGTCAGCCGCCTGTCGCGCAGGCGTCCGTTGCCGCGCCCGAGACCGTCCCAGTGCGATGCCTCGACGGTCAGCACCACGTGCGCCCCCGGCCAGAAGGTGGTCGACAGCAGCACCGCACCACGTTCCCGGGCCCGGGCGGACAGCCGACGCCGGTCCGCGTCGGTCAGGGCGGCCTCCCCGACGACGACGACGTCCACCCCGTCCAGCAGCGCAGCGACCACCGTCGGCCCGTCCGGGCCCGGCGCCGGGACGAGCACCACCCGGTCCAGGTCCAGCCCGAGCTGATGGGCGGCGAGCACACCGACCCGCGGCAGCCCGACCAACCCGATCCAGCTACCGGACCGGGAGGCCTCGGCGAGCAGGGCGAGGACGAGCGCCGTCGAGCCGCCGACCACCACCGTGCTGCCCCGGTCCAGCGCTCCGGAGGGCAGCAGCCCGGCAAGGGTCCGGGCGACCGGCAGCACCCTGGCTGCCGAGGCCGGGTCCAGCGTCGTCGTCGTCGGCGGCCGCACCCAGCGCGTGGTGCTGGTGCGCTCCTCGGCGCGGGCCAGCACGGCGCGCGCCTGCGCGACCCGAGCCTGCGCGACCGCAACGCTGCTCACCGCTCACGCCCCTTGCTCTTCGAACACCTGAGATCTTCGAACATCTGTTCGAGTATCTCAGTAGACGCCGACATCCGCGGCCCTGTCAATCCGCCATCGGAGCCCCGCCCAGGTGCCCACCCTGTCGCGGGAGCAAGATGGTGCAGGCAGACACATCCCGCCCCTGAAGGAGCACCCGTGGACCTGTCCCGACCCGTCGCCCCGGACCCCTACGCCCAGCTCCCACCCGTCCCGTCGTTCACCGTCACCAGCGAGGACGTCACCGACGGCCAGACGATGGCAGCCCCGTTCACCGCGGCCGGCGGGGACATCTCGCCCCAGCTCTCCTGGGCGGGCTTCCCGGCGTCCACCCGGAGTTTCGTGCTGACCTGCTTCGACCCGGACGCCCCGCGCCCGGGCGGCTTCTGGCACTGGGCGGTCGTGAACCTCCCAGCCGCCACCACGAGCCTGCCGCAAGGCGCCGGGGCGCCCGACGGCTCAGCCCTGCCGGACGGCGCGGTCCAGACCACCAACGACGGCGGAGCGATCGGCTACGCCGGCGCAGCCCCGCCACCCGGTGACCGGGTGCACCGGTACTTCTTCGCCGTGCACGCGCTCGACGTCGACCGGCTCGACGTCCAGCCCTCCGCCGCCCCTGCAGCGGTCGCCCTGGCCGCCCTGCCGCACACCATCGCGCGTGCGGTGATCGTCCCCGTGTTCCAGCGCTGAGCTCAGACCCGCGTCGCCCAGAACGCGACCGCTGACGCCGCAGCGACGTTCAGCGAGTCCACTCCCCCGGACATCGGGATCCGCACCACCAGGTCCGCGGCCGCCACCGCACCGCGGGAGAGCCCGTCCCCCTCGGTCCCCAGCACCAGCGCGAGCTTCTCCGGCGGCGAGGCGACGACGTCGCCCAGCGAGACGGCGTCGTCGGACAGGGCGAGCGCGGCCACGGTAAACCCGAGGTCCTTGAGCTGCGCCAGGCCGCCGGGCCACGGCTCCAGTCTGGTCCACGGCACCTGGAACACGGTGCCCATGGACACCCGCACCGACCGCCGGTAGAGCGGGTCCGCGCACCGTGGGCTGACGAGCACCGCATCGACCCCGAGCGCGGCAGCGCTGCGGATGATCGCCCCGACGTTCGTGTGGTCGACGATGTCCTCGAGCACGGCGACCCGACGCGCCCCGGCACCATCCCGGGCGCCGGCCAGCAGGTCCGCGACGGGCCGCAGTGCGGGCCGGTGCATGGCCGCCAGCGCCCCCCGGTGCAGGTGGAAGCCGGTGATCGCCTCAAGCACGTCGAGCTCGCCGACGTACACCGGCACGTCGCCGCCCGCACCTGCCCCGACGGCGTCCAGCAGGTCGGCAAGGTCCGGCAGCCACCGCTGCGCCATCAGGAACGACCGGGGCCGGTGCCCGGCCGCCACCGCACGCCGGATCACGGTCGAGCTCTCGGCCATGTACAGACCCGCGGCCGGCTCGAGCCGCCGGCGCAGCGCCACGTCGGTCAGCCGGAAGTAGTCGGCCAGGCGCTCGTCGTCGGGATCGGTCACGCGGTGGATCGGCACGTGAACG
>Ga0209539_1001694_pt1 | contig 11863 bp, 13 predicted proteins | sample BarGraNGADG00312_2_FD_184499 | JGI IMG/M metagenome (GOLD analysis project Ga0209539, IMG submission 184499) | Arctic peat soil microbial communities from Barrow, Alaska - Barrow Graham LP Ref core NGADG0011-312 (SPAdes) (version 2) | ecosystem: Environmental > Terrestrial > Soil > Wetlands >... | reverse complement strand
GGCAGAGCAGGACGAGCGCCGCGTACCACGCTCGCAGCGGCCGCGGCATGGCGCCGATCGCGCGCCGCAGCCCGGATGCGAGCACCCGCGGGTCGGCGCTCAGGTCCCGGCCGGCCATGCGGACCGACATCAGTCCACCTCGCCTTCGAGGCCCGTGTAGAAGACGCGCGGCCGCGTCCCGAGGGCAGTCTTCATGGCCCGGACGCGCTTCTCGGTGAGGGCAACGCTCACCGGGCTCGCCGGGTCATTGCGGTCGCCGAAGATCCTGGCGTTGACGGGGCAGACCTCGGCGCAGGCCGGCAGCAGGCCGCGTGTGATGCGGTGGTAGCAGAAGGTGCACTTGTCCGCGATCCCGGGCACGCCCTTCGGCGTGGTGTCGCCCGCCGGGACCATGTACCGGGCGCCGTACGGACAGGCGATCAGGCAGTAGCCGCAGCCGATGCAGCGCGTCTCGTCCACGAGGATGACCCCGTCCTCGGTCCGGTAGGTGGCGCTGACCGGGCAGACCCAGGTGCACGGCGGGTTCTCGCACTGCATGCACAGCCGGGGGACGAAGTAGGCATTCCGCACGGCCCCGGCCGCTGCCGGGACGGCCTCCTCGACCGGCACGCCGTGCCCGCCGCCCTGGGGCGAGCTCACGGAGACGGTCCAGTCGTCCGCCTGGACGTGCAGCTCCACCCACGTCCGGTTGAGCTCGGGATCGGGCGGGACGTGGTTCTCCTGCTTGCAGGCTTCCACGCAGCGACCGCACCCGATGCACGTGGTCGTGTCCATGACGAACGCCCAGTCGTGGGCGGACGGGTCGTACGACCCACCGGCCGGGTTCGGCTCGGCGGCGCGGACCACGTCGGTGGATTGCCCGAGCCCGCTCCCGAGGAGCTGCGCCCCGCAGACGGCGGGCACGGCGGCCAGGCCGAGCTGCAGGACGCGCCGGCGCGACAGCGTCGTCGATCCCCGCCCGGGTTCGGTCGAGTCGGTCTTCATCGTCTTCCTCATGGCCGGACCACGATCGCGGCCGGCCGCGAGTGGCACGTCCGGCAGACCGCGTCGCTCGATTCGACGTGCCCGGCCGGGACGGGCTTGAGGCCACCGGGCACGTGGCAGGTCACGCACGCGGGAAGCCGGTCGAGCGAGTGCGGGATCTCGGGTGGACGCAGCGCCTTCGCGTCGTGCGGGTCGTGGCACCACAGGCAGGAGGCTCCCGCATAGTGCGCGGCCACGTCCACCTGGGGGAACGCGAGCGGCCGGCCGGTCACGCGCGCATGGCACGTCGCGCAGATCCCATCCGGCACCCTGGCGAGGACGACGGAGCCGGCCGGCGCATCCGGGGATGTCTCGGCAGCATGGGCGCGAAGCGGGCCGTGGCAGCTCTCACAGACGACGGCCTCGTGGGGGGATACGACCCAGTGCGCGTATTCCGTCTCGTGGCAGCGCTGGCAGAGCGTCGAGTCGGCGTATGCCGGCGTCAGGGCGGCCCAGCTGCGGGCATTCTCCTGCGGGTGGAACCCGTACTCGGCATAGAAGATCGAGAACGCCGCACCGAGCACCACCAGCACCACGGCCAGTCCGGCGATGAGGGCCGCGCCGGCCGCGATCACCTTGACCATGCCGGCCCGGCTCGACGGGCGGACACGGCGAAGCGTGGACCGGAGGGCGTCGGCCCGACCGCCGCCGAGGGCGCGACGGATGCGGCTCACAGCTCGGTCGCCCGGACGATGCCGTGGCGGAGCGCGTACCGCAACAGCTCGACGCGTCGATGCAGGCCGAGCCGCTGCATGATCAACGCCCGATGGTCGTGGACCGTCTCCTCCGAGACGCCGAGCTCCCGCGCGATCTCCAGGCTCGAATGGCCGATCGCGGCGAGGCGGAAGACCTCGCGGGCCCGCTCGCTCAGGGTGTCGAACGCGTCGTCGCGGGCGGCGTCGGGCACGGTCGGAACGGGGTCTGCGACGACCTCGGGCATGCCCGGAGTGGCATCCGCGCGAGGCGCATCGGTCGAGATCGACGCGCTCGACCAGGTCTCGCCGCGGCCGAGACAGCGGAGGGCCGCCAGCACGTCCCCGGGCGAAGCCTCGCGGGAGAGCAGGCCGTGGGCACCGGCCCCCGTCGCCGGCGAGCGGTCTTCCCCTCCACATCGCGACTCGATCGCCAGGATGCGCGCGGCGGGCCGAGCGGCCCGGATCGCCCCGATCGTCCCGGCCGAGGGGGAGTCTGTGCGCGTCGAGGTCGGCACGTCGATGACCACGACGTCGGGGGCGAGCCGGGCAACCTCGTCGGCCACCCGGTCGCGGCGCTCGACGGCGCCGGCGACGCGCAGGTCCGAGGCGCTGCCGATGACGGCCCGGTACCCGGCGGCGAGCAGCGGGAATCCGGTGATCGCGATGACGACCCCGAGCGTCGGCACGTCACCGCCGGCAAGGCCCACCCGGATGGCTGCGACCGCCGGGGCGGCGGCAGCGCTCCTCGCGATGCGATCAGCCATGCGTCGCCGTGCGACGTGCCCGGCGCCGGAGGACGAGCGCCCAGAAGACGGGCGTTGCCGCGAGGACGATGGCCGCCACCGCCACGCCGGCCGCGGCCGCTTCCCTCCCGAACGCGAACAGGAGCCCGTACGAGATCACGAAGAAGGCCATGAAGACACAGCCCATCGAGACGACGGTCAGCACGAGCCACGGCCCCGCCAGGGCGCGCATGCCGACGCCGGGGATGCGCAGCAGGGCAACGCCGAGGATCAGGAGCCAGGCGAGGATCGCCGCCAGCACTCCGAGGCTGTCCATCCCGCGCGTCCTCTCTCCTGGTCCGATGCCGAGCCGCCCCCGATCCAGCCAAGTCTGAGAGCCGACGCACGCAACCGACATCGCATCGACGGGTCGCCGGCCGGCCACCTCCGCCGTGAATCGGGCCGACGGCCGTCGGAACGGGGCAACGGGCGTGGGAATCGCTCGGACCCGACGCCGCTCGGGGACTGACCGGGCCGGCCACGGGGTTATCGCTCGACGTGGCGTCCCAACTGCGCTGGCTGCGAATCCGAACCCATAGGACCGCGCTTCTCGGATCCCGGCGGTCGATGGCCGTCCCTGTCACGAAGGTCGATCGCCTCTTCCGCCACGCCAGGGCGGCCCAGGTCGATGACCGTCCGCGTTCCGTCGACGACGACCTGATAGGTGCCGACAAACCCGTTGATGACGACACGCCCCTCTTCGTCGGCTACGATCGTCGACGGGGCCAGCCACCACTCGTCCTTGACGAGGCGCCGAAGCGCCTCGTAGGCCGGTTTGACGGTGCCATCGGCCCGCACGAGACCCGACGGAGCCCCGAGCCACGCGCCATGGTCGCTCAGCCCCCAGTAGGTCACGGCCCGGACCGAGGGGTGCTCCACCAGCGTCCGGTAATGCCGCACCAGCTCGTCGGCCTGACGCGCCTCGCCCTCGGGCGTCGACGGCCAGGACGGCACCTGGAAGTCGTTGAGATCCTCGATCTCGGGCGGCATCAGCTCACCCGAGACGAGGGTTGTCTCGGACATGTGGAGCGGCAGGCCGAACTCCGAGAACCGGCCGAGCACGTCGAGCGTCTTCGCCTCGCCCCAGTACCCCTGGTGCATGTGGCTCTGCAGGCCGATGCCGTCGATGGTGACCCCTGCATCGAGACACTCCTCGATCAGCCGCTCGTACGCCGGGGACATGTCGAAGTCGTTGATGAGGAGGGTCAGCCCCGGGCTCGCCGCCCGGGCAGCCCGGGCAGTCTCGACGGCCAATCGGACCATCCCAACGCGGCCGAGGCGCTGGCTGAGGAAGGTGATCGCGTTGGTCTGGCGATCGAAGACCGGCATGATGACGGCCTCGTTGATCGCGTCCCAGGTGCTGATCAGCTCGGCGAAATCGGTCACCTCTCTTCGGATGCGCCCCCTCACGGCCGCCGCGACCTCGTCGCTCGACAGGTCCAGCAACCACGGCGGTGCCAACGTGTGCCAGAGGAGCGGATGACCCTTCACGGTGCAGCCCTTATCGACGAACCACTGGGCGGTGCGCAACAGGCGCCGCGTGTCGGGGAGGCCCCGCATGGGCTCGAAGCGGCCCCAGTAGAACGGGAGGGTAGCCGTGTTGAAGAGCTCGAACCAGAGGTCGGCAAGGCGCGGCGCCCGGTCGGCGGACGCCCCATCGGACGGACCGTGCACGACCGCGTCGTGCTCGGCGTTGGCGAGGCCCACGAAGTCGAAGCCGATGTTGCCGAAGCCGAAGGCGTGCCCGAGCTGCCCGACGGTCACGGGCGCCCCGCGCAGCGGCTCGCCGTCCCGACCTACCAGGGTGACCGTGGCGCGGACCATGCGATGTCGGTACCTGCGGTCAGCCACGATCGACGCGATGTTCACGGCTCGCTCCCCGCCCTGAGGCGGCTCATCCCGGATTCTCGTTGGGAATGGAATAGGGGCTCATCGCTCGCCGCCGAGTCCCGGCTGCGCTCCGAGCGTCACGAGGTGCTCGGCGCCGTGCTGGAGCTCGCGCCAGAGCGACTCGACGGTGGCGAGCGTGTCGCACTCGGCAGCCGACTTGTCCGTGCGCAGGCGCGCAATGCGGGGGAACCGGAGCGCAAAGCCCGACCGGTGGCGGGCGCTCCGCATGATCACGTCGAAGGCGACCTCCACGACCACGGTCGGCTCAACAGTCCGGTATCGCCCGTGCCGGATCAGCGTGTGCTCCTCGAACCAGCGGGTGCGCTCGACGATCTCGGCGTCGGTCAGGCCGCTGTAGGCCTTGCCGATCGTGACCAGCGCGCCCGTCGCGTCGTCGCGCACGGCGAACGTGTAGTCGGAGAGGACGCCGTGGCGCTTTCCGTGGCCGCCCTCGACGCCAACCACGACGCAATCGAGCGTGGCGAGCGCTTTCTTCATCTTCAGCCAGCCGAAGCCACGCCGGCCCGGCGCGTAGACGCTCGTCGGGTCCTTGACCATGAGGCCCTCGTTCCGGCGTTCGCGGGCAGCCGCGAAGACCGTCTCGAGCTCGTCGGCCGAGCCGACCTGGACGAGGCGCGAGAGCACGAAGCGGCCGGGCTCGGCATCGGCAAGGCGCAGCGCTTCCAGGCGTGCGCGGCGCTTCGCCAGCGGCAGTCCCATGAGCGGCTCCACGTCGCCGTCGCGCGGACCCAGCGCGAGCGCGTCGAACGCGACGTACGCGACGGGCACCTCATCCCGCAGCCCGGCGGAGGGCTCCTTGCGACCGAGCCGCCGCTGGAGCGCCAGGAACGGGAGGACGACCTCGTCCCGGTACGCCAGGAGCTCGCCGTCGAGGACCCCGTCCCAGTCGAGCCGCCTCGCGGCCTCCACGACCTCCGGGAACTGCCCGCTCACGTCGTTGAGGTCGCGGCTGAAGAGGCGTGCCTCCGGGCCCCGCCGGTGGAGCTGGACGCGGATCCCGTCGTACTTGTCCTCGGTCCAGACCACGGGCCCAAGGCGGGTCATGATCTCGGCCGCATCCTCGGCCGGCGACGCCAGCATGAAGCGAAGCGGCCGAAAGAGGCGCAGGCGAGTCGTCCCCAGCCGATCCTCGCGGGCGAGCACGGCCGTCTCGCCGATGTCGCCGGTCAGCATGGCGGCATTCGAGACCGCCTGGGTCGACCGCCCGAACGCCTGCGCGATCGCGGCCTGGAGCAGTCCGTCGCGGAGGCCGATCCGGAGCTCGCCGGTCAGGATCTTGACCACGTACGTGGCGCTCAGTGCGTCACAGCGCCGGAGCAGCGACTCGAAGGCGGCCGACTTGGCGGCAGGGCCCCCGGCGGAGACGATCGCCGCGAACGCGGCCGCGACCTCGGGGATGCTCGGCGACGCGGCGTCGGCCGCCGCATCCACGGCCCCCGCGGGTCCGTTCGCCAGCGCGGCGAGGACGTCGCCGACGGCGAGGCCGAGATCGGAGCGCCGATCGTACGCGGCGGCGAGGGCCGCGCGATCAACTCCCGCGACCCGCGCCACGGCGTCGCCGATCGTCGCCCACCCGAGGCCCGCGACCCGCGCATCGGACTCGGCGAACGCACGACCGGTGAAGAAGATGACGGCGTCGCGGAGCGCCCCGGGCTCCACGTCGCGCAGGTAGTCCGCGAGGAGGCGGGTCTTCTCGGACGTCCGGGTCGTCGCGGCGATCCGCCCGGCAACCTGGCTCCACCGGCGCATGGTCGGGATGGTATACGCTCGCAGGCATGCGAGCCCGGAGCTGGTTTCCCGCAGCGATCCCCGGCCGGACCGTCGTGCTGCGGCCGCATACCGCCCGCAACCTGCCGGCGTTCAAGCGCTGGTACGGCGACCCGGAGGTCGCCCGGCTGACCCGCTACCAGGAAGGCCCGATGCGGGCGGACGAGGTGGAGCGGTTCTTCGAGGCGCGCGTCGCCGGGGTCGGCTCGCTTGCGCTCGCCATACACGTCGCGGGGTCGGACCGGCTGATCGGCACGTGCGCCTTCAGCCAGCTCGACGGGGACAACGGGTCGGCGCTGTTCCACATCACGATCGGCGAGCCCGATTGCTGGGGCCGCGGCTTCGGGTCGGAGGCGACGGCGCTCATGCTCGAGCACGCCTTCGGAGTCCTGGGCCTGCACCGCGTCTCACTCGCGGTCTTCGAGTACAACGAGCGCGCCATCCGCGCCTATCGACGGGTGGGCTTCACGGTGGAGGGCCGATCGCGCGAGGCCATCTGGCGCGGTGGCCGCTTCTGGGACGAGCTCCAGATGAGCATCCTCGAGGACGAGTGGCGGGCGGCTCGCGAATCCGCCCTTGGGCTCGTGCCCGCCGAGGAGCCGGTCAGCTGAGCCGCGGGCGCCGCCACCGGGGAGGGCGATGACGATGGGGAGCACCGGAGCGGCCGCAGACGCAGCGCGGCACGCGTTCGCAGACCAGGCCGCAGCCACGGGTCACGCCGTGGAGAATGCGCGCGCCGCGGCGGACGGCCTGGAGGCCGCGCTCGCGGCTGGCGTCCTGCAGCGCACGCCGGCGCTCGACGCGATGCTCCGCGACCTCGCGGCCGCGCTGGAGGCGGACACGGAGGCGGGCGAGCGGCTGGGCGGGAAGTCCGCCGAGGCGGCCCGGTTCATCCTCCGGGCAATCGGCCGCGAGCTGGTCAACGCATGACCGGACCCCGTTCCTGCGGAGCCGGCCGGTCCCCGACCACGAGACTGGAGTCGCAGCAATGACCGACCTTCGCCTCGGGATCAACCTCTGGAGCCAGGCCGCCACCTGGCCGGAGGTCATCGCGGCTGCGCGCCGAGTCGACGCGCTCGGCTACGACTCGCTCTGGACCTGGGATCACCTCTACGCGATCTTCGGCGACCCGCACCAGCCCGTCTTCGAGGGTCCGGGCATGCTCCCGGCGTGGGCGATGGCGACCGAGCGCGTCCGGCTGGGCCTGATGGTCGGCGCGAACACGTTCCGCAACCCGGGCCTCGTCGCGAAGCAGGTCGCGACGCTCGATCACGTCTCCGGGGGCCGGGCGATCCTCGGGATCGGCGGCGCCTGGATGGAGCCCGAGCACACGGCGCATGGGATCCCGTTCGGAACCGGCCCGGGGCAGCGGCTCGACTGGCTCGACGAAGCGGTCGCGGCGATCCGCGCCCTCCTCGACGGCGGGACGGTGACGTCCCCCGAGGGCGGCCACTACGCGTTCCGGGAGCTCCGCCACGCGCCGCTCCCGGTGCAGGAGCACCTCCCGATCCTGATCGGCGGGAACGGCCGAACGAAGACGCTCAGGACCATCGCCAGGTACGCCGACATGTGGAACGGCTTCGGGACGCCCGACGAGGTCCGCGAGCTCGACGGGGTGCTCCGCGCGCACTGCGCCAGTGTCGGACGGGACGAGCGCGAGGTGGAGCGGACCGCCAACCTGTGGATTTCGATCCGCGACACCGAGGCGGCCGCGCGCGACGCCTGGGCTGCCTGGATGGAGCACAACCGGACCGCGCTCGAGGACTCGCTCGAGCCGTCGCGCCCGCTCGTCGGCCCGCCCGCGGCGATCGCGGCGCGGCTGCGCGAATACGTCGACGCCGGCTTCTCGACGGTCATCGTCGAGGTCCCCGCCCCCTACGACGTCGAGACGCTGGAGCGGTTGATCGGCGAGGTGAAGCCGCTCGTCGACGCCGGCCGCGCCTGACGCCCGCGGATGCCGGACCAGGCTGCCCGTGGGGCCGCGATCGTCGAGTACCAGCACGTCTCGAAGAGCTACGCGTCGGCCAGGGCTGCACGCGGCGCGCCCGGCGCCGTCAACGACCTTTCGCTGACCGTACCGGCCGGCAAGATCTGCGTGCTGGTTGGGCCGTCGGGCTGCGGCAAGACCACGAGCCTCAAGATGGTCAACCGACTGATCGAGCCGACGAGCGGTCGCATCCTGATCGACGGCGCCGACATCGCCGGCCGCGACGCCACGGAACTCCGGCGCGAGATCGGCTACGTGATCCAGCAGGTCGGCCTCTTCCCGCACCAGACGATCGGGGCCAACGTCGCGGTCGTGCCCCGCCTCCTCGGGTGGCCGGCGGCCCGCCAGCGCGAGCGCGCCGAGGAGCTGCTGGCGCTCGTCGGGCTCGACCCGGCGCTCTACCGCGACCGCTACCCGGCCCAGCTCTCGGGCGGCGAGCGGCAGCGCGTGGGGGTGGCCCGCGCGCTCGCGGCCGACCCGCCCCTGATGCTCATGGACGAGCCGTTCGGCGCCGTTGACCCGATCGTCCGCGAGCGGCTCCAGAACGAGTTCCTGCGCCTCCAGGCCGAGCTGGCGAAGACGATCCTGTTCGTCACCCACGACATCGACGAGGCGATCAAGATGGGCGACCTCGTCGCGGTCATGCAGGTCGGCGGGCACCTGGAGCAGTTCGCGCCCCCGGCGGAGATCCTCGCGGCCCCCGCGTCGGAGTTCGTGGCCGACTTCGTGGGCGCCGATCGCGGCCTGAAGCGCCTCTCGCTGACGCGGGTGAGCGAGCTCGCGCTCCAGCCGGTGGTGACCGCCCGGGTCGGCGAGCCGGCGGGCGACGCACGGACCCGGACGCTCGCGGACCCGTTCCCGTACCTCCTCCTGCTCGACGCGTCGGACCGCCCGATCGGCTGGGTCAGCCAGGGTCACATCCCGGCCACGGGCTCGCTCGCGGCGTCGCTCGCGACGCCCATGTCGCCGCTGCTCGATCGCCGGACCACGCTGAAGGACGCGCTCTCGATGATGCTGGACGCGGACGTCCAGACAGGGATCGTCGTGGACCGGACGGGCCGTCTCCGGGGCGTGCTCACCGTGGAAGCGATCGCGGCCGCGCTCCGCCCGGGCGCCGATCCCGAGGTCATCGCCTCCGCCGCGTCGGCAGCCGTTCCGGCCGACCCCGGCGCTTCCGCTGGCGGCACGTCCGCCGGCGGGACGTCCGCGGCCCCCCTGTCGGGCGCCGACGCGTGAGCGGCCGGCAACGCGCGCGATGATCGACTGGGGCTGGCTGGCCGGCCACCTCGACGCGATCGCGTACCGGACATGGCAGCACGTCTACCTGGCGGCGCTGGGGGTCGCGATCGGGTTCGCGATCTCGTTCGTCCTCGCCCTCGCCGCGGCCCGGTATCGCATCCTCTACCCGCCGATCAGCGCGCTGGCCGGCATCCTCTTCACGATCCCGAGCCTGGCCCTGTTCGCTGCCCTCATCTCGATCACCGGGTTCTCCGTCGTGACCGCCGAGGTTCCCCTCGTCCTGTACACGCTCGTGATCCTGGTCCGGAACATCGTGGCCGGTCTCGACGCCGTCCCGGTCGACGTGGTCGAGGCCGCGGACGGCATGGGCCACTCCCGCCGCCAGCGTCTCTGGCGCGTGGAGCTGCCCCTGGCGCTCCCGCTGATCGTGGCCGGCCTCCGGCTTGCGACCGTCTCGACGATCGGCCTCGTCACGATCACGGGAACGATCAGCGACGCGTACGGCGGCCTCGGCTACTTCATCCTCGACGGCTACCACCGGGGCAACTTCCTGACCGAGATGTATGCCGGGGCGGTCCCCTCGATCCTCCTCGCGCTGGGCGCGGACCTCCTGTTCGTCCGGGCGCAGCGGCGCGTCACCCCGTGGGCCCAGGCGCGAGCGACCGAGGCGGCCGCATGAACCTCGTGACGGAGACCGCTGCCTGGCTCACGAATCCCGCCCAGTGGGCCGGCCAGAGTGGGATCCCGAACCGGCTCCTCGAGCACGTGCTGATCGCGAGCATCTCGCTCGGGATCGCGCTGCTGCTCGCGCTGCCGGCGGGCCTGGCGATCGGCCACACGGGCCGGGGAGCCGCCGTGGCGGCGGGCGTGGCGAACCTGGGGCGCTCCCTCCCGTCGCTGGCGGTCATCGCGATCGCGATCCCGGTGACGGTGCTCGTCGACCCGGTGCTCGGCGGGACGGTCCTGCCGACGCTGGTGGCCATGGTCGTGCTCGCAATTCCGCCGATCCTCGTGAACGCCTATACCGGGATCGCCGAGGTGGACCGGGATCTCGTCGAGGCAGGCCGCGGGATGGGCATGCGCGAGCGCGAGATCCTCGCGGGGATCGAGCTGCCGGTGGCGCTCCCCGTCGTGCTCGGCGGCGTCCGGTCGGCGGCGGTCCAGATCGTGGCGACGGCGACGCTCGGGGCGATCTTCGGCAGCGGCGGCCTGGGACGCTTCCTTGTCGACGGGATCGCCCAGAATGACGACGGCCAGGTCTTCGGCGGCGTGGTCCTCGTTGCGGGGCTCGCGATTACCACCGAGGTCGCGGTGGGGCTCCTCGAACGCCTCGCCAGGTCGCCGGGGCTGCGCGGTCCCGGGGTCCGGCCGGCGCCCGAGCTGGCTCCGCCCGCACCGTTGCGCGGCGCGTAACACCAGGCGGGCCCCCCGGAGACCGAATCGGAGCGTTCGGGCGGGAGCCGATATAGTCTGCCGACCCGATGCGGCCTGCCCAGGCCAGACACGGGCAACAGCAAGGAGGCGACCCATGCGGTTCACCCGCGTGCTCGCCCTCGGGGCGTCGGCACTGGTGCTTCTCAGCGCCTGCTCGACGGGTGGGGGCAGCAAGCCGACCGTCAAGGTCGGATCGGACGGCTTCTACGAAGCCAAGCTCATGGCCGAGATCTATGCGCAGGCCCTCGAGGCCGGCGGCTACACGGTCGATCGAACCGGCATCGGGATCGGGGCCCGCAAGGTCTCCGCCCCGGCGCTCGAGAGCGGCCAGATCGACCTCAAGCCCGAGTACATCGGGAGCGGCCTGGCGTTCTACGAGCCGGGCAAGCAGACAGGCGACCCGGCCGCCAACGCGACGGCCCTCCAGGCGGTCCTGACGACGAAGGGTGGCGGCATCACGGTCCTGACCTATTCCCCGGCCGCCGATCAGAACGCATTCGTGGTCCGCAAGGACACCGCGACCCAGCTCAACCTGGCGAAGCTGAGCGACACCACCGCGGTGCAGGACCAGCTCAAGTGGGGCCTCGCGACAGACTGCAAGACGAACGCCGTCTGCGCGGCCGCCCTCAAGTCGGCCTATGGTCTCGACCCGAAGAACATCACCCCGCTCGCCGCCTGCGACACGCCGATGGCGCAGGCCCTCGTCAACAAGACGATCGACGTGGCCGAGCTCTGCTCGACCCAGCCCGACATCGCCGTCAACGGCTTCGTCGTGCTCACCGATGACAAGCAGACGCAGCCGGCCGACAACCTCGCCCCGCTCGTGCGCAACGATCTCCTTGCCAAAGTGGACAAGACCTCGTTCGAGAAGATCCTCAACGACGTCTCGGCGAAGATGGACACGGCCACGCTGACCGACCTGGGCAAGCAGATCACAGTCGACAAGAAGGACATCGCCGTCGTGGCGAAGGCCTGGCTCCAGACGGCAGGCCTCATCAAGTAGCGGCCGGACCTGCCGATCCATC
>Ga0209539_1001693_pt1 | contig 11869 bp, 12 predicted proteins | sample BarGraNGADG00312_2_FD_184499 | JGI IMG/M metagenome (GOLD analysis project Ga0209539, IMG submission 184499) | Arctic peat soil microbial communities from Barrow, Alaska - Barrow Graham LP Ref core NGADG0011-312 (SPAdes) (version 2) | ecosystem: Environmental > Terrestrial > Soil > Wetlands >... | reverse complement strand
CTGATTCTTGGTTTTCTTCTCTGAGCCGTGCGTATAGGGTTCCATAAAAACGCGATACTCCTCGAACTGCTCAAGGAAGTGTCTGTCTATCCGAGGCGGGTTCTTCTTCAAGACTTCACGACCACGGTCGGAGATCTTAATGACTCCTCGCCTGGGGCTCTCTAACAGTCCAGCTTTTTTCATATACGATTTCGCCCAAAGAACCCTGTTATCAAAAGCCGCCTGCTTTCCGCTCGGCAGCATCGTGTTTCTTTCCTCTGCAGTTAATCCGAATTGGTCTGCAAGCCCATCAACGGCTTCCCGGTTTGAGTGCTCGCTGCCGTCACTGACGAAGCTAAGAAGCGGAAGCATGATGGTCTGGTAGTCTGGAATTGGCATTATTAACCTCCAGGTTGGTGCCCCTCTTTCCGCTACTCCTCGAGCAACCCATCCTCGAACATGGCCTCCGGGTGGCTGGGATCGCGGGTTAACTCTGCGTGTGAAGTCCCATCCGTCAGGTCAACCGAGCAGCTACGGTTTTGGGCGATGTTTCGCGGGGGATCGTTTCTCTTCATGGTGAACCACTTCATACTTGCCGGCCTCATTGGCTTCTTCCACATGGTGAATCTTTTTTGTGAAGCAACGATGTTTTCTATCAATTATCATAATATCCTTAGCTGGTCTCTTGCTCTTCCCAGATATTTTGTGCTTTAGCTTGTATGTGTCCCCTTCGATCCCATTTCTGCTCTTCACCTTGAGCTCCAAATCAGTGCCCGGAGTTGACGGAGCTTCTAACTCAACATCGATATTATGATTTTTCTTCTCTGATCCACAGCTTGGGCAGGGCTTCTCCGCATCCGTTAAAATCTTATTGCACTGGGCGCACCGGATTGTGGTTTTAGGTGTACTCATAGCCCCTCCTTTGTTGAACCCCGTTTCAACATGTGCCGCCTCCAGGTTGTTCCACCTACTCTTCCTCCAAAAACCCATCCTCGAACATGGTATCTGGGTGGTCACGCTCGCTCGCCCTTGGAGCCTTCTTCTTTGCCGCGGCCTTCTTGAAGGTCGCCTGGGGAGCAAGCGTCTTCGGGTACTTGACCTCGGCGCCGGCCAGCAGCTCCTCGATCGTGAGCAGCTGCATCCTGGGGTACTTCCTGTCCGGGTAATGCTCCGGCACGAAGAAACCATAGCCGATAGCTCAATTTCATTCGGGCGGGGTTCGTCCTTTCCGATTCGGATTTATCTCGCGCATTACGCTCCTAGCATCTTCAACGCGGTCCATGAGCCCTTGGACTCATTGATATCGGATTCAGAAACAAGCAAGTAACGCCACGGGACCGACACTTTCTCGTCGTTGCACACATGATTTGCCCAGCGCTTCGCTGCCTCTCGTTTCGCGACAACGTCAGCTGAGCGCAACTCCTTATCCATCTTCACCTCGACAACCCAGTGGACCTCGTCGCGGTCAATCACAATCAGGTCGGGATTGTACTCCTGCCCTTCTGCGTTCCATAGGATCGGTAGATCATTGATATTCAGACGGACCCAACAACGTACTGTACCATCATCGTCGACCATATTTGCTACGCGCCGTTCGGGTTCAGAGTCAAACCAAGCGACAGGGTACACCGACCGTGTCCATCCGTCATAAGCAGTTAATCGCTTAAAGGGGCCTAGGCGATCACTTGTGACAGACCGGTCGGTAATGCGAGTCGATCGGAATTCCTTCAGCTCGACTACTTCCTCGAAGGTGGGCTTTGCTTGGTAGTGTCTTTGCTCGTCCACCACTAGTCGTATAAGACGCGCTCCTGCACGCTCAAGATTCGCGGATAGAACCTCGTCTGCCCTGGCCCCAAGTCCCTCGAAGAAGGCATCTATCAGTGGAGCCACAGCTGCCCGCTCTTGGGCTCTTGCAGGAACAGCCGGCGACAGCAGAACCATCTCTACAAGCTGCGTTCGCAGTTGATCGAGTGGAAAGAGTGTTGGGGCTGACCTGATTCGGTCAGCGGCCGATGAACGGACAAGTTCAGTTCTTTTGATGCCGTCGGGTCCTGTCACAACACGTGCGCCGACAAGAGTGCGGCTCAGCTCCACGTCCGGGTCGCTCGCAAGGGCTGCCCCCAGCTTTCGGAAGGCGTCCGTATCTGTGATATCTGCGAGGGTAAATTTGCTATGGACCGTACTCATTCGTAGCACCGGAACCTCGATGGATGGGGCGTTCGGATCCCTCTCAATCACTCGCTTGATCTTTGTTACTGCTTCTTGTACGTCATTAGTCCTTTGCTCCACCATGGCAACGACAGCAGCACGACCATCAGACAAGGCATCAGCAATGACCGGCTCATTCTCTCCAGCGAGCACAGGCTTCACCACCGTCTCGACCGTCTCGGTGACAACCACGATCTGGCCCTGGGAGTTTGTTCGCGTCGCAGCCCATGTTCGATAATCGACGAAGGCTTGATTCAGTAGACCGGTTTTCTTGAGTAGTTCCTCGTAGCGCTCATGTGCAACAACCTCCAGGGTGTCGAGAATCTCAACGCCAGTGTACTGTCCAAATGGTAGGCGCATTCCACGTCCCAGGGTCTGTTCTGTAAGAATCTCGGAAACACTAGCCCTCATGGAGGCGATCACATAGACGTTCTTGACGTCCCATCCTTCCTTCAGCATCCCCACAGAGATGATGATGCGGATTGGCGAGTCTGGATCTTCCACTCTTGCTAGGTCAGCAAGCGCTTCATCGGGCGCGTTCGAGTGCACGACCAAGACGGCATCGGCGTATGCGCCGCCGAAGAAATCTGAGGATCGGATGATGGAGCCATACTCCTCGGCATCTTCAATGCTCTTTGCTACCACAAGCATCACCGGATTCACTACTGGACTATCCGTAGATTCGGAATAGGCAGTCACCGCATCAGCTTTGGCCTTCAGCAGAGTCACGCCATCAGTTAGCTTGGTTAGCGAATCGGAGCGATCGTCCTTCCGTCCTACGATTACGGGAGTCTTGACGAGGCGATCGGCAATCGCGGCGGCGAGTGGGTATCTGAAAATAATTTGCTCAGGAGGAGTCTTTTTGGCTGGAGTCGCCGTGAGGCCAATCAGAACCCAGGGAGAAAGGTCGCGCACTGCCTTCGAAAAGGCCGGTCCGTAGTAAGTGTGATGCTCATCGGCAAACACAACTAGCTGCCCAAGGTTTTTGAGGTGACCGTAGAACTCTGTGCCGAGGCCTTCTTGGAATTTGTGTGTCCTGCGAGCAGATCTTGTCTCTGGTCGAATTAGTGACTGAACTGTGAACAAGTAGACCTTGATTCTTGTAGCGTCGTCCATCGCTGCCCGCATCGCAGGCGTTGCAAAGTTTTCCGAAGTAATAACCACAGGCTGGAAGCTCATCGGTCCGAGCAGACTCTTGGGATGACCCGGCGTCAGATTGTCTTTTGTCTTCTCCAAGATGGTCCGGCCAGGTGTAACGATCACAAAGTCGCGTACGCCGTAGGCTCCAGCAAAGAGTTCAAGTGCACCAGTAAGGATGTAGGTCTTCCCTACACCGGTTGCCGAATCAACGACAGCTTCAAAGGGCGGTTGCTTCTCCTCAACGTCGTAGTACTCCGAGACAGCGGCGTTGATAGTACGAACAGCTTCTCTATTGGGGGCGCGCAGGTCAAGGCGTGCAGCGATTTCGTCGATTGCGTCCTCAAAAATGCAGAGCTCGGCCATCAAGTAATCACCTCTTCCTGCTGCACCGGCTCGGCGACATCGAGAGTGAGGCGAAGCTGTCGAGATGATCGGAACTCGTCCAGCAATGCCGCTGGTATCTTGCGTAGAGTTGAACCTGATCTCAGCTCACGAAGGACTGGTCGCGCATCGGTATCAATGCCAGTACCGCAAATGACGACGCGCTCACCCGCTGGAAGAGCACTTACAAGTAGCCTTACTACCGATTCATTAACGACACCATCAACAACTGCGAGACGTGACCGGCCCTTTTTCCCACAGAATGGTGGATCGTTATTATAAACGAAACCAAGCTGAGCGGCAGTCGCCTCGGCTAACTTGCCGTTGGTCATCCAATCAGCAAGGAATACCATGCCGTCCTCAGCCACAAACATAGACGATGACACCTCGAGAATACGAAAGCCTCCTCCGCCACTCCAGTGGGTTTCCTTCGTAACCCCACCAAGGTCTTCACCATTGACTACCTTAGTAAGACGAGGAAGAGCGATAGTTTCAATGGTTCCTGTCTCTCTTTCGATACCAATCCAGCGCCTTCCCATCTTGTGGGCAACGGCTGCGGTCGTGCCGGAGCCTAAGAAACAGTCCAGTACAATGTCGCCAGGATTCGACGCAATGTGGATAATCCGTTGCAGAAGAGCCTCGGGTTTTGGTGTTGAGAACGGCGTATCAGTAGCTACTAGCTCCAAGATCTCAGCCTTGGCGGTTCCGGTTGTTCCCGCCTCGTCAGCGAGCCAAAGAGTATTGGGAACCAAGCCTTGCTCAACCTCTGAAAGGAACCTCTTCAGCCGGGGTGCGTTATTACCGTCCGAACCGAACCAAATCCGATGATCTTCTATCATCTCGGCCAATCGTTGCTCCGTGAAGCGCCAGCAGTTCCCGGAGGGCGGGTCGAGCTTTCGGCCCGAAGGAAGGGTGATCGTGTAGAACTGCGATGCCGTGCCGTGTCCGCCCTGTGCATGGATTGGAAGGCTTATCCATGGCCCACGAGGATCGTTATCAGGATTCTTGTACCGTTTAAGTTGTTCTTCACCAAACGGCATAAGGTTTCGGTGCCATTTGTCCCTATCAACTGCATAGATCGCAATGTAATCATGAGATACTGAGATTAAGGTCCTGTTGTCCCGTGTCGCAAATTTCTCCCAGAGTACACAGGCGATGAAGCTCTTTCTTCCAAATATTTCGTCCATCATCACCCGACAGTAGGCCATTTCGGAGTCATCAAGATGAACCCAAACCGAACCGTCCGGCGCCAGCAGGTCGCGAATTTGGAGTAGCCTGTCACGAATCATCGTGAGCCAGACTGAGTGTTCGAGAGCATCATCGTAGTGAAGGAAGCTCTGCTGCGTGTTGAACGGCGGGTCGAGGTAGACGAGCTTTACCTTTCCCAGATACTCCCGAGCGAACTCGGGGAGTCGTGCTATCGAGGTTAGAGCATCGAGTGCGTCACCGCGGATAAGAAGATTGTCGGCTGCTCGCCTTTTGCCCACGCCGCCGATAGTAGCTACGTCATGAAGGAGGCGCACTTCAGCTACGCGATAGTCCGAAGGTTCTACCCACTCATATGAGCCGTCCTCGTGAGCAAGCAATCGAAGAGACTTGTTTGTCCAAGTCAGTTCCAATCGACCTTTAGGATCCACCACATATCCCCCTCATAGTATCTGCACATCTGCAGATGGGTGAGACAGCTGTTAGGCTCCCCCAATATTCCAACATATATTACCTGTTCGGTTTGCACTCGTCCGGGATGAACTCGCGCATGATAAACAGGTTGTCCCCGTAGTAGAGCTTGTTGACCAGGTTGAGGTCCTCGGGCATAGATCCTCCCAAGATCGTTTGAGCTTTGCCAAGGATATTCTAACTGGTATTAAGTGTGGCAATCGGGGACAAGTCCCCAAGATTGCCCAGAACTTCTGACAACAGCCGACGTGTGTGGTCAAGTCCAGTAGAGACAGAGAGAGGTGTTGACGAAGATTAGCCGGCAGGTGTTTCAAATTGGAATCCAAGAAGACTGCCAGTTGGATCCAGATCTGTCAGTCTTAGCCGGATAAAATCATCGACATTGAACCCAGGGGTAAACTCATCTCGTGGGATCATATCGGCATTCAATGTGCAGATATATTGAGTACCCAGTCTTTCAGATACTTCCGCAGCGCGCTCTAGAGCCAATGCCCGTTGTCTTGAATCTACCCCATCATAGAGAATGCTATCGTGAACCAAGAAATCAATGCCTTTTTTCTGCTCATTCATGAACTCAGTTGTTGTCAGATCAAAACAGAATATCTTCATCTTGCCAATGCCCTCACTGTCACTTCTCTCAATCTGCACGTCATACTTATAACCTGTATCAGTTATGTCGATTATCAAACGGCCAGGTGTTCTGTAGAGAGCTTGTGAGTTCTCATCAAACATGCGTACCGGTATTGCCCAGCTGTCTCGGCGTTCTTCATGGTCTCGTTCTGCGATCTTCGCCAACTCAGTTCTCGCTGTCTTGACCTCTCGTTTTCGAGACGTAATGTTCTTGATTTCAGCAATCCTAGCTCGAATTCGCTCTAGATAACCTTTTGTCTCCTCATGTTTCTCCTGTAGCTTCGTCATTTCTTGTAATGCTCCGTGCTGTTGAAGTATTTCAAGTGAACTCGCCCTCGCGAGCACTAACTCGGCGATATGCTGTTGGCGATCTTGGATTTGCCCCTCCAGTCTGCCGATCTCTGTTTCCAAGAACGACTTTCGGTTTTCAATGATCCTGCTATGGAACTCCTTGGCTTCCAAGAGTGTTTTCCTCACGTCATCAGGAAATATGAGCCCGGTCTCCTCATAGAGTTCCTCGATAGTGCCATCGGAAGGTGGCTCTTCAGTCGTTATTGATTCGTTGTAGCGTCGAAGGAGATGCCTATCGATAACGTTCTGATTGGTCAATCGATGGATGTTCGCGGTCATTTGGTCCGCTTCTTGCTCGACTTTCTCGTACTGTGGCAGAACTTTGAAATGGACCAGTGCGTCTTGCTCAATCTCAACTTGGTTTTCCAGCCGGATACTCTCAGCTTCCAGCGAGCCGATTGATCCCAGTTCCTCCTCAACTGCACCTGTCTCTATCGCTTGATCTAATGCTTTAAGCGCCAGCTCTTGATCCTTCAATTCCTGCCACTTTGCTGCATATTCCCAGTTTAATCCCAGCAGAAATGCAACGTTGAGTTGCATGTCCCATGTATGTTGATGGCGATAATGACGAAATGGATCGAGGTAGGCAGCAAGACCCGTGCGGATGAAGTAAGAAATCAGACTTCGATAAGAAGGTTTGTACTTATGCGTATCCTCAAATAGCGGCACATCAAATAGTGCCCAGCCTAATACCTGCTTCCATTTGGCGAGGCTAAGAAATGATTCGCCTGTTTCCTCGTCCACATCCGGTTGTTCAATCCAGCCGTAAGTTCTTCCCTCGACAACAATCCTGCCCGGTGCATTAATCGATCGAGTGGCCTTAACACGGTTTCCGGCAACTTCCATGTCCAGTGAAAACGACCAATCTCGGAGTGGATCTATTCTTAGTCTCGTTCCAGTAGATCCTAAGCAGAAATCAATAATCTCAATCAACGTGGTCTTACCCAAACCGTTTGTCGTGTCTTTCTTGCTAGACGTATCCGTGCGTTCGGCAATTATTAAATTGAAACCTTGGACAAACTCGACAGGATGAAATGATGATTTATTTGCGGATACACCGTACAGCATTAGTAAACCTTTGTAATCAGACCGTTGGCTAGTTTCACCAAACCTGTTATGTGCAACATGTCCAGTGCAAGCACGAATCGTTCAAATGTTCCAACGGTAGGGTAGGCTCGGACCTTCTCCCATAAGCTCGTAAATGTTTCTGGCTTGTTCATCTCTCTCAACAGAACCGCGCCTACACCAATTAACGCCTGTTCTTCCGAAATGTGTTTTGAAGGAAGAATCATTTCTCAAACACCTCACATGACTCAAATAGGCAAACCAACACTGCCAGTCCGGCAGAACGCTGAGATTGTTTTGTAAAGCCACGTTGGGCAAACACGCACATAAGATCAAACAGGTCGTCTCCCTTGTACCCTTGTCGGACCCATTTGAAATACTCCTCGAGGAAGCCGGCCTTAAGCCGTTCCGGGAAGTAATGATCTGTCTGTGCAATGCATTCGATGAAAGCTTGTACGTCGGCAGCTACTGCAAGTCCCATCGTGACAATCTGGCGTGATTCATCGTTGAGCTCGTTCTTCGCAAGCTTTTCCTCAAGCGGTATCAACGAGAAGTCATACGAAGTCTTTACTGGCGTTATATGTACTATCCACTGGGTCGCTTCTTCAAGTTCGGGGAATCCCACTCCGGCGAGGGCTTCTATTGTTGCGCGCCTCACAGTCTTTTCGTGGCTTTCCTTCATTTCCCGAAGACTCTTGATAGAGAATCTTGCCACTTGTTTGTCTATTTGTGTGTGGTGGTCTCCGCAAACGTAGATAAGGTTACTGTAATGATTGCGCTCGCCATCCGTCATCGAGGAATCGTAGCGTGCTGATCCAGGTCTTAGTCCAGTGATATGAGCAGCTTCGCCGGTCACGACAGGTTGGGATCCCTCGTCTGCGGTCGCTAATGTCCTGGTGCAACCAGGAAATGCGCACAGGTTGCCGCTCCTGAAAGCAAGGAGGACTTTCGTTGTTGGCGAGATGCTCACGACATATACCTGGCATCAGATTTATTGGGGGATACCGCTTCCCCGACTCGCATTGCCAATGGTTACCCCCATGAGGTTTTCCATTCGGATTCTATCAAATATTGGAAGCCAACCCGCCCTGGAAATAAAGACCTGTACTTGTTGGCAAAGTCCCTTCAGGGAATTCCCCGTTTTGTCCTACTTAGCCTCCTAGAGAGCATTTGACTTGGATTTCCCCATATCCGCCTCCCAACATCGTGATCTTACCATGTTCAGGCCCGATATCACGCTTCGAAACCAGGTTGCCGCAGACGCGAGGAGTCGTTAGATAGGCCATCATGTCGTTCGTCCCGAGGAACGAACGGAGCGCCTGTACCAGGTCAGAGAGCTTCGCCGGGCCTTCCTTCACCAGCTCCTCGTAGGTGGCCTCCGCGGACATGTCCCAATGCCAGGTGTCCTCGAACGCGGTTATCTGCGCCGGCGAGCTCGAGCCGTCCTTCTCCTGGAAGAGCACGTTGTAGGTGGCCTTGGAATTGAATGGCGGGTCCAGGTAGATCAGGTCCACGCACTCGTCCGGGATAAACTCGCGCATGATGAACAGGTTGTCGCCGTAGTAGAGCTTGTTGACCAGGTTGATGTCCTCGGGCATGTTTGGCCTCCGATGAGAAACTTAGACGGGCCTCTTCTCTTGGGTCAGATCAGAACCGCAGTGCTTGCACTTGATTGCTTCGGATTTGATAGTCTCGGCACAGTAGGGGCATTTCTTGGTCTCTGAAGGGCCGCCACCAGAATCTACGCTCCCCACAACATCAGAAATGGCACGTTTGATTTCGCCAGCGGAATAATAAGCCGTACATCGCGCCGAGAGCGGGCCATTCCAGTCCCGATATAGTCCCGAACGTGGCTCCATATCCTGTTCATAGTGTCATCGACTGTGAAAATGACGGTGTGTAAAATACCGCTTGGTTAAAGGCTATTTCAGCTCTTTTCACATTGTTGAATGTCCTGTTGAAATAACATGGGGTATTTGGAAGGTACTGCGGTGAAGTCGAAAGGCAGGAGTATGTAAAAGCGCTACAAAGCATCCACACGGGTGCCCGTCGTGGACGTGATGCACTGGATTATTATGCTAGCGCCGCAGCCCAGAGCGACGGAAGTCATCTTCTGCCTAATGTCCGACTGGCTAATGGAGACACGGCAAATGAGGAACGACAGCGGATTATGCTTACGTTTAACACCCCGTTTTACCCGGAAGTGCTGGTCGCCAGTTCGATAATGGCTGAAGGTGTCGACCTCCATCTCAACTGTTGGCATATTATCCACCACGACCTATGCTGGAATCCCAGTACTTTGGAGCAACGGACTGGAAGGGTGGACCGCATTGGAGCGAAGGCGGAGAGATGCGGACAGTCAATCCAGGTATATCTTCCATACATCGGTGAAACGCAGGACGAGAAGATGTATCGAGTCGTCATGGACCGCGAGCGTTGGTTCAAGATTGTGATGGGCGAACGCTACAGCATGGACGTCTACACGACCGACAAGCTCGCTGAGCGTCTGCCTTTCCCAGAACCCGCCGCAAGCAGCCTGATGTTCGATCTGAAGGTGTGGAGTCCGAAGAAGAAGGCAAAAGGCGTGACCAAGACATAATAGCCCGAATCATTCATTTAGGGCCGCATCGTCAAGATGCTCGTGTAAGACTGAATTCTTTATGGCGTATTGTCAGTCTGGAAGCTGTTGTTAGGCGTCGAGTGCGCGAATCCAGGAGCCCCCCGACCCTGCGGTGCGGCAGTTGGCTCGTTCATGCACAACCTACTCCGACACCCGCCGGTCCGTCTCCTGGGTGAGAAGATCGATGATGGCCGGGTCCTTGGTGGTCGCCCGCGCAATACCTAGAGCGGTGTCTCCACGGCGATCGGCGACCGAGACATCGGCTCCGTTCTCTATCAAGAGCCGAACCATTTCCACGGACTTTGAATAGACGGCCGTCATGAGAACCGGCGTGTCACTGCCGAAGCCGCCCCTTTCGCGCGGATGTTCTTGATTCGGGTCTGCCCCTTGTTCGAGATACGTCTTCACGATCTCGACGTATCCTTCGTAGGCGGCCTTCATATAGACCTCAATGTGCTTGTCGTCTGGCTTGAAGCTCACCCCTTCAAGCCCGCCTCGCTCCAACAACAGCGAGTAGATCGCGCCCCAGAACCTTCGCGGCTTGATGGCCAGCTCAATCGGGGCCAGCCCGTGCTGATCGACTGCGCATACGTCGGCTCCAGCATCCAGCAGAACCCGTGCGAGCAGGTCGTGTCTGTTGTGGGCCGCCCAGTGCAGCGCCGTCTTTCCAAACTGGTCGTTGGTGTCCAGGTTCGCGCCCGCGGCAATGAGAGATTGGGCGATCGAAACCATCTCGCCCTGATCCGAACCAGGCTTGGCGCGGAGAGCTAACTTCACGAGCGCGGCGATGAGGGCCCCAGAGGCGCCCTCGCGCACAGACTTATCCTTGTCCCCCAGCGCTTTGATCAGTGGCTCCACTGCGCGGTCATCCCCTATCTTGCCTAGCGCTTCTACGGCATACTCGCGCACATCACTATTATTGTCCCCGAGCGCGGCGATGAGCGGCTCCACCGCGCGGGCATCCCCGATCTCGCCCAGCGCCCTGGCTGCGGCTAAGCGCACATCCTTATCCTTCTCGTACCCAAGGGCCTTGACCAGCCCTTCAATGTTTCCCTTCGCTTTCAGTTTCTCAATATCAGGCGGTCCGAAAAGTGCCATTGATATCCCCTCCAAGAGAAAGACCACATTACCGATCTGGTTTCTAATTGCCGGATACTTCACTCATGCTTCTACGTGTCGCTATGTTATAATCGGATTTCCCCATATCCGCCTCCTAGCATCGTGATTTTACCATGTTCGGGCCCGATATCACGCTTCGAAACCTGGTTGCCGCAAACGCAAGGGCGCCAGCTTGCGCCACGTTCGCAGAACAACGCGCCTAGTCCGTTTCTGAAGATGGTTGACCACCAGCAGCTTATCAATCTAATCCACCCACTCGTTGTCAGGTCGGAACGGCAGCAAGGGAACGTATACGCTCCAGGAGGGCAGAGAACAGCGCTTCAGGAACGGCGACCTCCGCCATCTGAAAGATTGTCCTCCGGGAATGACTTATCACCTTCGCTCCAATCTTTATGAGCTTGAGCTGAATGCTGGATAGGGACCAGTGAGAAACCTCTCTTGGAAGGGCGAACCGGCGCAGGAAGTTTCCCATGTTGTAAGCCAGCACGAACAACGCGAGGCGCACCCGGTTCGATGCGAACCTCGTGCATGACAACCTCGTCCAGGAGAGGGCGTGCTTGCCCTCACGAATCCAGCGCTCGCAGTCGCCGCGCTTGTTGTAGAAATGGACGACGGCTTGGGGTGAGGACGACATGTTGGTGACGATGAATCCAACCTTGGGGAGAAACTCGCCCTCGTGCCACTCCACCTTCGCTATCA
>Ga0209539_1001691_pt1 | contig 11876 bp, 10 predicted proteins | sample BarGraNGADG00312_2_FD_184499 | JGI IMG/M metagenome (GOLD analysis project Ga0209539, IMG submission 184499) | Arctic peat soil microbial communities from Barrow, Alaska - Barrow Graham LP Ref core NGADG0011-312 (SPAdes) (version 2) | ecosystem: Environmental > Terrestrial > Soil > Wetlands >... | reverse complement strand
TCGTCGCGGCGGCCGCCATCGCCGCGCTCCTCGCCGTACCGCCGGGGGTGGTCAAAGCAGAGACCGGCCTCATCCACGAGGAGGAGTCCCGCTACCAGTTCATCCAGGTGGTGCAGCAGGGACCCGAGCGCCGGCTCTACCTCAACGAGGGCCTCGCCATCCACTCGCTGTGGCGCGCCGACACGGTGCTGACCGGCGGCGAGTGGGACATGTTCCTCACGGCGCCGCCGCTGCTCGGACGGCCGGCGGCCCACGTTGCCATTCTTGGCAACGCCGGCGGCACCACGGCGCGCGCCTTCGGCGTCTACTACCCGGAGGCGCGCATCGACGGCGTGGAGATCGACCCCGCCGTGAGCGCCGTGGGCCGCCGCTACTTCGGTCTCGCCGACAACCCCGGGCTCACCGTGGTGGCGGCCGACGCGCGGCCCTTCCTCCAGGCGAGCCGCGCGCGCTACGACCTCATCCTCATAGACGCCTACCGGCAGCCCTACGTGCCCTTCTACCTGGCGACGCGCGAGTTCTTTCGCCTGGCGCGGCAGCGGCTGCGCCCCGGCGGCATCGTGGCGCTGAACGTCTCCACGGTGCCCGGCGACGACCGCCTGGCGCGAGCCGTAGCCGGCACGCTCGCCACGGAGTTCCCCCAGGTCGTCACCTGGCAGGCGCTGCGCTTCAACCAGTTCGTGGTGGGCCTGAGCGCGCCGCAGTCACGGGCGGTCATGACCGCCCGCCTGCGTGCGGCGCCCCCGGACCTGCTGCCAATCACCAGCCTCCTCGCGCGAGACATGCACACGGCCGCGCCTGCGGCGCGGCCGTGGACCGACGACCGCGCACCCGTCGAGTGGGTCACGGACCGCATGATCGCCGCCTACGCCCTGCGCGGCGGCGCCGGCACGGAGGACCTCCTCCCCACCGCACCGCGCTGAGCGCCGGCCGAGGGCGGCTCCTCAGCGCCAGCGGCCGACCTCGTGCTTCGCTTCGCTCTGCTCGCCAGAGCCCGGCCGGGTTTAGCGCCGGACGGCTGCGGAAACTAAGGGGTCACATGCACCGGGTCTTCGGCCCGGTGTTGTCCCGGCACTCGACGGGAGGAGGCGCGCATGGAGGAGAGGCCGCAGTTCAGCGTGGGCTACGAGACACTCAGCGGCGACATCGGTGTGGTGGTCCTTGCGGGCGAGGTCGACATCTACTCGGCGCCGGAGTTCAAGGAAGTACTCGTCAACGGCATCGAGGGCGGCGCCCGCAAGGTCATCGTCGATCTGTCACAGGTCACCTTCATCGACTCGACGGCCCTGGGCGTGCTCGTGAGCGGCGCGAAACGCGTGCGGCCGCGCGACGGCAATCTCGACATCGTGTGTACAGACGAGAACATCATCCGCATCTTCGAGATCACCGGCCTCGACCGCATCTTCGGCATCTACCCGTCCCGCGGAGAGGCCATCAAGGCGGCCGTACCCTGAGAGCCTCGGCCGTACCACGACTCTAGAAGGCGGGCGCCGGCGGGTCACACAAGGCATTCGCCGGGGGCGACGACGATGGAGCACCGCGGCGCGAAGTCACTTCGGGGCCGCAGTCTCCACAGTGTGGCCGACGACATGTTGAAGACGAGGACATACGGGGTCGGGCGCATCTGCATCATGGATGGTTGCGGGACCCGCCTGTCGGCCTATAACCCGTCCAGCGTGTGCGCGCTGCACGGAGGCGCCTGGCAGGACGACTTCCAGCGCAGCGCCCGCAAGTCGAGCCAGCGCGAAGAGATCACCCGCCGCTGTGCTTTCGAGCCGTGCGGTCGCGAGTTCATGACCACGAACCCGGCGAAGAAGTACTGCAGAGACGCCTGCCGCATGAAAGCGTTCCAGGCACGCGTCATGGCGGCGCGCCACATGGGCGACATGTGCGGCGCGCGGCGGGCCAGCTGACCGCGGCTCGGACTCTGGCGCCCGGCTCGCCACCCAGCGGGAGTCCGGCGACGCCCGGGCGCGCCGCCCGGCGGCGCCGCCTCAGGCGGGCGCCGGGCTGAAGGCCGGCGGTATGACCGGCAGGCGCCCACTTACCAGCGTGCTCACCGCCTCGTCGACCGATTCGAAGACCGGCACCACGTTGGGCAGCCCCACCAGCGCCAAGACGCGCCGCACCTGACCCGCCGGCCGCACGAGCACCAGCTCCTTGCGCCGTGCCCGTTGGTCGGTCACCAGGCGCACGAGGAAGGCAATGAAGCTCGAATCGACGAACGTCGTCGCCGCCAGATCGATCACGAGGTGGTCCTGGTGGTAGAGCGGTCCGAGGTTGCGCCGCAGGAAGCGGTCGATGTCGGGCACGGTGTCGAGATCGAACTCGCCCGACAGCTCGAGGACTGGGGGTATCGCGGCCCCCTCCCGAGGACTGATGAGGCGAAGCCGGGCCTTGTGCGCGACGAGCTCGTGGGGGCTGCCTGATGGACGCGCCAACGTGCTACCTCCCTGTGTCGAGCCCGACCGGCGCGGAAGCGACGCCGGCGTACCATCGCGCTGAAGACCCCCTGCGCCCCTGCGAGCGCTAGCGCGACGCTAGGACACGGCGAGCCCGGTGTAAAGCGCTGGGCTGGGAGTATTGGCAGGTTCGCGGGTGAGTCTCTGCGGTAGCCTGAAGGACGGTCGCCGAACCTCAGGCGCGGGTCGAGGCAGTCTCAGGAAAAGGTCGAGCCTTGGGCCAGGGCCGGCCGCCGCCGGCTGCGTCAGGATCCGTCGGCGCGAGCCGCAAGCTTGAGCTTGCGGTACTGCGGCTCGCGCTCCTTGAGCAGCGTGAGGATGGGGCTGGCCACGAAGATCGACGAGTACGCCCCCGACAGGATGCCGACGAGCAACGCGAAGGCGAAGTCCTTGAGCGTGGCGCCACCGAAGAGGAGCAGGCAGACCACCGGGAGCAAGACGATCATGGTCGTGTTGATGGAACGCGTCAGCGTCTCCCAGATGGACACGTTCACCATGTCGCCGTAGGGCAGGCGGCTGAGCTTGGGCTGGTTCTCGCGGATCCGGTCGAACACGATGACCGTGTCGTACAGCGAGTAGCCGAGGATGGTGAGCACCGCGGCGATGGTCGCCGTCGTGACTTCGCGCCCCGTGAGCGAGTAGATGCCGACCACGATGAGAAGGTCGTGGATCTCGGCGCCGATGGCGCCGATGGCGAACTTCCACTGGAAGCGGAAGGTGACGTAAAGAAGGATCAACAGCAGGGCGATAGCGACCGCCTTCAGGGATGAGCTCACGACCTGGCGGCCGAACGTCGCGCCCACCGTCTGCAGGTTGAAGATCTCCGCGCCGTTTGACTTGGCGATCGTGAAGGCGTCGCTAAGCGCCTGCTTGAGCTTGGCCTGCTCCGTGGTGGACAGCGTCACGGTCTGGATCTGGAACCCCTTCTGGTTCGAACCGGCGACGTTGGGCGTCTCCTGGAGCTGCGCGTCCGCATAGCCGGCGTCGGCCACTGTCTGGCGGACCTCGGCGAGAGAGGGCTGCTTCTCGAAAGCGATCGAGATGCGCGTGCCCTCTTTGAACTCGAGGCCGTAGTTGAGGCCTTTCACCGGGTTGCCGCCACCCTTGGCGAACAGGCTGATGAGGCCGGCGGCGATAATGATCGCGGAGATCGTGAACCACCACTTCTTGTGGCCCATGTAGTCGAAACTGTAGATGCGTCGGAAGAAGTCCACAGGTTATCTCCGCTTCTTCTTCTTGCGGGTGGTCGATGTCCGCCGCCCGGCGGGAGACGCGCCGCGAGATGGCGCCCCCGGCGCCGTCGCGGCGCCGGGGGCGGCCGGGACCGGCGCGCCCTGGCCGTTGCCGTCAGCGGAGGTGACGGTCGCGGCCCGCCGCCGCCGGGACGCGGCCGGGCGGCCTTCGGCGACGGCCTCGGCCTCGATCTGGCTGGTCTTGACGCCCATGAAGGCCGGGTTGCTGAAGAAGGCGAAGCCGGCCAGCACGCCGAGCATGGCGCGCGTGAACAACACGGCCGTGAGCATGCTGACGAGCACGCCGAGGATGAGCGTGAGGGCGAACCCCTTGGGCGAGGCCGTGGCGAACACGAAGATCACGGCCGCCGTGAGCATCGTGAGGACGTTGGCGTCGAGGATGGTCTTGAAGCCGCGCGCGTAGCCCGAGTGGACGGCCGAACGGACGGTCTTCCCGTGGCGCACCTCTTCCTTGATGCGCTCGAAGATGACGACGTTGGCGTCGGCGGCCACGCCGATGGTGAGGATCATGCCGGCGATGCCGGGCAGCGTGAGGGTCACGGGGATGGCGTTGAACAGGCCCCAGAGCAGGATGCCGTAGACGATGAGCGCGAGGTCGGCGACCAGACCGAGGAAGCGATAGTAGAAGAGCATGTAGATGAGGACGATGCCGAGGCCGACGAGGCCGGCGATGAGACCCTGGTTCAGAGAGTCCTTGCCCAGCGTGGCCGAGACCTGACGCTGCTCGGCCACCGCGAGCCGCACGGGCAGGGCGCCGGTCTTGAGCACGAAGGCCAGGTTCTGCGACTCCTTGATCGTCATGTTGCCGCCGCTGATCTCGGCGCCTCCGCTGATGCCGTCGCGCAGGCCGGGGTCGGTGTAGTCGATCATGGGGTCTGACTCCATGACGTTGTCGAGCACGATGGCGAACGTCTGCGGCGTGTTCTTGAGGAGACCGGTGAGGTAGAGCTCGCGTGTGATCTCCTGGAACTTCTTGTTACCGGCGCTGGTGAAGTTAATGAGGACGTTGGGCTTGTTGGTCTGTCCGCTGAAGCCGGCGCGGGCTCCGGAGATGGCGTCGCCGCTCAGCGCCGGCGGGCGCTTGTAGACGTACCACTGCTCGGGCTGGTTGTTCGCGGTGTCGGGCGGGCTCGTCACGAGCGCGTGCTTGTTCGTGTTGCCGTTCGCGGCCAGCTGGTCGACCTCGGCCTGGGAGACACCCTGGCTCTTGAACTCCTTGAGGGCCGCGTCCTTGGTGTCGACCGGCCCGACCAGCCGCGAGCTCGGATCGTCCTTGTAGAACTCGAGCTGGGCGGTCTTGCCGATGGTGTCGAGCGCCTGCTGCCTGTCCTTGATGCCCGGCAGCGACACCGAGATCTGGTCGGTGCCCTGCTTCTGGATCGCCGACTCGGTGGTGCCGAGCATGTTGACGCGGCGGTCGAGGATGCCGATGGTCTGGTCGAGCTCGGCAGCGGTCGGCGCCTTGCCGTCGGCGGTCTTGGCCGTGTAGACGACCTCGAGGCCGCCCTGGAGGTCGAGCCCGAGGTGCGTCTTCACGCTCGGCGGGATGATGAAATACAGCGCGACCGCCACCAAGGCGGCCATCACGATCATGATGATGAGGTTTCTGTGTCTTCTCACTGGGTCACGGCGTCTGCGGCCCGTCGGGGGCCATCAGGGACACGAGGGTACCCGACCGCACGAGGCGGCGCAACTCGCCGCGGACGCACCGCTGTGAGCCCGCGGATCAGCGGTCGCGGAGGAAGCTGGGGATGTCGAGAACGTCGTCGTCCACGTCGAACGACGGCTTTTGCTCCTCGGCGAACAGCGGGGTCCGCTTGGGCTCGCGTTCGGCGGTCTCGCGCGGCGCGTTCTGCTCGACGGGAGTGTCGCGGTCGAAGCCCGTGGCGATGACGGTGACGCGCACCTCGTCGCCCAGCGACGGGTCGATGACGGCGCCGAAGATGATGTTGCAGTCGGCGTCGGCGGCGCTGCTGATGATCTCGGCGGCCTCGTTGATCTCGAAGAGACCGAGATCGCTGCCGCCGGTGATGTTGAGCAGGATGCCGCGCGCGCCCTCGACGCTCGCCTCCAGAAGAGGCGAGCTGACCGCCGCGCGCGCGGCCTCGACGGCACGGTTCTCGCCGCCGGCCACGCCGATACCCATGAGCGCCGAGCCGGCCTCCTTCATGATCGTGCGCACGTCGGCGAAGTCCAGGTTGATGAGGCCGGGGACGGTGATGAGGTCGGTGATGCCCTGGACGCCCTGGCGCAGCACGTCGTCGGCGACCTTGAACGCCTCGATGACCGACGTACGACGCTCGACCACCTGGAGCAGACGGTCGTTGGGGATGACGATCAGGGTGTCGACCTTCTCGCGCAGCGACTGGATGCCGTCCGCCGCCTGCCGTGCGCGGCGCTTGCCCTCGAAGGCGAACGGACGCGTGACGACGCCGACCGTGAGGGCCGCCAGCTCCTTGGCCAGCTCCGCGATGACGGGCGCCGCGCCTGTGCCTGTGCCGCCACCCTTGCCCGCCGTCACGAAGACCATGTCGGCGCCCTTCAGGGCGTCGCGAAGCTCGTCTTTGCTCTCCATCGCGGCCTGATAGCCGATCGTCGGATTGGCGCCGGCGCCAAGACCGCGGGTGATCTTGCTGCCGATGTGGATCTTGACGTCGGCGTCGCACATCTGCAGCGCCTGGGCGTCGGTGTTGACGGCGATGAACTCGACCCCGCGCAGGCCCGCATCGACCATCCGGTTGACGGCATTCGTGCCGCCGCCGCCGACGCCGACGACCTTGATGACGGCGAGATAGTTCGCTGAAGCGTCCATCATGGTGCTGACCCTCCTGTCGTGGTCGAGACTCGCCGTCGAGGTCTTCCGCAGACCCTCATGTGCCGCTTGAGGGTTGTACCGGATCCCCGGCCCACAACCCGGAAACACGCTCTTGTGCAGCGACTCTTACCGTAAGATGGAAACATCGAGACGCTGGTCGCCGAGCTTTGGAAGTACCATACTGAGGCCCTCGTGGGGTGTCAAACCGTGGCGTTGTCCTGGCACGCCTAGACCTACCTTCAACCAGAGGTCGAGGACTCCTTCGAGCATCACTTGAGGACGGGGCGCGCCAGCACCCTGTCGGGGATCGAGACGTCCACAAAGTCGCAGCCTTTGGACACCGCCTCGTAGCGGTCGAGCACGACCCCGAGGGCCAGCGTCTTGGCAAGCGTGCGCTCCGCCCCGCCCCAGACGACCACGGGGCCCCCGGCGAAGCGCAGGGTGAGCTGGCCCTCCGGCGTCACCTCCACGACAGCCAGGCGGTCGCGCAAGGCGCGCGGCAGGCTGGCGACGACGGGCAGCGCAGCGCGCACGCCCGCAGCGACCAGCGTCGTCCCGACGGCGACCGGGTCGTCCGCGGCGAGGCGAGGCAGCCGCAAGGTGGCGCCGGGCGGCCCGGCCTGGAGGGCGGCGAGCAGCCGGGCCGCCTTGCCGGTCGGCACGGGCAGCCCGGCGGCCGCGTCCGCGGCGGAGACGGTCGCGGTAGCCTCCGTAGCCGCGCCGGAGGATCGCGCAGACGCGGTCTCGGCCGAGCCTGCGCCGGCCGCGGCGTCAGTCTTGTCGCCTTTCGGCCGCTTCTCTTCGCAGATCACGTGGCCATCGTCGGCGATCACGTACCAGCGGCTCCCGGCGAGCGCGTACACCGCCGGGCGGTGCTCGACGACGCTGACGCGCAGAGTCCCGGGGAAGTCACGATCCACGCGCGCGTCGGAGATGTAGTAGAGCGGGGCCAGGGACGCGCGCACGTCCTTCGTCGTCACCGTGAACAGGTTGTGGCCGAGGTAGTCCCTGCGCAGGAGGCGCAGAACGCGGCGCTCCGGCACCAGCTCCGTGCCGCTGACCTCGACCTTGTGGATGGCGAACGAGGAGGAACTGCGGCCCCACCCGTAGACCACGGTGGGCAGCGCAAGGATCGCCGCCGTGAGCAGCACAGTGGGAAGCAGACGAAATCGCGGGCGGCTCGCTCCGCCTCCTTTGGCCATCGCGCCGGACCTTCTCGCGGGAGGACAGCTACGAGTGCTCATTCGGCGCCGGAGGGGTCTTCCCCTTGCCCGGCGAGCGCGGCGAGCAGCTGTTCGCCGGCCCGGAAGACGTCGCCGGCGCCCAGAGTGAGCACGAGATCGCCGGGGCGCACGCGCGGCGTCAGATTGCGCACCACGTCGTGCAGGCGCGGCAGGTACGAGACCGGGCCGCCGGGCCGCTCCGCAAGGTAGGCATCGACGATCAGCTTGCCGGTGACGCCCGGCTCCGGCTCTTCCCGCGCCGGGAAGATGTCGGTGACGACGGCCTCGTCGGCCAGGGTGAGCGCCTGCCCGAACTCGCGCTGCAGGTAGCGGGTGCGTGAGAAGAGGTGCGGCTGGAACACGGCGATCACGCGCCCGTGGTCGCCCTGCTTGGCGGCGGTGAGCGTGGCGATGATCTCGGTGGGGTGATGCGCGTAGTCGTCCACGACGAGCACGCCGCCGTGGCGACCCATCTCCTGGAAGCGCCGCGCGGCGCCGCTGAACGTCGCCAGATACGGCGCGGCGTCCGCCGGAGCGACACCGACATGGCGCAGGACGGCGAGAGCGGTGAGAGCGTTGAGGATGTTGTGCTCGCCCGGCACGCGCAGCGTCACCCGGGCGAGCTCTTCGCCACCGTCGAGCACGCCGAACTCGCTGCCGCGGTCGTCGACGCGCGTCACCTCGCCGCGCAGGTCGCCGGTGCCGATGCCGACGCGCACGACGGACGCCCGGGTGTGGTCGGCCAGCCCTTCCCCGCCGCTGCCCGCGACGAGCACCAGCAACCCGTTGCCGGGCAGGAGCGCCACGAAGCGGCGAAACACGTCGTGCACGTCGTCGAGGCAGCCGTAGTGGGCATGATGGTCGAACTCCACGTTGGCGACGATGGCCACCTCGGGACGCAGGAACAGGAGGCTGCCGTCGCTCTCGTCGGCCTCCGCCACCAGCCACTCGCCCTGCCCCACGCCGGCGTTGGAGCCGATGTCGTTGAGCTCGCCGCCCACGAGGAACGTGGGGTCGAGGCCGCACTGGTAGAGCACGTGCGAGATCATCGACGACGTGGTGGTCTTGCCGTGCGTGCCGGCGACCGCGATGCCGCGGCGCATGGCCATCACGCGCGCGAGCATCTCGGCGCGTCGCAGCACCGGCAGGCCGGCGGCCCGCGCGGCGCGCAGTTCGGGGTTGCCCTCGGGGATCGCCGAGGAGATCACCACGAGCGCCGCGTCGCCGAGGTTGCCGGCCTCGTGGCCGATGGCCACGGCGATGCCGGCCTCCTCCAGGTGCCGCGTGTAACGCGACGTCTTGAGGTCGGAGCCGGTCACGCGCACGCCCAGCTTGGCGAGCACCACGGCGATACCGCTCATGCCGGCGCCACCGATGCCCACGAAGTGCACCGGCTGCGGGAACTGCCTGGCGGTGTCGTCGTTCATCGTCCCCTCATCTCTTCACGATCTTCTCGATCTCATCCACGACGCGCCCGGTGGCGTCCGGGCGCCCGAGCGCGGCGCTGGCCGCGGCCATCGCCGCCAGGCGCCCGGGATCGCCGAGCAGGTCTGCGACGAGCCTGCCGAGCAGGTCGCCGCTGAGCTCGGCGTCATCGACCAGCAGGGCCGCGCCGCCGTCGACCATCCAGCGCGCGTTCTTGCGCTGGTGGTCGGCCGTCGCGTACGGGTACGGCACCAGGATCGCCGGCTTGCCGAGAGCGGCCAGTTCGGCCACTGAGCCGCCGGAGCGTGCCACGACGAGATCCGCCGCGGCCATCGCCGCCGCCAGGCGGTCAGTGTAGGGCACGAGGCGGTAGCGCTCAAACCGCTCGCCCTCCGCCTCGAGCGCGGCGCGCACGGCGTCGTGGTTGCGCGGCCCGCAGACGTGGACCAGCTGGAAGCCGAGCTCCCGGCCGCCGAACGCGTCGATGCAGGCGCGATTGATGCTCTGCGCGCCCTGGCTGCCGCCGAAGGCGAGCACCACGGGCAGGTCCGCGCGCAGCGCAAACGCCTCGCGGCCCTCGTCCGCGGTCGCCGCGAGCTGCGCCGGCCCGAGAGGCCGCCCCGTGAGGACGTACTTGGGCGGCTCCAGGCCGGCGATCGGGAAGCTGAGGCAGACGCGCCGCACGAACGGCCGCAGGAGGCGGTTGGCGACGCCGAGATGGGCATCGGCCTCCAGCGCGAGGCCGGGGATCCCGCGCAGCGCGGCCAGCGCGACGACCGGGCCGCTGGCAAAGCCGCCGCCGCCGATGGCGACGTCGGGCCGCACCTCCTTGAGGATGCGCCCGACGCGTGGCGCGGCGGCGGCCAGCAGCCGCAGCGTGGTCAGATGATCGAGCGGCGCAAGCCCGCGGGAGAAGCCCTTGAGCTCCAGCGCGTACGTCTGGTACTCGGCGGCGACGCGCTCGACCTGCGACGGCGTGGTGACGACGACGACGCTGGCGCCCCGGGCCCTGGCCTCAGCCGCGACGGCGAGCGCCGGCTGCAGATGACCGCCGGTCCCCCCCGCCGCGAGCAGCGCGGTCGCCCCGCTGAGCGCTGACGACAATGTAGCTCCTTCGATTGGTGGCGATGTTGAGCAGGATGCCGAGGCCGGCGAGCACGACCACGAGGCTCGTGCCGCCGAGCGAGACCAGCGGCAGCGGCACGCCGGTGAGCGGGAGCAGCCCCAGAGCGGCGCCGACGTTGATGCACGCCTGCCCGACGACGATGGCCGTGATCCCGGTGGCCAGCAGCTTGCCGAACAGCTCTTTGCAATTCAGGGCGATGCGGAAGCACGTCCAGGCGAGCGTCACGTAGAGGGCGAGCAGAACGACGAGGCCGATGAGGCCGAGCTCCTCGCCGATGATCCCGGTGATCATGTCGGTGCCCTGCTCGGGCAGAAAGCCGAACTTCTGCACGGAGTTACCGAGGCCGACGCCGAAGATGCGCCCGGAGGCGATGGAGATGAGCGATTGGGTGGCCTGGAAGCCGCTCCCCTGCGGGTCTTTCCAGGGGTCGAAGAAGGTGACCAGGCGCTCCAGCCGGTAGGGCTCGACGATGATGAGCGCCAGCACGGCGAGGCAGCCGGCGGCGACCAGGGAGAAGAGGTAGCGCAGGCGCGTGCCGGCCGCGACGAGCACGGCCGCCACGGCCACCACCAGCACGAGCGTGGTGCCGAGGTCGGGCTCCAGCATGATCAGGAGGCCGGCGGGCAAGATGCCGATAGCCACCAGCCGCGCGAAGCCGGCCGGCGACTCGATCTCGCGCGGCCGGCGGACGATGAGGGCGGCCACCAGCACGACGGTCGCCAGCTTGGCGAACTCGCTGGGCTGCAGGCCTTGGCCGCCGACGACGATCCAGCGCCGGGCGCCGTTGATGCTCGTGCCGATGCTCGGCACGAGCACCGCCATGAGGCCCACGAGCACGAGACCGGCGAGCGGCACGGCGGCGCGGCGCCACCAGGCGTAATCGACGCGCGAGAAGATCCACATGACGCCCACGCCGAGAAGCACCCACAGCAGCTGCCGCTTCACGAAGTAGAAGCTCGAGCCGTACCGGAAGTAGGCCTCGGCGGCCGAGGCGCTGTAGGCCATCACCAGGCCGTACACGACCAGCAGGAACGTGACGAGAATGACCGCGCGGCGTTCGGCGACGCCGGGGCCGAGCATTAGGGAAGCCTTGCTTCGCGCGGCGCGGGTCGTCGACGCCGGCCGCCGAGAGGGGCGCGCATCGTCGTCACGCCGCACGCCCCGGCGCCGCTCGGAGGTGGCGCTCCCGCGTTCCGGCGGCGGCGGCGAGCCGCCGCGGCGGCGCTCGGCGGCGCGCCGTTCGGAACGAGCGCGACGCTTCCGCGCGGGGGGATTCTCGGCCCAGTCGGCGTGGTCCAGGTCCGCCTTGCCCACGCCGCGCCCCTGTGGACTCACGACGCGTCAACTCCTCGCAGGTCGTTTACCAGCTTGAGGAAATGTTCGCCCCGCTCCACGTAATCCCTATACTGATCCCAACTCGCACAGGCCGGGCTGAGAAGCACGACGTCGCCCGGCGAGACCTCACGCGCGGCGCGCATCACGGCCGCTTCGAGGTCGCCGCAGACCACATGGGGAGTGACGCGCGACCCGGCCGCGGCGGCCCTGGCGGCGAACGCTGCCTCGAGCTGCGGC
>Ga0209539_1001689_pt1 | contig 11888 bp, 13 predicted proteins | sample BarGraNGADG00312_2_FD_184499 | JGI IMG/M metagenome (GOLD analysis project Ga0209539, IMG submission 184499) | Arctic peat soil microbial communities from Barrow, Alaska - Barrow Graham LP Ref core NGADG0011-312 (SPAdes) (version 2) | ecosystem: Environmental > Terrestrial > Soil > Wetlands >... | reverse complement strand
GAGACCGAGCTGCTCGAGCGGTTCTGCCTCGAGGCGTTCCAGTCCGGCCTGGCGTGGATCACCATCCTGCGCAAGCGGCCCGCCTTCCGGGCCGCGTTCGCGGGCTTCGACCCCGAGGCCGTCGCCCAGTTCGCCGACGACGACGTCGCGCGCCTGCTCGCCGACGCCGGGATCGTGCGCAACCGGGCCAAGATCGACGCGACCATCGCGAACGCCCGTGCGGTGCTCGGCCTGTGGGACGCCGGCCGCACCCTCACCGATCTGGTCTGGTCGCACGCGCCCGCACCCCGGGCAGCCCTGCTCGCCACCTGGGCGGACGTGCCAACCCAGACGCCGGAGTCGGTCGCGCTGGCCCGCGAGCTCAAGGCCATCGGCTTCCGCTTCATCGGTCCGACGACTGCCTACGCGTCGATGCAGGCCTGCGGGCTGGTCGACGACCACCTGGCCGGCTGCGCCCTGCCGGCGCTCACGCCTCGCTGAGCCCAACGGCGGCGACCTGCCGCATCAGCTCCCGGACGATCCGCACGTCGGCGTTGAGCCAGTCCACCGACAGCCACGCCCCCGGCCCCAACCAGCGCAGCTCGTCGTGCTCCACCAGCGGCTCCGGATCGCCGGTGCAGACCACGGCGAGCCACAGGCGCATGACGTGGCGGTGGGAGATCCGCCACGTGCCGTCGTCGGGCCCGACCAGCTCGGATCCCAGAACGATCTCCACCCCGAGCTCCTCCCGGAGCTCCCGGCGCAACGCCTGCTCGGTGGACTCCCCGTGGTCGACCTTGCCGCCAGGGAACTCCCACCTGCCGCGCAGCCGCTCCGGGATCTGCCGCCGCGCGGCGAGCAACCGGCGCGGCGCCGCGAGGTCGTCCACCAGGGCGGCCGCCACCACCAGGACGGGGGACCCCGTCATCGATCCGCGTCGGGGTCCTCGGGGGACGAGGCGAGCTGCCCACCCCTTGCCCGCTCCTGCTCCGCCCACTCCTGGGCACCGAGAGCTGTGTAGTGCCCCGAGGTCAGGGCGCCCGACGTGCGTGCCCATTCCGGGGCGGCTGCCTCGCGCGCGGCCCGGTCGGCGTCCTCCGCGGCCTGTGCCTCCCGCAGCGTGCGCTCGACGTGCGGCGGGAGCGCCTTGGCCACCGAGATGAGCAGGCCGAGCATCGCCCCCAGCTTCTCGGTCGGGAGGCGGCCGGCCCGCCACGCGAACACGTACGGTCCCTCGATCCGCAGGGCGAACCCACTGGCGTCGTCCTCCAGCAGCCGATCCATCACCCGGGGCGTGATCATGTCGTGGACGTACCGGGCGTCGGGTCCCTTCACCCGCCACCGGCTGTTGAACGCGGCCGACTCGAAGTCGACGTCCATGCCCCCCACGAGCTTCGCGGCCTTGGCGAGCACGTCATCGGGGAGCACGTCGACCGTTGGGTAGTACGCCCCGAGCTCCACGGCGGTGATCTGGAACTCCTGGCGGATGTCGCCGTCCTCGCTCCGCTCGGCGAACCTGTGCGTGAAATGCACGCAGCGCCGCCCCTGGAACACCCCGCTCACCACGTCGACGTCCTCCCGCTCGGCGCCGTGACCGAACGGGTACGAAGTCAGCCCCCTGGCTACCGTCAACGAGCGCTCGGCGTAGGTCCAGCCGAGTCGCGCTGCGAGCGCCCGGAGCTCGCCCCGGTGCCGGTCCTGCTGGATGAACGTCACCACCCAGTAGGCCGCGAGGGCGATGGAGATGGCGATGAGCGCGACCAAGCCCCAGAAGCTCCGAAAGGGAAGCATCCACAGGACGCTGAAGCCCAGCCCGAGCAGCGCGACCGCACTCGCAGCGACGTTGCGTGCACTCAGCCTGAACATCGCACCCCCTTCAGCTCCTCGAGCGGCCGCCGCCGCGCCGCCGGCCTCACTCCGGCGGGTGCCAGTCGCCGCGGTTGGTCGCCACGATCTCGGCTGCCACGGAGGCGGGGGACTCCTCCGTGCGCGCGGGCCACCGCCGCTTGGGCATCGCCAGGACGTACACGTCGACACCCCGGCCGGCCTTCGCCTCGTGGGTGATCAGGCGGTTCAGCCGGCAGGGTTCCTCCTGGCCCTTGCTCTGGCAGTCCCGCCGGGAGATGTGGCCCAGCCCGTGGCGGGCGCCGAAGCTGCGGTCAAGGTCGCGTGCGGAGCCGACATACCGCACGACGCCGTCGGTGACGAGTGCGAACACACCTGGCGACTGGGGGAGGCCGAACTCGGGCTCGATCCGGCTGAACGGACCCCGAGCCCACGCGGGGTAGCGCTGCTCGACGGCCGCCATCCCGGCGAGGGGGGAGCTGACCAGGACGACACCGCTCGCGTCACGTTCGACGAAGAGACGGCCGGAATAGGCGAGCACTCTGTGCGCCAGGACGATGTGGTCGGGCGCCCAGTGCTCTTCACCGACTGGCGGCACCGGCGGACTGTCCAACACTCACCTGCACATGACCAGGGCCCGGGAGGGCCGGAGCATCTCGTGCTCCGACACACTACCCGGGCCCGGAGGTCGGATCGGCATCCCCGCCGAAGATCAGCGGGGAGGGTGAGTCAGCGGAGGCCGAAAGCGCGTGCGCAGGCGACGGCGTCGGCGCGGGTGGAGACGCCCAGCTTCTTGTAGACGCTCCGTACCTGGGACTTGACGGTGTTCCGCGTGACGAACAGCCGCGTGGCGATCTGCTCGAGCGTGATGTCCTCGTCGAGGTTCGACAAGATCACGCGCTCGCGCCGCGTCAGGGGTTCAGCGGCCGTCCGCTGGGTGGGGACCTCTCGCAGTTCCATCATGATGACCTCCGGGTGTCCGGTGCTTATGGGGGCACCTCGCCGACTTACACCTGGAGAGAGCGCAGACTTCACCCCCCATGACGCGGTTTTCACCCGGAGTCTTGCGTGGTTCATGTTGCAGGACCCGCGCCAACACGCTACAAGACCCACGTATCGACGTTCCCGCAGGTCACGGGCATGGGAGCGTGTTTACTCTCTTGGGTGACAGCGTCACCCGTTCGGGTGAACGCCCGGGGGTATCAGCCGGCGGAAAGCCGGGCGTACTCCTCCGGGCTGAGCAGCTCACCGAGCGCCTGCACCGTCACCTTGATCAGCCAGCCGCGACCGAACGGGTCCGCGTTCACCACGGAGGGGTCGTTGACCGCCTCGGTGTTGACCGCCACGACGGTTCCGGTGACCGGCGCGTAGAGCTCCGAGACCGACTTGGTCGACTCGATCTCTCCGCACACCGCGCCTGCGGTCAGCGCCGTGCCCACCGGCGGCAGCTCCAGGAACACGATGTCGCCCAGCGCCTCGGCCGCTGCGGCCGTGATACCGACGGTGGCGGGGTCGTCGCTGCTCACCCACTCGTGCTCGGCGGTGTACCGCAGGTCCTCGGGGATCTGGCTCACGGGTTCTCCTTGGTTCGGGTCGGACGTCGGCCGGTCAGCTGGTACGACGGTAGAAGGGCAGGGCCACCACGCGCACCGGTTCGGCGCGTCCGCGGACGTCGACGTCCAGCTCGGTGCCTGCGGCGCTCACCTCCGGGGTGACGTACGCCATCGCGATCGGGTGGCCGAGGGTCGGCGAGGGCGCGCCGGAGGTGACCTGGCCGACCCTGACGCCGTCGCGCAGCACGGGGTACCCGTGCCGTGCGGCCCGCCGACCCAGCCCTTCCAGGCCCACCAGCAGCCGCGCCGGCTCGCTATCCGCGCGCCCGGTCAGGGGCCCCCGGCCGACGAACTCCACCCGGAAGCCGTCGGCGTCGGTCTTGTCCAGGCGGACCACCCGGCCAAGGCCGGCGTCGTACGGGGTGGTGGTCCGGTCCAGCTCGTTGCCGTACAGCGGCATGCCGGCCTCCAGGCGCAGGCTGTCCCGGCAGGCCAGCCCCGTTGGCACGATGCCGACCTCCTGCCCGGCCGCCAGCACGGCCCGCCAGACCTCCGGAGCCCGCTCGGCAGCCACGAACAGCTCGAAGCCGTCCTCACCGGTGTAGCCGGTCCGGGCGACCATCGCGGGCACACCGGCGACCACCGCTGCGGTGGCCGCGTAGTACGGCTGCCCGACGACGGCGGCGCGCTCCGCGGCGTCGGGCAGCACCGAGGCGACGATCCCCCGCGCGGCCGGGCCCTGGACGGCGATCAACGCGGTGGCCACCGACTCGTCGGTCACCGTCGCTGTCGCGTCGCACCGGGCGTGCAGCTCGGCCAGCACCACCTCGGCGTTGGCCGCGTTGGCCACCACCAGGAAGTCCTGGTCGCCGACCCGGTACACGACCAGGTCGTCGATCACCCCGCCGTCCTGCGCGCAGATCATCGTGTACCGGGCCCGGCCCACCGCGAGCGCGGACAGCCAGCCGACCAGCGCCGCGTCCAACGCCGCCGCCGCGCCCGGACCGGTGATCCGGATCTCGCCCATGTGCGACAGGTCGAACAGCCCGGCGGTGGTGCGAACCGCGTGGTGCTCGGCGAGGTCGGAGGTGTAGCGCAGCGGCATCAGCCACCCGGCGTACGGGACAAGGGTGGCGCCGAGCGCCAGGTGCTCGGCGTGCAGCGGGGACTGACGCTCGCTCATATGTACTCCTCGATCGGTGGGCAGGCACACATCAGGTTCCGGTCCCCGGCCGCGTTGTCGATGCGGCGCACCGGCGGCCAGTACTTGTCGGTGCGCAGGCTCGGCAGCGGGAACGCCGCGAGCTCGCGCGAGTACGGCTTGTCCCAGGTGTCGGCCGCAACGGACGCCGCGGTGTGCGGCGCGCCGCGCAGCGGCGACTCCACCGCAGGCCACTCACCCGCGGCCACCCGGGCGATCTCCCCGCGGATGGCGACCATCGCGTCGCAGAACCGGTCGAGCTCGACCAGGTCCTCGCTCTCGGTCGGCTCGACCATCAGCGTTCCGGCGACCGGGAAGGCGAGCGTCGGCGCGTGGAACCCGTAGTCGATCAGCCGCTTGGCGACGTCCTCCGCTGTCACACCGGTGGCCGCCGTGTGCGCGCGGAGGTCGAGGATGCACTCGTGGGCGACATGGCCGCCCGGTCCGGTGTACAGCACCGGGAAGTGCTCGGTGAGTCGCGCGGCGACGTAGTTGGCGGTGAGCACCGCGTGCTCGGTCGCGGACCGCAGCCCCTCCGCGCCCATCAGCGCGACATACGCCCAGGAGATCGGCAGGATCCCCGCAGAGCCCTGCGGCACCGCCGACACCGGCGCGGCGTCCCGCCCGGGCAGGAACGGCGCAAGGTGCGCGGCAACGGCCACCGGTCCGACGCCGGGCCCACCGCCGCCGTGCGGGATGCAGAAGGTCTTGTGCAGGTTCAGGTGCGAGACGTCGCCGCCCATCTCCCCGGGCCGGGCCAGCCCGACCAGGGCGTTCAGGTTGGCGCCGTCGATGTACACCTGACCGCCGGCGCCGTGCACCAGCGCGCAGACGTCGCGCACGTGCGCCTCGTACACCCCGTGCGTCGAGGGGTAGGTGAGCATCAGGGCGGCAACGGCGTCCCCGTGCTCGACGAGCTTGGCGCGCAGGTCGGCCCCGTCGATCGAGCCGTCCGGCGCGGTCGCGACGACGACGACGCGCATCCCCGCCAGAGCCGCCGAGGCCGCGTTCGTCCCGTGCGCCGACGCCGGGATCAGGCAGACCCTGCGCTGGTCCTGACCCTGCGAGCGGTGGTAGCCCCGGATCGCGAGCAGTCCGGCCAGCTCGCCCTGCGACCCGGCGTTGGGCTGCATGCTGACCGCGGCATACCCGGTGATCTCGGCGAGCCACCGCTCGAGGTCGGCGATCAGGTCGGCGTACCCGGCCGCCTGGTCGGCCGGCGCGAACGGGTGGATGTCCGCGAACGCCGGCCAGGAGATCGGCTCCATCTCCACCGCGGCGTTCAGCTTCATGGTGCACGAGCCCAGCGGGATCATCGTCCGGTCCAGCGCCAGGTCCTTGTCCGCGAGGCGGCGCAGGTAGCGCATCATGGCCGTCTCGGAGCGGTACCGGTGGAACGTCGGGTGCGTCAGGTACTCCGACGTCCTCCTCAGTGCCGTGGGGATGTCTCCCGGGGTCGGGTTCGGCGTCCCGGCAGGGCGACCCGTCGTCGGGTCGCCCTGGGCGGCGGCGAACGCCGCGAGGACTGACGCGACATGAGCTGGCGTTGTGGTCTCGTCGGTGCTGACGGCGACGTGGTCGGCATCGACCCGGCGCAGGTTGATGCCGCGCTCGAGGGCGGCGGCGAGGACCGCGTCGGCCTGGCCCGGGACATGGGTCAGGACGGTGTCGAAGAAGGCGTCGTGCACAACGTCCACACCGGCGGCGCGCAGGCCGCCGGCGACCATGGCAGCGCGGTCGTGCACCTGCGTCGCGATCGCCCGCAGGCCGTCGGGCCCGTGGTAGACGGCGTACATCGCCGCGACGACGGCCAGCAGGGCCTGGGCGGTGCAGATGTTGCTAGTCGCCTTCTCGCGACGGATGTGCTGCTCACGGGTCTGCAGGGCGAGTCGGTAGGCCACCGCGCCGTCGGCGTCGACGCTCACGCCCACCAGGCGGCCGGGCAGCATCCGCTCCAGGCCGGACCGCACGGAGATGTAGGCGGCATGCGGGCCGCCGTAGAACATCGGGACCCCGAACCGCTGCGCGGAGCCGACGGCGACATCCGCGCCCAGCTCGCCGGGCGGCGTCAGCAGGGCCAGCGACAGCAGGTCCGCGGCGACCGTCACCAGGGCGCCGCGCTCGTGCGCCTGCTCGATCAGCCGGCGCAGGTCCCGCAGCACGCCGGACGTCCCGGGCTGCTGCACGACGACACCGACGACGTCGTCGGCGGCCGGCAGCCCGTCCGTCAGGTCGGCGACCACGAGGGGCAGGCCGATCGCCTCGGCGCGACCGCGCAGCACGGCGAGCGTCTGCGGCAGGCACTCGGCGTCCACGACGACGACGCCGTCCTCGCGCCCCTTCACGGCTCGCCGCATCAGCAGCACGGCCTCGGTGACCGCGGTCGCCTCGTCCAGCAGGGAGGCGCCGGCGATCGGCAGCGCCGTCAGGTCGGCGATCACGGTCTGGAAGTCGAGCAGCGCCTCCAGCCGGCCCTGGCTGATCTCCGGCTGGTACGGCGTGTACGACGTGTACCAGCCGGGGTTCTCCAGCACGTTGCGCCGGATCACCGCTGGCGTGTGGGTGCCGTGGTACCCGAGCCCGATCATCGAGGTCAGCACGGTGTTGCGGTCCGCGATGGCGTGCAGGGCGGCCAGCACCTCGGCCTCGCTCCGGGCCGGCGGCAGGTCGAGCGGCCGGGCGGTCCGGATCGTTGCGGGCACGGCCTGGTCGATCAGGGCGTCGAGGGAGGGTGCGCCGATCCGGTCGAGCATCCGGGCGACGTCGTCCGGCCGGGGGCCGACGTGCCGGTCGACGAACGCGCGGGCGGCGGGTGTGCGGGTCACGGGCGGCTCCAGGGTGCGTGCTCGCAGGGCGCGAGCCGGCGGGCCTCCCCGCTCTGTCATCGAGGGCGTACGCCCTTACCTGAGAGTTTGGCCGGGACCGGCGTGAGCCAGGTCCCGGCGTGCACCGTCGGTGGACCCCTTCGGGCCGCTTTCCAGAGTTGCCTCGCTGCGGCGGTACGGGTGCCTGAGAGTTTCCCGGGGAGGGTTGCTCCTTCGGCGCCCCGACCGGTCCGGCGACCGGACCGACGGGGGCTCTCCCGCCGCAGCTCGAACAGCAGGTGTTCGGTTGTTGACGTCCTCGAGCATAGAGCCCGGTGCTGCTCGACGACCGCTGGTCTCAGGCGGTGGTCTCGTCGACGACGGCTGCACCGGCAGCGTCGGACTTGATCCGGTCGATCGCGTTCTGCGCCGACGCCTTGGCCTTGTAGCCCTGGCTCGAGACGAGGATGTTGCCGTTGGTCGCGACGATGCGGAAGCGGAACTCGCCGCCCTTGTCCTTGTAGATCGTGAACTTCACCGTGGACTCCGATCTGCACTGCCGCCGACCACGTCGTCGACGGTCGCGGCCAGTCTTGTCCTCCGGGCGCTCCGGCGGGTAGTCCTTCGCCCCGCAGGCCGCCGGGCGCCGGCGCCGGCGCCCGGCGTCGGGTCAGTGACCGCGAGCGGCCAGCGCCTGCCGCACGTGCTCGACGACCGCGTCGGCGGCTGCCTCGATCTCCGCGAGGGTCACCTCGAAGCCGGCCTCGTCGCCGTACCAGGGGTCATCCATGTCCAGCAGGTGCTCCGGCCCCTCGGTGGCGGCTGACGGGTCGAAGCTGCGGTACATCCGCACCCGTTCGGCGAGCGCGGCGTCGCCCCGGGCGAGCGAGCGCACCGCCCGGGCGTGGGACGACGTCATGGCGAGCACCAGGTCGCGCTCGGCGAGGTCGGCCGCGGTGATCCGCTTGGCCCGGTGCGCCGGGACCCGGTAGCCGCGCGCGGCGAGCACGCGGGCCGCACGGGTATCGATCGGGCGGCCGCGCTCCTCGTCGCTGATCCCGGCGGAGTCCACCTCGATGTCAGCCAGCCCCGCGCGCCGCAGCCGTTCGGCCAGGACCACCTGCGCCATCGGGGAGCGGCAGATGTTGCCGGTGCACACGGTCATCACGCGGTACGTCGCCATCAACGCTCTCCTGGGGTGGCGACCAGCACCCGACGGGCGGGGTCGTGCGGCTCGGCCTGCCGGACGACGATGCGATCGTCCACCACCCCCCGCGCGTCCGGGGAGTAGGGGGCGAAGAGCGGCACGCCCGATCCTCCCACGGGGGCGCGGGGCGTCGCCCGTCCGGCCCTAGGCTGGCCCGCATGATGCACGATCCCGCGGTGGTCAACCCCCGTCAGCCCTGGGCGGTGAGCTTCGGCGTCGGCCAGGTGTTCATCGGCTGCCTCGTGGCGGGTGCCATCTTCATGCTCCTGATCTTCATCTGGCTGGTGGCACTGGTGCCGCCGGAGGTGCTCGCCACCACCGACCCGCCGACCACCGTCGGTCAGTTGACGCTGGCGCTGGGCGGCGGCGGCGCGCTGATCTTCGTGCTGGTCGGGCCCACCGTGGCGCTCGGCCTCGGCTGGTTGCTCCGCGCGACGGCCAACCAGTCCGTCCACGTGCTGGTGTTCGCCGTGACCGGCGCCCTGGTCGGGGCCCTGGTGGGCTGGAGATTCGGTCCGGACCTCGCCAGTGCGCTGGGCTCCAGCATGGGCGCCGCCACCGGCCTGACCAGGATGATCATGTCGCGATACGCGCGGGTCTGACGCACGACGCGGGCATGGAACAGCCCGTGGGCTACCTTTCGGCACGCCGTGCTGGACGATGGCACGGCCCCCACGGGCTGCGGTGACTGCCTGGGTCTCGCCTGCCGCTCAGCGGCTCGGGACCGGAGGCAATCCGTCCGATGCACTCGGGCGACTAGCGGGCAGTCACCTCACGCGTCCGGGAAGACTTCATCTTCTGGACCACCTCCTCTCCCGTGTGCGCACGACGCTACGTCGGCGTCCGGAGGCTGCCAAGTGGATTTCCGGGTGAGGATCGCCACACCCCATTCCAGGCGGGGAGGGAGATCCGGTGGCCGTGCCTCAGCACGACGGCGGCCACCCCCCTACGCTCGGTGACCGTCGGGTTCTCTGCCGGAAGGGATGGTCATGGTGCGGCTCAGTGCTGTCGGCGTCGTCGCGGCGGCCGCGCTCCTGGCTGCCTGCACGGCGCCGTTGCAGCCCGATGGCGACCGGACACCCACCGCCAGCCCCACCCCCACGCCGCCGCCGGTCTACCGGGCGGAGCTGCAGCTTCCGGAGGTCCCCGCGACGGTGATCGAGGGTGCCGATCCGGCCACCCTTGCCACCGGGGTCAGTGCCGCCCTCTTCGCCTCCGCGCCGGTCGCCGTCGTCGCGTCGGCCGTGGACAGCGAGGCCTACCTGCGCGCGGCGTCGGCAGCCGTGGCCCTTGGCGCACCACTGCTCCTGCGCGACCCGTCCACCGACGTCACCGAGCCCAGCGCCGGCGCGACGGCCGGCACGACCGAGCCCGCGGCGGATCCGGCCACCGATCCGGCGGCCGCTGCGCCGACGGACGTCACCGCCGACGAGCTGAGCCGCCTCGGCGTGCTGGCCGTCCTGGTGTTCGGCGACGTCGAGGTGCCGGTCGACCCGTCCGTGACGGTCGTCCAGGCGCCGGCGGAGGACGCCGACCTGGCCGCGCTGCTCGGCCTGGACCTGGCGCGCCAGGTCGTGGAACCGACCGGCGACGTCACGGGTCCGACGATCGCGGTGGCGGGTCTCGACCGCGAGTCGCCCGTCCTGCTCGCCACCGGACCGGCCACTCCCGCCGCCACTCCAGCCGCCACTCCAGCCGCCACTCCCATCGCCACTCCCATCGCCACTCCCATCGCCACTCCAGCCGCCCCGACCGAGGGCGCCGACGCCGGGGTGAGCGCGGGCGAGACGGGTCGGCCGGCCGGTGACGCCACTCCGGCTCCGACGGAGTCACCCGCACCCCCCGCGCTCCCGCTGACCGAGCTCGCCGAGACGCCGGACGGTGGCCTCGTCCTGACCACCGGTGACCCAACCGAGCTGGCCGCCGTCGCGACCGCGCGCGCAGCCGGTCTCGACGTCATCGTTGTCAGCAGCGGAGACCCGCGGGTCGACCCGGCCGACATCCAGGCGATCGCCGCGGTCCAGCCGACCGCCACCATCGGGATCGGCTCAGGCTTCGGCGTGAGCGACACCCTGGCGTGGAAGGTCGCGACCGCGGCGACCGGCGTCGAGCTGCCCGGCGGGGGACAGATCCTCTTCCCCGGACGCCGGATGGTCGCCCTGTACGGCACGCCGGCCTTCCCCGGGCTCGGCATCCTGGGCGAGCAGGACCCGGCGGCCAGCGTCGCCCGGGTACAGGGGCTGGCAGCCGAGTACCAGGCGCTGACCCCGGACACCGTCGTCGGTGCCTTCGAGATCATCGTGACCATCGCGTCCGCAGGCCCAGGCGAGGACGGCAACTACTCCAACGAGCTGCCCGCCGAGACCTTCATCCCCTGGGTCGAGGCCGCCCGCGACGCCGGCGTCTACGTCGTCCTCGACCTGCAGCCGGGGCGCACGGACTTCCTCACCCAGGCCAAGCTGTAGGAGCCGCTCCTGCTGTACCCGAACGTCGGCCTGGCCCTGGACCCCGAGTGGCGTCTGGGTCCCGACCAGGTGCACCTGGTCCAGATCGGCTCGGTCGACGTGAGCGAGGTCAACGCGGTCGGGGACTACCTCGCCGAGCTGACCCGGACCAACCATCTTCCGCAGAAGCTGCTGGTCCTGCACCAGTTCATGCCCCGGATGATCCAGGGCCGGGAGAACGTCAACACCACGCACCAAGAGCTGGCCGTGCTCATCCACGCCGACGGCCAAGGCAGCCAGGGTGGCAAGAACGGGACCTGGCAGGCCCTGCACGTCGGCGAGCCGCCCGGTGTGGTGTGGGGCTGGAAGAACTTCATCGACGAGGACGTGCCGATGCTCACGCCCGCGCAGACGTACCAGGTGCAGCCGATCCCGAGCTTCGTCAGCTACCAGTGACCGCGACGCCGGCGAACCGGGATGCCGGGCACCGGTCGCCTACGACGCGCGGCACTGCCGGGGCACGAACGACAGGGGCTCGTCCTCGCCCGTCAACTCGATGAGGCGGTCAAGGACGGACAGGAGTTCCCACGGCGTGGGGAGGTCGCGACCGCTGGGGGTGGGTGCAACGCTGGGCGGCTCGTACATGAGGGCGCCATCCTTCGTTCGGTAACCCGGCTGACCCCGAGGGTCCCGTGGCTTTGCGTCCCCGCCTTGCGACGGGTTTGCCTTTTTCGCTGACATACAGAGCGTACCCACCAGTAACAGCACCTGTCTGGCGCGAGAGCCGCGGGAGCGATCCCACGCTGCGACAAGTCACCCGCACGGCCCAATGCACACCGATATGGCCCTGGTCAG
>Ga0209539_1001688_pt1 | contig 11897 bp, 11 predicted proteins | sample BarGraNGADG00312_2_FD_184499 | JGI IMG/M metagenome (GOLD analysis project Ga0209539, IMG submission 184499) | Arctic peat soil microbial communities from Barrow, Alaska - Barrow Graham LP Ref core NGADG0011-312 (SPAdes) (version 2) | ecosystem: Environmental > Terrestrial > Soil > Wetlands >... | reverse complement strand
TGTGAGCGAGAGGAGGGTGGGGACGCCCTCGGCCTCGAGGCGCTCCCAGAGTTCCCGGATCGCGCGGTCGCCGGCGCGGTCGAAGAGGACGCAGACGGCGAGAGCCATGGGTCCATGATGCCGCCAGGCCTAGGCTGGCGCCATGAGCACACAGCTGGTGGCGGTCCTGGGGCGCGGCGTCGTCGACCCGGAGACCCCCGTCCTGTTCGCCGACGACGCCGGCCTGACCCGCGGCGACGGCTGCTTCGACACCTGCCGCGTGGTGCGTGACGACGCCGGCACCCGCGTGGACCACCTTGAGCGGCACCTGGCCCGGTTCGCCCACTCGGCCGAGCTGCTCAGCCTCCCGGCCCCGGACCTGGGGGCGTGGCGGGCACTCATCGACGAGGCGACCGCGGCCTGGGCCGTGCCGGGCGAGGCGGCCCTGAAGCTGGTCCTCACCCGCGGGCCCGAGCACACGCCGGGGACGCCGACGGGGCTGCTGCTGCTGACCGCCGTCGACGGCGCGGCCCTCGCCCGGTCCCGGCGCGGCCTGCGCGTGGTGACACTGGACCGCGGGTACGCCTCCGACGTCTTCGCCGCCGCGCCGTGGCTGCTGGGCGGCGCGAAGAGCCTGTCCTACGGCGTGAACGTGGCGGCCAAACGGGAGGCCACCGCCCGCGGCGCCGACGACGTCCTCTTCGTCTCCACCGACGGTTACGCCCTCGAGGGGCCGACCTCGGGGTTGCTCGTGGCGGCCGGGGGCGGACGGCTCGTCGCGGTCCCGGGTGGGGCGACGGGGGTGCTGGAATCGGTGACCGTCGGGGTGATCCTGGAGGCGGCTGGGGGTGCGGGGATGTGTGCCGGGTTCGAGTTGCTGCGCCCGGCTGGGCTGCTGGAGTCCCGGGGGGCCTGGCTCGTCTCCACCGTGCGGGGTGTCTGCCCGATCCTCCAGCTGGACGGCCGGCCGATGCCGCACGATCCGGCGCTCACGGCCGTGCTCGCGCGGAGCGCGGGGTTCGAGCCGCTCGCGACTTCGTAGCTGCCGCAGACCGCTCCCTGCGAGAGCCTCAGACGAGGAGCGCCATCGCCTGCGCCACCATGCCGGTGCGCTCCTGCCGCGTGAGCCAGCCGTTGCGGGAAATGCGCAGCGTGCTGGACGCCTGGTAGACCCGCGCCCGCCGCAGCACGGCCGCGCCCTCCCACTCGGGCGGGAGCGCCGCGAGATAGGCCGCGCCGGTGAACGCGACCACGTCGGCTGCCTCGTCGCCGTTGCCCCCGTACCGCCCGACGGCGTGTGCCACCTCCGCGAGGAGCCGCCCAAGCTCGCTGGCCGGGTCGGCGATCCGCATCCGTTCCCAGTCGATGGCCACCATCCCGCCGCTGGTCGGGATGATGAAGTTGCTGGTGGTGGCGTCACCGTGGATCCAGGTGGGGGTGTACGCGAGCATGAGGGGCTCGGAGAACCAGCGGTCCACCAGCCGCCGGAGTGCGTCGCAGACGAGGGCGTTGTCCTGCAGGACGCCGGCATACGCCAGGTCTCCGATGAACTTGTGGGCCTCAAACCGCTCGAAGCCGAGGTCCGGCTCCGCCCCCGGCTGCCGGCCGCCCGCATGGAGCGCCGCGAGCAGGTGGGCCGCGTCCTCGAGGATCCGCGGCAGAGCCCCGGGACGGGTGCGGCGCACCGCGATGGCGTCCTCCAGCGTGAGCCCGTCCACGTGCTCCAGGAAGAGGACGTCCCGGCGGAGTGCCAGCGCGCGGACGGCGCGGACGGCGCCGTCGGACAGGCCGAGCGCCTGCACGTGGTGGATGCGGTTGAACTCGTTCGCCGCGTTCTGCTCGGCCGCCCACCACTCGTCCACCTTCTCCCGGTAGAACTTCACCAGCACCGTCCACCCGGTGGCCTTCTCGCGGTACAGGTAGATCGCGCGGGACATCCGCGCGGCCTCCCACAGCGCGGGCCGTTGGGGCAGTTCCCACAGCTGGTGGTACAGGAAGAGGGCGGTGGGGGAATCGGACGGGACCGGGAACCAGTCGTTCAGGGCGAATCCGGCGGCGTCAGCAGGGGGAGTCAACTCGAGGTCGGGGAAGGGATCCGCGCTCACCGATCCTCCTCGCACCCGGGAGGCGCGCGCCTTGATCGTGGGGCACCCCAATGGCATGACATCGTAGTGCCACCAGCCGCGAAAGGGCTGGGGATGAGGAGGCGCTCGTGCGGATCGACCCGGGGACGCGCGTGTTGCTCTTCGACTGCTACCAGACACTCGTGGGCATCCACACCGATGAGGGTGACCTGGCCGCGTGGGTGCATCTCGCCGGGTTCCTCCGCGTGAACGGCCTGCCCGCGGACGCCGAGGGCCTGCGGTGGCGTTACCACGAACTCGTGGCGGAGCGGTTGGCCGGGAGCGCGGAGGCCCACCCGGAGTTCGACGCGGTGGGGGTGTTCCGCCAGATCGTGGGCGAGCTGGGCGGAGACGTCGGGCGCGGGCCGGACGACGACGTCGGCACGCCCGGGCTCCCGACCCGCGCGTGCAGCGAATTCCGGGCGGCGTCGACGAGGTGGCTGGAGGTCTTCCCGGACAGCATCCCGGCGCTGCGGGCGCTGGGCGAGCGGTACACGCTGGGCCTGGTGACGGACGCGCAGCGCGTGTTCCTGCAGGCGGAGTTGCGCAGGACCGGGCTCGAGGGGCTGTTCGAGGTGATGGTGGTCTCGAGCGACCTCGGCTTCCGCAAACCCGACCCACGGATGTTCGAGATCGCCCTCGTGGAGCTGGGCGTGCGGCCCGACGAGGCGCTGTACGTGGGGGACTCGCTCGAGCGCGACGTCGGCGGGGCGCGGGCGGCCGGGGTGACCGGCGTGTGGCTGGACCGGCGTGGCGAAGCGGTGGCCAGGGGGGTGGAGGTGGGCGACGGCGTCGGGCAGGTCGTGGTGATCCGCTCGCTGGCGGAGCTGGTCGGCCCCGGGGAGTGACTGCCGTGCTCCCGACAGCGACGAGCGCCCTCCGGGCGGACGAGATCGCCGCGGCCTTCGGCCTGGGCCGCGGCGCCCGGCTCGAAGGCCCGGCGGCTCGGGGCGAGCAGGGCCGGGTGTGGCGCCTCACGACGTCGTCGGGTGACTTCGCGGTCAAGCAGTCCTTCTCACCGGTCGACCCCGCCGAGGCCGAATTCGACGCGGCCTTCCAGGAGGTGGCCCTCGCCGCCGGAGTCCCGCTGCCGGGGGTGGTGCGCACCACCGAGGGCCGCGTGCTCGCCGAGGTGTCCGGCGGTGCCGTGCGGGTGCACACCGAGCCCATCCACCCCTGGTACGTCGAGCCGGTGGGGGCGGAGGGGTGGGCGGAGCTCGTCGCGGACCTCACGACGGCGGGCGCCCCCTTCGCCGGCGACCCGGCCGCCGTCGTCCCGCGGATCCTGGACGTCGAGCGGGTCCTGGCCCGGCGCCCCGCCACGCAGGTCTGCCACATGGACCTCTGGGCCGGGCGTCACCGGACTCCCCGACCTCACGATGCTCATCGCCCAGCTGGGCCACATCGCCCAGATGGGGTCCCGCCGCTGGCTGGCCGAGCCCGATCCCGTCGAGCGCCTCCACCTGGAGGGGTGGGTCCGGGAGTTCCTCGACGAGCCCGTCACCCGGGCCGTGGCGGGGGGCATCGTCGCAGCCGCTCGCTGACCACCGGCGCGCGTGGTCCACTCCGGCGGAATATGATGGTTCCGTGCCCACCCTGACAACCGCAACGTCCCCGCTCGGGGCGGACCTGCCCGCACGCCTGGCCGCGATCGTGGTGGCCGCTCCGGACCGGGCCCGCCGGGCGAGCCACAGCCCCTTTGACGGCTCCCTCGTGGGGGAGGTCCCCGTCTGCACGCCCGACGACGTCGCCACCGCCGTCGCCCGGGCCCGCGCCGCCCAGCCGCAGTGGGCCGCCCGCCCGCTGCGTGAGCGGATCGCGATCATCCGCCGGTACGGCGACCTCGTCCTCGCGCGGCAGGCCGAACTGCTGGACCTCATCCAGGTGGAGTCCGGCAAGTCCCGCGCCAGCGCGCACGAGGAGGTGGCCGACGTCGCGGCCAACGCCCACTACTACGCCCGGACCGCCGCGATCCACCTGCGGTCGCGCCTCCGCGAGGGCGCGCTGCCCCTGATCACCTCCACCGTGGTGCACCACCACCCGAAGGGTGTCGTCGGCGTCATCAGCCCGTGGAACTACCCGCTCACCCTCGCCGTGTCGGACGCGGTCCCCGCGCTGGTGGCCGGCAACGCCGTCGTGCTCAAGCCGGACCACCAGACGCCGTTCACGGCGCTCGCCGCGGTCGAGCTGCTGCGCGAGGCGGGCCTGCCCCCCGAGCTCTTCCAGGTTGTCACCGGCCCCGGGCCGATCCTCGGGCCCCCGCTCATCGGGGCCGTGGACTTTCTCATGTTCACCGGCTCCACCGCCACCGGCCGGATCGTGGCCGAGCAGTGCGGCCGGCGCCTCATCGGCTTCTCCGCCGAGCTCGGCGGCAAGAACCCGATGATCGTGCTCGCCGACGCGGACGTCGAGGCCGCCGCCCGGCAGGCGGTGCACGCCTGCTTCTCCAACTCCGGGCAGCTGTGCATCAGCATCGAGCGCATCTATGTCGAGGACGCGGCCTACGAGCGCTTCGCCGCCGCCTTCGCCGAGCACGTGCGCGCGATGCGGCTGGCCCCGGGCCTCACCTGGGAGGCCGACATGGGGTCGCTGGTGAGCGAGGCGCAACTCGACGTGGTGCGCCGTCACGTGGAGGACGCCGTCGCCAGGGGTGCGCGCGTCCTGGCGGGTGGGCGGGCCCGCCCGGACATCGGGCCGCTGTTCCACGAGCCCACCGTCCTCGAGGGCGTCACCGAGGAGATGGAGGTGGCGCACGCCGAGACCTTCGGGCCGGTGGTCTCCCTCCACCGGGTGCGCGACGAGGCCGAGGCGATCGCACGTGCCAACGACTCCGAGTACGGGCTGAACGCAGCAGTCTGGTCGACGGCGCGCCACGGCGCTGCGGTGGCGGCCCGCCTGCAGGCGGGGACGGCCAACGTGAATGACGGTTTTGCCGCCGCGTGGGGTTCCTACGACGCCCCGATGGGCGGATGGAAGGCTTCCGGCGTGGGGCGGAGGCACGGCCGCGAGGGCCTCCTGAAGTACACCGACTCCCAGACGGTGGCGGTGCAGCGGGTCATGCCGATCCGCGCGCCGCGCGGGGTGGGCGCCGAGAGCTGGGCGAGGCTCATGTCCGCGGGGCTCGCGGTGCTGAAGCACCGCCCCACCCTCGCACCCCTGAGGGCCACCGGCGGCCTGCCGCTGCGCGAGCGCCGCTAACGCTCCCGGCGTTCTCCCAGCGTCCTGGCAGGGTGCGCGCAGGCGGTGGTGGTGGGCTGGATGGATCACGTCCACCGGAGGATCGATGCCCGTTCGCCTGCTTGCCCGTAACGCCTCCCACGCGGTGGCGGCGGCACTCACGCGGCTGCTGGGCTGAGCGACAGCGTCCAGCGACCATGTCCGAACACCTGCGTCCCGCGTCGCAGTCCGGACCCCCGCGTCCCAGTTCGGACATTTCCCGGGAAGTCTGGGTTGCAGAATCTGCAACGTCACTCTCCCGGGAAGGCCTGGGATCGACCCTGCGCCGCGACGGCGGTGGGGCCGAGGCGGTGTGGCGGGCGCTCCCGCCGATCGTGTTCGACTCGGGAAGGGTGAGGCCTCACGCGCGCCACCCGTGCCGTGGGATAGACGCCTTGGCCCGGCCGGACGACATCTCTACGTCGGAGCCGATCCGCCTGGCGCCGTGGCTGAGCGCCTCCGCCAGTGTGAAGACGCCGAGGGCCATGAGCGTCGTCGGAAGCGGGGCGGCTGGCCGCATGCGCACACTCTTGCCGCGATCACATCCCGCCGCACGCATGCGGGATCCTGCTTTGGACGCAGGCGCCGTCCGCACGGTGTGGACAAGGGCGCCGAGCAGTTCCACCGGATTGCGATACACCGACTTCATATACACCGTCACGGCCGTGTATATCTTCCAGTCGCAATTCCGATGGTGCTCGGCGCCGATTCCGACGCCTTGCGATACAACGTCGATGGCAACTTCGCGAGCGTATCGGTTGCCACCGGTGACGCTGGGATGTCAGCCGCGTGATGCGGCGGTGTCAGCCGAGAGGTGCGGGTGGTGTCAGCCGAGTGATGCGGGCATTCCCGCCGCATACCAGGCGAGGGCGAGACAGTTGAGCACCACCGCGATCCAGAACATGGCCTGGAACGGCTGTTTCCTCGTCTTGTGCCGGAACCTGCGCTGCGCGATGAGGGCCCCGGGCCACCCGCCCAGCAGGGCGAGGAGCTGGAGGCTCCTCTCGGGTGTGCGTCGTCGACCATCCAGCGCAGCGGTCTTGTCCGCACCGTAGAGCGCGTACAGCACAACGCTCAGAAGGATGTAGGCCACGAGCACGGCGACGTGCACACGACCCAGGGCCACGAGCCCAGCCACCGCGGCGAACAATACCGCGGCCACCGCCACTGCCGCCCCGACCCCGCGCGGGGTCGGCATCCGCCTATCTCCCCGCCGCGTGCCGGGCCACGTAGCCCGCCCAGCGGCCGTCCACCCACGCCTGGACCTCAGCGGTCGTCTCCTCGGTCATCGCCCGGAACCGCCCCTGCGTGGCCACATACTCCGCCACCGGCGTGAGCGCCTTGTTGCGGTTGGCGAGTGCGGCACTCCGGCCGGTGAGGCGGAACGCGCCCTCCACCACCTCGTAGAGCACCACGATCCCGCATTCCACCGCCAGTTCGCCGATCCGCACGGTGTCCTTCGGCTCGAAGGTCCAGCCGCTCGGGCAGGGCGTGTTCATGTGGATGTACCGCAGCCTGTGCATGTCCCGGGCCCTCGCCACCTTGTCGTAGACGTCCGTGGGGTACACCGCCGACGTCGAGGCGACGTACGGGATGCCGTGCGCCTCCATGATGCGCGGCAGGTCCTTCGGGTTCTCGCGCTTGCCGGCCCACGTGGTCGTGGTCCGCGCGCCGTGCGGCGTGAGGCCCGACCGCTGCGTCCCGGTGTTCATGTACGCCTCGTTGTCGTAGCAGAGGTAGATGAAGTCGTCGTTCCGCTCGGCGGCGCCGGACAGCGCCTGGATGCCGATGTCCCCCGTGCCGCCGTCGCCGGCCATCGCGAGGACCGTCATCTCGTCGGCGCGGCCCATCGCCCGGAGTCCCGCGGCGAGGCCGGCCGCCGCGGCCGCCGTCGAGGGGAACGCCACGTTGACCCACGGGACCGCCACCGACGACGTCGGGTACATCCCGCCGAACACGGTGAGGCAGCTCGCCGGGACGGCCATGACCGCCTTCCCGTCGAGGGCGGCGGTGATCTGCCGCAGCCCGATCCCGATCCCGCAGCCCGCGCACGCGCGGTTGCCCGGGAGGACGTAGTTGGCCTGGGGGAGGTCGAGGAGCTTCGTCATCGCGGGTCTCCTTGGGGCTGCGGGATCCCCTGCGGCTGCAGGTTGATCCAGTCAGGGGCGCGGTCGCGCGGTCCGGAGAGGTCGGCGACGGCGCGGCGGGTCGCCGCCGCCAGGTCGTCCGGGCTCACGTCCCGGCCGCCGAGGCCGCAGATACAGCCGAACACCACGGGCGCCTCCCCGCCGAGCGGCTGCAGCGCGGCCTTGAGGTCGCCGGCGATCGGGCCCTCGACGCCGTAGCTGAGCGCCTTGTCGAAGACCACCGCGAGGCGCTTGCCGGCCAGGCGCTCGCGCACCGCGGCCACGGGGAACGGCCGGTACGAACGGATGCCGAGCACGCCCGCGCGGACCCCCTCCGCCCGCAGCGCCTCGACGGCGAGCGTCAGCTGGGTGGTCAGGCTGCCGGCGGCGACGACGGCGACGTCGGCGTCGTCGAGCAGGTACTCCCAGGTCAGGCCGCCCCACGCTCGCCCGGTCACGGCGGCGTACTCGGCGTCCACCTCGGGGATCACCTCGAGTGCGTCCAGCAGTGCCCCGTGGTGGAGGGAGCGCAGCTCCATGTAGCCGGGGCGCAGCACGCCGGCGCCGTCGGCCCGCGGGTCGGCGAGGGTCACGGGGCCGATGTTGCGGGGATCGGCGGGGTCCACCACCTGCAGGGGGTCGGTGCGGGGCGGGAGGAACAGGTCGGCCTGCTCCGGCGTCGGCACGTCCACCGGCATCACGGTGTGCGAGAGCAGGAAGCCGTCGTAGCAGACCATCACCGGCACGTTGAGGCGCTCGGCGATCCGGTAGGCCTGCAGGGTGGTGTCGAGGATCTCCTGGTTGTCGCGGCAGTACAGCTGGACCCAGCCGGCGTCCCGCACGCTCATGGAGTCCTGCTGGTCGTTGAGCACGTTCCACGGCGCGGCCATGGCCCGGTTCGCGATGCACATGACGATCGGGAGCCGCGCGCCGGCCGCCCACCACACCTGCTCGGTCATGTAGGCCAGCCCGTTCGCGGACGTCGCGGTGAACACCCGGGCGCCCACGGTGGAGGCGGCGATGCACACGGTGAGCGCCGAGTGCTCGGACTCCACGTTGACGAACTCGGCCGGCAGTTCGCCCGAGGCCACCCAGTCGCTGAGCACCTCGACGACCGGCGACTGCGGCGTGATCGGGTAGGCCGCGATGACCTGCACGCGGGCGAGCTTCGCGGCCGTGGCGGCGGCGTCGTTGCCGGTGATGACGGACGTGGTCACAGTGCGCCCCGCTCGAAGGCCGCGTACTCGGCCTCCGGGTGCATCACGATGGCGTCGGTGGGGCAGACCTCCACGCAGATCCCACAGCCCTTGCAGTAGGTGAGGTCGATCGTGGGCGGGGAGCCCTGCGTGATGCAGTTGTCGGGGCAGTGGCCCCAGCAGATCTGGCAGGTGTTCCGCCCGGACTTCACCGGCAGGCACGCCTCCGCGATGATGACGGGGAACTCGCTGCGCCAGTCGCCCGTGCGGCCGGCCTCGCCGATGCCCGGCGAGGACATCGCGATCTGGTGCACGGTCAGGTCTCTCATCTCGCTCCCACCATTGTTCGCTCGAAGGCCAGCCGGGCGGCCCTGATGTTCCTTTCCGCCGGACCCGGCGGGAACGCCTCGGCGATCGCGGCCTCCACGCTCGCGAGCGTGACGAGCCCGGTCGCCGCGGCGAAGCTGCCGAGGATCGCGGTGTTGACGATGGGGTGCCCGCCCACGACGACGCCCGCCTCCGCCGCCGCGCCGGTGACGTCGGCGGTCACCACGCGTACGCCGTCGGCGAGCCCGAGGTCCGCTGCCGCGCGCGTGGTGTTGACGACGACGATGCCGCCCGGCACCAACCCGGCCGTCGCGTGCGCCACGGCGAGGAGGGAGTCGTCGAGGACCACCACGACGTCCGGCGTCGTCACCTGGGACAGAACGCGGATGGGCTCGCGGGCCATGCGGGTGGCGGCGGTCACCGGGGCGCCGCGGCGCTCGGCGCCGAAGGACGGCGCCGCCGTGACCCCGGCCCAGCCGCTGAGGTACGCGGCCTTGGCGAGGATCTTCGACGACGTCACCGCGCCCTGCCCGCCGCGGCCGTGCCAGCGGACCTCGTGCATCGGGGTGTCCGGGAGGGGGTGCGCGGCCGCACCGTCGGCGGCTTCCTGCTCGCCCGCGAACACGCCGATCGTGATGCCGAGCCGCTCCTTGGCGTCCTCCCGCAGGAGGAACTTCTGGATCTTCCCGGAGGCGGTCTGGGGGTACTCGTCGACGAAGAAGACATGGGTGGGGGCCTTGTACCTGGCCATGCGGGCGGCGGCGAACTCGCGCACGTCCGTCTCGGTGATCGTGGAACCCGCGGCGCGCTTGATGTAGGCGCCCACCACCTCGCCGTACTTCGCGTCCGGCACCCCGACGACCTGGACGTCCTCGACGCCCGGCATCGTGTAGAGGAACTCCTCGATCTCGCGGGGGTAGATGTTCTCGCCGCCGCGGATGATCATGTCCTTGATGCGCCCGGTGATGCGGTAGTAGCCGTGCTCGTCCACGGTGCCGACGTCGCCGGAGTGCAGCCAGCCGTCGGCGTCGATGACGGCGGCGGTGGCCTCGGGCATGTTGTAGTAGCCCTTCATGATGTTGTAGCCGCGGCAGAGGAACTCGCCCGGCACCCCGGGCGGGCAGTCCAGCCCGGTCTCCGGGTCGACGACGCGCACCTCGATCTGGTCGTGCCGGGTGCCGACCGTCTCGCACTTGCGTTCCAGGGTGTCATCGACGGTGGTCTGCATGAACACCGGGGAGGCCTCGGTGAGCCCGTAGCAGATGGTCATCTCGGAGGCGTGCATGCGGTCGATGACCTGCCGCATCGTCTCGATCGGGCAGGGGGATCCGGCCATGATCCCGGTGCGCAGCGAGGTGAGGTCGAAGAGGTCGAACATGGGGTGCGCGAGCTCCGCGATGAACATGGTGGGGACGCCGTAGAGGGCGGTGGCGCGCTCCTTCTCCACCGCGGCGAGCACCAGCACCGGGTTGAACGACTCCACCATGACCACGCTCGTCCCGTGGGCGATGATCGCCATGATTCCCAGCACGCAGCCGAAGCAGTGGAACAGCGGCACCGGCAGGCACACGCGATCCGCGGGGGAGAAGTCCTGGCGCTCGCCGATGTAGTAGCCGTTGTTGACGATGTTGATGCTGGTGAGCATCACGCCCTTGGGGAACCCGGTGGTACCCGAGGTGTACTGCATGTTGATGACGTCGTCACCGGACAGCGACGCGGTGAGTTCGCGCAGCGGCTCGTCCGGCATCGCATCGCCGAGGTTGAGGAGCTCGGGCACCGCATAGAACCCGCGGTACTTCTCCGGGCCCATGTAGATCAGGGACTTCAGGCGCGGGAACTCCGCGGACTCCAGGTGGCCCCGCGGCTGGGTGACCGCTTCGGGAACGAGCTCCCGCAGGATCTTGACGTAGTCGACGTCCCGGAACGCGTCGATGATGGCGATCGCCTTCATGTCCGACTGCTTGAGCACCCAGGCGAGCTCGTGCGCCTTGTAGACCGGGTTCACGGTGACCAGCACCGCACCGATCTTGGCGGTGGCGAACATGAAGGTCAGCCAGTCCGGGACGTTGCGCGCCCAGATGCCGACGTGGTCGCCCTTCCCGATGCCGATCGCGAGGAGGCCCTTGGCGAGTTGGTCGCAGCGGTGGTCGAACTCGGAGTAGGTCCAGCGCAGGTCCCGGTCGGGGTAGACGACGAAGTCGTGGTCCGGCTGCGCGGCCACGCGGCGCTCGAAGTACTGGCCGAGCGGGAGGGTGGTGTGGAGGTCCATCCCCGTCACCTGGGCACGAAGACGACCGCGAGTACGCGCGCGGAGAGCGCCCCATGGGTGCGGACCTCGTGCGGCACGATCGAGTCGAAGTAGATGCTGTCACCCGGCCAGAGCACGTGCACGTCCTTGCCGCACTCGACCTCCAGCGAGCCCGAGAGGATGAACAGGAACTCCTCGCCCTCGTGCGAGGAACGACCGCTGCGCTCCACCGTGCCGGGGACCACGTCGATGACGAAGGGCTCCATGTGCCGCGAGGCCTTGGACGCCGCGAGCGAGTAGTAGCTGAGGAGGCCGGCGTCGGACGCGGTCTCCAGCGACTTCAGCCGCGTGGTCGCCTCGGCCTCGCCCGCCCGCGTGACGACGGGGCCGATCACGGCGTCGTCGTCGAGCAGGGTGCCGAGCCGCACGCCCAGGGCGCGCGTGATCGTGAGGAGCGGGGCGAGCGAGGGGGAGAGTTCGCCGGCCTCGAGGCCGGCGATGACGGCCGCGTCGCAGTCGCAGCGTTCCGCGAGTTCGGCCACGGACAGGTTCAGGGACTCCCGGAGCGTGGTGAGCTTGCTTCCGATTCGAGTGTCAGTGGGCACCGACGAGCTCCTTTCGCGCGGCGCGCGGGCATCATTGCCCGGCCAGACGAGGATAACCGTGGACACTGACACGCAGC
>Ga0209539_1001686_pt1 | contig 11919 bp, 15 predicted proteins | sample BarGraNGADG00312_2_FD_184499 | JGI IMG/M metagenome (GOLD analysis project Ga0209539, IMG submission 184499) | Arctic peat soil microbial communities from Barrow, Alaska - Barrow Graham LP Ref core NGADG0011-312 (SPAdes) (version 2) | ecosystem: Environmental > Terrestrial > Soil > Wetlands >... | reverse complement strand
AAACCTTGCCCGCTGGAGAATCCATCATTCGACTCTTTGCAGGAGTATGAAGACACATACTACGACCATAAAGATCTTGATCGTGCCAAGAGGAACGAGCTGTTCTGCGCCATCAAGGAGCAACCGCTACTGGCAAGGCATTTTCAAGAGTATCCTGCTTACCTGGTTCCTCCACAGCGCTTGCTGATCGATTTTGACCGATGGGAACGTGAGAAACCCAATCCCCTGCTTCCTCTTTTTAGAACCCTCCAGCCACGACTAAGAGAAGACAAGTCCTAAGGAAAGAAACTGAAGAGTCATTCAAGGTCGCATCATTACAGACGGTCTTGTCAGAAGGTAGGACGCTCTCTTGGGGTTTTCACCAAGAGACCAAACATGGAGGCAACTGAGATGGACCACGAGTCCGATTCCTCACGCCAGCAGATAACCTACGACGCATGGCTAAAACAGATCATCGACGAACTGGCAACGGCACGAGAAGAAGGGTTGAAACTCGCTGCTGCTGTGATAGGGCAAACACTCTTCTCCGACGATCTGTACATCCTCAGTCTCATCGACAAGAGCCTTCGACTCGTTGATGGTTTCAAGAGCATGATTGAGCAGCGTAACCTGACTTGCGCAGGTATTCTCCTTCGTGTTCAACTTGATAATTGCCTACGGACATACGCGCTTTATGTAGCAGCTGACAAACAAGAAGTAGTTCACAGCATGCTTGAGAAGTCAGTGCAGCTGAACAAACTGAAGGCCAAAGACGGAAAGAAGATGAGTGATCAATATCTCAGAGAACAACTGGAGACGGTTGACAAACGTTTCGGTGCTGTCTACAAAGAAGCGTCGGGGTACATTCATCATTCCGGAAAGGCGTTCTATGGCATTCCAACGGCGGCAACGGGGCCGAATTCTGCGGAATTCGGCATAGGGGCCAGTCTGACACCGAAATACGACGCGCCGTTGAAAGAGTGTGCTCAAGCGTTCCTATTCTTCGCTCGATTCCAACGGGTTTTGACCCAACCAGTTGTTGAATCAAAGAAACAGATTGACTTGAAAGACACCGAGGCTGGCTAGCCATTTTAGGGCACTGAGAAAGGCGACCGTACAAACACACGGCAAGCCATTTGAAATCTCTGCCTTGCCCCGGGAAACGTCATACCACAGGGCGACTGGATTGCTATTTCGGTGAGGAATGCCAGAAGCCAGAAATATTGCTCTATGAGGAAGTGATATCTTCCGAGGTCGAATCAAACAGTCCGAAGTTTATCTTCGCAATCGTCCCGGGCTTCGCAAAAAGCAAGGAGGATCATGGGATGAATGACAGTACGACCCAACGGCCCGTTTGCCGAGACATCAAATCTTGACCTCATCCTGATACGACTGAGTTAAGGTCTTCATCAAGGATCGGACGGGGATCCATGCTTCTCGTGAGGGATTAGTTAAGCCCCATCAGGGGAACCTGGTTCTTAAGTAGGAATTGCAAAGGAGAGAACAGACATGAGCGACTCTTCTGAAAACTGGTTTGGCAAATTGTTCAAGAGGGGCTCACAGCCGGAACAAAAACAGGATGCCGGCGTCACGGCAAAGCCGACCCCGAAGCAAGACCTCCAACCCGTGGCACCCTACAAGAAGGGGGATTTCATCGGTCAGAAGTATGAGGTCTATGAAATCCTCGGAGAGGGCGGCTGCGGCATCGTATACCTGGTCTATTCGCACGAAACGGGTGAAGTCTATGCCCTGAAGACCTTCCTGGACAAGTATCTGGCAAATCAGGAAATCAGAAAGCGCTTCCATAGGGAAGCGAGTGTTTGGGTGGAACTGGGACGCCACCCCTACCTGGTACGCGCCCTTTTTGTTGAAGAGATATCTGGCAGGCTTTACATTGGTATGGAGTATATCGCCCCAAATGAGGAGGGGCTGAACTCGCTGGAAGGCTACCTGCAGCGGCAGCCGCCCGACCTTGCGCAGAGCCTGCACTGGGCGATCCAGATCTGCCACGGCATGGAGTACGCCTACTCCAAAGGCGTGCGCACTCACCGCGACCTCAAACCTGCCAATATCATGATCAGCCAGGATAAGACCGCCAAGATCACCGACTTTGGCCTTGCAGGCGTGCTCAGTGAATCTCCAGCAATGCGCGCTGCCGGTGGTGGTGGTCAGCCGGGGAGATCTGGCTCATCTGGACAGACGATGCCCGGAACAAGGCTTGGCACACCTACCCACATGGCCCCGGAGCAGTTTGACAATGCCGCCGGGTGCGATGAGCGCAGCGACATCTATAGTTTCGGGATCGTGCTCTACCAGATGGCGGCGGGCGGGCGGTTACCGTTCCCTGTCCCGATGGGCGCGGACTGGCAGGGGATGCGGCAGCTTCACCGCGAGTCACCCGTACCCCGGCTGGATTCGCCCCTGTTCCCCATCATCCAGCGCTGCTTGGAGAAGTCGCCGGAGAAGAGATACCAGACCTTCAAAGAGGTACGGAACGATTTGGAACCGCTGCTACAGCATCAGACAGGGGAAGTGATCATTCCTCCGCAGTCGAAGGAACTTGAGGTCTGGGATTGGAACAACAAAGGTCTCAGCCTCGACAGTCTTGGCCGTTTCGAAGAGGCCCTCGGCTGCCTCGACAAAGCCCTGGCACTTGACCCACGCAACGTCAATGTCTGGACCAACAAAGGTAACAGTCTCTATAACCTGGGCCGTTTCGAAGAAGCCCTCGGCTGTTATGACAAGGCCCTGGAGCTTGATCCATACGGTATAGCTGCCTGGACCGGCAAAGGTCTCAGCCTCGGCAGTCTTGGCCGTTTCGAAGAGGCTCTCCACTGTTGTGATAAAGCTTTGGAGTTTGACCCGCGCAATGCAGCTGCCTGGACCAACAAAGGTCTCAGCCTCGACAGTCTTGGCCGTTTCGAAGAGGCCCTCGGCTGCCTCGACAAAGCCCTGGAGCTAGACCCGCGCAATTTCAAGGCCTGGACCAACAAAGGCAACAGTCTCGATAGTCTGGGCCGTTTCGAAGAAGCCCTCGGCTGTTATGACAAGGCCCTGGAGTTTGATCCATACGGTATAGCTGCCTGGACCGGCAAAGGTCTCAGCCTCGGTAGTCTGTGCCATTTCGAAGAAGCCCTCGGCTGCCTCGACAAAGCCCTGGAGCTAGATCCGCGCAATTTCAAGGCCTGGACCAACAAAGGTCTCAGCCTCCATAACCTGGGCCGCTACGACGAGGCCATCCACTGTTATGACAAAGCCCTGGAACTTGACCCGCGCGATTTCAAGGCCTGGACCAACAAAGGCAACAGTCTCGACAGCCTGGGCCGTCATGAAGAGGCACTCGGCTGTTATGACAAGGCCCTGGCACTTGACCCGCGCAACGTCAATGCCTGGACCGGAAAAGGTCTCAGCCTCGACAGTCTGGGCCGTCATGAAGAGGCACTCGGCTGTTATGACAAGGCCCTGGAGCTTGATCCGCGCAATGCAGGTGTTTGGATCAATAAAGCGGTAGCGGAGGATAAACTCGGCCAGTGGAAGGAGGCAGCACACTCCTACCGACAGTTCCTGGCGAACGCACCGCAGGAGCAGGATGCTATATGTGTTACATTAATCGAACACGCCCGCAAGCGCCTGCAGGAAATGGGGGACAAGTAACCCGTACAAGGACACTGTATCATCAGTATCAGATGATAGGTGTGTAAACAGGGGCGAATCCAGGTTGCCGCTACAAGCGGGCTGGACGTTGCCAGGATCGGGCGGTCTATGGTAAGGACGGCGGTGATCTGCTGACTGATGACGGTCCCAGGCTGTGTTATAAACCCTGATGATACTTGTCTGAGGACCTTATCTCGTTCCTGATCGACCTGATACGCAAGCAGGAGGAACGTAGGCAATGATCGATCACCAGATACTCAAGGAGCGTCTGCAAGGCGAGCTCGACAAGTTGGATCTCACTGAACCAGAGAAGGATCGTCTTGTGACCGAGTTGAACGTCCCCGCGTGCATTCTGATAGAGACAGCGCAGGAGAAGAACGGCAAGCCGTAGCGCACAAATGTCCAGGCGAGAACTGGGCGATACGACTGAGTAGAGGCGGTCCTTGTCGATGGGACCGCCTTTCTCATTGGAACGGGTCGCACAATACTCCAAGCTGCTGTACCGGCACAGTCGGGGGACTGTGAACGAGATATTGTTATATATATTATAAAAAAGTGATATAATAAACTAGAGAAGAAGAAAAGACAGTAGAGAGACAATCTCGATACGGTACAAGAGTTGATGAAATAGCTTGGTCGAATGGCCGGAAAGCGACCAGACTGGCGTCGTCCGGGCGAACGGGTATGGCAAGAAGACTTCAAGAGAACATGGAGGTATGAGACATGATCAACAGAGATGATGAGAACAATCCGGTTGTCGCGTATCTGAACCGTATTGGTGTTACGGCAGCCGAGTTCGCCATCATGGCAAGGGTCGACAACGTGGACGTCTATGCTGCGAGGAAGGCACGTTGCCGCACCTTGCCCAAGTCGTTCATTCGGGCAATCGACGAGAGGTCCGGTGTGGGTGCGGGAGCGAAGATTGCCGCTGCGTACCTGGAGTATAGGGAGTCGTTGCGGGAAGCTCTCATGGCGAAGAAGTAAGGGTCGGATTCTTAGTGCACCCGTTCTGTGTGGCCGTCAAGACGCGTCAGCTCCCTTCTGACTCGGCGAGCGCCAGCCGAAGAACTACGAGTCGCGCAAGGAAAGAGTATGCAGATCCGACCGCCTGTGTCCGGGCGTCGAAAGTCCGGAAGGAGTGAAGTCATGGAGATATCTGTTGAAGGGTACCAACTGGAGTTTCTCCAAGTCCCAATCAGATTCAGTAGATATGACATTGTCAACCGCTTTGCAGGCAAGAACGACAGGACACTGGATGAGACTCTGTCGGGTAGACGGTATATGAAGTTATCTGGAGACGTTCGCCGTCGTTACCCAGCCTTCTTGGATGACAAGCTGGGCGAGTTTCTCTCCAGGCTCAAGTCAGAAGACGACAGCTACTACCTGCGTTTCCTGAACAAGCACGGGGATGACACGTTCTGCAATTTCTCCATAGAGAGGACGAGCCGGAGTGCAAAAAGGGGCCTCTATTGTTTTGTGGTTGCCAACAAGGTGAAGTATATCGGGCGAAGCCATGATCCATTCGAAAAGAGGTTCAACCAGGAATATGGCCGCATCTCGCCCCAGAGCTGCTATCTCGACGGTCAGTCAACAAACTGCCATATCAATGCTGTCATTGCCAAGAATCATGCCGTTATCTCTCTTTTCGTCTGCCCAATTGAAGACGACTCGGAAATCAACCCGTTGGAGGAACTCCTGATCGACTCGCATCAGCCAGAATGGAACATACAGCTAAGAAGTGGCATTCAAGTCAGCGAGAACGACCGCTAGTACCTGGCCGGTTTAGTCCATAGCTCTATCGCGCGTCCCGTTTCTCGGCACCTACATGGGGGATCTCAGTGTCGAAGATTCGGGCGGTGATCCTCAGATCCTTGGCTATCTGACCGTATCGGCACGTCATTGAGCAATACGTGCAGTACTCGTCTTTGGGATTCCACTTCACGCCACTGCTCTGCCTGTAGCGATAAAGCAAGTTCGTTGTTCCAAACAGGGCGTGGCTGGGGTCCATCAGCAATGATCTTGCCGCCGTCTCGTCGCACAACCCCGGATTCTTTCCAAGCTGTTCACTGAGATAGTCAATATCGGAACCGTCGTGGCAATGGAGGGCGGAAGCGATGCCATCCATGAGGTGCTTCACGATCTTGGAACAGGTAATCGTGGGAGAAGAAGGAGCATCTATGGTTATGGAGATACCCCACGGCTTTGCCACGTAGTTCCTCCGCATCAGGGTGACACTCCCCGTCTTGACGGCATGCCAGACGCCCGCGCAACTCCTGAGAGCAGAAGCGGTTGGTTCAAATGACAGCGATGCCAGTAGTCTGTTGTCCTGACCTTCGACAGATAATGGCGGTTCGTCCACCAACGCGTATTCATATTGGTGCCGAGCAGGGGAAAGGAGTTGCACCGGGCTGTCTCGCGAAATCTCATAGAAGCGTTCAAAGACCAGCCCGTTTCTGGTGACAGCGTTGTATGTATCGCCGAGGACGTTGTAGATCAAGAGATTCTCGACATCTGCGTACGCCATGATTGGTGACCTGTACACTGCGTAGAGAACCTTCCCGTCCACTGGAGAGAGTCCCGATATAGCTGATTTCAGCTCATTTCTGAACGCCAGACGCCAATCGGAATCTCTCGGTCCAAAGGGAATGCATGCCGTGCTCCACGCGGTCACCCGTGAAGCGTCTGAATCGATGTAGTAGTTGGAGCTCGCTCGGTCCGTGCCCAGTCCATCAAGGGTCATGTCACGGCACCGGTTCCTTCATGTACCCCGGGAACTCCCAATCATCGTCGGGATGCATCCGGTCACAGGGGATTCCTGCCGCGCGCATCAGGAGGAGCGCCTCGTGGAGGTCGGGATCTGTGACAACTTCCGCCCCAAGCTTGCCATGAGTCAAACGGTATTGCCGCTGCAGCAACCATACCCAGGCACACATAGCTCCACTGCAGCCTTTGAACATCTTGAGCAGCCGATGTTCGTCGTCGCTGAACGTCCGATTCCAGCCAGCAACCTTGATCCAATCCGAGTTCAGATAGTCATACTCCCGCTGAGTAAGCTTGCGCATGGAGCCTCCTTCCTGTTTGGCGCCTCTCGCTCCACGAGTCAGGCCAGCAAGTCACCGCGAAAGACGTGCATTCGATGATAGGCCAGATATCCCTTCTGACGGGCGTTGAATGCTCCGACGTTTCCGTCAGTTCGGAGTCCCCACGTGCGCATTACTTCGTACACGGTTTCGTCTGCACAGAGAAGATCTCCGGTGTCAGTGAAGGTGATCCATCCACAATCAAACAGCTTGTCCACATGGGGTGCCAGCAACAGGCCGTTGTTCCCATCAAGTCGTTCTGTGTTGGAGGAGTCAGCCCAGGGCTTGATGTGGCTCGCTACAAGGAACTCAGCATTGCTGGTCCCAGTGAGTCGACATCTCGACTCTATCGCGCGTACGTTCGACCGAAATCGTCCCTGCCCTCTTCTCGACTTGATTAGTTGATCTTTCTCAGTCTCGGCAATGGCCGACCCACGAATGGCAGCCTCTTGGGCATCAGCCTCCGCATCGTTCCGGTGTGTCGTGATCAAGTCCATGACGTCAGTTGTCTTGTCTTGTGCCAACTGCAGCAGCAGAACTCCCAGTTCAGCGGAAATAGCAGCCAGGTAGCACCCTTGGTCGCCCTTCCCGTTTGCTCGGATGGGTGAGTGCCGACGTGGCAAGAGTGGTCCGATGACAGCCATGTGTTTCTTCGGCTCAATAGGAACCTGAAGGTCGGTCCACTCGACTGGCACCAACCAACCGACATCCGCCCACGACTTGCCAGCTCCGCCAAATCCCAGGGGTTTCGGCTCTTCACGATGCTCCGCCGTTGCCACGCCCACAGCACTGATGAGTCCGTTGGCATAGGAGAAGATGACGTCTCCGGGATTCACACTGGTCAAGTTGTCGTAAGTCTGCATTCTTCGTCCATCGTTGGCCGTCTTGGGCGACCAGATGTATCCTCCTGCAAGTTCTGCCTTGAAGGTCTGCTTGTGATTCACCCACCAGAATGACAGAGCCACCGTCTGGCAGGCTTCGAGTAGCTGGGCGCTCTCCGGTGTCAGGGTTCTCATTGCCTGGAGCTGTCTGGCATCTACGTGATCTCCAGCCATGTTCAGTCGTGGCGCTCCTTCGCTTTCAAAGCGCAACTGGCTGGCGATGCTGGTAATATCGACTTCGTATAGCAGTCTCTCGGTACCAGGCTCTGCAATGATGTGCCAGGGGGCCTCCCAGATATCCGACGTGTGCAAGGCCTTCTTTGCTCCCTCATAGTCAGTAACGAACCCAACGACAATGCGCCCCAAGAGCATGAGTTGACCTGGTGGACGCACCGTCACGATCCAGACCGTATCCCCCGGTTCCACCTTCTGGAACTGACCGCCTGCGGAGTGACCTAGCAGCGGTCCCTCCTGTGCATCGACAGTCCTGGGCCTCCAGTAGGTCATGTAATTCTTTGCCATAGCATCCCCCTTGGACAGTGGCTGTTATTCCAGCTCGAAGTCTGTAATGACGGCGGAGTGGTCACTGGTTGCTACACGCGACTCCCCGTACGGATACTCGCAATGGGTGACCCGCCACCTGCGCGAGTTCATGATGTAGTCGTACCGTTTCTCGACCTGTTTCTTCTTGGGCGTCCCGGTCTTGTAGGACACGGCGAGCGGATCTCGCGTTGGCGCTTCCCCCCTATTTCTGAGATACTCAACGTATGAATCAGACAACTTGTGAACCCTCTGCTTCCCCATGATCAGCGCCACTTTCTTGACTTTCCCCTTGTCACGGGAAGAGAACACAATCTTGTCCACATCCACACTGTCCTGCACCGGCTCATTCGCATCGAAACAGAGGAAGTCGAGTTCCGCCCCATGGAGTTGAAGATAGTCAGCGATGGAGGCGAAATTGGTGGCCTTACCCTTATGGTATCCAACTCCGGTAAGCGAGTGAAAGGCAGCTATCCGGATGGATCCAAAGGGGCCACCAAGGAGCACGAAAAGTGTCCGCTCGGGGAATACGGTTCGTTCCATCAACTCGAACGAGACGATCGACAACCCAAACCCGAGTACTGCAACACCTGTCCCACGCTCTTTGCCCTCGTTCTTTCCCGGCATGCGTAGGTCCAGGCTAAAGCACGACGACTGAGGTTTCAGGGAATCGACCAGCTTGTCATAGGATGAGCGCTTGACCTCATCCAGACAGACGAGCACGTGTTCCTGACCGCTTCTCTCTCTGATGAAGTCAGCGATTGCTTTCGGCCGAGACATTGTTGAGATGTTCCACTGTACAACACGCAGATTCATATATCTATGCCTCCCTCTTGAATGCAAACCATCATGGCGTCACTCCAAGAAGACACCCACAGACTACTCGCCCGTTGACGGCGAGTCAAGCAGCCTATGGGTGCTGATAGTGAGTGATCCGAAACTATCTCGCTCTCACGCGTCGCAGGGATCGAGCCACATGACGATGCGAGTACGGGCTGGCGGTTCGAGACTCGGACGCGGAGGCTACAACAGGCACTTTCCTAAAGAACCAGGTGGCTGTGGTGCGTCGTATTGTTGCGGTATAATAAATGATACTGTCAACGACGGAGGAAACCCAGGCTAGTGCCTCGGGAGGTCTGTCAAGATGAGGACTCCAGAGTGTGCGTGAGTAGTCGCTTTCATGACAGGAAGAATGCGTCCCGTTCTTCGGTCTATAACAGGTGGCGAAGGCAATTGCCTGGCGGCAGTACGGTCGATTGGACCACTTCAGCGTTTTCGGACCGTCTCTGCCATGCGGGGGCAACTGCGCAATTCGGGAGTTTCCGGCTATTCCGAGTAGAACGAGTGCAGGCGTGGTGAGAGCAGCCGGGATCTCGACACCCCAGCTCCTTGGAACGTACAAGGATTGCACTATGCTGTGTGTCAGTCGGCCCTCGAAGGACCTCATCTGATGTCAGCATGGCCGACTACAGGGGGAAGGTATGAAGGAGCCGAGGCTTGTAGCAGAAGACCACCGGGACGAGGAACCGAGCATAAAGGCATGGGACGCTCTTGCTGAAATCCTGAGACGCAGGGGAAAAGTAACCGCCTTCCTTGTGTCCGGGCGCCCGCCCTTGGATGTTGTGGTTGTCCTGCTTCCCAGGAACACGATCCAGGCCAGAACCTACGCACGTTTGAGAGCTATCACTGGTGAGGCATCCGAGCATGTCGAGGCCGGCCGCAGGGGCTGGATTGAGACGTGGACCCGTGAAGATGCGGAAAGCCACTACTTCGAGAACCTGGAACTGCTGCTCAACTTGGTGAAGTGCTAAATCAGACAGTCGACGAAGGTGCGAACGGTGATATCATATGTCTCCGGACTACCGGACGCCGTGCGCTTCTTGCAGAGGACATGCTCGGCGCCAGGAACCTGCAATCCTTGTGGAATACGTGACGACAATTCGTGACCGATGCATGCTGTCACCTGCGAGTGTTCATGTCATGACAGGAGTAGTTCCCAGTGAGGGAAAGAGCTAGCGTAATGCAAGGAGAGACATCATCTAGAAGAAGGCGAGAAGCCAGTTCGCATCCGCATATTGACGCGACTCAATATTACCTCTTGACAATAGTAACGACACGCGTTAGTATACGACTGTGATCGATTCCTTTGGAGACAGAGAAACCAAGAAGATCTGGGGTCAAGAGGTTTCCCTGAAACTACCACGCGACATCCAGCGGGTGGCACTGAGGAAGTTGCTGATGGTGGACGCGGCGGAGACTCTGGAAGACCTCAAAGTGCCACCAAAGAACGACTTGGAGAAGCTTGGGAGAGACCGGAAGGGACAGTTCAGCGTTAGAATCAACGATCAATGGAGAGTGTGCTTCCACTTCCGCAAAGGGCACGCAACTGACGTCTCCATAGTCGACTACCATTAGCAAGAGGGGGCCGGTATCATGAATATACTTCGCACGATTACGCCGGGAGAGATCCTGAAGGAGGAGTTTCTCGAGCCGCTTAGCGTCACAGCCTATCGTTTGGCAACTGATACTGGGATGGCACAGACACGCGTTTCAGAGATCGTTCGCGGCAAGAGAGAGATCACCCTCGATACAGCCATGAGACTTGCACGCTACTTCAGCACCTCGGTCAATTTCTGGATGAACCTGCAGCTGCAGTATGAGCTTCGTTCAATCGACCAGGAGATGACGCGGCACATTTCAGCCATTGTCCCTCTCCTTGACTCGAAGCGGGCAGCACGGAATCATCCTGTTGATCCGACCGAGTCAGATAAGACGAGCAGTTCAAGACGTCGATCTCGCACAACGCTGAAACCAGCCTAGCATGTCCTGGATGTACCACCACTAGGCCCCTAGCGATAGGGGCCCTTCTCATGCTCTCACGGCAGGAAGGGTGATTTCTCGCACGAGACTTGGACATGTTGACACGAGGTACGCGAGAATTATGGTGTGGTAGTACCGAACTGACAATCGACCTGAGGGAGGTCAAATGAAGCTGACGAAAGCCGAACGTTGGATACTCATCAACCAGTGCGAGATGCTCAGACTCATGAAGAGTGACAGGTGGCACCCAGAGCAATTGGAGAGATGCATCACGATTCTCCAGAATGGATATGAGGACTGGTACGACGAGTGCCTTGAAGAAGTTGCTGACCCGCTCTCCAAAGACGTCTCCCAGCTCGTCTATGACATACTCGAGATCTACCAGGCCATTGAGACCTACAAGCGAACACACCCTGAAGACAGGGAAATGGCGAAACGACATGATGCCACCTTCCCGGGTTTCGACGGGAACGATGAATGCGAGTACATGGGGTTCGCGGTCTTTCTCATTGACACAATGGGCAGATACCAAGAGATAGCCAAGGCAAATGGGGCCGACAACTACGACAGCCGCACTCCTATGGTACCCAAGTATCGCAACATGGCCTCGATCTGGAACTCCTCCGAGCACCCCATGCGCGTTCTATCTCGAGTACAAGTATTGCGGCTGCTTAACGTTCCAGGCCGCTAGCCATATCGGCGCCCCCCCCGGGGCGATTACCGGCAGGTGAACCTGGGCAACACGTTCGCTAGAGCGTCCACAACTGCATTGCTGCGTTCGTCGGCGCAGTGTCGCGAGTGTGTTTCAGAACCCCAGCGTCACCTCCAGGACCAGCTTCAGTAGCAGCTTTACGGATGGATCGCAAGACTGCCTGTTCGCCCCTATCTCCACCACCCAACCACCATCACCCTTCTTTCTCGCTTCGCGACTGACTTCAGACCGAGGCACCTCACACACATTTTCC
>Ga0209539_1001685_pt1 | contig 11920 bp, 14 predicted proteins | sample BarGraNGADG00312_2_FD_184499 | JGI IMG/M metagenome (GOLD analysis project Ga0209539, IMG submission 184499) | Arctic peat soil microbial communities from Barrow, Alaska - Barrow Graham LP Ref core NGADG0011-312 (SPAdes) (version 2) | ecosystem: Environmental > Terrestrial > Soil > Wetlands >... | reverse complement strand
GTTGCAAGCCCCGTTTCGAACTATCCTGGCCGAGTCCAGTCAATATGTCGAGAATGGCTTAACCAAGCGAATTCTTGAGTGGCGGAGGGAGAGGGATTCGAACCCACGGAGCACCTCGCGATGCTCAACGGTTTTCAAGTTCTAAGTAGTTCGTGTTAACCAGTCCGTCTGGTGTTATCTGGTGCTGTCCTGTTCAGGGTTTCGTGCTATCTGGTCCGTCTGGTGTTATCCTTTGTTATCTGGTTTTGCCTACAACGTGTCTACAGCGATTCTCGGACAGAAGACTTCTCAGGTTACTATGCATGACCTATTATTATTGCAAATGCCCTAATATTAGGTCATACTGATCCTATGAGATACCACGCGCCACTCGACGACATACTTGGGAACAGAGTGCAGGTCAAGCTACTCAGAGTCCTGGTGAGAACGAAGGGATCGTTCACGGGCAGAGAGCTGGCCCGATTGATAGGCCACTCCCAAAACCAGACGAGTCTTGCGCTTCAGGAACTGGAGCGTAATGGCCTGGTCGTTTGGCAGGGCGCCGGGCGTTCCCACCTCTACTCCGTAGACGAGGACAATATCCTGGTCACGGACTTCCTGGAGGCAGGATTCCGCCTCGAAGACGAACTCCAAAATCGAATGGCAAGAGTCTTTCTTGATGAAATCGGTAGGGACCTGGTATCTATCATTCTCTTCGGCAGCATCGCAAAGGGTGAGGAGAAGCCAAACAGCGACGTCGATCTGGTTGTTGTAGTGAGAGACAAGGCAGATTTGAAGATCGTGGAAGATCGGGTGGCCGAGGCTTCCGCAAGCGTGACACGGCGGTTTGGGAACCAGGCCATGCCAATTGTGGTCAAGAAGTCAGATTATGAGCGAAAAATGAAGTCCAGAAAAGGCTTCTGGAGAGAGGTTGCGGAGATAGGTGTAAAGATCAGTCCATCGTCGAGGAGCGTCTGATGACAAGGGAACCTCAAACAAGACAGGTAGACAGGTCAACTGCAAGAGTCTTCTGGATCCGCGCCCTTCAGTGCGCAGCGATGATGGAGGAGGCCCTCAATCGTCGGCAATGGGAAGCGGCTGGAGTCAACGCGGTCCACGCAGCGATCTCCGCTAACGATGCTGTCCTCTCTGCTCTTCGAGGGCTCAAGCCCGCCAGTGCTGACCACAAGGACGCGGCGCGGGTACTTATGTCTCAATTGAAGGATGAGGACGCCCAGAAAGCCGGGAAGAGACTTGGCGTCATCGTAGCCAAGAAAAGCCGTGTTGAATACGACGATAAGCGCTTCACCGAGAAAGAGGCACGGAGTATCATCTTGGATACGCGGAGGTTCCTCGAGTGGGCCAAGAGCATTATTCCCAAAGAATTCCAATAGTTTGAGTCTAAACCTGCTTAGTGCTGAATATGTCTACAACGTGTCTACAAAACCGTTGCAATCTTCACTATGAATCTTTCTTGGTGAGCACTGATCAGCAATTAAAACTCCCGTGAAAAACTAGTTGACGCTGAGCAGAGCACGGTCAATGTGTTGAGAATGGCTTACCCAAGCCCTTTGTGAGTGGCGGAGGGAGAGGGATTCGAACCCTCGGAGCCTCTCGGCTCAACGGTTTTCAAGACTGTTGACGTCCGTACCATCCTGTACCATCTGTTACCGTCTAGTACCGTCCTGTGCAGGATTCAGGTGGATTCGCCCGCTTTTCGTACCATCTAATACCATCCAGCACCACCCGGTTCGGTGGCAGAATGGTGGCAATTCTTGATTTCTCTTATCGGTACAATCGCTGACCATATGGTCATATTGCTAGCCATATGGTCAGATACGTGCGATAATGCTGGCATGAGGTTTCACAAGCCGCTGACCGATATCCTGGGCAGCAGGATCAAGGTAGACATTCTCCGGCTCCTTTCCAGGACCAGGAGTGAACATACAGGGCGTGAGATCGCCAGTATTATCGGCTGCTCCCACAATGCAGCACGCTACGCTCTCGAGGACCTGGAACGCAGCGGCCTAGTCATCCACCGCCAGGCGGGAAGGGCCAACCTCTACTCCCTTGACGGGGATAATGTCGTTGTTGCCGACATCCTGTCCCCCGCTTTTCTGGTTGAAGACAGCCTTATTAAGCAAATCGCGAACGTTGTTTCAAGGAGCATGGGGACCGACCTGTCCTCCATCTACCTGTTCGGCAGTGTCGCGAGGGGCGAGGAAGACGAGGGAAGCGACATAGACATCGTGGTGGTGCTCAAAGACGGTGCCGATCCAGCTGACAAAGAAGAAGCAATTGCCGATGCTTCTATCGAGGTCGTACGCCGTTTCGGCAACAAGCTCTCTCCCCTGGTGGTTACGGAGTCCGAGTTCGAAAGGAAGAGGCGGACCAGGAAGGGCGTTTGGCGAGATATCGCGACAGAGGGCGTGGAACTCAAGATTGGGCGAGGCAGACCATGACCAGAGAGCCGGATTTCAGACGGGTCGAGAAGAGATCAGCGGCAGTGTTCTGGCGAAGGGCAGTACAATGCGAGGCTTCCATGAAGGAAGCTCTGGCTCGAGGCCACTGGGAAGCGGCGGGAATCAACGCTGTTCATTGCGCGATTTCCGCAAACGACGCCGTGCTGGCTGCCGTGCCCGGTGTCAAGGTCACGGGCAAAGACCACAGGGACGCGGTCAGGCTTCTGGCTTCGAGGCTCAAGAGCGAGGATGCTCAGGCCGCGGCTAAACGGCTCGACATCATAATTTCCAAGAAAGGCCGGGTTGAATACGAGCAGAAGCGGCTCTCTGAGAAAGAAGCTCGCAGCATCGTCCTGGATGCCGAGCGTTTTCTGGAATGGGCCGGGGACCGGATTCCGGAAGAGTACAAGTAGTTGAAGATTCTCTGGCGGAGGGAGTGGGATTCGAACCCACGGAGCACCTCGCGATGCTCAACGGTTTTCAAGACCGTTGACACTCATACCATCCTTTGCCATCCAGTACCATCCAGTCCCGTTCCTTGTGGGATTTATCTATCCTCGCCCGCTTTTTATACCTTCCTGTACCATCTGGTACCACCCAGCATGGTGGCAGATTGGTGTCAACAGAAACACGACATCACATACCTAAGATGCTTGGCCGAGCGCAACATTGACGGCACTCGCCACCCTTGAGAAGTATGCCTCCATCTCCTCTATTCCTTGCGGTCCCCTTAGTCTTTCGGACCTGGGGCCTCTGATCGTCCTGGTCGGTTTGCCAGCGTTCTTTATTCGGGGCACGACTCTGTCCGAAAGGTCGAGGAGAGCCTCAACCCTCAGGACCTCCGGGAGTGTGCCGCCCTCGATATTCAGGCATGTCTTGGCCGCGTCCGCGAACGACTGCATCACGAACGTCCAGTTGGTGAAGACGGGCATCTTCTCCCCGGGGCCGTGAGACCAATCAGCCCGCAGGAGGTCCGATTCCTCGAGCGTATATCGTTTTCCTTTCCCGGTGCCCGTCGCAGCAACGGGTCCACCCTTTGACATCTGCTTAAGATGTCGTACTACCGTCGATTGGTTGTACCCGGTCATCTCGGCTATCTGATAGGAGCTCCCCGGTTCCCCGGTGAGCATGTAGGTCAGTATCTCCGCGCGCGCCGATTTGCCGTAGCGAACTCGCATCAGCAGCAGCATATTGGCGGGGTTTTCGAGGTCTGGCGTTCCTGAGTGCTCCCTCAGCCTTACCTTGCTCCTCTTCAGTCCCCACCTTAAGAAAGCGGGCTCTGCGTTGCCGGCTGACTGGTTAACCTTTGCCCCCACGGCGAAAAGGTTCTCGTTGGTCGATCCCCCTCGAGCCTCGTACCTGGTCCTCTCGTCTTCAAGAATCCCTTCGAGGAACTCCTTCCCGGTTGCTTCCGCTGTGAAGTCGGCTACGGCGGCCAGTACTCTCGCCGTCTCCTCGTCCCAGTTGTTCAAGAGCCCTCGCACCCTATCCGGCCTTATAAGTAAGCGGTTGATGAGCAGCCAGTCCAGGACCTCGTCGAACAGCCTGGGGTCCTTTCGTCCCAGGATGCTGCATGTTGCCACCAGCGCGGCTTCCGGGTCCATAACGACTGTTCTGGTCGGTGTGGCCGTAACGTACGCGCCGAGAGTCGCCCACTGTCGCCACAACAGGTCAAGTGCTTTTCGGGCTATTGCCTCTGATACCTCAGCCACGACGTATCCTCTCTGTCACATCCTCTACCTGCTCCCATGTAGCCCCCTGCTCGATGCACAACCCGCCAGCCCATTCGAGTTCTTCTTCCGTCGGCTGCATCTCGATCAGGTCCTGGATGTCTTTCTCCCTCGTGATTGCGGCCTTCACCTTGAAGAAGACCATGTCCAGCCTGGATGCAATCAGTACGGTGAGCCTGCTGCCGTAATGCCTCTCCTCGAGCCTATCCTCCAGACCCTCTGGCAGCCCGTTTTCCAGCAGCATCCTGGACTGGAAGCTAAGCCAGTGTTCGGATATCGAGTAGGCTCTCGCCACCCTGCCGATCGCATCCCTCAACGGTCGCTCAATAACCGGCCTCTCTATCTTTCGGGAGTTTTTCACGCTGACCACGAATCCAGCACAATCCACATCCCGCGTCCGGTTCCTCGCGATCAGGTCCTGCATCATGAGCGCCACCGAACCGCAGATGAAGAGTTGTATGGGCTCTGCGCCCTCTGATTCCAGGATATCTCCCAGCGCCCTGAGATAGACTTCTATCTGTTCCTTTTCCAACTTGTCCTCCTAATACCAATGCAATTATAGCATTATATTAATGCAATTACTGCATCACGCTATCCCGCATTCATTCTATGATCTGTGCGTTGGGATACATGTTGAGGCTTCTGCAGGGGGTGCGGTGTGCGCGCGGAGCCTGCGCCTCTTGCTTGTCCTTATCCGGGATAGCTACAGCCGTCTACCACCACGGGATATTTGGCTGGCGGGGGGAGTGGGATTCGAACCCACGAGGCGGGTCACCCCGCCTAACGTTTTTCAAGTTCTAAGGCGTTCGTGTTGTCTAGTCCGTCTGGTGTTGTCTGGTGCTGTCCTGTTCAGGGTTTCGTGCTATCTGGTCCGTCTGTTGTTATCCTGTGTTGTTTGGTTTTGGCTACAACTTGTCTACAAGTCCGAGTTGAATCTGTATGACGGATCGGAATATTTCTGGGAGTCGCCAGGCGCTAGCCTGCTTTGACAGGTTCCCAATCTCTAAGTGAGAACTCGAAGCAAGCTCCGTTGTCGTTGTAAGCGCGTATCTCGCCCCCGTATGCTTCGATGATCTTCTGTGTTATCGATAGACCTATGCCTGTATCGGTGTTGGTACAGCGCTTGTAAAATGGCCTGAATATCCCCTCAAGGTCATCGGCAGCGATGCCCGATCCGTTGTCCGATACCTCAAACTTATGAGATCCGGAGCTGTCCATCCCTTTCGACCTGATCGTGACCTGAGGATCAACGGAGTCGTTGTGGACCAACGCATTTCCTATGATGTTGTTGAACACCTGGTAGATCTGAAGGGCATTGGCAGTTATCTCGCCGAAGTCGCCTTCTGTCTCGACTTTTGCTCCTTTCTCCTTTATCAACCCCGCACGCTCTTCGAGTATGTCCGAGACTATGTCGGCAACCCTCACACTCTCCACTTCGACCGGAGAGCGCCCCGCCTCGGCAAGGGCCAGGAGCCCATTGATAAGTGAGTACACCCTTGTCAGGTTCCTGCCGATCACCTCGACGCCATTCTCAAGCTCGCGTCTGACGTGCTCGTTCCTGATGGCTGTGATGTCTTCCCGGAGCATGGCGTTGGCCAGGTTGATTGCTGATAACGGTGACTTCAGGTCGTGGGAGACCGTGTGGGCATAGCCCTCCAGCTCGTCGTTCAGCCGCTTCAGCTCTTCCTCGGCGTGGTGTCGCTCTGATGAGGTCGGGAGCTTCGGCGAGACCTCGTGTTCCCGGGGCGGCCTGGGCACGATTCCCGCAACCCAACTGATGCCCATAATGTTGGCCAACGCGATGCGTCTCGAGAAGTATGGAGCCTGAGGATCCCGGTGTCGCGGATCACCCCACTGCTCAAAGATCTACCACGGGGATACCGCCGGCGGTGTGTCTAGAGCCCTGCTTTGCTGAGGTTCGCCCTCAAGTCTTCGGCCGATTTCTTGAATTCGCCGCTTTCTTTCTCGTTCAAGGGCAGCTCCAGCACTCTCGAAACACCGCCCTGGTCCACCACCGAAGGCAGGCTCACGGAGACGTCTTCCGCCCCGTACTGCCCGTTTATCAGCGAGGAGACCGTCAAGATGACGCTCTCGTCCCGAAGAATGGCCTGGACGATGCGCCTGACCGCAAGGCCTATGGCGTAGAAAGTGGCGCCTTTCTTCTCTATTATCTCGTAGGCTGCGTTTTTTACGCTTTGGAAGATGTTGTCCTTCTCGATAAGCGTGCAGCCGTGAGGGCACCCCTGGCAGAACAATTCGAAAGGCATGCCGGCAATACTGGTCGCGCTCCAGGCCGCGACCTCGGAGTCGCCGTGCTCGCCGATGATATAGGCGTGAACGTTCTGGGCAGCCACGTGACAGTGTTCGCTCAGAAGATAGCGGAAGCGTGCAGTGTCGAGGAGTGTCCCTGAGCCTATGACTCGCCGCGACGGGAACCCCGATTTCTTGAGAGCGGCATAGGTGAGCGCGTCGACGGGATTCGTGACCATCAGGATAATGCACTCCGGGTTGGCCTTGACGACACCGGGAATCACTTCGTCCATAACTTCCAGGTTTCTGTTGAGAAGGTTCAGGCGGTTCTCGCCGGGTTCCTGGCGGACCCCCGCAGTGACTATGACGATGTCCGCGTGCCTGCAGTCATCGTAGGTGCCGCTGCGGATCTTCACAGGCGGAACAAAACTACTGCCGTGGTTGAGGTCCATCGCCTCTCCTGCAACCCTGTCCTGGTTTCTATCGATGAGGATTATTTCCGATGTCGCGCCGGCGTTCATCAAGGCGTACGCCGTCGTGGCCCCGACAGCGCCCATGCCGACTATGGCGACCGCGTCAGTTCTATTTTTGCCGGCCATTGAGAATCACTTCCGTGTGAGCCCTTTCGCCTGTCCTTCTTTTTGCCGGTAGTTATCTACCGCTCGTATTCGAGCGGAGGCAATGCAATCCTCTATGTACCCTGCCGGGCGAGTTGCCGGAGCGTATAATCTTATCGGGCAGCTGAAATAATTATCTACGGAGGTTGACATGAGCCAGTTCCGGATTGCCGTAATCGTGGGTAGCCTTCGCAAGGATTCACTCAATCGCAAGCTGGCTAATGCCCTAGTAAGGTTAGCGCCACCAGAGCTTACTTTTAAGCAGATACTCCAACTCCAGGGAAAGCGAAGAACGTGGTCAGGTTCTACAACAAGCGCGGCAACTGCGAGCAGTGGATAAAGGAGGGAAAGTACACCCTCTCCGGACGAGGCTATCCTGCACGAAGTTCGCCTCAAACCGGGTGCGACTCGGACTGTTCGTTCTCGCCTACAATCTGGGCAACTTCATGCGCCGTTTCGCCCTTCCAGAAGAGGTATCGCACTGGTCTCTACGGAGCATCCAGTTGAAACTCATCAAGGTAGGAGCCAAGGTCATAACTCATTCAAGAAGGACCATCTTTCAGTGCGCCGAAGTGGCGGTCTCTGAAGCGCTGTTCGCCGATTGCCTGGAGCGTATCCGATGCCTTGCCGCCGTCCCGACGTGATTGAGAAAGGGGGCGCTCAAGTGCCTGGCGGACATCAGTCAATCATCTTCGCAAGAAGGCAAAGTAGACGGTTTAGTCGGGGCCGCGAAGAGGAGAAGTCGAAGACGGGTCACTTTCTAATCTCAAGGAGCAATACGGGGTTTGGATGCGATAAAAGCAAGCTGTTAGGAGGGGGATATGATGAAATCCTGGATAAAGACTATCATCGAATCAGGAGACTACGAGCCCAAAGACGTTTCGTATGCCCTGGAGGACAGGGAACTTATGGATAGAGTCAAGCGCATCGGAATGTAGCACCCGCGCGCGCTCGGCTCGCCGCACAACGTTGCTTGCCGCCCTGTTCACGTCACAGGAAAGTCGTGCTCAACGACAAATAGGAGAGGTAGCCGAAGAGGAGGTTTCAGGTATGGAAGTAAGCGAGAAAGTCTTGGACCTGGTAAACAACAGGACAGAAACGCGAGGATTCCTGGCAACGGCGGACGCAGAAGGCAAGTGCGACGCTGCGTGCTTCAGCTCTCTCAGGCTCGCCGACCGCGGCACCATGACCGTGACACTTGGCCCCAACCGTTCTCTCGCGAACCTGAAAGCGAACCCCCGTGCCGCCTTCGTGACGACCAGAGGCGACAGCATAAGGGAAGTCGAGGGATGCCGAGTTTACCTCGTGGTGCGGGAGATAATCGAAAGCGGGCCCATGTTCGAGCAGGCGCGCAGCAAGACCGCTGGGGAGATGGGGGGAAGAGGCCGCGAAGCATATCGCGGCGGTGGTGAACTTCGATATTACCGAGACCCGGCCTATCATCGACATGGGACAGGGCACATAGAGCATTCTCAATGCGAGACAACTGCCTGAATAGCGGTTGCTCCATGACTTGGGGCAACGCGGAATGCGAGGTTTTAGATGAAAGCTTCATTGTGGAGGCCAGTTGTCTTGCTCGGCATCGGAGCATGCATGTGCGGCATCCTAGTTGTCGTTCTCGCCGGTTGCGGAAGTACCACCGTCGTAGAGCATCCACAGAACATGATGACCCCACCCCAGAACACGATGCCGACTCAAGCCAAGCCGCAGCAGACAACACCGGGGCAGACCGGGAGAGTCTTTACGCCCCAGGAACTTGCGACGTACAACGGACAGAACGGCCAATCCGCCTATATAGCCGTTGACGGCGTGGTCTACGACGTGACCGGCCAACCGGACTGGCCGATGGGAAATCATACGCCCTGCGGGACAGATGCCATGGCCGGCGAAGACCTCACCCAGGTCCTGAATCAGGCGCCGCCAGCGATGAGAACATACGTGCAGAGGCTACCAGTCGTCGGGACTCTGGCAAGTCAGTAATCGATTAGGCACTAGACCTCTAAGGCGATTGTGAATTGTCACTTTGACGGCCTGCTTCTCACTCATTTACGTCTTGCCTCTCCGGTGTTAACGCGCTCACGTTACGGCGCCGGACACTCACTGATACCTTCCTACGACCGGGAACTTCTGCAGAAGCGTCCGCATGTTGGGCGGGGCCTGGTTCAGCGCCGACGTCAGGTCGCGTCCCGCAGTGCTTTTGATGTTGCACATGCTGTGATTGCCTTTCAATACTACTCAGCATGCCCTCCGCCGCGATCTCTAGCTATTATTCCTCCCCTTTGATGTTGGAGTTGCGTGACTTTGACGATACGTACGCTACGTTGTGGTGTTGGAGGACCGACACCATCCTGGGCACATGCCTTGAGGAGTGGGTTCAGCTCTAAGAACGTTCGTTCGGAGTATTCAGAGTGGACAAACGTGCGTTAACGGGGTTCAACGGACTCTTTGAACTCCCGGTCTCGCAATGTGAACTCGAAGCAGGCCCCGTTTTCGTTGTAGGCGCGGATATCGCCTCCGTACGCCTCGACTATCTTCTTGACTATGGACAAACCGACACCAGTACCAGAGGTGTCGCCACTTTTCGAGAACGGCCTGAATATCGTTTCTATTTCAGATTCGGGGATACCCGAACCGTTGTCGCAGACCTTGTAGCGCCAGACCCCCTCACTGTCCTTGCCAACGTAGCTGATCGCGACTGCTGGCTCGGAAGACAAATTGTGCTTTATCGCGTTCCCGACGAGGTTGGTGAAGATCTGGTATATATGGAGAGGGTGAGCCTTTACGACGCCGAGGTCCTCCTCGACAAAGACATGTACCCCTTTATTACTTATCTCCGGCGCGCGTTCGTCAAGGATCTCGCGAACGGCGTCCGAAACGTCAACCTCTTTGACTTCTGTGGGTTCGCGCCCGGCCTCAGCTAGGTTAAGCAGGTCGTTGATGAGCGCGTAGGCCCTGGAGAGGTTCCTGTCTATCGTGTCCGCAGTCTCATTGAGGTCTACGCGCACCTTTTCTATCATGACATCGGAGAAGTCCTCTTTCATCAGGGCGTTGGCTATCGCTATGGCAGAAAGCGGGGACTTCAGGTCGTGTGAGACGGTGCGGGCGTAACCATCAAGCTCGGCGGTCAGGTAAGAGAGTTCTTCCTCGTTGCGTTTTACATCAGTGATGTCGTTGCCTATGGCAAGGTTCTCTACTACATTGCCGTTTCTGCCCCGCACGCCGTGATTCGTCCAGGATATCCATGCGCGCGTGCCGTCCTTCTTGATGTTCTCGTTGATATTGGGTTGATGGCTATCGGGTTTAGCGAGGACCTCCTCCGCCATGGCGACCAGGTCGCGCCCCGTCGACTCGACCTCGGGCAGGATCGTCCCAACCGCGTTCTTCCCGAGCAGCTCCTCCTCAGTGTAACCGAAGAACTCCTGGCCGTATCTGTTGACGAAGTTGATGGTTCCATCGACGTTCAGCTTCATGATTATGCTGTTCGCTGTCTCGACGAGGTCACGGTACGCCTTCTCGCTTATCGCCAGTTCCCGAGTGCGCTCTTCGACCACTCGCTCCAGCTCCTCGGCCCGCTCTCTGTCCGCGCGCTTCTGTTCTGCCAGGTCGGTCACTATCAGACCGAATCCGGTCTCGTCCCCCAGGTCCAACCGGCTAGCGGATATGAAGACGGGATGCTTGTCACCGGATACCGTTCTCAAGCCGAACTCGCCGCGAAGACCGCTGTTCAGGCGCGGGCCAATCAGGTTATCGAATGCGACCGCCTCGCGCGCTGTGATGTAGTCGTATATCGAGGTGCCGATGACATTCTCGGAATCAGCATCCACCAGGCGCGCGAACAGCCTGTTGCAGTAGAGGATGGTACCGTCCCCCGCCAGAGTCACAGCCCCTTCGTTCATCGTCTCGATGATGGTGCGATAGATGACGTCGGCTCCGTGCAGTGTATAGACCCGCTCGCCCGGCCCGGCGGACACCACCAGCGCATCCACCTCGCCTTCCCTTATGGCCCGCAGTGTCTCCTCTGATTCGGCGAGCCTGGCGCGCAGCTCCGATATCTCGTCTTTGAGGTTACTGATAGTCGATTCATCGTCGGACATTCGCCACCAACCCGGTCGACTACGTCTTGGGTCTCAGATCGAGTCCCACCAGGACCTTATCCTTGTTGGAAAGATCCCCGATGAACTTGTGCAGGGGAAGCGGGAGTTCCTTTATCAAAGTCGGTGCGGCTATGATCTGCTCGCCTGCAGCCAGCACAGGCTGCTGGTAGATATCCAGGATCTCAAGCTCGTAACGCCCCTCCATGTACTCGTCACATATCTTCTTTATGTTGGTGATGGCACGACGGGAGTTGGGCGTCATGCCCGCGACGTAGAGCTTAAGTATGTACCTTGCATCCGGCGCCACATGGGGCTCGTCCCATGTCGCGTCGTTGCTGTTGTCTCCAGCAACCATCTCGTTCGCCCCTCTACTCGACTGGCTTCAGGTCCAAGCCGACCAGCACCCGCTCGGTGTTGGACAGGTCCCCGATAATCTTCCGCATCGGTTCGGGAAGTTGCCTCACGAGGGTCGGAATAGCTACTATCTGATCCCCCTTGGCGAGCTTCGGGTTCTCCAGCAGGTCGATCAGCTCTATTCGATACTTTCCCGCAAGATGCTCTTCCGCGATCTTCTTCAGGTTCTTGTATGCCCTCAGCGACTTGGGAGTCTGACCTGCCACGTAGAGGCGCAGAATCCACTCCTTGTCATCATCTTCCGCACTGGTCTTTTCAGGTGTATCGTTCACCGTGCCCCGCCTCCCTCCTGCAGATTCTCGCGAATCTCCACGCCGCTATCGGTCAAGGTGAACTCCCTGCTTTCGCTGGAGTGAGCCATCCCCCTCGACTTG